>Ga0182015_10000727_pt1 | contig 46010 bp, 38 predicted proteins | sample 712P3MmetaG_FD_120478 | JGI IMG/M metagenome (GOLD analysis project Ga0182015, IMG submission 120478) | Permafrost microbial communities from Stordalen Mire, Sweden - 712P3M metaG | ecosystem: Environmental > Terrestrial > Soil > Wetlands > Permafrost | place: Sweden: Stordalen | collected...
AAGACTTGCTATGCTTCTTCAAGGTCGATCTCCTTTTTCATGGGATTGCACGTTGAGTGCGTTGATCACCGCTAGCTTAACGCCATCCGTGATCGGGGATCGACCTTCTCATCCCATCTGATTGGGTCAGTTGACTTCTTGGGGCAGTTGGTTGTCTGAGTTAACGTGTGGGCCGAGGTGTGATGTTCAGCGCTTCGCTATGCCAACCATCGACGCATAGGCTCTCACGACGATCACCGAAAGAGCGATGGTTCCTGAGACCCAAGACGGATAACCTACAACAGGTCCTACAAGCAGCAGAACAAGTACTTGGCGCAGGTTTGGCATCTAGTGATTAAATGACAATCTCGGCTCGCATGCCCGAGTAGGTTGATGGAGCTGCTCCCCAAACCAACAGGCTCGGGATAAAGGACTGATCATCAATTTTGGCGCCCAACACAAAATCCGGCGGTTTGAAACGAAGGGTTGTCGGAGTTATTCATAACAAACTGGTATCGAGCCGTCGAGTTGAGGTTCTTACCAATTGGTTCGGTGAACTGCTTGCGCCAAGGGTCCGGGTATTAGATGTTGGGTCCGGCGATGGTCTGATCTCTGCCGTCTTGCAGTCGAAGCGGCCTGACATCAGTGTGCAAGGCATTGATGTGCTTCCTCGCCCGCAGACTCATATCCCCGTCGAAATGTTCAACGGCCTCCACTTTCCGTTCGCAAACGCGTCATTCGATGTGATCCTGTTCTCCGACGTACTGCACCACACTGCCAATCCGACAATCCTGCTGCGAGAGGCTTTTCGTGTAGCCACGCGGCACGTGCTAGTCAAAGACCATTACCGTGAAGGGTTCGCCGCGAATGCAAGGTTGCGTTTTATGGATTGGGTGGGGAACGCGAGATTTGGCGTGGCGCTACCCTACAACTACTGGACCGAGAGGCAATGGAAGGCCGCCTGGCAAGAAGTCGGGCTTCAACCCGAGCGCCTGGTGACTAGGCTTGGTCTATACCCCAAGCCCGCCGATTGGATATTCGGGGCAAAACTTCATTTCATCGCGCTGCTGCGACGGCCTGTGTGACCCTGGTTGATCAAAATGGTCCGGAGCAATCCAGCCCCATGCTGGGGTGTGTATGGCGCTTGCTCGAGAATTCGTCGAGGCTCACGCTGAAATCCGCTCAGAAGTCTCACGCGGGTATTCATCGCCGCCGCAGTCCCAGCACGCTCATGAAGAAGCTGGCGAAAATTGTCTGTGCCCCCAGCGTGAGAAATAGAGCGGCTGGAATCACCAGGCGCATGGTGTGTGAGTAGTCTAGCGCCCCAAAATGTTTGTTCTCCCACGCACGCACGGCGTAGAGTGAGATCGTCAGCCCTGCGGTCGTTAGCAGCGCTCCTATAGCAAGTCCGACTTCGAGGGTGATGTACTGGAAAAGTTTCTCCAGAGTCGGATCCGGGGGAAGCAAACCTTCGGAGACGGCAAAGAACTTGGTGAATACCGCGAACGTGATGGCCTGAAAGCCGAGCAGAACCAACGCTGCGGAGTACAACATCGTGTGAACGTCGAAGGTTACGCTGCCCATCGCCCGCGGTGATGGTAGTAGCCACAGTCCCAGCAGCATGCCGGTCATCATGAACGCGAGACCTGGATACAGAAAAAGCCAGCGCGGGCTGTAGACCAGGAAAAAACGCAGAGTGCGCCAGCCGTCCCGCCAAGTTCGCAGGTGCGGAGGGCGGCTGCGTCCGTCGGGTGAAAGAGTCGTCGGCACTTCGGCAATCCGCAGTTTGAGCAGAGTCGCCTTGACGATCATTTCGGTCGCGAACTCCATGCCGGTGGTGCGCAGTCCCAGGCGCTCGTACGCGTCTTTGCGAAAGCCGCGAAGACCGCAGTAGAAATCTCCCACCGGACTCCGGAAGAACAGCCGTCCCAGCCAGGTCAGCGCGGGATTGCCGAAGTAACGGTGCAGCGGAGGCATCGCGGCCTTCTGGATGCCTCCCAGGAAGCGATTGCCCATGACCAGGTCGGCGCCTTGCCGCAACGGTTCCAGAAAGCGAAGGACATGGCCAAAGTTATAGCTGTCGTCGGCGTCGCCCATCACAATGTACTTGCCCGACGCCGCCGCGATTCCTCCCATCAAAGCGTTGCCGTATCCGCGCGCCTTCACATGCACAACCCGGGCACCCAGCTGCTCGGCAATCTCCACTGAGCCATCACTGCTGCCGTTATCTGCTACGACGATCTCTCCAGAAACGTTCGCCTCCCGCAACGCCCGCTGTGCTTTGCGGATGCAGGTCTCGAGCGTTTCCGCCTCGTTCAGGCACGGCATCACCACCGAAACCTCGACGATCTGTGATTCTTTGACCGGCAGGACAACAACCGGCTGGTAATTCTGGCCCGCTCTGAGGGCTACACCCACGATTTACCCCCCACCGAGATGTGGATGAATCGAAATAATAACAGAAAACGGAAATCTCGGGAATCGATAATTCCGCCACGAAGGGCGGCGGCTTGCGAAGATCACTTGCGTTTCAGTACAACTATGGCATCGACTCGTGAGGGAACGATCTGTCACATCTTAAAGAAGTGGTTCTGATCGCGTTTGTCGTCGGGGCTCTGGTCGCGCCGCAGCTCGGGGACCGCTGGATCACTTCCGCAGAAAAGCTGGCATCAGGCGTTGCCAGACGGAAGCCTGTGGCGCTTCTGCTGGTGGCGCTCACCGCGATTTTCACCCGGCTCGTCATGCTCTGGCTCTTTCCGGTACCAGCGCCAGCCGTCCACGACGAATTCAGCTACTTGCTCGCCGCCGATACCTTCACCCACGGTAGACTGGCAAATCCACCCCACCCGATGTGGATTTTCTTTGAGACTTTCCATGTGCTCCAGCACCCAACCTACGCGTCGCAATATCCGCCAGCACAAGGTGCTGTGCTGGCCGTCGGGCAACTGCTGGGGCATCCCTGGATTGGCGTTTTGTTCAGTATAGCCATAATGACTGCAGCCATCACTTGGATGTTGCAAGGATGGTTTCCCGCCGAATGGGCGCTGCTCGGCGGGGTGCTTGTGCTGTTGCGTTTCGGCTTGTTCAGTTACTGGGTGAATAGCTACTGGGGCGGGGCCGTTGCCGCTTCCGGTGGGGCCCTCGTCTTAGGGGCCTTCCCGCGTATCATTCACCACCAGCGCCCGCGCGATTCCCTCGTGCTGGGCATCGGTGCTGCTCTCCTGGCTAATAGTCGCCCTTTCGAAGGCTTTGTATTCTGCCTCCCCGTCGCTATCGCTCTTGCTATCTGGTTTTTTTCAAGAGCCAGCCCGCGCCTTAGGATCGCCGGGCCGCGTGTACTACTACCCGTGCTGTGTGTTTTGGCGGTAACGGTACTATTTGTCGGCTACTACGACTGGCGGGTCACGAAAAACGTCTTTCTCCTCCCTGAGGCGCTTGGTCTACGACGATACGAGAATATGCACCTGTTCGCCTGGCAGCCGCAGAAGCCTCCGCTTCACTATTCAAACGCGCAATTCGATTGCTTCTTCAACATTATCTTACGCGAACGGTTCATCCCCTCTTGGGCTGGCTGGAAACACAGGTCATGGGAAGGGCTTAAAGAGATATGGCATTTGTTCTTGGGCAGCCTACTTTCGATCTCCTTCGTAACGTTGCCATGGGTGGTGCGAGACCACCGGATGCGTTTGCTGTTGGTGCAGTTCTGCGTCAGCGGCGCAGGGCTACTGGCAGTGATTTATCTTGAACCGCATTACGCGGCCCCTCTCGTCGCGACAGTCTTCGCTCTTTGGGTGCAGGCGATGAGACATCTGCGACGCTGGAAGCTGTTTGGCCGACCTCTGGGCGTCGGCCTGTCGCGTGTGATCGTGCTAGCTGCTTTGGCGAACGTACCGTTCCAAGCTGTGCAAGCGATCCGAACTTCCCCGGCGACGGATAAGGCCTGGAGTATTTCTCGCGCTCACATTGTCAAACAACTCGACGCGTCTTCTGGGCTTCATCTGGCGATTGTGCACTATGCGCCACATCACATTGTCCATCATGAATGGGTGTACAACGCCGCCGACATCGATCGCTCCAAAATCGTCTGGGCGCGCGAAATCCCCGATCGAGACCTGCAACCTCTATTGGCCTATTTCGGGAACAGAAACGTCTGGCTGGTGGAGGCAGATGACGTCTCCCCGCGCTTGCAGCCGTACCCTGGCCGGTGAGACAGCACCAATTTGGCGACCGACGCCTTGATCCATCAGAAAAAATGTCGGACAAAAGCATGGATCCTCGCATTGCATTATAACCAACTTGGGATTGAGCAACTGCCCCGTCACGGTGATCAGACATTACATTTCTCCTCTCGGAATGTGTGGTCCAACCTTCATTTCGTCGGCGGCACCCGCCTGGCAAGATTCTCAATGTAGTTCGCTGTCTTCTGTCGATTTAAATTCATAGGCTCCTTTAATACTCGTGCGAATTGCTCCTCTGAGCTCCTGCAGTTCTTGGGTCATCGCGCCAAAGCGACGCTGGTGTTTCTGCACGCGTCCCGCTTCACGCAGCAAAATGCAAGCAGAAATCGAGCTCTTATGTACATCCAAACCGCAACATCTCGGATGCAGCACGTCCATGACTACACCTCCTTGACGTGTGATCCAGAACGCGCCGACAGGGTGAATCTCCCTCGCGTGCTCTCCCCTCACGAGGAGGCTACAGTCCGTTGTGCCAAAGCGCGTCCCGGGTCAAACTCATCCTCGGGCTCTCAAGCACCAGTAAGGTCGAAGACCTCTGGACCACACGCCTCGGCACAGCATACTGCCACCGAACTCCGTTTTCATTGATCGTTGTGGCGTTCTTCGCCATGCAGAACTCATCCCATCTATCGCCCGATAGCGACAGAGCACAGGAGCAACCGGCCGCTACCTCTCGAAAGGGACTACGCAGTTCTATCCTCAGCCCATGATTCGCAGTCTATGGCGAACGCAGCAAGAGATTGCGGAAGCGGTCATATAGTCCGTTGCCCATCACCGATTTCGCCGCACCTCGCAAATATTCGCCAAGGCGCATTTGCCACAACGCTTCGGCTGTGCAGATACGTCCAAATGTGACTTCGTCGGTCCCACGCAAAACGGCCACGCGGCCCAGGGAGTACGGATTCGTGGTTGGAGAATTGGCATGCGCCCAGCTAGTGGCCAATGACTGGTAGCCGGCCTCGCGTGCCAGATTGGAGGTTCTATCGTCGTACCGGCCGCCGGGGCAGGAGAAGTGCTCTATCTTTTCGCCGATCATGTCTTCCAGCATTTTCCCCGCATCGAAAATCTCGCGGCGCAAAGCCGAGTGATCGAGATCGTCGAGATAAGCATGAGTCATCGAGTGGCAGCCGATTTCAAAGCCGAGAGCGTGCAACTGCCTCAACTGGCCAGAAGACAAATACCCGGGCTTACCGACAAAACCAGCAGTCACGTAGAAAGTTGCATTCCACCCGTTTTCTTTCAGGATGGGTGCGGCAGCGGTCAGGTCGGTCTCGCACCCGTCATCGAAAGTGATTGCCACCGAATTTCCGGAAGGATAGCCAAGCGCCTCATTGACACTTAGGCCGCGCCATCCTTTCTGGGCAAGCCAGCCCATTTGCGAAAGGAAAGTTCCTTGGGAAAGGACGTAGCGTGCGTATCCCGGCTCGGACTGGCACAATGGCCGCCCCGGCAACTCCAGTTCGTGATACATCAGGAATACAATGCCGGTCCGCGCCATCAAAAAATCCTGCGCAATTGCGCTTTTAGAGATTCGGGAACGCGGATGCCGAGGCGATCGAGCGTCTGCTTTCCGCCCTTCACCAAGCGCCACATGCGATGCGAGCGTGCCTGCACTCGGCCGAACTCCGCCAAAAGCTCCTTGGGCAGTATGCCGGAGGCAGGCAGATGCAGGTCGTCCTTTTGGGCGGCGTATTTTCCCGCGGCCAGAGCAGCCACAATCGTTGCGGGCTCCAGAGAATCGCAATCCAGCGCGACATGCAACCCGCGGAACTGTTTCTTCCAGTGCAGGTCTTGGCCGTAGAAAGCATGCATCTGGGGGGCCCGTTTTTTCAGACGCTGTAGAAGCGCAAATGTGCCGGGGCGAGGAGCGTAGCGTCCGTCGTACTTCGTATTCCAGGTTTCGATTCCAAGGGGCAGCGTCTCGAAACTCTCAATCCATGCGAAGAAATCGTCCTTGGGATGAGCAATCACTGAGACTGCCCCCTGCGAGCCAATGTGCCGGATTACTTCCCCGGGATCGGAGGACTGGGTCAACTCAGTAGCGCAGTACCCGAGAATATGCATATCGCGTTCGCATCTGTATTCCAGTCCAGCCACCAAACGAAAGCCTTCGTCGGAGAGTGATCGACATTCTGAAACGTAACGTTCAATTAATGGCTGATCGAAATACTCGGCGTGATCAGTCATGCAAAGAAAGGAGCAGCCCTCGGCGACGAAGATTTCGCGGAGTTCTTTCAGAGTGAACTCGCCGTCCGAGTACGTGCTATGAGCGTGTAATGCACCTTTCAGCATATCTTTATGCAGCCGAGCGGCCCCTCATCAAATGCATGAAAAAGTTCAGCCAGTCTCCCAACTCCGGCAGCGGATCGCGCCACTGGAACAGATCGTGGTAGGTGCCCGGCACCGGCGGGAGAACCTGCAACAGCGTGCGCAGTCGGCCCGGGTAAGTGCCCGGATAGCCGGAGGGCGGTCCCTTCCAAACCTCCGCCAGGTGCCGGGCATCACCGAGCAACCAGCGGCAACGGACACCGGAGCGATAGCCTGCCTTTGGTTCTATGTCTCCTTGCTCAGCCATACGAGCGAGCAACGCAGGAAAATCGACTCCCGCATAACAAGCCAGCGGAAGAGAATGCCAGAAGCGTCCGTTCACCTCCATAAATACAGCCGGAGACCCCTCCTTTTTTCGGTATTCGACCATCGCAACTCCGTGCCACCGCAGGTCCGACAGAATCGCAAGCGAGGAGCGGCGAATCTCAGGATCAACGGCGACGCTTGCCCGCACTGCGCTGCCAGAGCCAGTCGGATAAACATCGCGAATCCTGCGATGCGCGAACTCCGCGCGTAGCTCGCCGTGATGCATAAGCGCGAAATATCCGGTTCCCTCGCCTTCGACAAACTCCTGAACCAGCACCGCCGAAGATCGGCTGCTGATATCGCGGAAGGCAGCCTCGCACTGGGACGAGTCGCTGGCATAGCGGGGGCGGCCCGCGGTGCGCAACTTCCCGTCGGGCGAGAGTTCTTCCGAAGCAGCGGGCTTCAAAACGACAGGATAACGCATGGACCCCGCTGCGTCGCGCGCTTGTTCTTCACTTGTAACCACAACTGTTTTCGGGACTCGCACCCCAAGTGATGCCGCCAGATGTGTCGTCTCATTCTTGTCAAACGCGAGGAGTAGGTCACTGTGATCTGGCAAAACCAGCCGGGCTCCCGCGGAGATCAGGAAGTCACGATGAGCGGACAAGGGGAGTGTGGTGGCTTCGGTCATTGGGAGGACCAGCGTACCGGAATTTTCGCGGACGAAATTGGCGATGGCTTCAACGAACGGCTCTATGGCTCCCTTCGGCGATGGATAACGAAAGCTGCCGGACGATGCGCACGACCAGCTCGCTTTGGACCACGCTGCGGCTTCCCCCGCGAAGACCTTATAACCAGCGCGAGCGAGCGATCTAACGCTGGCGACAGCCTGATTCTGATCTCCATCCAGTACTAGGACATTCATGGTTGCCTGGCAGCGGGGGAATCGTGCGATCGTCCACCTTGCGCCGTTCTCCGACTGACCTCTCGCAGTATTTTGGCGAAGCGCTGCTCGATGTTTGACCAATCGTACTGTGCGGCGAGCTTGGCGGCGGCCTCTTCGTACCGGCGGCGAGGTGTAGAGTCCCTTAGTAGAAGGGTGATAGCTTGAGCAAAACTCGTCGCATCATCGGCAAGGATGAGGTCACGCCCGCTCTTTACGTCCAGCCCCTCGGCGCCAATCGAAGTGGAAACGAGAGCCTTGCCCATTGCCATCGCTTCAAAGATCTTCAACCGCGTTCCGCCCCCGATGCGCAGTGGTACCACAACGACGGTTGCATCACGCAGGTATTCGCCCACCGAAGGCACCGTACCAGTAACCTCCACCGAGTGAGAGGCAAGTTGCTGGACGCGGGAGTGCGGGTTTCGACCCACAATCTGGAAGACAGCCGAAGGAAACTCCGCGCGAACCATGGGAAAAACTTCCTGACAGAAATAAGCGACGGCGTCGATGTTAGGCTCCCAATCCATGGAGCCGGTGAAGACGATGCGAGGTGGATTGGCGGAGGCCGGCGGCGCAGCGCCATATTTCTGCGTATCAACCCCGGTTGGGACCACGCTGATGGCGCAAGCCGAATCCATCTCCAGCATCTGCCGACGGTCATGTTCAGAGACGGCGATGACGTGATGGAACTTGCCCAGTGCCCTGCGTTCATAGCGCGACATCTTTTGGGCTTCGAGTTGATATGCAACCCGCTTTACCGGATTCGCTTCGGTCGACGCCATGCGTCGCCACAGCACGGATTCCACGTTGTGCTGGAAAAGAACCGTAGGTGTAGCGAGATGCTCGGGGAAGTTCCGCGATGCAGAAAGAAAATCGCAAACCGCCACATCGAATTTGTTTTCCGAGAGCCACGATGCCACGACTCGTTGCACCTCGGGGTGGGTGAACTTACTCACGGCAAATGGCGCCGATTGAAACAGCCGCCCTAGATAATCCAGAGACTGCGCGATGAACTGTCCATCCAAAGCGGCGGTATGGATGGTTTGCGCTCCGGGCAACTCGCGCTGGATTTCACCTTCATACGCCGAATCCCGTTGTCCCCCGTAGTACGAGAGGAGCGTCACTTCATGATTGCGGGCAAGTTGCCGGAGGATGTTGTAGGAACGGATCTTCCCCCCGGTATCTACCGGCAGCAGTTTGCCCGCTTTGACCCAGAGAATCCTCACATTCTTACCAGCAAATCCCGTCGTAGTTGGCGGCTGTGGGTCGACGGGCTCTTTCCAGATTCACAAGGTCGACCACGATGTGATCAGGCCGTAGGTGCGCTTCCAGTTGGTCTCGGCAGATACCGCGGGTCCCGATCACAACCACTTGTGCATTCTTCAGGATCAGCCCAAGGTCATTCTCAAGCAGCGATCCTATGTGGGGTATGGCCTGCTCGATGTACTCCCGATTGGAGCCAAGTAGGCGGCCGAGGGAAACATTGTCGTCCCAAATCTTAATGGTGAATCCTTCGCCGAGCAGATGCTTGACCAGTTGGACCTGTGGACTCTCCCGCAAATCATCGGTAGCAGCCTTAAAGCTCAGTCCTAGAATCGCGACGTTCTTCTTGCCGGTATCGAGCACCATCTCGATAGCTCGCTTCAAGTGCTCGTCGTTGCTTGGCATGATGGAGTCGAACAGAGGTAGCTTGAGATCCAGTTCCTTAGCACGATAGCTTAGAGCCCGCACGTCCTTGGGTAGGCACGAGCCGCCAAACGCGAAACCTGGTTTCAGATACGTTGGCGAAATGTTGAGCTTGGTATCGGAGGTGAAAATCTCGACTACGCTTTCCGCATCGACGCCTAACTCCTTCGCCAGAGTGCCAACTTCATTCGCAAAAGAGACTTTTACGGCATGCCACGCGTTGCAAACATACTTAACCATTTCGGCGGACCGGAATGTGGTTTCGAATATCCGTCCCGGAGCCCAGCTATAGATCTCGCGTAATACGGCACTGTGTTTCGGGTCTTCCGCGCCGATGACCGTCATGGCCGGTTCCAGAAAGTCGGCGACGGCTGTGCCCTCACGCATGAACTCCGGATTGACGCAGACGCCAAAATCCGCGCCTAGCTTCTTTCCGCAGGATTTTTCCAGCGCCGGGATGACGATGGTTTCAGCGGTTCCGGGTAAAACGGTGCTGCGTAACACGACGAGGTGAAACCCATTTTTTTTCTTTAGAATCTGGCCAATGTTCCGGCAAACCGGCTCGATATGTCCGAGGTCGAGTTTCCCATTTCGCAAGCTCGGCGTTCCCACGCAGAGAAAGGAAATGTCACTATTCAAGACGGCATATTCGGAGTCCGCAGTAGCACTCAGAAGACCTGTGGCGTGGCCTTCGGCAATTAGATCCTCTACGCGTGGCTCGACCACGGGACTGCGCCCGGCGTGGAGAGCCTCGACCTTTGAGAGATTGAGGTCGACGCCGATTACGTTGTGTCGTTTGTGCGCGAGGCAGGCCGCCGTGACGGTGCCCACGTAGCCAAGCCCGAATACACTAACGGATGGACTCATGCAGGTACGCCATTCCCTGTCTTGAAGCAATCGAACATAAAGCTTCCAGATAACGTTTACAGCAACTCGTGAAGGATCCTAGCAATTCCGGTCCGCCGGTAAAGCAGCGATGCAACCATCGTCTTTTCATTAATATGCAAGCAGGTGGCCATCAAGAACTCGCCTCAAAAGATACATCCTGCAACTGCCAGGAGCTGGGGGTCGCACCAGCATCTTATGCCCACCGACCACAGATAGTATTGAACACGTAGAGGTGATTTGCAAAGGACAGTAGAAGCACGCAGGTAACTAGAAGCCGTCTCACAAAGGACGTAAACTCCAACTCCCTGAGGTTCGGCGCTTGATTTTCGAGGGCCGGAGTAGCACGGCTGAGGCAGACTCTTGCCTAATAACCTACTCTGACCGGTTGGAAGTCAAGATTGTTCGATAGGATGACATTGGGTGACGTGACAGGGAGCATTAAAACTTGAGGAAAGATTCCTGACATTCCTGGTGATATACAAATTCATCGTTCGAGGCGTTCCCTGCGCAAGGTTTTCTATCTAGTGGATTCGCTCAACGTCGGTGGAACCGAAATCCAGGCCGTGGAATTGGCGCGGCGGATTTCGACGGCTGATTACGACGTGACTCTGGGCTGCTTGCGGGCCCAAGGTCCATTGTTGGAGCGTCTTCATGGATCATCAGTCGACGTGAGGGAATTCCATCCCAAGGGTGGTATCGATAGTCCCGCAGGCCTGTACCAGTTGCTTAGGCTAAGCTGGTTCCTGATGCGAGAAAAGTTCGACGTCGTGCACACCCATGATTTGTGGTCGAATTTGCTCGGCGTTCCCGCAGCACGGTTGGCAGGAGTGAAGGCCATTGTTTCCAGTCGCCGCGACCTCGCGCATTTCGATTGGTACCACGGAAGGCGCCGAGTGTGGCTGCGGCGGATTCAAAACTTGTCGGGCATGGTGGTGGCCAATGCCACGCCGATACGCGACGCGTTGATTGCCGAGGACGGGTTCGCACCGGAAAAGTTGCGCGTGATTCATAATGGAGTCGACATCGAGAAGTTCCGCACTGGCCGGAATCGAGATCGATTGTTTCCCAGAGTTGGAGACGGCAACCTCGTCGTGCTGGTTGGCAACATGCACACGGATGTGAAGGGGCATCCTTGGCTGATTGCCTCCGCGCCCGCGGTGATTCGCGAGTTTCCATCCACTCGATTCGTTCTAGTTGGAGACGGAGAACAACGGCCCGTCTTCGAGCAGCAGGTCGCGAAATTGGGGTTGGAGCGAAACTTTCTGTTCCTGGGCCGTCGCGCTGATATCCCGGAGATTCTCGCCTGCTGTGATGCCGCTGTGCTCCCATCCAGAGCAGAAGGTCTGCCTAATGCGGCGCTGGAATACATGGCCGCGGGACTGCCGGTCGTCGTGAGCCGTGTTGGAGGGAATGTGGAACTGGTAGAGGATGGCGTGACGGGGCTACTCGTACCTCCCGGGGACCCCTCCGCGCTCTCGGCCGCATTGCTCAAACTCTTGGTTGATCCGGCCCGGGCACGGCGACTGGCGCAGAACGGGCATGAGCTTGTAATCCAAAATTTCAGCTTCGAGAGGCTGGTGCGCGAGGTGGACTCGCTCTACAGCGAACTCTTGCCACGGCGCGGAGGCAATCACTAGCCCATGGCAAATATCTTCACATGGAAGCGTAGCCTGGTTCGCCTCACCTCGATGGATCGCCACGAACTGTTCGACCGGTTGAGGCAGTACTTAACCGCTCGCGCGGACTCTTTGCGGTATGAAAGCGGCTACAACGTTGAGGGAGATCCGCACATCGGATCCGCAGGACCTGCGGGCCGCTTTTACTTCGCACCGGCTGAAGTTCCGTCACTCTGCGCTGTGCTGAAGGAGATTTTTCCTTCGCAGTCTGAAGACATCGTCTTGCGGGCGGAAAAAATCTGCCGCCATCGGTTCGACCTTCTTGGCTACCAGAACTTAGATTACGGGGCGGAGATCGACTGGCACTCCGATGTTGTACACGGCAAGCGCGGGCCACGCAAACCCTGGTTCAAGATAAAGTATCTGGACTTCGAGGAGGTCGGAGACTCAAAGATTACTTGGGAACTGAGCCGCCATCAGCACTTTGTCACACTGGCCAAGGCGTACTGGCTCACCGGTGACGACAAGTTTGCACGCAAGATTTTCACCCAGTGGGCGCACTGGCAAAAAGAGAATCCGTATCCCATCGGAATCAATTGGGCAAGCAGCCTGGAAGTTGGCTATCGCAGCTTGTCGTGGATTTGGACTTTCTTTCTACTGCAGGAGTGCCCGCTTTTAACGAGTGAACTCCGAAAACAATGGCAGGTTGCGCTTGGCCTGAGCGGACGCCACGTCGAAACTTATCTGTCCACATATTTTTCTCCTAATACCCATCTTTTGGGCGAAGCTCTGGCATTATTCTCTCTGGGAATCCTGTTTCCGAGCCTGCGAGGAGCCGCTCGGTGGCGGCGGCGCGGCTGGGAAATCCTGGAACGTGAGGCTGCTAAGCAGGTACGGGAAGACGGGTTCTACTTCGAGCAATCCACTTATTATCATGTCTATGCGTTGGATATCTTCCTGCATGCCCGGATTCTGGCCGGGCTCAATGCGGTTCCGATTCCCTCCGCGTTCGACAAGATTTTGGAGCAAATGCTGAATGCCCTGTTGCTGTTGGCCCGGTCAGGAGTTCCACCCAGTCTCGGCGACGACGATGGCGGAAGGTTGTTTGATCCCGCCCGTAACCGCTCCGAGCACATGCTCGATCCTCTGTCAACGGGCGCGGTTGTCTACCGGCGCGGAGATTTCAAATTTGCCGCAGGTGGTCCGCGGGAGGAAACCCTGTGGCTGTTGGGTAAGGAGGGACTCTCGGAGTTCGATTCTCTCCCCAGCGCGGAACCTTCGGCCGGGGCGACCGCACTACTTGATAGCGGTGTTTACCTGATGACGGAAGAAAAGTCAGGGCAGTTGTTAATCGATGCCGGTCCGATGGGGTCGGGCAGTGGAGGGCATGCGCACGCGGATGCATTGAGCGTTTGCCTGGTTCGAAATGGACGCAACCTTCTGATAGATCCTGGAACGTTCGAATATGTGGGCAACAGCGGCGAGCGGGCACGCATGCGTGGCACCGGCGCCCATAACACCATGCAGGTCGATAGACGTGATCAAGCAGACGGCACCGGTCCCTTCTCCTGGAAGAATCCTCCCCGGGTCAATGTCGAGCAATGGATCACAGGTCAACAGTTTGATCTGTTTCAGGGCAGTCACGATGGATATTCCCGACTGCCGTCTCCCGTAGTTCACCGCAGGTGGGTGTTTCATAGAAAGGGAGATTTTTGGATGGTACGCGATCTGGCTGAGGGCCGCGGATCGCATCAGCTTGATATTGCGTGGCACATCGGTCCAGCACTTTCTCTTGCCTCGTCTCAGCAATGTCTATTCACCGGCGAGCAAGAGAGGCTGGCATTGTTGACCGCCGAAGGCCATGGCTGGTCGCAGAGTGTACGTCGTGATTACTGGTCACCCGCTTACGGGCACAGGGAGCTTGCAACCGTGGCTAACTTCGGTGGGCTGGTCGAACTCCCGGCGGATTTTGCCACTGTGCTGGTCGCGGACGAGAATCTTCAGACCGATCCCGGACGGCTGGTGAGAATGGGTGAGTCCAACCTCGGAAGAGTTTGCGGCTATCGCTATTCCAATCCGCGCCAGGAGCACAGCTTTTTCTTTGCTCATCAGCCGGGCTCGTGGGCTCTAGGGGCGTGGGCCAGTGACGCAGATTTTCTCTATTGGTCCTTTGATCGCGAAACGGAACAACGCACGCTGGTTCTATGCAATGGTTCTTACGCGGATTCAGGAGGTCGCCGGGTACTCAACTGTGGCAGGCGAGTGAGGTATGCTGAGGTGTTGAGTTCTGCCATGAAAGTTGACGTCTTCTCCTCCGATCCAGAGCACTGTGTGTTACAGCAGCCGCTCGATCAAGTGTGGGCCAACGGAGAGCTAATTGTGCCGGGCGACGATCCGAAGGGAATGCGTGTCTAGTCATGTGTGGAATCTGTGGTGTCTTTCATTCCGACCGGGACCAGCGAGTGAATCGCAACGCGCTCGTGGCGATGAACCGGCAAATCGTCCACCGGGGGCCGGACGACGACGGTTTCTTTGTCGAGGAGAACATCGGACTGGCCATGCGCCGCCTCAGCATCATCGACATCCAGACCGGACACCAGCCGATCAGCAATGAACAGGGGAACGTCTGGATCGTTTTCAACGGTGAAATCTACAATCACCTGGATTTGCGCAAGGATCTCCAATCGCGTGGTCACCACTATCGCACCAAGAGTGATACGGAAACCATCATTCATTTGTACGAAGAATATGGGAGCAGCTGCGTCGAACATTTGCACGGAATGTTTGCTTTCGCGATCTGGGACCGCTCCAAGAGGACCTTGTTCCTTGCGCGCGACCGGCTGGGGATCAAGCCTCTCTACTATCGCTACGACGGTGAAACGTTGTTGTTCGGCTCGGAAATCAAAACGATTCTTGCCTATCCTGGAGTAAAGCCAGAGTTCAACTGCGGCACTTTGGCCGAATATCTGGCCTTTGGCTACATTGCCGGCGAAGAAAGTATGTATGCCGGGATTCACAAATTAATGCCCGGACACATCCTTACGATTGAGGAGCGTGGCCGATTAGAGACTTCGTCGTATTGGGACCTCGACGTCAAGACCGACGACGGGAGCCAGCCGCGTGAACACTACGTTCGCCGCTACCGGGAACAGCTGGAAGAATGCGTTTCCAGCCACTTGATGAGCGATGTTCCTTTAGGTGTTTTCTTGAGCGGCGGCCTGGACTCGAGCGCGGTAGCGGCACTCACAACGAAAATCCGCAAGGAACCGATCGAGACTTTTTCTGTGGGCTATGGCGAAGAAGTTTATAGCGAACTCCCTTACGCCCGCACGGTGGCGGCGCATTTGAAGTCGCGGCACCACGAAGTTCATCTTAGTCGTGATGAGTTCTTCCAGACCTTGCCCCGATTGATATGGCATGAGGATGAACCCATTGTGTGGCCATCCAGCGTGGCGCTCTATTTCGTTGCCCGGCTGGCACGAGAACGCGTGACCGTCGTGCTCACCGGCGAAGGTAGCGATGAGACGCTGGGCGGCTACACGCGCTATCCCTGGACTCTGCTGAACTCGCGCATGGACAGGGTTTACCGCACGCTGACACCGGCCGCTCTGCGCCGCATGCTGCGCGAGGGAATCAACGCTTTTCCATTCTCCGCGGCCTTGAAAAGAAAACTGGAACACACGTTCCTCGGGCGGGACGGCGCTTCCTGGCCTTCCTTCTATTTCGACAATTTCTATTCCGCGTTTTCCGCAGCCGAGCAAGCCGAGTTGCTAACTCCCGAGGCGAAGCAAATGGCTGGCGATGCCTACGCCGGCTCAATGAAGTACTGGAATCGTTCTTCGGGCGATCTCCTGCACCGCCTCCTGTACACCGATATCAAGAGCTACTTGGTTGAACTCCTAATGAAGCAGGACCAGATGAGTATGGCCGCTTCCATCGAAAGCCGGGTGCCCTTTCTCGACCATGCCCTGGTGGAGTTCACCGCAAGCATACCCGCGAAATACGCAACCCGGGGAATGTCGGGGAAGTGCATTCTGAAGGCGGCGGTGGAGGATTTGTTGCCCCACTCAATCGTGCATCGACAAAAGATGGGATTTCCCACACCCTGGGCGTATTGGCTGCAGGGATCCTCGCTGGATAGTCTTCGGAGCCTGCTGATGGAACCACGAACGTTGGAACGCGGACTCTTCCGCGCCGAAGCCATCAAGCGGCTGTTCGCCGAACACATCGCAGGCCATCGGGATCACGGCAATCGCATCTGGCGCTTGCTGAATCTGGAGCTGTGGTTCAGAGTGTGCGTCGAGGCTGAGCCGATTGTCGATTTCATCCAGCCTGGAGTTGTGGTGGCGAATCGATGAGTCTCTTTCCTTTGCTGAAGCCGTCGCCCTTCTGCGAATCCGATCTCAACTATCCTGCCTCATCTGAACATGCGAGCAGGTTTGGTCCGTCTGGACCAGCGAAGTTGAATTTTTATGATGCGTGGCATAGGATGGCTTTTCCCGGGCCGAGGAGCGACCATCCTTCACGACAACCGATTCTTGGTTTCCCACCCCCGATCTATAAGCACTTGGACTCGATCTTTCATCGGCACCCTGCGTAAAACAGGGAGGGCGCTAGCCAAGAAGATCGTCCCCGTAAGCCTCGTCCAGGAGGTCCGCCGCTACCGGAGGTTCGAGAAGTCGGAGCGGACGCTTTATCTCAAGCTTAGGACCACAAACCAGCTTGGCTTGAACTCGCGCAAGGTTCCTGGAGGAGCTCGCTCATTCGTCTTTGTCTGCTTCGGTAACATCATGCGCAGCCCTATCAGTGAGGTTTTTTTCAAGGAGGCGGTCGCGCGCCATCCCGGCATGACCCTGAAAATTGCTTCGGCCGGACTCAACGCAACTCCGGGTACGCCCGCTCATCCCTGGGCCGTCGGCGCGGCACAGGATTTCGGGATTTCCCTCGCAGGCCATCGGGCCACTTTGTTGACTCGTGCGATGGTCGATAAGGCGGATGCCATACTGGCAATGGATTTTCAGAATCAAGTCGAGTTCTTGTCGCGCTACCCCGATGCTGCGGACAAATTCTTTCTGCTCGGCGCATATTCGGGGACGAGAGCTCGTCCCATCGAAATTCGCGACCCGTTTTTTGGTGATTTGGAAGAAACGCGTCGCTGTTATCGGCTGTTGCAGACCTGTACGCGAAACCTTGCCGACAGCCTCGATGCAATCGGGACGCCGAGCGTGACCACCTCGAGTGGATCGTGATGAAGCGGCCGGTTCTGATTCTCGGGGTTGAGCCGCGTATCACGATTCCGATCGCACGCTCGCTGCGTGGCCACGGAGTGCCGGTCGAGGTCGCGTCCCTTTCAGCCGCTGAACCCGCCGCCCGGACTCGCGCTGTTTCCGAGTTTGTCCGCTTGCCCAGCCCGGATCATCAGACGGAGGATCAGTCCGCCTCGTTCCCGGCATTTCTGAGCCGACTGATTTCGCAGCGCGGGTATGACATGCTGATTCCCGCGACGGACGCTGCTCTGACCCTGGTTTCAGAACACGAGACAGGGCTACGCGAGTTGCTCTACGTTGCCTGTCCACGACCTCACGTGGTGGAGAGGATTCTCAATAAATCCCTCACACTGGACATCGCTCGCAAGGCGGGAATCCGCGTGCCATCAACCTACCGCGCCTCAAATGTTTCTGAACTAGAGGTACTCTCCAAGCAGCTTCAATTCCCCGTGGTCGGCAAGCCTTACCACAAGAGCAGCGAAACGGATTTTAAGGTCCGCTATTTTCCAACCTACGAAGGGCTCCGCCAAGCCCTAACGAATGACGACCAACTCGGCAGCAGGATCTTGCTCCAGGAATTCGCCGAGGGAGACGGCGTCGGGATCGAAGTCCTGATGCACCATGGCGAGCCAGTTGCGCTCTTCCAGCACCGTCGTCTGAAGGAGGTTCCTGCCAGCGGAGGGGCTGCCGCCGTGGCCATCGCCGAGCCGCCGGAACCGATGCTGGTTGACCAGGCACTTGTGTTGTTGCGCGCTTTAGAATGGGAAGGCGTGGCGATGGTCGAGTTTCGCTACGACCGCGCGCGGCACCAAAGTTCCTTGATGGAAGTGAACGGCCGCTACTGGGGAACCCTGGCGCTTCCTATCCAGGCCGGCGTCGACTTTCCCTGGTATGAATGGCAGATCGCTCATGGGGAAAAGCCGGCAGTGCCCCTCAATTATCCAGTGGGAGGGCGCTGGCGCTGGAGCGCAGGCTACATCCGCCGCTGGCATGGGCTTGCCATAGACTCAGCCCGGAAGGCGTTTAACCATCCGGCTGTGCTGAAAGAATTGGTGCCTTCCTTTGCGGACCTAAGCGCCCGCGATGCCCTTTGGGATTCCGCTGATCCCCTGCCGGCAATAGTTGAAGGGTTGCGAACGGTGAAGCATTTGGCCGTATCCGACATCAAGGGGGCCCTGCGGGCGCTGCGGCCTGCGCATCGAGACCATGCGTAACCTGGAGAAAAGAGAGGCAGCGAGTGGCAACTTACGAAGAAAACCAGGGAGATGTATTTTCGCTTCCCGCTTGTACCGTTGATCCTGCATCGTTTCTTCTTCAGCATTGCGCATCGGGTTTGTTTTTCTCCGTTCTCCTGATGCCAACGTTTATTTTGTGAAGCATCTCCCATGCCATCCCTGGAAGGTGGCATCGCAACCACGATTTGCTCCGTCCAGCGTAGTGATGGGCCTGGAGATAGGCTGCTCCCGCGGTGAACGGCCTGGCAAAATTGAGGTCCAGGTAATGGCCTGCCTGAGCGCCCCAGCGGGCTTTGTAGCCGAGTTCACCTCCAAGAAAGTCATAGGTGTGGACTCCTTCCGCGATGAGTTGCTTCATCACGTGGCCTCGCAGCACAAAGCCCACACGGTCTGAGGCATGCTTGGGATTATTCCCTTCTTGTAGCTGAAAAACCTGGCGCCCATATCGAAATCCAAATTGCGCTGCCGCTACTGCGCCGTCGAGTTCGATCACCCACAGATCTAGCCGCCCCTGCGGCAACAGCGATCGGCTGAGTTCGTAGTAAAAATCCGTTCTTTCCTGAGAGGCGAAACTGCCGTGCTCTCCGGCCGCTTCCCACCGTGCCTGGTGATGCTCGAACAGAGCTTCCAGGCACTTTGGAAGCTGGCTCTCAGCGTTGCAGCGGTAGATTTGCACGGCATATCGTTTCTCGAGTCGCCGTGTATATCGGGCCAGATTTTTCTGGTCCTCGCTCGCGAGTTGCGCCAGGTAGCCTTCCCAGGTGGCTGGGAGCGGGACGACCGAGGCAGGCCGCTGCTTCTCGATTGCCAACCACTTTTTCCGTCCGAGCAATTGCCGCAACGCGTTGGCCCCCGGCGACTGCGGAGGCAGCGTATTGAGCTGGCAGAAATCCCAGGAGTTCCCCTCACTCTGAAGAAAATGCAGAAGGGATGATGCGAACCTGTCTTCAAATCCAGGTTTGACCGGCAGGTCGAGATTGTCCGAGTCGTTGCTGCCGTCGCCCATCAGCCGCAACTGCCGAAGTGAGATGGTCTTTGCCATACGAATTGGAGCTAGAGAGAAGGGCGCCAAGGCGACCAGGCGCGATTCCGCAAAGAACCCGGCCACCAGCAACTCCTGATCTTTCCCGAAATTCCGCCACCAGGACATCAGCCATTCCGGTGTCGAGAACGTTGTCGCTAGCGGATAATTCTCCAGCAGCTCTTCCCAGCTTGCACCAATCGTCTGCAGTTCCTCGAGGCTGCGGTAGGTTCGGATTTCCAGTCTGTTATCGTCCATGATGAGACCGATGTTTTGTAGCAAGAGATATGAGACCGCAACCTCAGTTTGTAAATCCTCCACGCGGTCACTTGCTTTTGTCTATTTTCGGCGGCTGCAGGAGACTGAACACCACGCCGATCCCGTGCGGTTCCAATTCAATTTCTTGTTCACATGTCTTGCGCTCAAGATCATAGAGCGCAACGTGGGAAGGTCTGTGCCGCTGGGTGTAGCCATTCTTGATCCAGGCTACATTCTCGAGGAACTTGGTGGGACGAACTCGCGTGAAGCCTACCCACAACCGGCGCTCGTCCAGCGGGAGGACGCCACGGCACCAACCGAGAACCTGTCCTGACTGTCCACTCATCTGATTCAGGTCAACCGTCTCTTCAACCTTCAGGGTTTTGCGGCTGGCGATGACGATGTGGCCGTCGACTGTGGTGAAATAGATTCTGTCTCCGAAAAGATAACCATCATGAGGCCTCTCCACTGCGATATCGAGGCGGCGACCGGGGCTGGTTAGGCAAATCGCGTCGCGCTGATTCAAGCGTGTGACCCAGACTTCCTCGTCGAGTACAAACACGTGATTGGGGTGCGACAGGTGGGGCTTGGTCGTTGGGACCTTGCGATAATCCGTCTCTCGGGAGAATCTTGCCCACGGATCTTCGCCCAACACACTCCATTCCCTGACCAGGCTCCCCGTCGTTGTGATTTCCACCACCATATCGAGTCCGGTCACGGCAACCAAAAGCGTACCCTGCGGCGTCGGACAGACATGATGGAGATCGTTGAAGCAGGGCAGGGAAATGTAGTGCTGGAGCCGAAAACTCGGAAGCTCGTAGACCAATACCTCGGTGGAAGTACAGGTGTAAAGCGCCTTCTCATGGAGCGTCGCGGACTTGAACAGAACGGCCGGCGTCTCTGCGGGACAGACCTCTGGCGGGGAGACGTACTCCACACGAGCACACGATTGATTGTTTGCCGGATCGAGTTCGATCAGGAGGGCTTGCTCGCACGATTGCCATTCTTCCAGCTTACGGAAAACCGTGGTTCGCAACCGGCCGCCGGACACGTAGAAGCTATTCATGCAGACGCTCCGGTTGACAGATGTTTGCTCCTTCGTTTCGTTGGCCGATCTGCAGTTGATACTCGAGTCGGGTATTATGCACGACAATGGGACGGGACCGATAGGTCCTTTGACAGAAGTGTTCCTTCCGATAAGATACACGACCGCGCCGCCCGAACAGTTTTTGTTTCAGCTTTCGAACCAAAGTTCGCACAAACTAATGCATCGTTCCGGTCAGAGATGGCAGAAGGAACTTCTTATGAAAGATTTTCCGAGTAGCACCGATTCCGACAGACCTGAACCGGCGCCGCGATTCGATTTGTCGACGGTGACAGGATGTTTCACTCTCATTTTTGCCTTTTGGACGCTTGCTGCCAACACCGCCGTAGTTGCGCACTTATCGTTTCAAACGCTTTCGAGAATAGCGCCATTGGCTGTAGTTGCCGGCGTCATTTGCGGCGTTTTCATTGCAAAGGCACACATTCGTCCTGAGCGGCAGGTCCGGGTCTTTCAGCGAGCAAACTGGAAATGGGTTGCTAGTGCCGTTGCCATAGTCGCCTTACGGGGTCTTAGCTATCCCATCTTTTGGGCCGCTGCATGTCTCTTCTCGCTTGTGTCAGCCGCCAAACTGCGCGAAGACAGCTCACCTTACCGGAAGGCATCGATATCCTCCCGTTCGACGGCGATTGCGCTCATGTTCCTTGCGCTCGCATCGGCTGCGCTGGTGTATGTCGCTCACAGGTCAGATCCTGACGATGCCAACTTTGTGGGAATCGCGGCTGACGCCGTCGCACACCCGCAACTGCCAGTCCTTTCCCACGACGCACTATACGGAGGAGATAACCTGCCTCTTATTCTTCCCACATATTCCGTAGATTCGTATGAGCTATTCGTTGCGCTTCTCGCCCGTTGGTTCGGCGGTGCTCCAATCTGGTGGGCGCATGCCGCGCTTCCCACGGTGCTTGCTGCATTTCTGCCATTTGCCTGGGCCAGACTCATGCGTGCTATGAGTCCTCGCCACTGGTTACTGGCTACTGTTTTGACTCTGATATTACTGGCTCTACTTGGCGAAGCTCATCATTCTTTGGGTAACTTCGCGTTCGTCAGGTTGTTTCAAGGGAAAGCCGTGCTCGCGAGCATTGGAATTCCACTTCTCTATTCTTATGCATGGCAATTTGCCGATACTCGTGCGTTCTGGGACTGGGTGATGCTTACCTGCTGCACGATCGCGTGCGTTGGGCTTTCCGCCGCGGCACTGTTCGTCGTGCCCATGGCCCTTGGAACTGCTGCGCTAGCGGGGTTGCCGAAGAAGAGCTTGGTAGTTTTGGGATTTTTGCCCGCTCTGTATCCTCTGGTTTGGGGCCTGGCTCTTCGTGGAAGTTTCAAGGCGGTTGCCCCAGTGTTCGCTTCCGTTAGTCGAACCGCAGCTGATACGGTTCTTGAAGGATTCGGCGCACACGGACAATACGTTTTGTTAGCCGCGCTGCTTGCGGGACCATTTCTTGCGCGCTCTCCTCGTCTACAATTTCGTCTTGCACTCGTTGCCCTGATTCTTTTCCTTGTTGCGCTGAATCCGTTCCTCTTCAAATTCATTGCCAAGCTCACCACGCCGGAATCCGTGTGGCGAATCCTATGGAGTGTCCCCGTTGCAGGTATCACAGCCGCGGCCATGGTGAACGCTATCGAGCAGGCGTCGCAAGCTTGGGGAAATCGTGGGATTGCTCTTGCTGGTTTCATCGTCGTGGGGATGCTTGCGTGGCTGGCCCCTCATTCGAGTCTCAGGAGATCGAATTGGGTCAGCTTCTCCGCGACTCCGATAAAGGCTCCCTATACCGACTGGCAAACTGCACGCACCGCGATTGCTCTTACTCCACCCGCGACAGCCCTACTCGCGCCCGAGGCTATTGCCGCTTGGGTGCCAACTTTTGTCGTACGTCCGCCTTTGGTGAGTGTGCGCGAAGTCTACGACGAGCAAATGGCGGTGCGAATGCCGCCAGAAGAAGCCAAGACCAGGCGCGAATTGCGCGAACTGGTTTCTGGCGAGGATTTTTCACCGATAAGTACCGAGGAACTCCTGGGCACTCTTCGGTCCTATCGCGTGGGTCTCATCGTCGCGACCCCCGCTGCGGCATTTCGTCTTAAAAATGCCTTGATCGCTCGCAAGTACTTGCCTTTGCCGGAACACGGTGACTACGTATTCTTTGTCTCCTCTGCCGAAGATCACGCAAATACTCTTGAGTGACCGCGCTCCGATCTGCTGGACAACTCTACTCTCAGAGGGCCTACGGTATCGCCGGAAGAATACCGAATACCGTATTCATCCCATGTGGCTCCAATTCCACTTGTTTCAAACGTTTCTTGTCCACAATATCGTAGAGTGCGATATGTGTAGGTTTCTCCAGAGTGCCCTTGTGCACCGCGGTCTTAATCCACCGAAGATTCTCGCGAAACTTGGTCTCCCGGATGCGGGTAAAGCCTACCCAGATCTTCCTCTCATCCACAGGTAGCAAGCCGCGGCACCATGCCGGGAGCACTTGCTCATCCTCCCGGCTGATCTCTTGCAGATCGATTATTTGCTCAACAGCCAGGCTATGACGGTTCGCGATCACGATCTTTCCGTCCACCACGGTAAAGTAGATTCGATCACCGCAGACGACTCCATCGTGTGGTTTTTCCACGGCGATTTCGATTCGCCTTCCAGAGTCATTTAAGGCGATGGCATCGCGTTGATTGAAGCGTGTGGCCCAAAGCTCTCCGTCTAGGTCAAAAACGAAGTTGGGATGTGCCTTGTGCGGCTTAGTACTCTCCACTTTTCGATAATCGATGTCTCTTGAGAAGCGTGCCCATGTGTCTTCTGCAACGGTACTCCACTCTGCCAAGATCTTTCCCTCGAGACTGACCTTTACAATGAGATCAAGTCCGGTACTCACGACCAGCAGATTCCCGTCTGGGGTGGGCACAACGTGATGAACGTCGTTGAAGCAGGGAAGAGAAATGTACCCCACTTGCTTGAAGTCTGGCAATTTGTAGATCAGAACTTCAGTCGTAGTGCACGTGTAAAGAGTATCTCCCACCAGCGTGCTACTGTGAAAATTGACGGATGCGCCCTCGCCTGCTCGCACTTCGAGCGGCGTTTTATACTGCACACAAGTCCGCACTGCGCCGGATTCAGTGTCGACCTCCAGGATGAGCGCAGCCTCATACCAACTCCAATGCGGCCGCTTCTCTTTTAGCAACAGCCTCCGCTCTCTGCCACCCAGTATGTAAAGCTTGCCCATGTTGTGATGATCTCAAGAACCTCAATCTTAGACATCGTCACGATTGCGACGCGACTCTACGATCCTGCCGACATCTCTGTACGTTTGGAGCGTGTAATAGAACCGGCGGTTTGCGTCAATGTTGAACATCCATTTCAAGAAATTCTCGCCAATGCTCCGAAAGATCCAGCGAGGTACGCCGAAGTAACGAGCAACACTGTTAGGCGGGGGCCATGCTCTGATCATCGATCTGCCGTCGTTGTAATACCACTTACGAAAGTAAGCCTTCGTGGAGCGGCTAGGATCGACTGGATGGTAGATGATTGCGCTTGGAATATACATGATCTTCTCACCCGCGCGGAAAAGCCGGGATGCGAATTCGGTGTCTTCGCAGGTTATGCCGCGGTTCTCCCCGCTAACGCCTAAATCAACTCGAAATACGCCGTATTTTGCAAATTTCTCTTTTCGGTAAGCAGAATTTGCTCCCAAAGGATTATTGTCTTTGATCTCTTTTGCGTTATCGCCTAGTTCGTAGTGTACGATGGCCTGTTGGTCCTCCATTTGGAGCCAGTCGGGTTTCGGATGTTGCCATACCGGTATGACGCGTCCTCCGACACCGGCACAATCAAATTCATCAAAAGCGCGCTTTAGGTTCAACAGCCATTCAGGATGCAGAAGCACGTCGTCATCGGTAAAAGCGACAATCTCGCCCTTTGCTGCGGCAATTCCAGCATTCAGCGCTGCAGACCTGCCTTGCCGACCCTCGAAAATATACCGGACACAGAAGTTTGCAGTTCTTGTGAAATCCTGGATCACGTTTAGGGTGTTGTCTTTGGAGTTGTTGTCGACGACGATGAGTTCCCAATCGAGATCAAGAGGCAGAGTAAGGCCCGAAAAGCTTTCGAGAGTAGATTTCAGCGATGCGGCGCGATTGTAGGTACACAAAACTACGCTAATAGCCCCCACCTCGACATCCCCTCTCATTCAATTTGAAAGCACTCATGCCGGCGTTAAAATTTGGCTCTTTCCCTCTGGACTAGATCTTTTCAGCAACCCCGATGTGGGATTTCACTAAAGCGAGCAGTTCGTCTTTCAGGAATGGTCCGCTCGCCACCAGGCCCGACAGAAGGGGATCGTGGCGATTGGCGGTCAAATCGGTTTTTTCCAGGGTGCTGACAAACCCACCCGCGCTCAGCACCAAAGCGGCTCCCGCGACAACGTCCCATTCGTTCTTGGGTGTCAGCGTGAACGTCGCATCTGCCAATCCAGCCGAGACTAGGGCAAGCTTGTAGGCCACCGAACCCATCGGGCGGATCTGAAAGGCAGCGTTCTCAAACGGTTTCCATTCGCCGCGCTTGACTTCGCTGCGGCTGGCGAGAACCAGAGCTCCAGTTAAACTCTTACGCTGGCTGGGTTGCGAAGGCTTGCCATTATACGTAACACCAGATTCGATCGATCCCAGGAACGTTTCGTCAGTTGCCGGATTGTAGATTCCACCCGCCACCGGCCGGCCGTTCTCGACGAACCCGATCGAAACGCAGAATTCCGGAATTCCCGTGACGAACTCGCGGGTGCCGTCGAGGGGATCGACCACCCAAGCGCGCGAGCACTGCAAACGAACGGGATCGTCCACACTTTCTTCGGAAAGCCAGCCTTCCCCTTCGCGCGGAAGTTCTTTGCGCAGAACCGCGTCGAGCGCGCGATCGGCTTTGGTTACGGGATCGTCTCCGGCTTTGTATTCCGTCTCAATGGCTCCCGGAGTGAAGCGGGCGAAAACTGTGCGAGAGGCTTCCAGCGCGGCTTCAATGCGTTCTAGGACTTGAGCGTAAGAGTTCGAGTGCATGATCCTGTCTTCTTGCCGATCAAGCCATCAGCATGCGCGCGCCCGTCGCCAGCAGCACCGCGCAGAGAATACGTCTGAGCCACGGAACCGGAACCCGCGTACTCAGGTAAGAGCCCACCAATCCCCCTGGAATCGAGCCAATCAGCAGCACTTCCACCAGGTGGATGTCCACATTATGCATACGAAAATGAAGAAAACTAGTTACTCCAGTCAGAAGGAGAGCGTGAACGATATCGGTACCAACCATAACTTTCGGCTGAAAACTGTAGAACAACAAAAGCATCATCATGACAATGCTGCCGGATCCAACCGAGGTGATACCCACCAGGAAGCCAGCCACCAATCCCATGAGTGACATCCAAGCAAACGATTTCATCGTCGGTGGACGTACGGCAGCACGATCCTCGATTTTTTTCTGAAAGAATAAGAAAGTCGGAATGCAAATCAGCAAAATTCCAACGGCAACGGTGATGAAGCGGTTGACGCCGTTGCCATAAACATTTCGCAAGTGAATCAGAAGACTTACGCCTAGATAAGACCCCGGCACACTACCGGCGGCCAGCGCCAGCACAACCTTTCGCCGAACCGTCCCTTTGCGCAGATGAACGATGCTGGCGCCTATCTTGGTGAGAAAGTTGAAAAGCGCGTCAGAGCCCACGGCGCGAAGGGGAGCCACGCCCAAACCGAAGATTAAAATCGGAAGCAGCAGAACGCCGCCGCCGACTCCCGTCATTCCAATGAGGGTCCCCACTACAAAACCAACCAGGCTCTTGATCAGCAGATCCATGACAATGCCGGCTTCAGCCTCTCAAACGTGCAGGCCTGTGGCCGGAGAGTGTTTAGGCCGACTGCGCCGTTGTTCCGATAAAGCCATCCCGTTCAAGGTGCAGAATAATTTCCTGCGCCGCTTCTTCGGGGGTCAGTTCGCCGGTGTTGATGGTGACTTCGGCATCACCCGGAACTTCGTAAGGATCCGAGATGCCGGTGAACTCCTTGAGAATCCCGGCGCGCGCCTTGGCATACAGGCCCTTGCGGTCGCGCTGCTCACAGACTTCCACCGACGTCGCGATGTGCACCAGAACGAAACCTCCGTGGGGTTCAATCATCTGCCGGACATGTTTGCGCGTAGCATCATAAGGCGCGATGGGCGCGCAGATGGCGATGCCCCCGTTCTTGGTAATTTCCGATGCTACGTAACCGATGCGGCGGATATTGATGTCGCGATGCTCCTTGGAGAATCCTAGTTCGGAAGAAAGATGCTTGCGGACCAGATCGCCGTCGAGCAGGGTGACCGGACGCCCGCCGGTCTCCAGGAACTTGGTCAGTAATACATTCGCGATCGTCGATTTACCCGAGCCCGAAAGGCCGGTGAAAAAGATGGTCACGCCCTGCCTGTGGCGGGGCGGGAAACTGCGGCGTAATTCCGTTACAACCTCCGGATAGGTGAACCAGGCAGGAATCTCGCGGCCCTCGTTCAGGCGCTGACGGAGTTCGGTGCCGGAGATGTTTAATACGCGATCTCCATTCTTGACTTCGTCTTCCGGAACGTATTTGTCCTGGTCCTCGAGGTAGACCATCATGTTGAAGGGAACCATGGTCACGCCAATGTCGGCCTCGTGCTTCTTGAAAACCTCCTGCGCCTCGTAAGGGCCATAGAAAGCCTTGCCATTGGTGTCTTTGCCCGGCCCGGCATGATCACGGCCGACGATGAAGTGCGAGCATCCATGATTTTTTCGGATGATCGCATGCCAGATGGCCTCGCGCGGTCCGCCCATGCGCATGGCAAGCGGCAGCAGGGAAAGCTTCGCGGTCGATTGCGGGAACTTCGAGAGCAGCAACTGGTAGCAGCGTACCCGGGTGTAGTAATCAACGTCCCCGGGCTTGGTCATCCCTACAACGGGATGGATCAATAAGTTCGCCTCGACTTGCTTGGCGGCGCGGAAAGCCAGTTCAACGTGCGCGCGGTGCATGGGGTTGCGGGTCTGAAAAGCGACCACGCGTCGCCAGCCCTCGCGGGCGAATTCGGCACGAACTTCGGCGGGCGTCAGACGCAAGTTCCGAAAATCGTAATGGGATGGGGTCTGTGTTCCCTCAATCTTTCCCCCGACGTACCATGGATTCGCCTTGCTGATGGCGTAATCGGCGCCCGGGTGAGCGGCGCTGGTACTGGCAAAAACTGCCTGAGCCTCGGCTTTGCGGTCCGGCTGCCAAATATCTTCGACGTGCAGCACAGCGATCATGACGCCCTCGGGATCGCGCAGCGCGACTTCGCTCGAGCCCGCCGTAAGCTTCTTGGCAAATTCTTCGGTCACATCCAGCGTGACCGGCATCGGCCAAAGAACGCCATTGGCCAGCCGCATGTTGTGACAGACGCCTTCATAATCTCGACGCGTCATGAAGCCGCGCAGCGGAGAAAAGCCTCCCGTGATCAGCAACTCCAGGTCGCAAAGCTGGCGTCCGGTCAGATCCCACGAAGGCCATTCTTTGGAATGGGCCTTCATTTCAGCGATTCTGTCTGGTTGGGCGACGAGGTTAATCAGTTCACCGCCGTGCGGCGGGATGAGATGACTGGTCGAAGCGGTCAAGTGCTGGGCCTCCTGGAGATTTTGGCGTCGTATTGTCTATAACCTTTATCGTGTTGCCACGGATTGATCTCAAGATCTATCCAGCGGAGCAAAATCGATTGCAGATATCACGGGAGAGAATGACCCGAAACTTTATCCAACAGGGTACCACTTTTATCTTCTGTGCAGCCGTATGAAAGCCAGATTTCTCCTTTGCGGATAACTTAGAAGTGCAGCAATTCGGCAGCCCTCCGCGTAAAATGCTATCGATGTAAGTAGCTGACACAGCGGAACCTTAGGGAATGTTTCGGCGACGAGACGGGCCCCGGTCGCTGAATGTGAAAAGAATTGCGACAATGGCTAGAGCAATTCCACGCCGATTCTGATCCAATCCTCTTGAGGAAGCTCCTGAGAACATTACCTTTGCGATAGTAGCTTTTCTCCGATTACCTTCGGGCAATCACTTGAACGAAAATGTGTTGTAATTAAGGGAGCGAGAACGCAACGGCCGAACCGGAGATTCTTGATGATGAAGTACAAGATCGCTTTTTCGTTCGTGATCTTAGCATCGGCCCTAATCTGCCCGACGTCAGCCCAGAACTCGGGACCGTCTTCCTCTAAGTTGGCTGCAGACCCTAAACTTAAGGCCTCGGTCCAGCCACTGACTCCGAAATCGGCAATGTCGCCTCCGCGCAGCTCGTCGGCTGCGGTGCCAAAGTCAGCGACAACTGGCCGGGACACGAACGCAGAACTCGGTCGACTGGAGAGGCAGAGCACGAAAATCGTCGCTTCGAAAAGCGCCACTACGGGAGCCTCAAAGGCCAAACCAGTGAAGCCCGTTGCTACATCGTCCGGCAGTGGCTCAGGAATTAATGCTTCCTATCAGAAGCCGCGCGTCCTGCGAAAATAGGCATCTTCTAGGCATCCTCGTCACAAAACTTTAATTCACAGGAGGGAGCTTGTCCCTTGTCGCGCTAGCTGCTAGTGGCCTGGAATCAGACGTCAGTGTCGCATTCCGGTGTTCCACCGTTGGTTCGGTGATGCAGTACTTCAACAGGCACCAGAGTGCGCGCGCTCCATCCTTCCATTGGATTTTCTTGCCCTCTTCATAGGTACGGCCCCAGTAGCTGATGCCGACTTCGTAGATGCGCAACTTCCGTTTGGCGATCTTTACGGTGATTTCAGGCTCGAATCCGAACCGCTTTTCCTGCAGCGGAATCGACTGGATGACCTCGCGTCGGAAAACCTTGTAGCAGGTCTCCATATCGCTGAGGTTGATATTAGTAAGTGCGTTGGAGAGGAGAGTAAGAATCCAGTTGCCCACAGAGTGCCAGAAGTAAAGAACCCGATGAGGGCGGGCGGAAAGAAAGCGCGACCCGTAGACTACGTCGGCTCTCCCCTCAATCAAGGGCTCCAGCAGAACCGTGTACTCTGCCGGATCGTACTCGAGATCAGCGTCCTGGATGATGACGAAATCTCCCCTCGCCTCCCGAATGCCGCGGTGCAGAGCCGCACCTTTCCCCATGTTGGTAGGCTGAAGCAGAATGCGAATCTGCGGATGTTCAACTTGCAATTGGGAAAGGATTTCGCGTGAGCCATCGTTGGATCCATCGTCCACGCAAAGCAATTCGATCTCCAGCGGGACGGCCAGCACTCGTTCGACCACCTGCCGCAGCGTGGCACGTTCGTTGTACACGGGCATGACGACTGAAATCTTCATTCCTGATCGCTTAACCTTACTCTCAGTCTAACCGAGCCGACCTGGGTGACCCTTTCGAGTCCGTGACTCCCACCTTTTCCCCTTGCACCGGTGTCTGGTTGTGCAAGACGTTTCACATTGACGCTGACTAGAACGCATGGTAAAAGATCATATTAGCAATCGGTACTTTGAGCAAAAGTACTGGCTCTCCTAAATTCCCCCCCCTTAATCTGATATTTGGTTTTGACGCGGTAGCCCCTAAGGTTGATACCATGCGAAACTTTCGATTCCAGAGTTCTTTTCGTCTCCTTTTGTTGATTTGCCTGCCAGCCATGACCACTTTGCTGTGGTCGCAGGTTAATGTCACCACGTTTCACTACGACAACGCACGCACGGGTCAGAACATTCAGGAGACGGTTCTCACACCTGAGAATGTCAATGTCAACCAATTCGGCAAATTGTTCACCATCTCGGTAGATGGATACGTGTACGCACAGCCTCTGTATCTGGCCGGCGTGCAGAACATTGCGGGTGGCACTCATAACGTTTTGTACATCGCCACGGAGCACGACAGCGTGTTCGCGATCGATGCCGACACGGGCGCGATTCTCTGGCAAACAAGCTTCATCAACCCCGGCAGCGGTGTCACGACGGTCTCCAGCACCGATGTGAAATGTGCCGCCATCATTCCGGAAATTGGGATTACCAGCACTCCCGTCATCGACCTCTCCTCGAGCACGCTTTATCTGGTTGCCAAGACAGAAGAAAACGGGCAATACGTCCAGCGTCTGCATGCTCTCGATGTGACGAGCGGTACGGAAAAATTTGGCGGCCCGGTGGTCATCGCCGCTACGGTCAATGGCACTGGGGATGGCGGACAAACCGTAAGCTTCAATTCGCTCCAACAACTCAACCGTCCAGGACTGCTGCTGGAGAATGGCCAGGTTGTTATTGCATGGGCCTCGAATTGTGACCATATCCCGTATCACGGCTGGGTGATGTCCTACAGCGCTTCGACCCTCGCTCAAGAAGGTGTGTTTAACTCTTCTCCGGATGGCGCCCAGGCCGGGGTCTGGATGTCCGGGGATGGAGTCGCGGCCGATGTCAATGGGAACTATTATTTAGCCACTGGAAACGGCAGCTACAGCGGTTCTACCTCGAACAACTACGGAGACAGCATCGTACGGCTAGGCCCCGCCAGCAACGGGACGTTGCCGGTGCTGGACTGGTTCACTCCCTGGAATCAAAACGTCTTGAGTGGAGACGATTCCGACGTTGGCTCCGCAGGAGTACTGTTGCTCCCAGACCTCCCCGCGGGCGTGCCTTATCAACACCTGTTGGTGCAAATGGGGAAAGAGGGCACCATTTACCTGGTTAACCGGGACTATATGGGTGGATATTGCTCTTCGTGCGTCAACGTCGATACGCAAATTGTGCAGGAAATCGGCAACGCCAGCGTGGGAGTCTGGGGATCGCCGGCATACTGGAATGATAATGTCTACTGGGTTAGCAACAATGACTCGGGGACGGCTTCCAACCTCATGGCTTTCTCGTTCAACGCCGGCAACTCCGGCTTGCTTTCTACCGCCCCCACCTCGCAGACCACTAGTATCTTCGGAATCGGGACAGGAACACCCGTCGTAGCCGCGAACGGCACCAGCGATGGAATCGTGTGGTTGCTCGGTAACGCAGCCGCCGGGGACAAATGCTGTCAGGTGCTCTACGCGTTTGATGCTACGGACCTCTCAACCTTGCTCTACAGAAGCAACCAGGCAGCCGGAAATAGAGATGTTCCGGGCGGTGCGGTGAAGTTCACGGCCCCCGTGGTAGCAAATGGCAAGGTCTATGTGGGAAGCCAACTGCAGGTCAGTGCTTACGGACTGATTGCCACCACAAAGTCCACCCTGACCGCAAGCGCGAATCCGGCCTACGTGACGCAGCCCATAACCTATACAGCCACTGTCACGGGACCGAACGGAACGCCCACTGGTTCCGTCGTTTTTTATCAGGGTTCTACCGCGCTGGCCACGGTACCGTTGAGCAACGCTCAAGCCACCTACTCCACGAGCTACTCAACCAATGGCACTTACCTGATGAGCGCGTCCTATTCCGGATCCGGCGCCCCAGGGGCGAGTTATCCCTCCACTTCGGCGGTGCTGAAAGAGACTGTGAACCTTCTCCCGGCAGTGAGCACTACGAAGCTGACGGCTTCCCCGACATCGATTTACGTGGGACAATCAGTTGCTTTAACAGCCACTGTGTCGTCCACGTTTGGGACACCTCCGAACGGCGAAACCGTGACCTTCACTAGCAGCGGCGTCACGATTGGAACGGGAAGCATAAACGGTGGTGTAGCCACTCTCCCAACTTCCGCTCTGGCTGCCGCTAACCATCTCCTTGTGGCGATCTATTCGGGTGACGCGAACTTCAAGACCAGCCAGGGCACTGATACTACGGAGGTGGTGAAGAAATACCCCACGACGACGGTCATTACTTCGAACCCGAATCCTTCTAACTACGGACAGGCGACCATCCTCACGGCCCAAGTGACGACGTCTGGACCATCCACTCCGACCGGATGGGTGACCTTCCTGAACGGAACCACGAGCCTGGGAGTAGCGGCGGTGAATGGCAGTGGTGTCGCGACGCTGACCACCAAACAGATTCCGCTGGGATCGAACAGTCTGACGGCGTCCTACACCGATAGCCCGATGTATGCGAACAGTGTTTCGGCGCCAATTACTCAGGTTGTGAACCAGCCGTGATCAGCGTGACCGTTCGGTCCACGCCGAATCCGTCGGTCGCGGGAAACTCTGGGACACTTACAGCGAAACTCACCAGCAATGGCGGTTTGCCGGTGAGTGTAGCCCCGTGACATTCACTTACAGCAGCTCAAGACTGGGACCGCGAATATCAATGCTGTCTGCGTGGCAACTCTCTCGACGGCCGTCCTGCTCCAAGGCCGCGGTCAGGTCACGGCAGGTTACGCTGGGAGCAGTGACTACGCTCCAGCCTCCGCCTCTTTGATGCTGCCGGTAAACCCTTAGCGTGCAGTTCAACCTACGACGGCAGCGTAGAGACAACACTTCCTAATCGGCTTGTCCTATACCCAACTTTTCGTCGTAGACCGGCATCACCCCCAAGAGTTTCATATCCCTTCAGGCTTCTGCTTTCTCCTGACCGGAGAACGCTAGCGCCAAACGCAGAGTGGCAAATTTCGGACAGTCAAAGGGCGAGACTCACCCATGCCTGCTCCTGTCACCGATTGGCCACGCTACGAGCGTTTCCACGCTCGAGGCAGCGCCACTTTTCAGAGCGAGAACCGAATCAACGGCGGTAGCAAACTTATACGCGCGCAGCGCGTGGCTCTCTCGCGAAATTCAAATTGGGAACATCGCACTATCGGACAGGGGGCTCACTGTACCGTCGGAATCTTCTCCTTTTGCTCCAAGGGGCTCAATCTGTAGGGCATGCGACTCCCCCAGTCCAGTATTCGCTTTCTCGTCGTCCCCACCATCCATCTTCTAACTATCGGCTTGGCCATCGCGGTCTTCTGCATGGTACCCGTGAGCGCTGGCGCAGCTACCCAGCAACTCGTATGTACGCGCACGCAGATTGGATTTGGCGCTGTCGTCGTCGGCCAGACCGAAACCATGCTAGTCACCGTGACCAATACCGGACAGACCAGTGTGACTATCTCAGGAATTCCGGTGAGCAACTCCGAATTTGCCGCGCCCGGCTTGAACCTGCCGCTCGCTTTACCGGCGGGACAGAGTGTCGATGTGAGTATAAGCTTCACTCCCACGGCTCTGAGATGGACGGGAGGGACGATCAAGCTCTTCAGCGATGCTTCGAACCCTACGCTGATGCTTGATGTTGGGGGTACCGGCGTGACCAGCGAGTCCGTCACTGCTAGCCCAGCGGCTGTGTCGTTTGGGCAAGTGGCGATTGGAGCCAGCTCCACCCTGCCTATCGTGCTTACAAACGCTCGTCCCTGGAATCTAACACTGTGGCCATTGCAGACAGCGGGCGGCGAATTCTCTATCAGCACCAGCGCGGGCACATTTCCTTTGACTCTGGCCCGAGGGCAGAGTGTAACGGTGAACGTCACCTTTGCTCCACAATCTGCTGGCACAACCGGAGGTAGTCTGTTTATTCCTGGTCCCGCGCTGGCTATACCTCTCGTAGGGACAGGAAAAGTTGGGACGACCGCCGCCCCAGGACAACTCACTCTTAGTCCCGCGTCTCTGAACTTCGGAAGCGTTCCCGACGGAACGACAGGCACTCAATCCATCAGCTTGAGCGCTGTCGGTTCAAGTGTAACTGTTTCCTCCAGTGCCAGCAGCAGTCCGCAATTTGTCATGAATGGAGCTTCTTTTCCTTTGACGATCGCCGCGGGCAAGAGCGTTTCATTCAATGTGGCCTTCACACCCAAAAGCAGTGGGACCGTTTCCGGCTCTCTCTCGTTCGCTAGCAATGCGTCCGGTTCGGGGACGCCGGAACCACTCACTGGAACGGGTACCGCACCCGCCCCGGGACAGTTAACCGTCGCGCCTGCGGCGCTGAACTTCGGAAGCGTCGCCGACGGTACCATGGCAACTCGATCCCTCACCTTGAGCGCGGTTGGATCGAGCGTAACCATTTCTTCGGGCACCAGCAGCAGTCCCCAATTTGCTTTGAATGGAGCTTCTTTTCCTTTGACCATCGCCGCAGGCCAGAGCATTTCATTCAATGTGGCGTTCACACCTCAAAGCAGCGGGACCGTTTCCGGCTCACTATCCTTCGCGAGCAATGCGTCCAGCTCGGGGACGCTGGAACCACTCACTGGAACCGGTACCGCACCCGCCCAGGGACAACTCACGATCACTCCCGCGACCCTCAATTTCGGAAGTGTTCCCGATGGAACCACATCCACTCAATCCATCAGCTTGAGCGCCGTCGGTTCAAGTGTAACGGTTTCCTCCAGTGCCAGCAGCAGTTCGCAATTTGTCCTGAATGGAGCTTCTTTTCCTTTGACGATCGGCGCGGGCAAGAGCGTTTCATTCAATGTGGCCTTCACACCCCAAGGCAGCGGGACAGCTTCCGGTTCGCTCTCATTTGCTAGCAATGCATCCAGTTCGTCGACACCCGAGCCACTCACCGGCATTGGTACAGCGACGCAGTACAATGTCAACCTCTCGTGGAATCCCAGTTCCGAGGTAATGGGATACAACGTCTATCGCAGCACGGCCGCGAGCGGCAAATATTCCAAGATCAACTCCAGTGTGAACCCGAACACCGCGTACGTCGATAGCACAGTCGTCTCCGGGCAAACGTATTACTACGCCGCCACATCAGTAAACTCCGGCGGCCAGGAGAGTGCACTCTCAACGCCAGCGGTAGCAGCTTCCGTTCCGTAGATGCAAATCCAGGCATAGGCCCGGTTTCGTCTAATCCAGGTTTTAATTTATTCAGCCCTTCTACGAATGGGCGCGGTCTTCATTCAGTTCGGCCGCGCCCAACCGTGCTTCACGCAAGCTTATCCAGAACTCCTTCCTTTTAAATATTCCGTCATCGTCATCGAAGCTCTGACCGCACAGGCCTGCCGGCTGTGCTCAATGCAATCATGTGGAGACGAACTCTACTTCAGGTATGATGGGAAGTCGCATAATCAAATCGAACCCTGCGCGAAATGATCAACGGAAAACGCATCGCGGTGGTAATGCCCGCATACAACGCGGAGAAAACCCTTGAAGCCACCGTGGGTGAGCTTCCCGATCTGGTGGATGTTTGCATTCTGGTCGACGATCACAGCTCCGATGCCACGGTAGTCCTGGCCAATCGCCTGGGCCTGCGAGTGTTCCAGCATGATCGCAATTACGGCTACGGACGCAACCAGCAGACCTGCTATCGCGAAGCTCTGGCCGCAGGCGCCGACGTCGTCATCATGCTGCACCCTGATTATCAGTACACGCCGCTGTTAGTCACGGCGATGGCTAGCATGGTTGCTTACGGCATTTATGACGTGGTGCTGGGCTCACGCATCATTGGCGGAACTGCGTTGCGCGGAGGTATGCCGATTTACAAATACATCGCCAACCGGCTGCTCACAGCCTTTGAAAATCTTTTTCTAGGCGTCAAACTTTCCGAATATCACACGGGATACCGCGCCTTCAGCAGCAGGATTCTCACCGACCTGCCGCTCCTGGAGAATTCGGACGACTTCGTCTTCGACAACCAGATGCTGGCTCAGTGCGTGCACTTCGGCTTCCGCATTGGTGAGGTTTCCTGTCCTACGAAGTACTTCGAAGAAGCGTCCTCCATCAACTTTCGCCGCAGCGTGGAGTACGGACTCGGGGTCCTCGCGGCTACTCTGCAATTCTGGCTGCAAAAAATCGGCGTCATTCACCTTCCCCGGTTCAGCGACGACGGCCGCAAACTCGAATCTGACCATCCCACCTACTACGCGCAGCGTACTGAGTCGCGCCGTCCCGCGTAGACCCGGCGTTTCCTCCAGTGGAGAATCCGGCGACTGACATGAGGGCAAAGGTGCGTTTATGCTAATTCTTCGCTCGCCGTTCGATGTAGTCAGAAACGACACTCTTGCCGAAAAGGTTGTCAGCGTGGCAAGGGGGCCACTTCGCCGCCTCTACCAAAAGATGTAAATTCTTCTGGGTCATCCCTAGGGTCCCAGTAGTTTTATCCTAGGGTGTTTACCTGAGCTCGATTTCTCAGGAAATTATGCTTGAAAGGCAACCTTTTTCCGCGGACGCCAATGCCCAGGGCCAATTTTCGAGAGGGGCGGCGTGGAGGCGAAAGGCCTAGTCTTTCCGATGCGGGCCGGGTCGAAGAAAGTCCGCTGATTGTGCGGGTTTTCACGCTTTCTGAGACCCTGCCTGGTCTGTCCTTAAACGCGCTCGGACGAGGCGAGATCACTTCCGGAATCGCCGCGATTGCTTGACGTAGAGCTGGAAAGTGCTTGTGGAAATGCCTATTTTTCGGTCACTGCGTCTTTCGTCTCAAAGTGGCACGGTAGGTGCTAGAAAATGTGCGAACAATCCAGACGTGCAGCGGTGCGGAGCTTATTTTAACTGGGGGGCAGGGATAGTGGAGAACGAGCAGTCCGTGCGCCTAGGACCGCGGGAAAAAGAAATCGTCGAATTGCTATTGCAAGGCTGTGACAATGCGGAAATCGCAAAACAGCTCAAGATGGCTCGAAGAACCGTGAAAGCCCATTTCAACCGGCTTTTTCTCCGTTTTGGAATCAACGACGGAATCAAGCGAGTAAAACTCGCAACACTCTTATATCGGAGGCAATCATGTTCCCATACGAACGATACGGAAACCGCATCCCGAGCGAGCGAGAGCACCGTGTTATCGAACTAGTGGCTCAGGGCTTGAAGAATCGCGACGTGGCCCAAGCGATCGGCACAACCGAGCACGTCGTCAAGAATTATCTTCGCGTGATCTACGACAAGCTGGGGCTGTGGAACAGAGTAGAACTGGCGCTGTGGTATGAATCGCGACGGCCAGGTACGCAATTACATTCGGGGATTGCCTGATAGATCCGCCCAAGGCTTCGTCGGCCACGTTACCGACAACCGAATGCTGACAGGTTACGCAGTCGTTCTGCGGCGGCCGTGCCACCTTTGCGGGCAGCAGCATCCAATAGCAAACGAGCTTGATCGCAACTCTTGGTTACTCCGTCACCCTGAAGATATAAATCAGACAGGAGCAAGGTTGCGGTCAAGTTCTTCTTAGCCACAGCCTTCCATAGCCAGGAAGCCGCTTGCCGGCTATCGCGAGCCTTACCGGGGCTCGCATTTAAATATTTTTCCGCCGTCGCCAGTTCTTCGGAGCCGCTCTGTGCGGCGGTAGCAGCAGAGGAGCTCACACTCACCGGAACGATGGGAGGTGCAGGACTGGCTTTCACCCCGTGATTACCTTCTGCGCTCTCGCTGGTTTGTTTTTCATGCCCTGAAGCGGCTGAAGGACTCGCTGGTCCAGGGTTGTTCGTGGAACTCGGCTGAGTGGTCGCCGTCTCAGCTGGTTTCGAAGCTGTCCCCGGTCGTGATTCGGGTGACGGTGTCGGTACGGCTTGCGGCAGCACGGCTGGCGCACCGCCGCTACTCCAGAACGCTGTATTGCCTCGCCAGGTCGCATACACCAGCACAGCGAGAATGATCGCCACTGCCGCTCCCGCGTAGACTCTGTAACTGCCGGATCGAGGCGCAGGTTGATATTGCGAAAGCGAAGCGAATTCCGTTGTCCTTTGTGCTGCCGGCGACGGCGAAGGTCTTTCCGAGGCGAAGAAGTCCTCTCTGTGGTAGACAAACCGAGGAGCGGAATCTGAATCGCTAGCACTGGGTTCGCTAGCTAGGATCTGTTCCGGCGCATCCCAACGCAGCGCCGCCGGCACCGCTTCCGCAATTTGCTGTCGATCGGATTCGGGAGCGAGTACAAGGCGCGCGCCGCACATTCCACAAAATCTTTGGGGAGCTGAATTTCTCTGTCCGCAGCTTCCGCATAACACGGTTGCTTGTTCGACTGGTAGTTCGCTAGCTGCAGCTTGCTCCGGCAAGTCTTCGAATGTGTCATCTACCGTTTCAGACGGCGTTTCATGCGTACGCTCGTTTGGCATGGGTCGGGCAGCAATTTCGGCTGGAGTGGAATTGTTGGCTAGCTCTCGAACCAGCTCAGACAAGGCTTCCGCACGCTTCTCGTGTGGGGTAGTGAAATACACCTCTGCCCATCGCCCCATATGCGCCGCCAGAAGGGGATTCAGCAGAGGATTCAGCTCTGGATCGGGCAAGATTCTTACATTCGGTTGGTCTGTTGGTTGCGGCACTATGGTTCTCCAGAAGAAGGGCAGACAGTATGATTGCACTCCCGACAAGCAAGGTTGTCAATTCCGGCCGGTGAAATGAACCTGAAGGCTGGCTCAGTCACACGCTTTTCTGGAAGCCGATTCGAACTGATCCATTTGAGCGTCACGCTGGCTGGCGAACCTGCCTTTCGTAGTCTTGCCGTAAAGGTCGGAGTCCGGGCAATAATAAAGTGCTGTGTGCGGGTCGATCCAGACCTGGGTGTTGGGATTCCCTTTATACTCCGGCGGGGCATCAGGAGGGTCAGCGAGTCCAAGACTGATCAGGAGCTTATCAAACAGCGAAAGATCCGCATTCGGGTTCGACGGCTTACGCCGGTTCGCGGCTGCGGAAATTGCCGTTCCTCTGCCGGTCGCTCCCACTGAATTGCTGGAGAGCATTCCCCAACGAATCACGAAAAACATCAGAATGACTGCCACCGCGAGATAGAAGTCGCCTCGCCGGGCGCGCCACAGACGGCCAAGGGAGGCAAAGGACTGCGGTTCCGTTAGGGCTTCCAGGAAATTCCGCGCCTTCGAGGCAGAGCTCCAATTGACATCTTGGGGCTTTGATTCTATTGCTGAGACCGAACCAACTTGCAGATCGTCACCACGATGCGGCGCAGCGGAAGACAATAACTTTATCGCTCCCTCCTTCGCACCTGAGCCGTTTGATTGTTCCTCCCGCGGAACATCTTCCTGTATGCCCGATGAAGCGAGCAATTGAGCCAGACGATCCTCAGCCTCCGCGGCGAACGCAGCTGCACTCTGCGGTGGCGCTTCGCTTCCGCTGGCAGAGGAGTGTTCATGAACCGAATGCATGCGCATGGCCGAGGCAAGCTTGCTCTGGATGCTGGATTGAACGCTCGCTCCCGCACGCGAAGCCCCGCACTTGCCGCAGAACTGCTCTTGCTCGACGAGCGCGTCGCCACACTTCCAGCAGACGTCGTTTTCTACTGCGCTCGCTTTCACCGCGCTGGCTTCCACCGCACTGGCTTCCACTACATCGTTCTCGGCGGCGATCTCAGGAGTCTGATCTTCCGCGAGAGCAGAAAGATTTGGCTTGAGCTTCTCGATTGCGGTCAGCATCGCCGAGCGCTCAGCGGCCATGGATTTCTTTAATTCCCATTCGGCCCCGCGACCAATAGACTCGCTCACCAGTCCCGCCATTAGTTGGCAGGTTTGAATATCTTGGTCGTCGAAGCCTTGCATGCGGTCGAAGTAGAGTTCCAGAGCTCCTACAATATTTCCGTCGTGATAGATCGGCGCCGCGATCAGCGACAATATCTGCCGCTTGCGACACAAGGAGGGATCGAATAACGCTTCGGAGTTTACATTGGGCGTACGCAGTACCTGGCCGGTGCGTACGGTGATCGCAGAAATGGCAGTCTCCAGGGAGACTTCGGTCCCCAGGGGCAGTGCCGCGGCCCCGGCTCCGGCACGGTACCGCATCGTGTTTCCTTCTACGATTCCAATCGCAGCGCCGCTGGCAGATGTGATTCGAGCAATTCTTTCCGCGACCATCGCCATCGCCTGGTCGCATTCCAGGTCTCCAAGCTGAATCTCGTGCTGCGCTTCCACAATCTCAGCCAAAATCAGTGCATAGTCGCCGTTGGGAGGCGAATGATCGTCCGATGGCATGTTTCCGCTCTGCAGCTTCGCACTCGCTTCTCCCCGCCGGATCTCGCGGTTGTGCTCCTGCATCACGTAGGCAGCCTCCAGCAGCTTTGCAAAAGTCTGCTCGTCAAGGCGCGGTTTGTTTTTGTCGTCCGTCACAAATCCCTTGTGCAGCTCTGCAGCCTGCCAGCGCGCACACAAATACCAAGCTTATTCTAGTGCAATTCCTTCAGCAAAGAACCTGATTCGTGAGTCCTTGCATTGCTGCTCTATTAGGACCCACGCTACACGTTTTACGCGGTTGAGGAGAAGGTACCTGCGGTTCAACTAGTCTTAGCTCAATGGGTTACGCAGACTGAAATCGAGAGCCTGCAAGGCATTCCGGCGTACCGTGAGCGTCGATATTACTTCCGTAAGCAGTGTGCTTCGTCCGCAATTATGGCAAGGATGAGGTCGGAGAATCGTTTTCCGGTGGGTCGGCTTTGTAGGATCTGGGAGGCAGCAAGAATTGAATGCCGAAATAACCGAGGAAATAAGACTGATTGCTCCGCGTTGGTTCCAGGCTGCGTCCGGCCATGAAGAGAAGGATGATCGGACTATGGATTTTGTAGCGGCCACCAATGTCCAAGGTAGGCTGCACCTCGGACGGATGGAAAGTGCCTTGATTATAGAACTCGATGTCGCCTTCGAGTCTTGGAGTGAAATCGTGGCCGACGACGAGTCCCGTCAGCCAGCCGTTCGGTCCCTTGTGGACGAACTGATAACCGATTTCGTAATCCACGTCGATGGGGCCGAATTTCTTGGAAAACTCGAAAGGTAGAAGGAACGCCTCGCTCGCGGGAGTGATTCCACGCCGGACGGCATCATTTGGGTTGTTGAGGAAGAGCTGCGGAAAAACCGAAACGGCCAGACCTGACTCCCCGGCATCGTAAAAGCGCCACTTGACTCCGGGATTGGATTGACCCAGGCCAAACTTGGTCGCGGAAGAGGGATTTTGGACTCGCAGCCAGGCATTCTCATAAGTCAGCTGGATGCGATCGCCGATGCCGAAATTGATATCTAGGTCGGGAGTATGGGAGACGGATTGATCGCTATAGAAGAAGGGCATGTAGCCAACGTTGATTTCCCAATTGAAATGGCCGGGAGTGCCCGGATCATTGGTGTAATAGGGCGGACCGCCTTGGGCATGTGCGGAAAAGACGGAAACCAACAAGAAAAAAAGTACGCCGATCAGACTCGGGACTCCGATCACGCGCGAGACTTTCACTAAGTCCGACGACGGCCGTGCAAAAGGCATAGTGGGAATCACTGTCAAGCCCAGATTGGAAAAAGGCACGACTGCACTCGTATTCATTTTGGGACAGCAGTGTGCTCTTGTTGACACAGATGAAATCCTGCGTTTCACCCCTTACCTCGAGGTGGAATCAGCCCCGCCGCAAACCTGCTCAGCACTTTCAAAACAAGAGCCTTATCTTGATTCACGAAGCCGGGGGCTCCTCTGTGATTTGGCTGGATTGGCTTGATCGGGAATCGGGAAAACACCATTCGAGTTCGGGATGAACCATTCTTGCTGCGTGTCCTTGGGCCAATACGGGATAAACCAGCCTAGCACGGCCATTCTGAATTCTTTCTGAAAGCCTTACTCCTTGCCCTTAAGTGCATGTTCACGTTGGTCTTAGAACGGCACAACCCGTCAGCGAATCTTTGGCGAAAGATGTGCAATGAACGAAATCGGCGAGAAACCAACAACGCGAGATTAGGAGTGCCGTGATGGACCTCAATGAAATGAAGGTTACGCCCAGAGATCAACAGGGCTCGACTTGCTGGTCCAGGGCTGCAGCAACAAGGAAATCGCGGGCCAGTTGAGTATCAGCCCGCGCACCGTGAAGCAACACCTGCGAATGCCTTTCCTCCGTGCCGGAATCAGGGAGGGGCGTAAGCGGGTGAAACTGGCTATTGCTGCTTTTGAAAATCAGGAGGTGATTTCATGATGCCGAGCGCCTAACCGAGAAAGAGATTCGCGTAGCCAACTATGTGGGGCAGGGGGCTTACAAACCGTGAAATCGGCAAACTCATGGGCACAACGGAGCAGGTTATCAAGAACCACTTGCGAAGCACTTTTGACAAGTTGGGCGTTTGGACCTGCCTTGAATTGGCGATGTATGTTGCCCGCCACGTTGATAAGAATTGGCGTGGGGAAGCCGATCACTCCGCTGAGGCCCTGGGACGACCAAAAGCCAGCTAATGACGCGAAGCCGCCAATGGGGCCGATTTCCGGGCAGCTTCCGTTATGGCTGGCAGGGAATCAAATGCGATCAAACCACTTTCACCTGCGCTACTTCTGCAAAAGCTTTCCGTTAGATCACTTCTTCTGCGCCGACCAGTCAAACTAACACACTGATATTAAATGACTTACAAAGACACAGTCTCGGCCTAAGAATTGCACGTATACACCCGATCTGAGAGAGCGGGCTCACCAGCGACCTAGAGCCGGCTCCGCAAACCCTAAGGCGGGGCGGACGTGGCTTACAAAGAGACTTTCTGGATGGCCTGTGATTCCACCGAGCAGTTGCGGGCGGAGTATGGGCCATTTCATACCCGCGCCGAAGCGGAAGCCGAGGCCCGCAAGCTGGGATTCAGTTACCTCCTGCGTTACGAACACCTGCTTGACGAAAACGAGGAGATCCAGGAGGTTCGCTGCATATTCCTGGAGTTGCCCGGCGCTATTGTGACGGAAGCCTCGGTTGTCAGCCTGCATACTCGTTGCGCCACCTGCGGAGCCTCCGCCACCCACGACAGGGCGTGGCGGGCTGAGGTATGGGCGGACATCCACGAGTTCGAGCACTCCCGCCATCGCGTGCGCCTTTTCCAACACGCGCGCGGTAAGGGTCTAAAGGAAATTGGAGACTGGCGCGGATAGCTCCGCTTCCCGGACAGGCTTTTAGGCAGCTACAGAGAGTTGGCTGGCTGCTCCGCGATCCACGAACCAGATCAGTTTGCCATCGCTGGGCCGCACCAGTTTGGAGGGATATTTCTCGCCCGGGGCGTTGCTTTCCAGAACTTCATGGAGAACTGCTGCCTTGTCCGATCCGCTGACCAGAAAAGCGACTCGCCGCGCTGCATTCAGGACGGGCAGCGTCAGCGTGATTCGGTTGGTATGCAGCTTCTCGACCCAGTTAGCCACAACCAGCCGCGACTTCTCCTGCAACGCCTCAGTTTCGGGAAACAAGGATGCGCAGTGTCCGTCGGGTCCCATGCCTAGAAGAATCAGATCGAAGCGCGGGAATTCGCCGGGCTGCAGGGTAAAAAACTTCTGTAGAGTCTTCTCGTACGCTTCTGCCACCGCCGAAGCATCCGGATTCTCCGTGGGGATGCGGAAGACATTGTTCGGCGGAACCGGAACCTTGGACAATAAGGTCTCGTTCGCCATGCGGTAATTGTTTTCCTCGTCGGTCGGAGGGACGTGCCGTTCGTCCCCAAAGAAGAAAAATACTTGACTCCAAGGCAGGCTGGCGCTCGCATTGGCAGCGATGAGAGTGTACAGATTTTTTGGAGTGGAACCGCCGGAGAGCGCAATCGTGAAACGTCCGCGCCGGCTGATTGCGTCGGTCGCCGAATGCAAGACCTCCTCTCCGGCCGCCTGAAAAAGTTCCTGCGGCGTGCTCAGCCTCCGAATTTCGGCCGTAGCGCTCACGAGGCTCCTGCCAAAACCGTGCTGCCCTTGGCGGCAGCACAGCGAGCTGCTCCCAGTAAACCTGCTTTGTCGTTGGTGATCACGTGCACCGGGATGCTTTCGAGCATGGGACGCAACCGGCCCTTCTGCAGAAAAGCGTCCATGAACACCGGCCCGGTAAGCTTCGGAAGAATCTTCGGTGAGATTCCGCCGCCGAGAAAGATTCCGCCCGTGGCCATCGCCTTCAGAGCGAGATTACCCGCCTCCGCACCGTACACCGAGGTCCACAGATCGAGCGCCTCTTCCGCCAAAAGATTGGTGCCATTCAGGGCAGCTTGCGAAATGGCCGCTGCCGGATCGCCCTTGCTGCGCTGCGCGCCGAACCCCGCAGGTTCCTCGCCCCCCCTTTTCTGCAGAAATTCGTACACATTTACCAAACCGGGTCCAGAGAGGACGCGTTCGTAACTGACGTGCCCGAACCGGCCCGCGAGAAATTTCAGCAGTTCGATCTGTAAATCTCCTTGGGGGGCGAAGTCCGCGTGTCCACCCTCGCAAGCAAAAACCTGATACTGGTTTCCATCCCAGAACAATCCGGCCTCGCCCAACCCAGTTCCGGGTGCGATGACCGCCTGATTCCCCACCGACTTCGCGACGGAATTGAGAGGAGTGAGGTCCTTCGAGATGAGCCCACCAATGCCCCATGCATTGGCCTCAAGGTCATTGATCAGCAGCGTCGTGGGAACTTGAATCTGCCTCGCCAGCCGGGACTGCTCGATGATCCAAGGTAGATTGGAAGTCTCAACCCGTCCCTCACGTACCGGTCCAGCAATGCCAAAACAGGCAACTTCCGGCCGTAAGCCAGAGTCCTTCAGGAAGTGAGAGACAATGTCGCCGAACTCCTTGTATTCACGGCTAGGAAATACACGCTCGGTGACTAAATGGAAATCGCCATTCTGCGGTTGAAAATAGGCCAGTCGCGCGTTGGTCCCTCCAATATCGCCGGCCAGAATCATTTCTCGAAGTTCCTCCAGCGCCGGCCGTCGCGCTCCAGAAGTTCATCGGCCTCTTTTGGTCCCCAGGTGCCGGACGCATAATTCGGAAAATTACGCGGTGGGAGCGCCTTCCAGAGATCTAGCACTGGATTGACCACGTTCCAACCCGCCTCCACCATGTCCGCCCGCTGAAACAATGTCTGATCTCCGATCATGCAATCATGCAGCAGCCGCTCGTACCCTGTGCTGGGCTGCTTTCCGAAGTATTCCTGATATTCGAAGTTCATGTCCACTGTTCCCAGCCGCATCACCGGGCCAGGTACCTTCGCGGCGAATTGCAGCGAAATGCCTTCTTCCGGTTGGATATGCAAAACCAGCTGGTTCGGCATGAGGTGTTCCACCGACGTATCGCGAAACAGAACAAAAGGAGCTTGACGAAACTGGATCACGATGTGCGTGTTGCGCGCCGGCATCCGTTTTCCGGTGCGCAGATAGAAGGGAACGTCAGCCCAGCGCCAATTGTCAATCAGCAGTTTCATCGCCACGAAAGTTTCCGTCCGCGAGTCGGGCGCAACATCGCTTTCGGAGCGGTATGCGGGAACATGCTGGCCTCCCAACGTGCCCTCACCATATTGCCCGCGCACCGAGCGGCTCAGGACTTCCTCGTCGCTGATGGGCTGGATGGCATGCAAAATCTTGGCTTGTTCGTCGCGCACGGCATTGGCGTCGAACGAAATGGGAGGCTCCATCGCCGTCAAGCTGATAAGTTGCAT
>Ga0182015_10000728_pt1 | contig 45872 bp, 43 predicted proteins | sample 712P3MmetaG_FD_120478 | JGI IMG/M metagenome (GOLD analysis project Ga0182015, IMG submission 120478) | Permafrost microbial communities from Stordalen Mire, Sweden - 712P3M metaG | ecosystem: Environmental > Terrestrial > Soil > Wetlands > Permafrost | place: Sweden: Stordalen | collected...
ATTCGCCGTCTCATACTCCACGTGCGCCGTCGCAATCGTGATGCCGCGCGCCTTCTCTTCCGGCGCGTTGTCGATCGAATCAAACGACCGGAACACGATCTTCGGATTGTGCTTCTGCAACACTTTCGTGATCGCCGCCGTCAACGTCGTCTTGCCATGGTCAATGTGTCCAATCGTCCCTACGTTGCAGTGCGGCTTGTTACGATCAAATTTTTCCTTCGCCATAAAATTGCCGGGCCTCGCTTGTTAGTCGTTCAGTAATACTGATACAGCTTCCTAAATCTGTGCCGCAGCGCGCCGTCTATGCCTTCCAGCTTCGACAGGTAAAACTCGCGCATCTGGGCTTGATCCGAAACCGGCAGCGCCTGATACAACTGCCATGCACTCAGATCTGAACTGGCCGGCGATTCACCCACCGCATCTTCCAGCGCGCGGGCCGCCAGCACTCCATCGAACTCCCGAACGCGAATCCCTTTACGGGCTAACAGCTTCAGGAATCGCTCCACCTTCTCGGGCAAGAACGCCTGCTCCACGGCGGCTTGCAGTTTCGCAAACTCCTGCTGCTTCTCAACTTTGATCGTCGCCTGCTCGAAGCCCACCGTCATCGCACCTGAACCAAATTCATGGAGCGGGAGACGGGAATCGAACCCGCGACCAACAGCTTGGAAGGCTGTGACTCTACCACTGAGTTACTCCCGCCCTTCTGCCAGCGATCCCTCGCAAAAAACGCTCGGGATTTCGGCTGCGGACTCCCGCTTCGCTCACGCCCGCAAAACGCCTCATCTTTGGAGCCGATGACCAGGATTGAACTGGTGACCTCTCCCTTACCAAGGGAGTGCTCTACCAACTGAGCTACATCGGCTCGAACCGATCGCCACAAACGAACCGCATCCGCCCGCTTACTTCGATTCGCCGTCGCCGTCCGGGTGCATTACGTCTTTGCGCCGCACCCAGCTCTTAAACGCGAACAGCGCCAGAATCAGCAGCGTCAGCAACCGAATCCGCTGATCGCTCAGGGTGGTAAAGGCCAGCGCACCCAGAACTACATAAGCAATCAGCGCCATTGCCAAGCGACTCATAATTCTGGTGCACGTGTATCTGGTGCACAGGGAAGGATTCGAACCTTCGTACCTCGCTAGGAGGGACAGATTTACAGTCTGTTGGCTTTAACCACTCACCCACCTGTGCAAACTCGCCGGGTGCAGCCATACCGCTTCATCCAGCAGGCAATCCCGCGAATCGCGGACCGAGGCAGCACACTCCTACTTCCGGTCCAGCAATCATTTTCGCTAACCAGACTTTCGGAAATCAGACTTTCGCAAACCAGGGAAACCAAGAATCGCGCTTACGGCTTACCGCGCGAAGATCACTACACGCCGGAATGCTTCCGAATGGAGTGCGTTGGAAAAACCTGTTGCGCCGCCACTTGCTGAGTCCTGCTGTCCGCCGGAAATTCGCTTCCTGAATTTCGTTTCCGGACTTTCATATGCTGGAGCTGGCGAAGGGATTTGAACCCCTGACCCCCTGATTACAAATCAGGTGCTCTACCGCCTGAGCTACGCCAGCATAACGGGGACAAGCGCCCTTTCGGGCACAAGTAGACCCTTGATCCCTTCCACATGTCCGGGACAATTAATTAACTTATCACAACGGGTAAAATTCGCGCAACCGGTAGTGCTTCTATAGCTATCGAATTTCGCCCGACAGCCGCTGGGTGGCCTACGTCTCGGACGAATCCGGATTGCAGGAGATTTACATAACGAGCTTTCCGGAAGGAAAAGGAAAATGGAAGGTGTCTTCCAACGGTGGCGCTTATCCGGCATGGCGCGGAGACGGAAAAGAACTCTTCTACCAGAATATTACCAATGATTACTTCGCCTGCCCTGTCGCTGTGAAAGGGTCGGAGGTCGAGGTTGGTACGCCCCAGCGTCTTTTCAACACCACTTCGCCTGGAATCGGCATATCGTTTGACGTCTCCTCCGACGGAAAGCGCCTGCTCATCAACCACGCCGAAGAAGAAGCTCAGGCTCCGCTCCAGTTGCTCACCAACTGGCCTGCGGAGTTGAAGAAATAAGTTCGGGCGGCGGTAGTGTACGTCTGCCCGAGCGGCTTCACTTCGTGGCTTCTGACACACCCACCGCACAGTGTTATGATTTCAGCCCTGACCGCATTCCATGCGAATTAGGCGCACCTTTCCCATCGTCTTGGCGGTATTAGTCATTGCAGCCGCGGTGACTCTCGCCGTCCAACTACGAAAGCATGCTCCCCCTGAGCCCGCACGGTTGCTGCCCGGAGCCGACGCCTTCTTTTACCTCGATCTAAGCTGGACGCGAAGAGCAAATGCGGGCAAGGAACTGCCCGCCGTCAGCCATGATCCCGAATACGAGCGCTTTATCCGCGAAACCGGCTTTCAGTTCGAACGCGACCTGGATGAAGCTGCCTTTGCCGTTCACTATCCAGCTAGCTGGCCCGGCGGCGGAACCGGCGGCGCCGCTCCGGAGCCACGATTCTCCGAAGTGCTGGTAGGAAAATTTCACGGCGAGCGCCTTACCGCCTACCTGCGGCAGATCGCCCGATCGGTCGAGAACTACCACTCGGTCGACATCTTTACTATTCTTGTGGAAGGCAGATCACTGCGGGTAGCGGTGCTGACCGCTGATTCAGTGGCCGCCTCCAATCATAACGATCCTGCTGTGATTGAAGGAATGGTCGACCGGTCCAAGCGGCTGGCGTCTCCCTTCGGTGGCCCGGCACTGTTGCGTCAGTATTACAAGCACGTTCAGCTAGCCAGCCTGGCTTGGTTGGTTGCCCGCATTGAGCCTTCAGCCCCCGAAGCAGCCGGAGGTTGGGGTACTCTCTTCGCTAAGCCTGCCACCATCGTCGTTTCCGGCAGCTTTCTCAGCCCGCTTCATCTTCGGGCGGACGCAGTTCACCTCCGCGCCGAAGCCTTCACCCAGTCTCCCGACGAGGCGCGCGGCATCATCGACAAGGTCAGCATCTTTGTCGCCCTCACCCACGCTGCCGAGACTTCCGTGGGAACCCGTGGCCCCGATGCCGACGTGAAGGCCTTTTTCGACAGCGTGCAAATGAAGCAGGAGGGCGACCGCGCCGTCCTGAATGCCACCGTTTCGCCCGGCTTCCTTCGCAAAGCCCTGGCCGAAGCATCGCCTGAAACCGTGCCGCCGGCGGCGCCCGCCCCCGTGCCAGCCACAAAGTAAACCCGCCTCAAACTCCGGACTACTTCACCCCAAAATAGTAAACGTACGAGTTGTCGCTGCCCGCAGCGATCGCCGTGCCATCAGCCGAGATCTGCATGGGCCAGCTCATGTTGTTTGTCGTGAGGCTGCCCATGGCGTTGCCGCCCGCGTCAAAAAGGTAAAAGTCTCCCGGAGTTTGATCCGGGTAGCCATCGGCTACGGTCACGTACTTGCCCGCCGTATCCAGGGAAGTGCTGTTCGGATTCCGTTTGGTGGCCTGTGCCCAAAGCTGCTTCCCTGACGTCCCTTGATTGGCGAACAGGAAAACTTTCCCCGTTGTGCCAACATTGCCAGCCGCCGAAACCACCGAACCGTCATCGCAGACTGCGACTGCGCGGCAGCTCTTGCAACCGGTCAGAGGAGAACTCCATGCGGGCTGTTTCGTACTTCCGAAGGTGGTGGTCTTAAAGCAGTAGACACTTGAGCCGCTTGCAGCGGCCGTGAACGTTGAGCCATCGGCTGACATGGCAACCCAGTGAATCGTTCCCTTCAGTTGCCAGGAAACGGGAGCGCCGAAAGCCCCCGCGGTATTCTTCACAAGCACTACCGAACCCAGGAAAGTCCCGGCAACAATCCACTGGCCGTCCATCGACATGGCAACCGCAACAACACTGTCGCCGGTAGCCGACGGCAGGATTTTTGGGGCTCCCCATGCGGCTCCGCTTCGCGAGAACAGATACGTCTCATCCGCCCCTGCAACAAGGTAAGAACCATCGCTGGAAAACGCAACCATGTTTACCCGCACCTTGGTGTTGTAGCTAGAGACTCGCGCACCCGAAGCGACATTGTAGATATACACAAACCCCTGCCCCGGTGCGGTGAGGCCGGCAGCCGCCGCCCACTTCCCGTCGCGCGACAGTGCCACCCAGTACACACCCTCCGTGGCCTGAAATTTATCTTGCCAAAGCGATGTGCCCTTCGCATTCCAGGCGAAGGTGCCCACGGTGAGTTGGGTCGCGTCGGCATTACTGTGCTTGGCTCCCGCTCCGTACGGGAAATAAAACGTGCCTGCAACAACCGTGCTGCCGTCCTGTGAAATCGCGACTGAATTGATGTACTCTTGCGGCGTCGAAATCGGCGACTTCTTCCAGCTTGGGTTCATGGAACCCGTGCTGCTTTTGCTCTTTGCTTTTTTCTTCTTTGAGCTAACCGGCATAGACTCCTCCTTCAATGCGGGAGCATTGTAGTCCTCCGGCGGCGCAGTCACAGATAGGATTTTTCGGTGTTCCAAAAAACGGAAAGCATCCTTCAAGCCGGGTCGGCTAGCCGCGGAACTCAGGTCGTCGAAACTAATTCCCGTGCCGCGCGTCTTATGTAACAAGAGGCAAAGGCGGCACCGCTGCAAGCGGCACAGGTACAATAAAGACGCATGACCAGTCTTCCACTTCCGATCGCCGCTTTTTTCGCCGGGCTCATTTCGTTTCTCTCGCCCTGCGTGCTGCCCCTCGTACCGGGATATCTTTCCCTGATTTCCGGCGCCGGCCTGGAAGAACTCAAGGCGCCGCAGGCGCACCTCATGCGGCGCGTGATGGTGAACTCGATCGGATTCATCCTGGGCTTCAGCGTGGTTTTCATCGTGCTTGGGGCGGCGGCAACCGAGGTCGGCCAGTTGCTCGGTATCTACAAACACACGCTGGCCAGGGTAGCGGGCGTCGTCATCATTCTCTTTGGATTGCACCTGACTGGCATTTTCAAGATCAAAGCTTTCTATACGGACGCTCGTTTGCATAGCGTGAAAGGCAGCAGTACTCCGGTGGGCGCGTTCGTGATCGGCTTCGCATTTGCTTTCGGCTGGACCCCGTGTCTGGGTCCGATCCTCGCTACGATCCTGACCATCGCTGGAGAACAAGATAAGCTGGTGAAGGGGATCCTGCTGCTCGCGGTATATTCGCTGGGATTGGCTGTGCCGTTTCTGCTCACATCGCTTTTGATGGAGCGCTTTCTGAAGTTTTACAGCCGCTTCCGCTCCCACATGCACGCGCTCGAGGTGGCATCTGGCGCCTTGCTGATCGGGCTCGGCGTGTTGCTGGTGATCGGCCGCTTTACCATGATTTCCAACTGGCTTTCATTCCTGAACCGTTTTGCTTTGTAGCCGCGGATGGGAGAATAAAGCAGTTCCGCCCTATGATTTGGTTGCGCGAAAAGGAGTTTGCACATGGAACCAATACCAGGAACCGGCGAACACGCACAGAGCACAGGAGCGTCCCCTGGCCCTCCCCAGCCGCAGTCGGCCTCACAGGGCATTCCCCCCGGCACGCCACCCCCCACACCGCCCAGTGAGGCAACACGAAGTCCTCTCGCACTCGTAGTGGTGGCGTTAGTGGTTGCGCTCATGCTGTACTTCGGTTATCACCAAGTGCGGCATGTAGGAGCGGCTTCGGCGCCTCGCCTAACTCAATCCACCCTCGCCTCAGATTTTTCCCTGGAGTCGCTGGACGGCACCACCATGCGTCTTTCCGATTTTCGCGGCAAGGCAGTCCTGCTCAACTTCTGGGCAACCTGGTGCGGCCCCTGCAAAGTCGAGATGCCCTGGTTCGTCGACTTCCAGAATCGTTATGGCTCCCAGGGATTGCAGATTGTGGGCGTCGCCATGGACGATGCCAGCAAGGAGGACATCGGCAAGTTCGCCAAGGACATGGGCGTGAACTATCCCATTCTGATCGGCAAAGATTCGGTTGGCGATCAATACGGCGGCGTGCCGGCTTTGCCGGAAACCTTCGTAATTACACGCGACGGCAAAATCTTGGATAAGATTATTGGGCTGAGGGGCAAGGCCGAAATCGAGGACATAATCAAGAAGGCGCTGGAAACCCCCGCCACGAGCCACGCTTCGGCGTTACCCAGCGAACAGTTGCCTGTGCAGAATTGACATTGTGGATGGTGGCTATGCGCCTACCCCCGTTCTTCCGGAAGATTCCGGCCGTGCTGCTTGTCGCTCTTCTGGCGATTGCCACGTCAGGGCAGGCTCAGAAACCCGCTTCGAAGCCTTCGCCTAGCTCCGCCCCACCGATGGTTGCACCTGACTTCGCTCTGGAATCGATTTACGGAGACACTGTACGCTTGTCGCACTTCCGCGGAAAGGTCGTGCTCTTGTATTTCTGGGCTACTTGGTGCGGTCCTTGCAAAATCGAAATGCCATGGTTCGTCGAGCTGCAGGATCAATACAGCCCCCAGGGCCTGCAGATCGTCGGCATCTCTCTCGACGAGGACGCCACAAAAGCAGAGATCGGAGAGTTTTCAGATTCGGTAAAGGCAAACTACCCTATTTTGATGGGGGACCAAAAGGTAGCCAACGCTTATGGTGGCGTCCCTGTTCTACCGGAAAGCTTCCTGATTGCGCGCGACGGCAAAATCGTGGATAAAGCCATTGGCCTCAAGAGCAAGACCGAGATCGAGGACGGAATCAAGAGGGCGCTCACCCTTGCACCCGCGAGCCAACCGCCCGCGTCGGAAGACTCTCCGGCACCGCAGCCCCAGAGTGACAATAGAAACGGGCGTGTCATCCCAGCTATTATCGAGAGCGGGTTCTGAGTCGAAGCAGTCGCTCCATCGCAATTGAGTTGCAAAATGATGATCCATCAAACTAATCCGCAAACGATCGAGACTTCCAGCCAGTGGAGGCTGTGGCTGCTGTTCACGCTCATTTTTCTTGCGATCTGTCATCTCTCCTCTGCGCAAACTCCAGGCAAAGCTCCATCCCTCACGTTCGGTGCGGTGCCCCTGGTTACAGCGCAGCGCGCCCAGCAAACCATGGTGAACCTGAATTTTCGCGTCCCTCCGGGCTACCACATCAACTCCAACACGCCCAAGTCCGAGTTCCTCATTCCGACCGCTCTGAAGATGGACCTGCCCACCGACATCGTCCTGGGAAAAATCGAATACCCCGTCGGCGAGGATGCGAGCTTTCCTTTCTCGCCCGATGAAAAGCTGAGTGTTTATAGCGGAGACTTCACCATCGCGGTCGCGGTGCATCCGCTGCACTCCGTTGTGCCGGGAAAATACGAGATGCACGGCGTGCTGCGCTACCAGGCCTGCGACAATGCCGCCTGCTATCCGCCGAAAACGCTGCCTGTGCGTTTTGAAGTGAAAGTGGTGAAAGAGCCACCCGAGCACCACGCCAATCCCGCCCAGAGCCCGCACGTGCATAATTAGCCCTTCACGTTCAGAACCACACCGTCATGGTCCTCTCTTTGTGATAGGTTGCAGGCCGCATTTTACTCGGTGCGTGGCGTCGCGCTGGCAAGCGCGAGAATCGCTCCGGCAAACAGTAGCGTGTCGAAAAAGTAATTGAGTCCCTCGACCTTTACGTCTGTACCCGGGTCCAACAGCGACACGATCAGAATCGGCCCGTAGATAAACAGGACCAGCAGCAGAATCCACGTGCCGAGATAAGTTGCCGCCATTCGGGTCTTCCGCGCCAACAGAATACTTGCTCCCGCAACCAGCAGAATTGCGCCTGTCAGATAGGCGATGAGCCTGGGACCTGGAATCCAGGCGGGCATCAGTTTTTCGAGAGGAACGCCCGGGACGTTGATGGGATGGAGAAAGTGCTCGACGCCGTAAAATATCGCGGCGATGCCGATCACGATGCGACCGAATATGATGAGCTTGCTTCCTCGCCTGTCTTTTGCGCCAAGCGCATCTCCGGCAAGAATCCAGCCGCCAGCGCCGAAGGATAGCTCGCGCAACAGAAGCACCCAGTTAATCCGATTGTGAGGGTCGGCCAATGTTCCCGGCAGGTCCATCATCGCCACAAAGAGAAACATCATGCAGCCGAACAGCAGTCCGGACCAGCGCACTTGAATCTTGGTGGCAATGCTCAAGGACGCGGCCAGCAATGCAACGCCGACGAAATATGTCCAGAACAGGGGCCAGGGCATGAACTTAGGCACTATGGTCATGATGCCTCTGGCGGCGGAGAAATGCTCCGCGCCGAAAACGGCGAGAGGAATCGCGAAACACAGGTGGCTCAAGGCGACAACCTTGTCGAAGCCTCGCGCCTGCGCGAGGTTAGCCTTCGTGGCCCACACGGCAATCGGAAAGAGCACAATGGCGGCGAGGCTCATCGAAAACGCCGTGCGTGAGAACTCGAAGAGCAGGACTCCAACTAAGGCAGTAATTATCGTATGCAGGTTCATGCGAGACCCTCAGATACGGCAAACCGGACGAGACATCATAATGCGCTTTAGACTGCGCAGGGTGGGGGACGTCAGGGGGCTTCGGCCGGATTCTTCTCGATTTTGGCCCCGTTCGCTGTCATTCAGAGCGAAGCGAAGAATCCCTAATAGTCCCCGGAATGCGTACGGAGGTAGCTACGATAGGTCTTTTGCTGCTTCCCTCTGAGAAGGCTCACAACCTTTGTGATAGTTCTTTCCGCGCACTCGAATCCCATCATTCGCGTGCTTGATGATTCTATCTTCGCCGCGCAGCTCTCGCTGACATCGCTGCGCCTCGCATGGCCCGGGACCGTGCATTTCCATGACATTGCCCCTTTTCTCCACCTTTGCCCAGGTATCCTTCAGCGCCACGGTGCGATTGAACACTGGTTTGCCGGGCCCTGAATCCGGATCGACGCAAAAATATCCCAGGCGCTCAAACTGATACCGGTTGCCCGCAGCCGCATTCGCCAGCGACGGCTCAAGCTTCGCGTGTGTGATCACTTCGAGCGAGTTCGGATTCAGATTATCCAGAACGTCCTTTCCGTCTTCAACCTCGTTCGGATTCTCTTTGCTGAACAAGTTCTCGTAGATCCGCACCTCCGCATCGATGGCATTCGCGGCCGACACCCAGTGAATGGTCGACTTCACTTTGCGGCCGTCGGGGGCGTTGCCGCCGTGGGTTGCCGGATCATAGCTGCAGTGAACTTCCACCACTTCGCCCTTTTCGTTCTTCACCACGCTCTTGCAGGTGACGAAGTAGCCATAGCGCAGGCGAACCTCGCGTCCGGGCGAGAGCCGAAAATATCCCTTCGGCGGATCTTCGCGAAAGTCATCCTGCTCGATATAGAGCACGCGCGAGAACGGAACTTTCCGCGTGCCGGCGCTCGCGTCTTCGGGATTATTCACCGCGTCCATCTCTTCGACCTGATTTTCCGGATAGTTGTCGATCACCACCTTCAGCGGACGCAGCACAGCCATCACCCGCGGGGCGCGCTTGTTCAGGTCTTCGCGAACGAAGTGTTCGAGCATGGCCAGTTCGATTGATCCTGTGGTTTTTGAGACACCGATCGCACCGCAAAACTTTCTCACCGCTTCCGGTGTATAGCCGCGGCGGCGAATGCCGCCTAGCGTGGGCATGCGCGGATCGTCCCAGCCGCTCACGCGGCCTTCCTGCACCAACTGCAGCAGCTTGCGCTTGCTCAATAGCGTGTAGGTGAGGTTGAGCCGGTCGAACTCGATCTGCCGCGACGGGAAGATGCCCAACTGCTGGATGAACCAGTTGTAGAGTGGGCGATGATCTTCGAACTCAAGCGTACACAGCGAATGCGTGACCCGCTCAATGGAATCCGACTGGCCGTGCGCATAGTCGTACATCGGATAGATGGACCACTTGTTGCCGGTCCGATGGTGCTCGGCATGCAGAATGCGATACATCACGGGATCGCGCAGGTTTAGGTTCGGCGAGGCCATGTCGATCTTCGCCCGGAGCGTGCGTGAGCCATCCGGGAATTCGCCGGCGCGCATGCGCTCAAACAAATTCAGATTCTCTTCGACGAGACGGTTGCGATAGGGGCTGTCCTTGCCGGGTTCGGTGAGCGTGCCGCGATGCTTGCGAATTTCCTCGGCTGTTAGATCATCGACGTAGGCGTTGCCATCCTTGATGAGCTTCACCGCCCATTCGTAGAGCTGATCGAAATAGTCCGAGGCGTAGAAGAGCCCGTCCCAGTGGAAACCGAGCCACTTCACGTCCGCCTGGATCGACTCGACGTATTCGGTTTCTTCCTTCTCGGGATTGGTGTCGTCGAAGCGGAGATTTGTATGTCCGCCGAATTCGTCGGCAAGGCCGAAGTCGATGCAGATCGCCTTGGCGTGGCCGATGTGCAGGTAGCCGTTGGGCTCAGGAGGGAAGCGCGTCTGCACGCGACCGTTGTGCTTGTTGGTTTTCAGGTCATCGAGAATAAGGTCGCGAATAAAGTTCGACGGAGCGGACGACGGCGAGGCGGCCACAGCTTTTTCTCCAGCTTCGCTTGGGGGATGAGGTGGATTCATTACTCCTTGATCTTATCGCAAGCAGAGTGGGGGCAAGGGCCGTGGACGACCCCGGTCTTGGAGTCTGTAGATTCGGTTCGACTTTGACCTTCTTGATTGGGAAATCCGCTGCTTACTGGTTAGTTACCTGGAGACCCCTCCATTCTGCACCTGATTGGAATCATGGTGTTGGCGCGAAATTGCAAAATGATCTATTGGGCTCAATTGGTTATAAGCAAAATCTTGAGCCCAAACGACTTTCCGCAGCTGAGGCGGTAGAAGATGCAATCTCGCGCTGCACCTGCGGCGATGATCCGCTATCGGGGCTGTGAAAGGCAAGGTTAGATGTCACAGGAAGGGAACGGAAGGTGCGGGGTTCGAATCCCGCCGGGTCCAAAGCATCCTTGACTTGGTAGGGGAGCTGGTGGAGAGACTCAGGACAGGATTCGCTTCCATACGGAAAGTTAGGTGGTGGTGTCGTTTCACATCCGCAGGCGTGTAAAGTCCTTCCCCCGGCACCTTCTACCTGATAGTTTTCCTAGCAAGTGCCCTAAGTCTCGCGGCGCCTTGCGGTCCTAGCGGCCTTGTCTCGACCTCGATCTGCACGGCAGTGCTCACGTTGTTCCCGGAACGGCTCCCCGTAGTGGCATCAAAGCCGCAAGCGTTCAGCGCATCAACGAGTGCATGTGCTACCTGTCGACTTTGCGGCGTGCCCATATCAACAACTTCTACACCGCTTCTGAGTTTGGCGAAGGCGGCATCAAACGGGAGGCCGACCTCCTGCATTTCGATTATTCCGCCTGGCGTCGGCACGACCCACTTGGCATCGTGGAGTACCTTGGCGAGGTCCCATGCAAAGGTGAACCCTTCCGCATCCCCACCGAAGTACACAATGCCGACGCCCTCACCCGCGAATTGGCTTAATCGCTCTTGTAACAGGGCGTTCTCTTTAGGGCCTAGCCTTCGTGCCGCCAAAGCCTCTTCGATCTCCACGCGAGCCAATCGTTCATCCTCTGCTTCCTTTTGCAAGCTTGCTGCATCTTTCTTTAACTGCTCCGATTCCTTCTCATTTGCGGAGGCTCGTTCGTTGGCGTGGGATGCATCGTCCCTTGCAATTCCACCTTGGCGCTCTGCTTCTGCCGCCTTCTGCTCTGCGTCTGCGATAACGTATCCCGACAGTTGCGACGTATGAACTGCGCTCAGGAGTTCTCCGGCTATGCCCAGTATGAGAATCATCAAGGATAGCCGCGCCAGCTTGTGTTTTGATTGCTCGCTTTTTGGAAAACGCGTGAATTCAGCTATAAATTCGCCCACGCAACCAAGGAACACGGTTGCTGTGGAGACATATCCGACCCATTCCCAGCAATTTAATGCAGCCTTTAGAGACCCGATCTCGGAGTCTGTCAGAGTCATATTGCTTCATGAGACAGCCCAAACTGGGAACAGTTTGTGGTTTTGCTTGGCGCTTCCACATTACCCCAGAAGACTGCTACGTGATGTTCAACTGTGTCGCCTGCCCGATGCGCGCCAGCGTCGTCTCCCGCCCCAGCACCTCCAGCGTCTCAAACAGCGGCGGCGCATTCTTCCGCCCGCAGACTGCTACGCGGATGGGCTGGAACATCTGTCCAGCCTTGACTCCCAGCTCCTGTGCGGCGGCACGCAGAGCCTGATCCAGCGGGTCGTGTTTGAATTCGACACTCGCCAGCACTTCGCGGGCCCGCGCAAGAACCTTCACAGCCATGGCCGCGTCCCCTTTCTGCGGAATGAGTTCGGCCGGATCGTAGGGTGGCAGTTGGTCGACGAAAAAGAAGTCGGCGGCGGTGAGCACGTCGCGCAGCAGCTTGATTCGCTCACGGATCAGTGGCGTGATCCGCAGCATCTTTTCCGCATCTACACTGAATCCCGCCCCGCGCACAATCGGCAGCAGCCGTGCGCTTAACTCTTCCACCGGCAAACCGCGGATGTGCTCGGCATTCAGCCAAAGAGCTTTGGGGTCGAAAGTTTCTTCGGGATAGAAAAGCAGGTTCCCTTCGGCAAGCTCAGGGCAGGCTCTCCCCTGAGCTGCGCTCAGGGCCGGAATGACAACGTTGGTTGAGATGGCCGATTCCTTAAAGTTCACCACGGCGTTCGAACGGTTAATGCCTTCGAGCGAGAACGCATCGGTGAGTTCCTTCAGTGACATGTTCTCGCGGTCGTTTTTTGGCGACCAGCCCAGCAGGCAGAGGAAGTTGATGAAAGCATCCGGCAGAAATCCGGCATCGCGGTACGTTGTAACGCTGACCACGGGACCGTGGCGGCGCTTGGAAAGCTTGGTGCCGTCGGGCGCAACCAGCAGCGGCAAATGTGCGAATTGCGGCGGCGTGAACCCGGCAGCTTCAAAGATGAGCACGTGCTTGAAAGTGTTCGTGAGGTGATCCTGGCCGCGGATGATGTGGGAAATGCGCAGGTCGGCGTCATCGGCGCAAGATGCGAGGTGGTAGGTCGGCATGCCGTCGGAACGGAGCAGGGCGAAGTCTTCGATGTCGGCAGCAGCTTTTATTTGCTCGCCGTAAACTGCATCTTTGAAGTGGACAGACAATTTGCCTTCGGCAAATCGGACAGCCGAGGGCGGCTGTCCCCACATGGTCTCTTCGCGCGGCACGCGAAAACGCAAGGCAAATAGCTCTCCGGCGGCGGCGCGGCGGTCACTTTCCTCGCGCGAAAGTTCACGCGCTCCGGGATTGAACAGCCAGGTTCCCTGCGCGCCGGATTTTTCGCTGTCGCCGGTATGGGCAGGCGTAAAGTCGCGATAAGCAAGGCCTTTCTCGAATATCGTCCACGCAGTCTTGCGGTGTAGTTCGATACGCTCGGATTGTTTGTACTCTTCGTCCCAGCCTGGTTTATCCCAGCCAAGGCTCAGCCACTTCAATCCCTCGAAAATCGAATCCACCGAGGCCTGGGTGTTGCGCTCGACATCGGTGTCGTCGAGGCGAAGGATCATGGCGCCACCATTATGGCGGGCATAGAGCCAGTTAAAAATGAATGTGCGCGCGCTGCCCACGTGCAGAAAACCGGTAGGCGAAGGCGCGAAGCGCACACGCGGCTGGGGCGATTTGGAATGAATGGCTTCGGGCATAAGTAACGGAAGTTCGATGGTATGGGGGCGAGAAAAGTATCGTCAAGCGAACCGGAAACGTGTAGTGGTGCAGTTTGATAAGGAAGCGAGCCAAACGCGCGATTATTGCGTCGCAAAGAACCCTTCGGCGCCCTGCGTTTGCTCAGGGCAGGCTGCGACGCTTCGCGCGGCTCGCCCAGATTCCTCACGGCGCAAAGAACGCTTGTTCGGAATGACAATCAAACTGCACCACTACCGGAAAACGATTTCTGAGTCAAGTGGTTGATTCTAAGTAGCCTAGAGTTAGGACAATGTACTTAAATCCTGTTGTGTTCACACCCCTGGCTGTGAAAACATTAGAACATTAAGTTATTAGATTCTTCCAACGCTTTTGACCCAGATCTACCAGGAACTCTTCGCCGGGATTCATGAATAGCATCGCCACCAGTATCGTCATCATTCCCGGCGTCGTTGCTCTGTTGCTGTGCCTGCTGTTCACTTATCTCTACCAGCAGAGCCGCCAAGCCTACTTCCGCGCCTGGCAGGTTGCGTGGGCCTGCTATTCCATTCATTATGCGCTGGATGCAATCCACTATTACCGGCCGCCGGCGACAGCCGCGTTCTTTCTTGGTTCTTTGTTCTCGATCGCGACGGCGATGTGCATCTTCGTCTCGACGCGCCTGATGCGCGGGCCTTTTCGCCTGCGCTGGTATGACGGCACTTTGGCTTTGGCCGGAGTCGCAGCATGCTGCGCCGATTTGCGGGTTCGTCTCACGACCAGCGGACTTCCAATGGGCGAGCGTCCGCCGAGCCTCGAAGTCATTTTCCTCATTGCGGTGCTGCTGTATTGTTCGGCGGCTTTCTATTTGCATGCTCACCGCAGAGGTTCACCTGCCTTCACACTGCTCGCTCTTTCGCTAGCGCTATGGGCGGTGCTGATGGGCGCCGTCCAGTCCGGCAACGCGTGGATGGAGATGTTTGGCAGCGTTGGCCACGTCCTTGGGCCGGTACCGCAGATGTTGCTGGGCATCGCGATGGTGATGGTGCTGTTTGAGAACGAGCGCAACGCCGTGCAGGAGAATACCCTCGCTCTCTCAACCCTGGGCGCGGATCCGCGGCGGTTGCTCTCGGCCGACGACTTGCTGCCGAGTATGCAATCGGCACTGGACCGGCTGGCCGGCGCTTTGTCGGCGCGGCGGGCCGTCATCTACATCTCGGAACGCTGGCGTGGTCTGTTGCCCTCGGTGGAGCGTGGATTTTCTCCGGCTTTCCTGGATACCTTAACCCAGAGTGGCGTGGGGGAGTACATCTGCGACCTGGCCTATCGGCACGGCGGGCTCTTCACCGTGCATGACCTGGCTCAGATGACAGAGCCGCCGCTGCCCATGGGATCTGCCGGCGCCTTCGCCGACCTCAAACGCGTTCTCAAGGACGCGGAGATTCGCAATCTGACCGCCGTGAGCCTGCAGACTCGCGACCACGCATTCGGCGTGATTCTATTTCCTCATGCCCAGCGCAGAGCGTTCGGGACTTCCGGTCCGCGTCTTATGGTGGGACTGGCGTTGCAACTCGGGCTCACCATCGACAATTATGTGATCGCGCACGACGCTCATCGCCGCACCCAGGAGTACGAACTGCTCACCGAGATCGGGCAAGCCATCAGCTCGCGCCTCGATCAGGATGAGGTGCTGCGCACCATCCACGACGAGTTAGGGCAGATTTTCAATACCAGCAACTTTTACATCGCCTTCCAGGAAGGGGACGAAATCCGCTTCGAGCTGGAAGTCGAGGACAATCGCATTCTGCCCAAACGGTCGCGCAAGCCGGAGAATGCCTTCACCGAATACGTGATCCGCACCGGGCAGCCATTGCTGATCCGGTCCGACCTGGAGAAGACGCGTGCTCGATTGGGCATCACCTACCGGCCGGAGCATCCCGCCAAGTGCTTGTGCGTGGCGCCGATCCTGCTGGGCAACAAGCCGGCGGGAGTTATGGTCGCCATGAGCACCGAAAAGGAGTTTGTGTTCGAGCAGCGCGACCTCGACGTGCTCATGACCGCGGCGGGCCAGGTATCGGTTGCGGTGGAAAATGCGCGACTGTTCGCCGAGGAGCAACGGCGTTCCCGCCAGTTGGCATTCCTCAACAATATTTCGCGCACCGCTATTTCGAGCGACGATCCGGTACACATGCTCGGGCAGATCGTCGGCGAAATCCAAAAGAACTTCAGCTTCGATCACATTGGCATCGGCCTGCTCGACTATGGCACCAAGGAGATCGAGATTAAGGCGGAAGCTGGGGCCACCGCGCATGCCATGGGGAAACGAATTCCGCTGGGAATAGGGATTCTTGGACGCGTGGCTCGGACCGGCGAGCGGGCCTTGGTACACAACGGCGTGGAAGGCCAGATGGGCGCGATTCTAGCGGAGTCGCGCTCCGTGCTGTGCATTCCGATCACCTATGGCGAGACCCTGCTGGGCGCGCTGAACATCGAAAGCCGCAACGACAAGGCATTCTTCCCGCAGGACGTCCTAATTCTCAACACCCTGGCGGACCTGCTAGCCACCGCTCTGCACAATGCTTTCGTCTTTCAGAAGCTGCAACAGCAATCCATCACCGACGGATTGACGGGAATTAAAACCCGGCGTTTTTTTTGGGAAGCGCTCTCGGCCGAGTGGAAGCGCGCTTCGCGCTCGGGACGCCCGTTCTCCGTGGTGCTGATCGATCTGGACAAATTCAAGGAAGTGAACGACACCATGGGCCACTTCGAAGGCGACCTTGTGCTGGCTCGGGTTGGACGGCTTTTGGAGCAGAAGTCCCGGCAATCGAACGTGGTCGCCCGCTACGGCGGAGATGAGTTCATCATCCTCATGCCTGAAACCGGGCGGGAGCAGGCCGAGGTGCTGGCGGAACGTTTGCGCCAGTGGATTACCAGCGATCCGATGCTAAGCGAACACCACATCACAGGCAGCTTCGGCGTAGCCAGTTTCCCAACCCACGGTTTCTCGGTCGAGGACATCATCCGCGTGGCCGACGCCGGCATGTATGTTTCGAAACGTTCGGGAGGCAATCGCGTGTCCGCGGCCGAAGAATTTGCCGCGGGCGAGGAGTTTGCTCCTCAACGCCAGCAGATTTCCTCCTATATCGAGGGCTTTCTGCAACGTGAGCACAACGGCCCTGAGCATCTGGAAGAACTGGGTTCGATGCTAGTGAAGCTTTGTGGCGGCGAAGAAGACTGCAATGTTCCTCTGCTCAAGGAATCGATTGAAGTCCTCAGCCGGGCCGCGGAATCGCGGGAGCTGCGCACCGCCGGCCACGGCGACCTGGTAGCCCGCTACACGGATGTTCTTGCGCGGGCGCTCCATCTGCCGCCGGAGGAAGCCGCCGATCTGGTCTATGCCGCGCGCATTCACGATGTCGGCAAGATCTTTGTGCCGGAGCGCATCCTGAATAAACCGGGCCCCCTCACCGACGACGAGTTTTTTCTGGTGCGGATGCACGCGCGTGTGGGCGCCGAGATTGCCGGCATTCTGCCGCATAGCGCCATGATGCGCCAGGCCATCGAACATCATCACCAGCGCTTCGACGGCACGGGTTACCCGGATGGCGCAAAAGGTGAACAGATCCCCTTGTGGGCCCGCATTGTCGCCCTCGCCGATGCCTATGCCAACATGCTGACCGAGCAGTCGATTGCCGCCGCACGAACTCCGGACCAAGCCCTCGATGAACTGGGCAAGATGAGCGGCACGCGCTTCGACGGGATGCTGGTTCGTTTGCTGTTGCGAGAATTGAAGCCGGAACGCGCTTCGTCGTCGAGCCTGGGAAGCTAGATTGGAATTTTGGTAAATGCCTCCACTCACCCGCGTATCCATCGGTCGCCGGAAAAGCGCATGTCGGGTGTTCGCACCCAAACGAATACCGGAGGAATCGTCGATGAGCGCAGTCGAACCGCAACCAGTCAAGGCCGCTTTCGAAATCAAAAAAGGATCTTGGCAGGTGATGACTCTTAGTGAGACGGAAGTGGAGAAGTATCTCGACCCGCAAGAGCTTTTTGATGGGCTCGAAGACGGCTTTCGCGGGCTGGAGTTGGGCGAAGTTCAGTCTCCGCATCGGCCTCAACTTTCAATTCCCGGCAAGGGTTACTCCCTGGCGATGGCGGCCTGGCGTCCCGGTATGCAAATGACGGTCAAGATTGTCAACATCTTCGACGGTAATCTGGACGTCGATCTGCCGAACCACTTAGCTTTGATTAACCTGTTCGATCCCAACACCGGCGCTCCTTCCTGCGTTATGGATGGCACGTACATTACGGGTGTCCGGACCGCCGCGGCTTCGGTTCTTTCAGCCCGCATGTTGAGCCGGAGCGGATCCCAGATTGCCACCGTGATCGGGGCGGGCGTGCAAGGACGTGAGCACTTGCGACTGCTCCCATTGATTCGGGATTTCGAACGTATCAACGTTTACTCGCTACGCTTTGAAGACGCTCAGAAGCTTGCCGCCCAGAGCGAAATCGCATGTGCAATCACCGACGTGGAAGCAGCCGTGCGTGAGTCGGACGTCGTGTGTCTGGCAACTCACTCACCTACGCCGGTCATTCAGGCCGACTGGGTGAAGAACGGTACTCACGTGTCCTCTGTAGGATATTCCCCGCCGAACGGCGAACTCCCCGGTGATCTAGCCAGAAAACATCGCCTCTTTGTCGAAACGCTAGACGCTTTTCAGCCGGCTCCGGTTGGCTGCGGCGAACTCGCGGGGCTGGACACCTCCACGGGAACCACTCTCGGAGCCGTGGCTCTTGGCCGCAAGGCAGGCCGACTGAACGACGTCGAAATTACCGTCTACAAGGCCATGGGCGTCGCCATGGAGGATATGGTCGCTGCCAATCTCGCTTATCAGAGGGCCAAACGAGAAGGCGGCGGAGGCGTGATGGCCTGGTGATTGTGCGATGGTCCGGCGGCGCCGTCCGATTCTCTTCCACTTGCAACTTGCGGTCCGAAACCTGAAACTGTTTCCATGTCCATTCCTCTTTCCCTCTCCGGCAAAGTTGCCCTGATCACAGGCGGTTCGCGAGGCATCGGCGCAGCCACGGTGCGCATGTTTACCGCAGCGGGCGCGAAAGTCGTATTCAGCTATCAGAAGGCGCGATCGCAAGCGGAATCTCTGGCGAAGGAATGTGGCGAGGCGAACTGCCATGCGGTCGCGAGCAACCTCACCAGCGCGGATTCGGCTCGCATGCTGATAGCGGACGCCGTCAAGCATTTCGGACGGCTCGATATTCTCGTCGCCAACCACGGTGTTTGGCCCGCTGAAGACGTAGCCATCGAGAAGATGACGGATGCGCAATGGCGCTCCACCCTTTCCATCAACCTGGATGCGGTGTTTGGCCTGGTCAAGTACACAGTTTCCCAGATGAAGTCGCAGCCGCGAACCGATTCTGCCGCAGGGCACATCGTGCTCATCAGTTCCACCAGCGGCCAGCGCGGGGAAGCCTTCCATTGCGATTACTCCGCCAGCAAGGGCGCGCTGATCAGCATGGTCAAAGGTCTTTCTACCGAGCTGGCGTCGGCAGGAATTTATGTCAACTCAGTCGCGCCCGGCTGGGTGGATACGGATATGTCGAAACCCGCGCTGGATGATCCGGGAAGCGGCGAAGAAATTCGGCGCGCCATCCCTTTAGGCCGCGCAGGCACGCCCGAGGAGATTGCCGCTCCGGTACTGTTTCTGTGCACCAAATATGCCAGCTTCATTACCGGCGAGATTTTCAACGTAAATGGCGGAGCCGTGCTGGCAGGCTAGTCGCGTCGACGCCAAATCCCCGCCTAGAGTGACTCAACCTGTGCTTTTTGCATCCAAGAAACTGCGGAACTCCGCAACTGCTTGTGTGGCGCGGGCACTCCCTTCGACAAGCTCAGGACAGGCTTTGCGCGCGAACGTTTTCGACACTGTATGCAAGCGGGCAAGAGTGCCCGCGCCACACAAGCAGCGGTGCAACAGCTACAATTTCCTGTTCGGGCACTACTGGTACTGACCGGCTGAATGAAACATCTGCTTCTCATAGTTGCGCGGACGTCTGCATTGGCTATGTGTCTCTGGCGTGAGCCTTCGGCTGCGGCCCAGGCAGCCGCGCAAGCTTCTTCACAATCCGCCGCAAGCCCCCCCTCAACACCCGGGGCTACGCAAAATGTTCTGGGAAACGATCAGGAAAATGCACGCAAGGCGCGTGCGCTCCTTGATCAGGCGATCAAGGCCCTCGGCGGTCAGGCCTATCTAGACATTCACGATCTGCAGGAGCAGGGCCGCACTTACAGCTTTTATCACGGGCGCCCGTCGAGCAACGGCGTTTTCTTCTGGCGCTTCGTGGAGTTTCCCGATAAGGAGCGCTTCGAGGTCACCCCGCAGCGCGATGTGGCCTACGTCTACGCCGGCAACAAAGGGTACGAGGTCACCTACAAGGGACCGCGTGAAGTGGAAAAGAAGGACCTCGAAGACTACCTGCGCCATCGCAGGTTGTCCTTAGAGGCGATGTTGCGCATCTGGATCAACGACCCCAGCGTGGCCCTTTTCTATGACGGCGATGCCCTCGCCGGCAGCCTTGCCGCGCAGAAGGTCACGCTGATCAATGCGAAGAACGAGGCGGTGAGCCTCTACTTCGATGCCGATACGCATCTGCCCATCAGGAAGAGCTATTCCTGGCGCGATCCGGTCGACAAACAGCGCAACCTGGAGGAAGAGAGCTACGACAATTACCGTCCGGTGCAGGGAATCATGACGCCCTACGGCTTCACCCGCTACTACAACGGGGATATGCAAACCGAGCGTTTCATCAACTCGATCAACTTCAATCAGAGTCTCAACCCAGCGATGTTCGATCCCAATTCCGGCTACAATCCCAACAAACAGCCCGGCAAGCATTAACCACTCCCCGGCTGGCCGGCGGCAAAGCAATCCTGACATAACTTACTGACACACCTTTGTTTAACGGCGGTCCAATCCTGCTGGCAACCCAGTGACCAACTCGGTTCATGATTGACGTTACTTTACGTACTGTGGCTTTTTTACCACAGTCAGAATCCCGTCTCCGGCTGTAATCTATTCATTCATCTGGACATACATAGCCAGCTTTTGACCCAAGAGCAGACAATCCGCTCAGCTGTGGAATGCGGTGGAGTCGGACTGCATAGTGGTGCGCCGGTCTGCGTGCGAATTCTTCCTGCCCCGCCCGCCACAGGCATAGTCTTTCGCCGCATCGACTTGGATGGTTTTGAGATAGAGGCCATCAGTCGCAATGTAGCCCGCGTCAGCTATGCCACCAGCCTGATGAAAAAGGGCGTTCTCATCTCCACCACCGAGCACCTGCTCTCTGCGTTTGTCGGCTTGGGAGTGGATAATGCCATCGTGGAACTGGACAACCTCGAACTTCCCATTCTGGATGGCAGCGCGCTGCCATTCGTGGAGCTGATCCAGAAGGCCGGCATCCGCAAACAGCGCCGCCCGCGCAAGTATCTGAAAATTCTTCGTGAAGTGGAAATGCGCGAGGGCAACAAATTCATCTCGGTCCATCCCGCGGACAGTTATTCCGTCTCTTACTCCATCAATTTTCCCCACCCGCTAATCGGAAAAGAAACATTGCAGGTGGAGCTTGTCAACGGCAGTTACCTGCGGCACATCGCCGCTGCCCGCACCTTCGGTTCGCGCGCGGAAGAGAAAGCCATGCGCAACATGGGATTGATCCGCGGAGCGTCCCGGGAGAACTGCATCGTGCTCACGCGCGAAGGAATCGAAAACGGCCCACTCCGCTTCCCCGACGAGTTTGTGAGGCACAAAGTATTGGATCTGGTTGGAGATCTAGCGCTGCTGGGCAAACCGATCCTCGGCAAGATCGTCGCCGATCGCGCCGGTCACGCCATGCACACCGCGCTCGTTTCCCGCATCCTGCGCGACAAAACGCTGTGGGCGGAAGTCACGCTGCCAGAGCAACAGCACGACAGCGTGAACTCTTACAGCGCGCACGCCGCGGTTGGATCATCGCTCTAACGGTGGTCAGAGCAGCGAGGCTAAGGAGTGATCTCGAAGACTGTGCCGAAGCCGCCATTCTCGGTCGTACCATAGAGATTGCCGGCGCCATCGAAGATCAGGCTGGCATACGGATTGCTCCCGTCCTTAGTGCCCTCGAAATTATGGAGCACTACCTCGGTCCAACCGCCACCCACTTCACGCGATAACTCGAACACGATCCCGTTGCCGTCGCCCCTCGTTGCAGTGCCGTAGAGATTGCCGGTAGCGTCGAGGATAAGGCTGGAAGCGGGAAGGATGCGTCTGTTCCGAGGCCAAAGCTGTGTAGCACTGTCTCCGTCCAGCTCCCGCCCGTTCCCGCAGTCAACTCAAACGCCGTGCCATAGTTCCAAAGCCCGCCGCTGAGTGTCGTGCCGTAGAGGTTGCCGGCGCCATCGAAGATCAAGCCCGCGTAGGGAGTGGTTCCGTCCCCGCCGTTGCCAAAGTTATACAGCACGTTTTCCGTCCAGTCCTCGCCCCCTGTGGGCGTCAGCTCGAACACCATGCCGCAGCCAACGGGATCACACGCCGTGCCGTTGCCTCCAGTTTCCGTGGTGCCATAGAGATTGCCGGAGGCATCGAAGATCAGGCTGCCCAACGGATAGTAGCCGTCCGTGCCGTTGTCAGCGAAGCTGTGCAGCACTTGCTCGGTCCAGCCTCCACCCGCTTTGTGACTCAACTCGAACACCACGCCGCCGCCGTATGCACCTCCGCTCCTCGCGGTGCCGTAAAGATTGCCGGACCCCTCGAAGATCAGGCCGGCTTCGAGAAAATAACCGCCCGTGGAGTCTACGTTGTTGAAGCTGTGCAGAATCTTCTCGGCCCAGCCCCCGGCAAACTTGGGAGTCAACTCGAACACCACGCCGCCGTTGCGCCCGCCGCCTTGTTCCGTCGTCCCGTAGAGATTCCCAGAGCCATCGAAAATCAGGTTGGCGTAGGGAGAGTAACCGTCTGTGCCGTTGTTGTTGAAGTTATGCAGAATCTTCTCCGTCCAGCCTCCACCCTCGGCGGGCGTCAACTCAAAAACCGCCCCACAGTTATAAGCACCCCCCATCCAGGTCGTGCCATATAGATTCCCTGAGGCGTCCATAATCAGGCTGGCGAAGGGAGAGTTCCCGTTCTTGCCGTCGAAGACATGCAGCAACTTCTCTTCCTGTGCGACCGCTCGGGTGCCCGCCGCGAGCACGATCACGGCAAAGATTACCAACACCGCAGTCAATTCGAGGGAAAGCTTCTTGCTTCGCATGAGCGATCCTCCTGAGACTTTCAACGCGACGAGTGGTTCCGGACCGGGGCGGGACGCTTCAGAAATCTTACCTTCGAAGCAGTAAGAAACTGTGATCCGGCGGAATCTGGAAGTCAATGCGGATACGGGAGGGTCGTGGATGCCAAGAGCTACCGGCGGACCACAGGATAAATGCAAACCTAAGGTCCGAGATCCCAAGCTCTGCCTTCAGTCGGCAGGTTCGCAAGGAGCCTCGCCAATCTCAGAGCTAGGTGCAGGCTGCTCCGAGAGTAGTCGATCAAGTTCGGCTCGGGTGTGGCTGATAAGCGCCGCCGCGAACTGCCGGGCGGACCGCTGGCGCTCCGCCGACAGGTCCTTCACCCTCATGTTCAGCAAAGGGATATCTTCCTCAAACCAGCGCAGGGTTTTCTGTACGCGATTGATGCGGTAAGCGGTAGGAAGCATGGCAATGGCTCTCCAGTTATCCTTCCAGATTGCCATGCGCAGCCGCAGGCACAAGTTACAAAGTGAATACCCTGGTTTGGAATACACGGGATTGAAGCGGCGATCAAACCGGCCTATTGAATCGTTTCGGAGCCTGCCGGCTTTTCTTCGGACCCAGGAAGCGGTTTTTCCATCTGCTCTTTGAGCCATTTGTCGAGGAGATCCAACGAACTCTGAGGCACATTGAGAAAGCGCAATCCGACGTGTCCTTTAATGTCGGCCCAGGCTAGCTGCGCTTCCACGTCCAGCGCCTGTTTGGTTCCGGGCAAGGCGAATTGCAAACGGGGCGTAGCATCCTTGGGGAGCGCTTGGCGCAACATGAGAGCGATGCCACCCTCGCTGACATTCGTGCTCGTGGCTTTCAATTCCTTTTCGCCAAGCACGACGCGGACCGGCATCTTAACCGGCTGGCGGAAATAACGGCGCCGCTCGCGTTCCATGAAATTCAGCGCTGCATGGAAGCAGCGCGACGCGTTCAGGGTATTCACGGGCTTTTGCAGAACAAAGTTCACACCCATACCGAAGGCTTCCTGGGTCGTCGTCTTCTTGCCGTTTAGAAGGGCAAAGGTTACAGCGCCCCGATTGCTCGGCGTGGCACGCAAGCCTTGCAGAACCTCCAGACCACCGGGCAGGTCATCGCAGTCCACAATGACGGCGTCGAACTTTTCTGAGATCAGAATCTCGCTGGCTTTTTTCGCCTCCTGGCAGATTTCGACCGCAATGGCCATCTTCTCCAGTGTGGGGCGAACTACCCGGAACACTTCGGCATCCCGACTCAAAAGCAGAGACTCCAATGGCATGCTCTAATTCTAGAGCTGACCGCACCCGCCCAAAAGTAACCAAGGTATCGGAAGCGGTTTGCATCGGAGATAGCAGCGGGGCGAATCTGTAAGTATCAGGGACAGCGAGAACGAACGGTGTCCGCCTGCTTCAAGTACGGCCGCGTGGGCCGAGAAAGGTTTGGTTGAAAATCGGCAACCTGAAGCCTGAGAGCGGCTCCCCGGCGACGTCGAAGGTGGTCTATCTTTCTCTCGGATCAAACCTCGGCGATCGCGAGGCGCAACTGCGCGATGCTCAATCTCGACTGGGCACGGCGGGGCGAGTGATTACAGAATCGTCATTCTATGAAACCGAGCCCGTGGAGTTCACCCAGCAACCATGGTTCTTGAATTGTGCAGTCGCGCTCGAAACCAGCCAGACTCCGGAGCGGCTCATGACCTCGATTCTACGAATCGAGGAGGAGATGGGCCGGCGGCGCGTACAGAAAAAGGGACCGCGGTCCATTGACATCGACATTCTCCTCTTCGGCGACACCATCATGGATTCTCAGGAAATTACGATTCCGCATCCCTCGATGCACCAGCGCCGCTTCGTCCTGGAACCTTTGGCCGAAATTGCGCCCAACGCCCGACACCCAGTATTCAAGAAGACAATTCGCGAATTGTGCGATGCGCTGCCGGCAGGGCAGGCCGTGCAAAAGAAACCTTAGCCACGGACTAACACGGATCGACGCAGAGGGGACAGCTGTTCCAAGAGTTACCCGACTTCCGGGGTTATCCGTGGCATCCGTGAAAATCCGTGGCTACTTTTGCCTACGGCACAATGATTCGGCTGCCGGCTTCCTGCGGCGTGACCACGGCTGATTGCTTCTCGGGAAACTGCGCGAAGAGAAAGTCGATGAAGGCACGCGACTTTGGCCTGCCCGAGGTGCGTCCATGGCCCAGCCGGACCAGAAACACCAGAGCTTTCAGCACATCGGAATCGCGCAGGGTGGAGTATCCCAACTGCTTTTGCTCGGCCTCGCGATACTGCTTCAGCATCTCTTCCACCTGCGCCGCGGCGGCATGCTGCGCTGCGCCGGTCAACGGCTGCTCGTAGTGCAGGCCGGAGTTCACCAGGCGCTCATGACTCGTGCACAATGCCGAGATCGCGGCGATCAGGTCGCGATCGCTGAGGCTGCGGTCGGCCTGGGCCGCCTTGGTCAGGGCGTAGCTCAAACCCATGAGCAGATGCTCGCGCTCGTAGGTGAATTGATCAGAAATCTCAACCTGCAGGAACAACGATGCGCGGTCGAACTGGTCCGCCGAACGCGGCTTCTCGTGCTCCCGCGCCTGCTGCAGATACGGACAGTCGCTGGGACAATCGAGTGTCACTTCGCGCTGCTCGCCACAGCACTGCGGGCAGATGCGTCCGTGGACGGCGGGACAGAAGCGTTTCTCCTTGCGAATTTGGCAGATCGCGCAACTCAAATCGCGGTTCTCCTCTTCAGCATTATGGCACTGGACGTGGGCCGCGGCATGGGCAATTCGCAGTTAGCAATTGGCCGGCCATGTGCCACTCGATGAATCTGGCGTGTTGCGGCAGGGCATCAACGCACAGTGCTAACTGCCAACTGCAGGCGCGCCGGTGTCGGCAATCAAGTGCGGCCTGCTACCACCGGTACCTGCTCTGGTAGGCGTGTTTGGGCCATTTCGGGATACACCTTTGCAAATGAGCATGTAAAAATGGCCCTTCTTGCGTGCTATCTGTGCGGAACCCGCGTAGAATGGGGGTGTTTTCCACAGGGCAGTGGTATAAGATCAGGCCCGCTGGAATTTAAAATTCGAATCTTTCCGAGGAGGAAAAACATGGCATCAGGTTTGACCAAGACCCAACTCGTCCGTCATTTGGCCGAGAAAGTTGAACTTCCCAACAAGACTGTGGCGTTGTTTCTGGAGCAACTGGCCGACGTCGCTGTAAAAGAAACAAAAAAAAACGGTGTGTTCGTTGTGCCCGGCCTGGGCCGGTTGGTGAAAGCGCATCGCAAGGCCCGCGTAGGACGCAATCCGCAGACCGGCGAGCCCATTCAGATCAAGGCCAAGACCGTGGTGAAGTTCCGCGTAGCCAAGGCCGCCAAGGACGCGATCGCTCCCAAGAAACCGTAGTGGTGCGGTTGTGTGACATCGATTCTGAAGGCCGGCTTAGGCCGGCCTTTGAATTTCTGCAGGCTTCGCATTTCGCCCGCCTATGCTGAACTGGATCGTAATTGGAATTGGCGATATCGCAACCCGTCGCGTCATTCCCGCGATCCAAGCCGAACCAAGAAGCCGCCTGTATGGCGTGGTCACGCGCGAACCTGGAAAGGCCGCACCGTACAACGCGCGGGCGTGGACCACCCTCGACGAAGCTCTCTCCGATCCCGTGGTTCAAGCGGTTTACATCGCGACTCCTGTCTTCCTTCACGCGCCCCAGACAATCCAATCCCTTCGCGCCGGCAAGCATGTGCTGTGCGAGAAGCCCATGGGCATGAACGAGGCCGAAGCGCGCTCCATGGTGCGGACTGCGGAAGAAACTGGACGCAGCTTCGGAGTGGCCTACTATCGCAGAGCTTATCCCAAGGTGCAGCGCGCGAAACAACTGCTCGAAGCGGGAGCGATCGGCAAGCCCATGCTCGCCGAACTCACTTGCCACGAATGGCGCGAGGAAAAGGGAAGTCATCGCAGTTGGCTGATCGATCCCGCCCAAGCCGGAGGCGGGCCGCTCTACGACATTGCTTCGCACCGCATTGACGTGGCGAACTTCTTATTCGGTCAACCCTTGCAAGCAACGGGCTACCTGTCAAATGCAGTGCATCACTATGCCGTGGAAGACAATGCGACTGTGCTGATCGACTATGCGGGTGGAGTGCGGTGCGTCGTGGATGTGCGCTGGCATTCGAAGGTGAAGCGCGACCAATGCCGCATCCTTGGCACAGAAGGGGAAATGGAGTTGAGTCCGCTGAATGGTCCTGAGTTGATTTATCCCGGCGGCCGCGAGAGTCTACCAGTCCATGCCAACGTCCATACTCCCATGATCGAAAACTTTGTGGATGCAGTGCTCGGCAAAGCTCCTCTGCTCGCCAGTGGAGCTGCTTCGTTCTGGACGGACTGGATCACGGAGCGGGCACGGCGGAGCGGCGATGCCTGAGGAGCTGTGCCCTGGCCATCACTTTCCGTATTCGTTCTTCACGACCTCGCCGCCCTTCATCACAAACTTTACGTGCTCCAGCGTGGTCACATCGTTAAGCGGATCGCCATCTACCGCGACGACGTCGGCCCACGCACCAGGTTCCAGGCTTCCGACTTTTCCCGGCCATCCCAGCAGGTCCGCGGCATTCACCGTGGCCGCCTGAATCGCCTGCAAGGGCGTCAACCCAAGCTTGACCATGACTGCGAATTCGTGCGCATTCAGGCCGTGGGGATAAACCGCTGCATCGGTGCCGAATGCCACCTTCACTCCGCTGGCGAAGGCGTGAGCGACGTTCTTGCGCGCGGCCGGCATCACGGCTTTGGCCTTGACGAGCAGAAAGTCAGGGACGTGATTTCTTTCGGCATTCTCCAGAAACCAGTCGGCCAGGTAAAGCGTGGGCACAAGATAGGTGCCGTTCTTTTTCATCTCCGCGATGCCCGCATCGTCAATGTAAGAGCCGTGCTCGATGGAATCCACGCCCGCCTCTGACGCCCAGAGAATGCCCTGAGCTCCATGGGCATGGGCGGCAACTTTTCGTCCCAGCCGATGGGCATCGGCCACGATCGCCTTCATCTCCTCCAGCGTGTATTGCGAGGCTTGTGGATCGTCGCCCTTGGAGAGCACGCCGCCGGTGGCGCAGATCTTGATCAAATCGGCGCCGTACTTAATATTCTCGCGCACCTTGTGCTGGACGGCCGCAATGCCATCGGCCACTCCGTCTCCCACCGCGTGATACTCGTAGGGCAGCAGATTGTTGTCGCAGTGTCCTCCGGTGATGCCCAACGCCGGCCCACTCACCAGCATCCTGGGGCCGGGCACGTCGCCCGCGTTGATGGCGTCGCGCAGGGCCACATCGCTGTATCCATCCGCAGCCACGTTACGCACGGTGGTGAATCCCGCTGCGAGTGTGACCCGCGCGTTCTTGGCGCCAATCAATGCTTCGCGGGGGATGGATAGGCCGAGCTCCTCATAACCAAACTTGGGATCCATGGTCAGGTGTGTATGAGCATCGATCAATCCGGGCAGGACGGTTGCGTTGGGCAACTCAATGCGGAGAGCGTCCGCTGGTGCCTTTGTTCCCGCCGAGGCTCCAACGCTTACGATTTTCCCGTTTGCTATAACGAGCGTTTGATCCGAAAGTAGCTTGCCGCTCTTCACGTCGAGCATCTGCCCAGCGTGTATGACAACGCTTCTGGAGCTTTGCTGGGCGATGAGTTGCCCAGCCAGCGTGAGCATAGCGACCACAAGCATCGGGGAACCGCGAAGTTTCCTCACAGAGCATCTCCTCTATTCAAGCTGTTGAGTTGTGCAGCGATCCTGGAAATAGCGGGAAGGAAACCGCGCGGCACACGCCAGTAGGGCTTTTACCACAAGCGATGAAGGGTTCGCCACCAGTTTAGAAATGAGAAGCCGCCGGAACTCGGTCTAGCCTCCGGGCCCATCATTGGAGACATATTGCTCGAGCGATTCCAATTCGCGGCTGAGGTCGTCGACGCGCCACTCCAGCAGGTTGCGGATGGAAAGAATTCCCAGCAGCTTGCCGTTATCATCGGCGACCGGCAGATGGCGGAAATGGCGCTCCAGCATGGTGGTGAGCGCCTCGCCCGGCCCGGTGCGCCGCGTTGCCATTTCCACCGGGGTGGTCATCAGGTCGCGGACCGGCGTGGACTCGGGATCCGTGCGCCGGAGCGCCATTTTGCGAAGAACGTCGCGTTCCGTGAAGATTCCAGCAACCCGGTATTCGGCGTCGACCACGGCCACGGCGCCAACGTGATGGTCAAGCATCTTGTTGATCGCGTCGGATACGCTGGCCTCGAGCGGAACCGCCGCGATTTCCCGGTCACAAAGTTCCAGTACGCTCATAGCAACCCCCCCCCCGACTCTCCGCACAACGCCCTAATGAGCCGGATCTAATCCGATCAGAAACGAGATTGATGAATTATGCTCACGGCGAGGCCGTTGTCAAGTGAATTGAAGTGATTTTGAGAATCTTTATTTTCGCCTGGGGAAAACGGGAGTCTCCCTGCTTTTCTTTGGCGTCGCGCCCGTTACCGGTTGCCTTGAATTTGTGGCAGTTCGCTGCCCCTCACGTGCTTCACGGTCTTGAGCTGCTTTCATTCTTGCTTTCATTCTTGAAGACCGTTCCGTCCTTCATCACGAACTGCACATTTTCCAACACTTTGATGTCGCGCAAGGGATCGCCGCCGACTGCAATGATATCGGCAAACGCCCCCGGCGCAACCACGCCAATCTTTCCTTCCATGTCGAGCATAACGGCGGCGCGCGAGGTTGCACTCTGAATAGCGCCCATCGGCGGCATGCCAAGCTCCACCATGCGCGAGAACTCCTGCGCGATCGGCTCGCTCCAGGGAATTCCTCCCATATCCGTGCCGAAGGCGATCTTCACTCCAGCCTTGAGCGCTTTCTTGAACGACTGCTCATGCACTGAAGCGCGCAAGCGGTCGCGTTGCCCGGCTGGTGTGTCGGCAGCAGCCCAGTCGGTGTAGTAAACGCTGATCGTCGGCACGTACCATGTGTCCTGCTTCAGCATCTGGGAAATCGCGGCATCATCGAGATCGAGGCCATGCTCGATGGAGTCGCATCCACCGTCCAGCGCCCGGCGCAGGCCGATACCGCCATAAACGTGGCACGCGACTTTCTTTCCCCAGCCGTGAGTTTCGTCCACTATCGCCCGCAATTCTTCGACCGTGAGCGTGGGTTGTGATACGAGTTCGCCGTTCTTGCCTACCCACGAACGATGCGTCATGTAGACCTTGATCCAGTCGGCGCCGTGGTCGAGCTGCTCCCGCGCCGCTTTGCGCGCCTCTACCGGGCCATCGACAATCTGTGCGCCTTTGGGCATGTCGAGCTCGGGGGCGTAGCCCTCCAGCGGATAACCGCCCGTGGTCGAGATGGCGCGGGTCGAGATGAACAAGCGCGGTCCGGGAATATAGCCTTGCTCGATGGCCTGCTTGATGCCCACATCGCCATAACCCGCACCTTCGGTCTCTACATCGCGCAGCGTCGTAAAGCCTTGTTCCAGCGCCCGCCGCACGGAAACGGTAGCCCGCGCTGCGCGCAGGGCGAGCGGAGCGTTCAGGATGTTGGCGTCGTAGCCACCGTGCGCGGGATCTTCTCCCTGCAAAAAGATGTGGGTGTGGGAATCGATGAGGCCGGGCAGGAGCGTGGCTTTCGACAAATCGATTACAGTCGCGCCAGGGGGAATCTTGGCGGTCGCCGCGGCGCTAACACTCTCGATGCGATTGCCGCGAACAATGACCACCTGGTCGCGGCGCGGCTGATCGGACTTGCCATCGATCAGAGCACCGGCGCGAATCACGGTCCAGGATTCGGCACGATTGTCTTTCTGTTGCGCCGCCGCCGAAATCACGACTGCAAAAAGCAGTATCCATCCATAGTGGTTCTTCAAGGTTTTCACTCTTGTCTCTCCTGGTTGCTTCAAAGGCCTCTGGAATGGACGAATTCTACTCTCACTTCCCCGTGACGTAAGCCTCCGCCTCGATCTCAACCAGCATCTCGGGAGAAATCAGGGCGCTCACCTGCACCATCGAGGTTGCGGGGCGAATGGCGCCGAAGAACGCCCCATGCGCCTTGCCGATTTTCTCCCACTCGGCGATGTTGGTTACAAAGATGCGAGTTCGAACGACGTCCTTCATGCCGGCGCCGGCTTTCTCTAAGGCGCTCTCGATGTTTTTCAAAATCTGTACCGCCTGGGCGTAAGAATCTCCCGCGCCCACAATCTTGCCCTCCGGCCCGGTCGCGGTGGTGCCCGACACATACACATAGGGTCCAACCCTGACTGCACGCGAGTAACCTACAATGGGTTCCCAAGGTGTACCGCTGGAGATGTTCATTCTTTCCATTTGCTGGATTCCCTTTCTCGGGCCTTCATTGTGGTCGTTGCGTGCGGGCGGTGAATTAGCACTCGAAGGGTGCGTGTGCCAAAACAATCGCCACAACCTTGCAAGGGTTTGCGCACTTCTAAGGATTAGTGAAAATGATGCGCCCGATAAACAAAAGTCACTTGCTTTCGTGGCGAAACTGGGGTAACTAGTTACTTACGAGCGTTTGGAAAGTCCGTGCGCAACACGGCTTTCAGGAGGCCCAAAGAGGCATGATTCCGGAATCTCATCCGCTGCGGCAACTCTTCCAGGAATTGGTTGGGCGCCACTATGCCGAGGAGATCGGCATCCGCGATCCGCAAGTCGTGGCCTACGTCTCGCATCTGCTGGCCGAGTTCTGCGAGTCCGATCAACTGTTTAAGATTCACAACGCTGCCGACCGTCCTCTCACCGACCTGGGCGAGATGCTGATCGAGTCCGACCCCATCTACGGCCCCGCGCCCTCGTTTGACCGCGAACGCCAGGTGCGCAAACATATTGGAGACTACGCTTTATTCTTCGCCGGCATGTTTCCCGAAAGCATCAACCACTTCCGGCTGCGCCGCCATCGCGTGGAGAATTTTGTGGAGTGGATGAAGGCCGGAAAAGAGAGCTATTACATTGTGTCGAAGTTCGAGCACTTCGAATATGCGAAGGTCGCTCCGCTGTTTGCTAATCTATCGCGCGAGTTCGAGGGCTGCGTTTACGGCCTCAATATGGTAAAGAACGATCTTCAAGAAATGCAGCACCCGATCACGCGCCGCAGTGGCGAACTGCTTATGTAGCCTTGTTCAGGTCCGGGTGTCCACCGATGCGGTAAAAACTGAGAGCGGTGTTCCCCTGCACCAGCTTGCGAATTCTCCGCAGTGAACCGAATTCACTCCCCGGATCAAACTTTTTTTCATGCTCCGCGATCACCAACGACATAGCCCAGACCAGCGATGAATCGGCGAGTGCCGTAAGGGTTTCCTGGTAAGCTTGCTGCATTCGATAAGGTGGATCGAGGAACACTACGTCGGCGGCGACGTGCTCCCGCTCCAGGCGCCATAGAATTCCGGCAAGATCATCTTTAAGAATCTTGTATGCGTCTATGATTCCCAGGTTCTGCAGGTTTTGTTCAATCAGCTTTGTCGCCGGAGGCGAGTTCTCCACAAAATAAACCTGCTTGGCCCCGCGGCTGAGCGCTTCAATCCCCACCGCGCCGGTGCCCGCGAACACATCCAACCACACGCTGCCTGTGAGCGCTTCGGGATTGCCGGCGGTGAGAACGTTGAACAGCGTCTCGCGCAAACGGTCGGAGGTGGGACGGATATCCATCCCGCCCAACGAGCGTAGAGGACGCCCCCGGTACTTGCCGGCAACTACGCGCATGGCTCTGAACCTTCGATTCCAGGAGTCAATATATCCGACCATGTAAAATAACTGTAGTAGCCGAGGCTTCATGAGAAGTTTTTCCATCCACGTCGGGCGCCTGTTCGGAGTCGAGGTGCGCCTTCATCTGACGTTCCTGATTTTGCCTTTGTTCGTTTTCTGGACGGAATACAACGCGAACCATCCAGCCGACGGGCCGCGGGACCTGGCACTCGTTGGAATTGTGCTGGCTTGCGTCGCGGCCCACGAAGCCGGACACATGCTCGTCGCCTGGCGTTTCGGGCTAATCCCCAAAGCGGTCATTCTTCTGCCGCTCGGCGGCGTAACCGTTTTCGATGAATCGCGATCAGAACAACCGAAGTCCACTGCGGCGACCTGGAACCGGGAGGTCCGCATCGCTCTTACCGGGCCGCTGGTGAATCTTGCGTTCGCGATGGTCGCGGCTGTCGTGATCTTCGCGACCGGGGTGGGGGAGCATCTGTGGGAATGGCCTTTCTTGCAGTCCGCCAACCTGCCGCGCAGCCTGGTATGGGCCAACCTTTACATCGCTGGCTTGAATCTTCTGCCTGCCTATCCTCTCGACGGAGGCCGAATCCTGCGGGCCGCTTTTGCGCGCAGCATTGATCCCGCCGCTGCTACCCGCCGCGCCGTCTCCATCAGCCACGCGCTGGCGATGGTTCTCATGGTTGCGGGTTTGTTCAGCAATACCTGGCTCACCATGGTGGGCATCATTATCTTTTCTGCGGCGCAACTCGAGGAACGAGCGGTCGTCTTCCAATCGGTTTTGGACAGTGTGCGCCTGGAAGAAGTCATGTTGACCGACTTCGCAACTCTCTCACCGGCCGACACACTCGAAGACGCTCTGGAGAAGGCAGTGCATTCCCTGCAGGATGACTTCCCGGTGGTCCGCGGCAGCGACATGGTTGGAGTGATTTCCCGGCAGCGCATTCTGGAAGCGCTGCGCGTGGAAGGCAACGGCTATGTCCAGGCCGTGATGAACAAGATCTTTGAGGTCTCGATCCGGCAGGAGTCGCTGGCTTCCGCCTTCCGCAAACTTACCGCGCGGAATCTCAGCATCATTCCGGTGGTCGAGGATCAGCGACTGGTGGGCATCGTGACCTTGCAAAACCTGATGCACTCGATGGCTCTGCTGGCGGAGAGCCGCAAGCTGCGGCGGGACAGCGCGGAATCTTAAGGCGAACTTTCCCGGGAACTGGAAAACTTATCTGTAGTTCGATTGCCTTAGGAGAAAAAATTGAGAGCAATCGTGGCGGTCGATGCGCCGTACCGGACTCCGTTTCGCTTCCATGGGCTAGCAATAACAATCTCGTTTATTTTCGCCTTTCCTATCGAGTGGAGGCGGTCATGACGCTTAACTCGTCAAGACAGCCCTTTCTTTTGCTACGGTGCGCTCTGGCGATCTCCGTCGTCCTAGCGTTTCCCATTGAACAAGTTATGCATGACAGCTATCTGTCGATCTCTTCGTGCAGCAACGAGGAGATCGGGCTCAATCTAGGTAATATTGTCCAAGCGATTCTCACTCCGATTTTTATTTTTCTTCTGCCAGGACCGGGATCGATTTTTCAAAAGAAGGTTGCTTCATCGTCTTTACGTCGTCTTTCGCCCGTAGGAGTGCCGGTCATACCCCGGAGCGCCGTTAGTGCACGGCGTTCAGCCGTGCCAATGGCCGTGTTTCTTCTTGCCCTGGGCCTCGCGATGTTCCTGGCGAGCGGCTGGTCCCTGAAGCACTGGATTGGTCAGTCACCTATGACCTCATCCCCCTTCGCCAACGCAGCTGTGGCTGCACTTCTCATTATTCAGCTCGCCTCCAGTCTGGTTAGTATCGGTGCGGCCATCTTTCTCCTGCGCTTGCATGTATTGTCTGAGGGCGCTTTATTCATCGCTGCGGGCTGCTTGTGCGCTGTGATGATTTCCATCGCCTGGTGGTATGGAGTTCAAGAGTACGCCGAGCTTCACGGAGAATGCGCGGCGCTCTACGACTGGAGCCTTCCTGTCCACTCTTTTAAGCCGGATTATGTGTCAGACTTCTTTCATTACTTCATTTACTTGAGTGGGTTCTCTGCACTCTGGGTCGGCGTCACCGCGGGTGGGCTCCGTTTGCAATCCGCCCGTGCAGCCGAGGGTAATTCTGCCGGCAAACCGTTGCGTCACTTCCAGGGCTTTTATTGGGCATGCTTCCTCGGCTGGGCGGTTCAATATCGTATCAGCCAGTGCTTTGCGGTCAACGGCCACAACCAGGAGTGGGTCCTCTGGGCTGTTTTGGATTTCGTTTTTCTCACCGCTAGCTCCCTATGGGTATTGGCTTTCATCTCTTCTTGGTGGAAGAAGAAACCGCGGACCTGGCTACACGCGATCATGCAGGCATATTGGAGGAGCTTCGCGATCGTCTTGCTTACTGCGCTGACGTTCTGTTGGTTATTCATAGGAGCAGTAGGGACCCTCAAGCCTTTCGTGACGTGGAATGTCTTCGGCTTGGCATGGGCTCTGGGTGTTGGTACTTGGCGGTGGCGTGCCCTGCAGAAAGAATCGCTCACGGCGGTGGTACCTCAAATGTAGGTGGGCTGCTGGGAAAATCCAATCTAAAACAGCCGCACCGCTTTTGCCTGGCGAGCGCGAGATCAACATCGCCGACTTCTCTTTAGGTGGCGTAGCACCGAAGCGTCTTCTGAACCGCGCGAGGCCATCGCCGTGGTCCATGTGGATGGGTATGATGTGCCCGACGCAGTGCTGAGGAAGCTAGAGGAAATTCCTGCGGTGCGGCAAACGAGGGTTTGTTACGGCTTCTTAGAACAGCCGCACCGCTTTCGCCTGTCGTACGGCGGGGATCTTCTCCAGCTTCTTCAGCACGTCATCCGGCACCGGTCCATCCACGTGGACGACGGCGATGGCTTCGCGCGGCTCAGAGGACGCTTCCGCGCTGCGCCGCCCCAGCGAGAAGTCCGCGATGTTGATCTCACTTTCACCCAGGATCGTGCCCACCTTGCCAATTACGCCGGGGACGTCGCGGTTGCGCAGGTAGATCAGGTCGCGTCCGAGCGGCGCTTCTACGTCGATGTCATCGATGTGCAGCAGCCGTGGGGCGCTCCCGTGCAGCACCGCGCCTTTTACCATGTGTTCTTCGGTCGAACTCTTCAGGAAGACGGAAAGCACGCTCCCGGCGCCTCCGGTCGAGGCCTTCGCCTTGTGCACTTCATGGATGCGGAGCCCGCGCAGATCCGCGAGCGATGCCGCATTTACCAGGTTGGCCTTTTCCTCCAGCGCCTGGTTGAGAATACCCTTGATCGCCGCATTGCGAATGAGCTCGGTCTTCCATTCCGCGATGTGGCCGCTGTAGCGCAGCGAAATCTCTTCAATCGAACCCGCGGAAATTTGCGCGAGAAAGGCTCCCATGCGCTCCGCCAAAACGATGTAGGGCTGCATCTCGGCATACTCTTCGGCTGAAACCGAAGGCACGTTCACCGCATTCTGAATGACGCCATGCTTCAGGTATTCCCGTACCTGCTGCGCAATCTGCACCCCCACCGCTTCCTGCGCTTCAAAGGTCTGCCCGCCGATGTGCGGGGTGAGAATGACATTCTCCATCGCCTGCAGCGGAGAGTTCCTCAAAGGCTCTTCGTTGAAGACATCAAGCGCCGCGGCGCCCACGTGACCTTGTTTCAGCGCCTGCACCAGGTCAGCCTCGCGCACCAACTCTCCGCGCGCGCAATTCACCAGGCGGACGCCCTTCTTCATCTTCCTGATTGCGGCCTCGTTGATCATGCCCGCAGTCTGCGGCGTGAGGCCCACGTGCAAGGTAATGTAGTCCGCCGCCCCATAGAGCTCATCCAGGCTCTCCAGCCGGATTCCCTGCTCCTTGGCCACACCTACGGAAACGAACGGATCATGCCCGACGATTTCCATCCCGAAGGCACGGGCCCGCCGCGCCACTTCCATCCCGATGCGGCCAAGCCCGGCGATTCCCAGCGTCTTGCCCCGCAGTTCCGTGCCTTGCAGCGACTTCTTTTCCCATTTACCGGCATGCATGAGCGCGTCTGCGCGGCAAAGCTGGCGAGCCATGGCCAGCATCATGCCCAGCGTCTGTTCCGCGACTGCTATGGCATTTGCTCCGGGCGTATTCATCACCGCGATGCCCTGGCGGGTAGCCGCATCCAGGTCGATGTTGTCCACACCCACGCCCGCCCGACCAATCACGCGCAGCTTCTTGGCGTGTGCCAGCAGCTTCGCATCTGCCTGCACCGCCGAGCGCACGATCAGCGCGTCCGCAGACTGCAGTTCCACCGCCAGTTTGCCATCCAGTTGATCCGCCGTGAGCACAATCCAGCCCGGCTCCCGAAGTTGATCTACCGCGGAGGCGGAGATTTTTTCCGCTATAACGATTTTCACTGATGCGCTCGTCCCTTTCTTAGGACCTCAACAATCCTCAAGCTCCCACCGGTTGCCGCTTGGACAGTCCGCGCGCGTACACTTCCTGCGCCGCGCCCACCGCCGCGCCATACTCGACAGTTTTTCCGGTTACGCGCGCCAGCACGTGCTCCAGCGCACCTAGAATGCCGATCGTATCCAGATAGTCGTAGTACCCGATATGCGCAATGCGGAAGAGTTGACCTTTCATCTCCCCCTGTCCGTTGGCCACGACCGCGTCGAACGTCTCGCGGAATTCCTTGACGAGTTTTCCCGAATCAACCCCATCCGGCGAGCAGATCGCGGTAAGCGCGGCCGCGGGTGAAGCGGCGTACAACTTTAGGCCTAGGGCCTCGGCCCCTGCCCGCGTCATTTCCGCGCACAGTTCGGCATTGTCGACCAGCACTTCGCGTCCCTTGGCCAGGTCGCCGTTGCCCATTCCTCGAATAAACTCCAACGCAGCTCCCAGCGCCGCAAACAGCGAGGTCGCCGGCGTGTATGCCGATTCGCCCTTCCCCGCCGACTTGCGCTCTTTGCGCAAGTCGAAGTAATAGCGAGGAGAAGTCGTCGCGTCCATGCGCCGCCACGCGCGCTCGCTCACGGCACAATACGCCAGGCCGGGTGGCATCATCAGCGCCTTCTGCGATCCGCCGATGATCACATCCACGCCCCAGCCATCCACGTCGAGATGGGTTGTGCCCAATCCAGTAATGGCATCGATAACCAGCAGCGTGTCGTCACCGTTAGCGCGCACGATCTTCGCAATGGCTTGCACGTCGTGGCGCGCGCCGGTAGAACTCTCCGTCGCCTGAACAAACACCGCGCGCACATCAGATGTAAGCTTCGCGCGAATATCGCCCAATGAAAAGGTTGCGCCGTAAGGCGCGGCCAGCACGTCCACGTTGCAGCCGAACGCCTTGGCCAACCCTGTCCAGCGCTCGCCAAATTTTCCAGCAGTGAGGACCAAAACCTTGTCGCCGGGGGATGTCAGGTTTGACACCGACGCTTCCATCACGCCCGTGCCGGAACAAGACAGCACCAGCACGTCGTTCCTGGTGCCGACAAACTCCTTCATGTCGCTGAGCACGCGCTGAAAGAGCGCCCGGAAGTCGGCGGTGCGGTGATGCGCCGTAAATGAAGCCATAGCCGTTTGCGCCGCCGGCAACAGCGGAGTCGGCCCGGGAGTAAAGAGACGGTTCTTGCGCAACATAAGTAAGAATCCTTATGAGTGGAATAGTTTATTAGTTTACTGGAAGCGCGCTTGCTGTGCGGTGATTCGGGTCACAAGGCAACTGGGGTTCCCTGAGCATCTATAATTCCAGCATGAGCCTGATCGAACAAATTCAGCAAGACATCACCGCCGCCATGAAGGCGCGCGAAGAGCAGCGCCTCTCCACCCTGCGCATGGTCAAGAGCGCGTTAAAGAATCGCGAAATCGATAAAATGGCGCCGCTCGATGACAAAGAGTCCCAGGCCGTCCTCACCACGCTGATCAAGCAGCGCAAAGAGTCGGTGGAGCAGTTCACCAAGGGTGGACGCCAGGAGATGGCCGACAAAGAAGCCGCCGAGATCGTCCTGATCGAAACCTACCTGCCCAAAGCCACGGGTGAGGCTGAAGTGGTCGCCGGGGTAAAAGCCGTGATCGCCGAGATGGGCTCGCCCACCATGAAAGACATGGGCACGGTGATGAAGAATGCCATGGCGCGGTTCTCCGGGGCCGGCATGCGGGTGGATGGGAAGATGGTTAGCGAGGCGGTGAAGCGGGAGCTGGCGGGGAGGTAAGAGCTTATGGCTGAGAAGCTGACGGGCCGTGCTTCTCTCCTTCAGCGGGAGATTGAAGCCCTTGAGCGGCAAGAACGAATGCTCACCGATGCGATAGGGGAGAGGCAGCCGCCAAACCAACGACTCGCGGATCTTCGCCAGGAACTACATCGCGAATTAGCAACAAAACGGCTCGTGATGTTCGGTACGTCTCATGACATCCAGGACAAGGGACATAACTATAATGATGAGCTAAGCGCGCGGCTCGCATTCCTAGCTGAAAAGTTCGCGCCGACGGTCCTGTTGGAGGAATGGGCCGCCGATCGCGAGCCGTCATTTGCGTCGGAATTCGCGAGCAGTCGAAGCATCGTTTACAAGAACGTCGGTCCCCCTCCGTTAGAGGAGTTCAAGACGCTGGGATTCGCTCCGATAAATTTCCCTGGACACTACGGCACCCTTGGCCCATGCTGCGGTGCCCCTGCGTTTTACGAGTATGGCCCCCTGGAGAAGCAGGAGAACCGGGAGCGCCGGATGGTAGAGAACAGCCTCAACGAAATGAAGAACCACCAGGTTGGTATTTTCGTTGTCGGACTCGCTCACCTCCACTCGATGTTCTCTAAACTAAGCGCGATAGATTTCAACGTAGCCGCATACTCATGGCTCGGCTAGGTCACGGATAGTCGGCGTCGAGATCACTTGCTCCTCTGTAGCTCCCGATACACTTCGCTTTTAGAAATCCCCCTCTCCTTAGCCACTTTCTTCAGTGCGGCTTTCTCGTCAACCTTCTCTTCCGCGATGATTTGTTCAACTCTTTGGTGGACGCTCAGACGACCGAGTGCGGCCGTCCCCACATCGCCTTCTTCAGCCTTCCCGATCAGCAGCGTAATCTCGCCCTTCACTCCGTCGCGTGCTTGCAACGCTTCCAGCACTTCGCTCGCCCGCCCCCGCAGAAACTCCTCGTGCAGCTTGGTCACTTCGCGCGCGATCACCACATGCCGGGCGTTTCCAAGAACCTCGACAACGTCTGTGAGCGTTTCGACAACACGGTGCGGGGCTTCGTAGAAAACCTGCGTGCGCGGCGAAGTCCTGATCGCCTCCAGCGCTGCCCGCCGCTCGCCACGCTTCGCCGGAAGAAATCCGCTGAAGCGGAACGAATCCGTGGGCAGACCGCTCGCCACCAGCGCCGCCAGAAACGCCGACGCGCCCGGAATCGGCACCACCGGCACATGATGGCGGATGGCCAGCGAAATCAGGCGGAACCCCGGGTCAGAAATTCCCGGCATGCCCGCATCGGTCACCAGCGCGACGCTTGCTCCCTCTTGCATTTCCTTGACGAGTTCGGCCGCGCGCGTCATCTCATTGTGTTCGTGGTAACTGATGGTGCGAGTCGTAATGCCGTAGTGGTTGAGCAGCTTCTGCGTCCGGCGTGTGTCTTCGCACGCGATAAGATCCGCTTCCTTGAGAACGCGCAGAGCGCGCAGCGTGATGTCCTCCAGGTTGCCGATGGGCGTGGCGACGAGATAAAGCGCCGGACCCGGCGCGAGGGCAGAGGCCGCGCTTCCTGGCTTGGTGGACTCGCCATCTTCGTAGCCAGCATCCTTCATGGCGGGAGTCTACCACCGCAACGACCGTAACCTCCTGGCCTCCTAAGCAGTTGTGTTATGGTACGCACGTTTGCCCGGGGAGACTCCATCGTGACCGCTAATGATTTTCGCCGTCTGGCCCTTGCCCTTCCTGAAACCGCAGAAAGCACTCACATGGATCATCCAGATTTTCGCGTGCACGGAAAGATCTTCGCCACCCTCGGCCATCCCGCGAACGGCTGGGGCATGGTCAAGCTCACACCCGAGCAGCAGCACTACTTCTCGAAAACCGACCCGGCCGTCTTTGTGCCGGTGAACGGCGCCTGGGGACGCCGGGGCGCCACTAGTGTGCACCTCAGAGCCGTCGGCAGGGAAACGTTGCAGAGAGCAATCTCCGCGGCCTGGCGCAACACGGCGCCGAAGCGTCTCGTAGAACAATTCCCGGAAGAGGTTCAAGCATAAGCGCAGGGGAATCTCTATCGCCCTCACACGTGAGCGAAGAAATGCTTCTTAGAACGCAACTCGAGGATGTCACTCGGGTTGCTATCGGTGAGGCCTAAGCGCGCGAGCGAAAAAGAAGAAACTGCTGCCACACGCCGTGTTTCTTACCGGGATTTCGCCCGCCTTCCGCTATAAATCGACAGCTCTGAAAAAAGCCATGGTCAGCAATCCGAGATCTTCGGCCGTCTCGATCTCAATCCTTGTTTTCTGCTGGGTAATCTGCAGTTGCGGAGGTGGGACACCGTCCACGGTACCGTTCCCACCGATTGCGCAGGGCTTTTCTTGCCCATCCGGTCAGAGTGATGTGATGCAGTATTTTGTGATGAATAAGCTGAATCGAGCTAGCCAATTCATGAATGGACCGCAGAATCCGATATATACGCAGGTGTTTCCCGATCAGGATTTTCCCGCTAACGGGTATTGGTTTTGGCTCAAGAGTGCCAGCGCGCATGGGTTCGACGTCAAGGCATTCGACCAGAACTACATCTACATTCGTTCCACGGAGCTGGTTTGGACCGACAACACGACATTCAAACGATTTGTCGCCGATTTGCCAATTGCCACTCGTTGTGTGGCTTCCGACTCTCCGGGACCCGAAATTCAGGTGGCCGATACCAGTTTCCAGTACTTTTCCTCGTGCAGTGCATACAAATCCAGCCAGCTTGGAACTGCGCTCAATGATCTAGATGCGCCGGTGTTGATGGATACCGGAGGGAGTATCGGACAGGTGTCCACGCGAGTTCTGCATTATCGCTACAACTGCGACAGTGCATTTCAGAACTGCGTCGACGAGGAACAATTCTTCCTAGCCTCGGGATATGGGTTGTGGCAATGGAAGCACTACCAGAACGGAATACTCGTCAACTCGACATTGATCAACAATATTGAACCCGGCACCGCTATCGGAACGCTGCCATGTGCGTAGAGTTATCAGCCCACTCCCTGAATTGACGCCATTGAACCCCCGCCCCTAGAATCAAAGTGGAAGCGATTTTCCTCACAACCGTCTCAGAACCCATGCCTCTTTACGAATATGAATGCGAGAAATGCGGCCACCGCTTCGAAAAAATCCAGAAGTTCTCTGACAAGATGGTTAAGAAGTGTCCGGAGTGTGGTGGCAAGGTGGAGCAGATGATTTCCGCGCCGGCAGTGCAGTTCAAGGGATCCGGCTGGTACGCCACGGATTACGGAAACAAGGCCAATACCCACGCCTCTTCCTCCGACAGCGGCAGCTCAGACTCGAAGAAGGACGATTCGAAGAAGGAAGACAAGTCCAAGCCGGAAAGCTTGGCCAAGGAAAGCTCGGCGAAGGAAGGTTCGTCAAAGGAAAGTTCATCGAAGGATAGCTCTTCAAAGGAGAAGCCCGGCAAGGAAGGCTCGTCGAAAGAAAGCTCGTCGCGAAAGTCTGAAAAACGAAAGTAGCGGCAACGAGCTGCCGGGTGCGCTGTTTTCTCCCTATTTCAGCTCGCGCTCCAAGTGCTCCTCAATCATGTGGAACAAGTGATCGCGGGCATCGCTTCCGGCGATGCTGTGCGTTTTATTGGGATAGATCATCAGCCGGAATTGTTTGCCCGCCTTGATCAGCGCGTCAATCATCTGAACGCTGTTCTGGAAGTGCACGTTATCGTCGCCGGTGCCGTGCACCAGCAAAAGCGCCCCATGCAGATTCGCGGCGCCCTTGGTCACGTCAGACCCCTCATAACCCGTGGGATCGTCTTTGAGCAGGCCCATGTAGCGCTCGGTGTAAATGGTGTCGTAGTTGACCTGGTCGGTGACGGGCGCCACTGCAACTCCGGCACGGAAGCGCTCCGAGTGCGTCATCGCATAGAGGGTCATCGATCCGCCATTCGACCATCCCCAGATCGCTATGCGGTCTTGATCGAGCTGCGGGTATTGCGCGAAAAGCTGATCGAGCGCAGTAAGCTGATCTTTCAGCTCGATGGCTCCGAACTCGTGGCGAATTGCCGTCTGAAATTTGCGGTCGCGGCCCGGGGTGCCGCGATTGTCCACTGAGAAAATAGCGAAACCCTTGCGCGTCAGAATTTCATCAAACGGACTCGTCGGTTCTTTCAGCACCGTCTGTCCCGCCGGCCCGCCGTAGATATTCACGATCAAAGGAATCTTGCCGATGACCTGCGCGTCCGGAGGAAGCAATAAACGTCCATAAAGCGTCGTGCCGTCTTCCGCCTTGAATTCCAGAAACTTCGGAGCCCTCAGTCCATATTCCGCAACTTCATCGCGCGCCTGCCACACCGGAGCGCACGCGCCACCCACCGCGCACAGCGACATTCGCGGCGCGGTCGTGGGGCCCAGGAACGTCTGCTCGTAGTGCTTGCCATCCTGAGAGAACGTGCTGGAATAAATCCCCTCGTCATGCGTGAGCTGCTGCAACCCGGTTCCATCCAGCTTGATCGAGAAAAGATGACGCTGCCTCGGATCGTCTTTGTTGGAAGAAAAGAACACCGTGCCCGCAGCCTCATCCATCCCTTCCACTCCCATCACTTCAAAGTCGCCCTTCGTGAGTTGACTCTCCAGCTTCGCCTCGGCGGCAAGCGGGTTCTGTTTGTCGAAGCTGTAGAGATACAAATGCGTATGCCCGTCACGCCAGCTCGACCATAAAAACCGATCGCCGGATTTCAATATCTGGAAGTCGTCATTCACGTTGATCCAAGCGCCGGGGGTGGCCTCGGTGAGCACTTTCGTCGACTTGCCCGACTTGGCGTCCACGAAAAACAAGTCCATTTTGTCTTGCGTACGGTTGAGCACCTCGGCCCAGATCACTCCGTCCCGAACCCAGCCAAAACGCGGGATGTAAGCCTCCTCGTCGCTAGTCAGAGAAATCCAGCGAACTTTGCCATTGCCCTTGTCGGCATCCACCACGCCGAGCTTCACCACGGGATTTGCGTCCCCGACTTTCGGATACTTTTCTTCGTCCACCGTTGGGTGGGTTGGGATCCAGTTGGTGATGGGATAGGTTGGAACCTTGGTTTCGTCCATGTGCAGGAAGACGATGTCTTTGCTGTTGGGCGACCAGAAATAGTTGCTACGCACCGCCAACTCTTCGGCATAGACCCAATCGATATCGCCATTGAACAGATCGTCTCCGGCATCCTTAGTGAGCTGCTTTTCTCCATCGCCGCTCACCGGCCGAACGTAAAGGTTATGCTTGCGCACGTAGGAAACGTGCCTGGCGTCGGGGGAAAACTTAGGATCGCCGCTGGGATCGGGCGCTGAGGTGAACTGCACCGCTGTGCTCGTGGCTAGATCGAACAGCCAGAGCTGTCCTTGCGAGTCGAAAATCAGGTGCTTCGAATCCGGATCCCACAGGTAGGCTGCGACGTGATATCGCGTAAGCCGCTCCTTCTCGCGCTCATCCTTCACTTTGTTATTGTCGGGCGCGAGCGAAGCCAGCTTGGCGGCGCTCACCAAGATTTTCTTTTCGCCGGTAGCCGCATCTACATACCAGAGTTCACCGTGTTCTCCCTCGTCGTCGCGCTGCACAAACGAGAGCTTGGTTCCATCGGGGCTCCACTCCATGGTCTCTGGACTGCGCCCACCGAGGCCGCCGGGAGCATAGATCGCCTCAATCGTGAGCGGCTTCACCGGCGAGGACGTTTGCGCCCAAAGCGGGGCCAGCAGGCTCGACGGAAAAGCGAGGACGGCAAATGCGGCAATTGAAATCTTTGTTTTCACGTAAAACCCCGGGAACGAGAAGTGAGGGCAAAGGCGGAACGAAAGAGTTTACACCCGGAAAGGCCTCCCGTGGGTGTTTTGGCTCGCCCGGTTGGAGGAAGCCGTGTTTCCGCATGGTAGAATCAGAGTCGAGCCCTCCGGGATGCTTCCAGAAATAGAAAACCTGTTACACCTGCAAGAAGCGGACAAGGAAATACGCCGCCTGCAGGATGAAGTCGCCGAACTCCCCAAACGCGTCGCGGCCATCGAACACAAGCTGGCGGATACCAAACTCCAACTGGAAAAAGCTCAGGCCGCGGTCAAGGCCGACGAAGCTGCACGCCGCAAGTACGAAACCGCCATCACAGACGTTCGCGGCAAGATTTCCAAATACCGCGACCAGTCTCTCGATGTAAAAACCAACGAGCAGTACAAGGCGCTGTTGCACGAGATCCAGTTTGCGGAAAAAGAGATTGCCACCACCGAAGACAAAATTCTTGAATTGATGGTGAATGCGGACGCGCGCGACAAGGAAGTGAAAGCCGCCCAGGCCGAATTAAAGGCGGAGGCAGCTGAGATCGAAAAAGAGAAAATCGAAGCCCGCCAGCGCACCGCCGAAGACGAAAAGCAACTCGTTGAGTGGCGCGCCAAGCGGGATCAGATGCGGGCCGGCGTCAATGAGGACCTTCTGCGTCACTACGAGCGCGTGTCCAAATTTCGTGGCAGCGGCATCTCCGAGGTGCGCGATCACAAATGCATGGCTTGCCAAGTCATGCTGCGGCCACAGATTTACAACGATGTCCGCACCGGCCAGCAAACCGTGATCTGCGATTCCTGCCAGCGCATCCTCTACTTCAATCCCGCCAATGAGATGCAGGCCCTCGAGCCCGAACATAAACGCTCACGGCGCCATCATCCCAAGATCGATGCGCCACAGGCTTGGTATTACCGCGCCGAATTCGGCGATGCCGGCGAAGTGTTCCTGTGCATGCACAATGCCGGGGGTCAAGCCAGCCGCCACGTTTTCGACGTTGGTACCGGACGGCTCATCGGCGACATCCTCAGCCGCGAAGGGGATTTCCGGCAGGCTTTCCCGGAAGACGTCACCGGCGCCATCCGCCTGAACGGAAGCTGGAGCGAAAAAGAAATGGAAAACTGGGGCACCGAGATGCCTATGACCGCCCTCGATTCCCTCCACGCCGATCTCGAAGCCGCCCGCTACGAAATGAGTTCCCGCACTACGGCCAAGGCCGAAAAGCCCGCAGCCGTTCCCACCGAGCAAGCCGCCAGCTAGCAACTTCGCTTAAGATTATTGAATGTCCAAGCCGTCCGCTGCGCCCTCTATCCCCACGATTAA
>Ga0182015_10000729_pt1 | contig 45846 bp, 40 predicted proteins | sample 712P3MmetaG_FD_120478 | JGI IMG/M metagenome (GOLD analysis project Ga0182015, IMG submission 120478) | Permafrost microbial communities from Stordalen Mire, Sweden - 712P3M metaG | ecosystem: Environmental > Terrestrial > Soil > Wetlands > Permafrost | place: Sweden: Stordalen | collected...
GCGCTCAACGACGAGTCGGATCACGAGAACCCCACGCGTGTGGTCATCGTGCCGCGCTCCAATCGCGTTGACCTCACCGAGCTCATGAACCATCTGTTCGCGACCACGGATCTTGAGCGCAGCTACCGCGTCAACCTGAACATCATCGCCCTCGATGGCCGGCCGCGGGTGATGAATCTGCGCGAGGTGCTGAGCGAGTGGCTGGAGTTCCGCACCCGCACTGTCACGCGGCGTCTGGAGTACCGCCTGTCCAAGGTGGCAAAGAGGCTGCACATCCTCGATGGGCTGCTGATCGCATTCCTGAACCTCGATGAGGTGATCCGCATCATCCGCCGCGAGGACGAGCCGAAGCCGGTGTTGATGAAGCGCTTCAAGCTCTCCGAGGAACAGACCGAGGAGATCCTCAACACCCGCCTGCGGCACCTCGCGAAGCTCGAGGAGATGAAGATCAAGGAGGAGCAGAAGACCCTCGCCGCGGAACGCGAGGAACTCGAGGCGCTGCTCAAGAGCAAGGCGAAGCTGAAGAAACTCATCGCCACCGAGATCCGCGCCGATGCCGACAAGTACGGCGACGAGCGGCGCACCAAGATCATCGAGCGCGAGGCCGCGCAGGCGATCGATGAAACGAGCCTGATCCCGAACGAGCCGGTCACGGTGGTGCTGTCCACCGGCGGCTGGGTGCGCTCAGCCAAGGGCCACGAGGTGGAACCCGGCGCGCTGTCGTACAAGGGCGGGGATGGGTTCCAGGCGCTGGCGCGCGGCCGCAGCCTGCAGAGCGCGGTGTTCATCGACAGCACCGGGCGCACCTACACACTGCCGGCGCATTCCTTGCCCTCCGCGCGCGGCTATGGTGAGCCTTTGTCCGGGCGCCTGGATCCTCCGGACGGGGCGAAGTTCGCCGGCGTCATGATCGGTGAGCCCGAAGACCTGTGGCTGCTCGCGAGTGATGCGGGCTACGGCTTCACTGCGCGCCTGAAGGATCTCGTCAGTGACCGGCGCGCGGGCAAGACCGTGCTCAACGTGCCCGAGAACGCCCAGGTGCTGGCGCCGGCGCCGGTGCTGGCGGCGGATTCACTGGTCGCCGTCGTCAGCAGCGAGGGCAAGCTCCTCACCTTCAAGGTGGGCGAGGTTCCGGAAATGCCGCGCGGCAAGGGCAACAAGCTCTACGACATTCCGGGCAAGAAAGCCGCGGCGCGCGCTGAACTCATGACAGCCGTGGCGGTGATCCCACCCAAGGCGAGTCTCGTGCTGTGGTCGGGGGAGCAGAGGAAAACCCTCGACTGGAGCGACCTGCGTGACTATCTCGGGGAGCGCGCGCAGCGCGGCGCGGTGCTGCGGCGTGGCTGGCCGCGCAAGATCGACCGCATGGAAGCGCTGCTGCCGCCATCAGGGCCCTAGCTGGAAAAACAGCAGGAACGGACGGTGGCTGAAGAGAATTCCTGAGCCGGCGGATGGCGTAGGCATCGTGCCTGTCAGCGACGGGCGCGTCCGCGGCGGTTCAGCGCTCCGCGCGCAGCACCACTTCCTCGGGCTCGTTGACGAAGTATCCCTGGATGTACTGCACGCCGAGCTGCCAAAGCACCGCCATGGTGTTGGCGTCTTCGACGCGCTCACCGATCGTCTGCACTGAATGTCTGGTGGCCGCTTCGATCAGCAGGCGCGCGCGCAACTGCAGTTTCGGATCGCCGCGCAGTCCCTGCACCAGGGTGCCGTCAATCTTCACAAAATCGAGCGGCACCGCCTCGAGCAGGCCGCCACTGTCGCGGCCGGAGCCGAAACTGTCGAGCGCAAAGCGGAAGCGCCGCTCGCGCAGGCGTGCGGCGAGCGTCTTGATCTCGCTCAGGTGACTGGCCGCGCTCTCTTCACTCACCTGGAAGCACAGCCGTCGCGGCTCAGCGCGGCTCGAGCGCAGGTGATTGTCGAGCCACTCAAGAAAACTCGGATCGCGCGCCGTCTCGCGTGACAGCCGCACGAACAGACATTCCGGTTTCTTCTGCGCCGCGAACGACAGCGAGGCGCCCACCACCCAGCGATCGATGTTCTTCATGAGGTCGTTGCGCCCGGCGGCCGCCATGAACTCCGAAGGCAGCACTTCCTTCCCCTGGTGGTCGATCATGCGTACCAGCACGTCGAACATGCCGGGGTCCTCGCCCTGCAGGCTCGCAATCGGTTGCTGCACCAGCCGGAAGCGGTTCTCCATGAGAGCCGCCTTGATGTGCTTCACCCACACCTTGTCGTAGGACATGACACGGTTTTCGGTGTCCGCGCGGTCCGACATCAGGCTCTGGTTGCCGCCGCGGGTGACGCTCTTGCGGCAGCACTCGAGCGCGTCAAGGATCACCGCGTCGAGCCTGGCGTGACCGGGAGTCACGACCGACAGGCCGATGCTGCAGGTGACCGAGACCTCCTTTTCATCGACCCGCATGAGGTGCTTCTGCACGCGTTCCAGCAGCTGCTCGGCCCAGGCCGTAATGTCGTTCTCGTTGCCCCGCTCGAGGAGCGCAAGGAACCGTACCCCGCCGAAGCGGCCGGCAATTTCCTTCGGGTGCAGCGACTCGCGGATGAGGCGCGCCTGCTCGGTGAACACCTCCTCGCTCGCCGTCACTCCGACGATGCGCTCGAGAGCTGCGAACTTGTCGAGGCCGATGACGGCGAGGCAGCGCATGCCACCGGGCACGGGGTGCGACAGACGCTCCGTCAGCGCCGCCAGCAGCTCCGCGCGCGGCAGCAGCCCGTCGTTCACCGCCTGGGCCTGAGTACGCGCCGCGGCCGGAGCCTTGAGCTCCGCGCGGGGGCGCGACGGTACGACCAGCCGCACGCACGGCTCGCCTTCGTGTTCTCCGAGCGCCATGGAAACCTCGACCGGCAGCACCGTGCCGTCACCGAGCAGGGCGTTGGCCCGCAGGGGGTGGCCGTCCCAGCGACCCTGCAGGCACGCGGCCAGTGCGCCGCGCAGCGCCGCGTGGGTCGAATCTTCGAACAGATCCATGACCGGCTGCCCGGCGATACCGTCTTCGACACCACACAGTTCCAGCCACGCGGGGTTGGCCTCGAGCACGATGCCTTCCTGCACCTGGATGATCGCGTCGTTGGAGCGCTGCAGCACGGTATCCAGCTGCGTGCGCGCGTTGTGGGTTGCCTTGAGCGCCGCCGCCAGTGTGCGCTGCGTGCCGGCCGCGCCCAATTCGCGCAGCACCACCGCCTGCAGACGCTCGGCGTTGGCCAGCGTGACGACGTCGCGGGCGCCGAGCTTCATCGCCGCGGCGATGCGCGCTTCGTCCGCTTCGCCCGCCAGCAGCAGCACGGGCACCGCGGGCGCCAACTGGTCGCGGATGGCAATCGCGGCCGTCAGCTCTGCCTCGTTGTCCGCCGCGTGGATCACGAGTTGCGGGTTGATCTGGGTCAGGGCGTCGCCCAGGTCTCGCAGCGTCGGCAACCACGTGCACTGCACCGGCTGCCCGACCCGTCGCAGGGCGCTATTGACTGCCTCGGCTGGGTCGCGCACAGCGCTCAGCACGATGAGCGGAACGGCGTTCTGCCCGGTCAAGGTCGCCTCCCACGGTAATGGCTGCCGATTCTAGCACCCGCCGGTGGAGGTTCCGTGTGAGCCGGCTCGCGGAACCGACAGGCGCGGCGCGAGCGTCACTTTCGCGGGCGCGCCCTCGATCTCGCGCACCAGGCGCGGCACGAGGTAGCCGGGCAACTGCGCGGCCAGATCACCCAGCAAGCGCCGCGCGCGCCGGTCGCCAACCGCGAAGTGTGCGGCTCCACTCACCGGATCGAGGGCGTGGATGTAGTAGGGCAGCACGCCCGCCGCGAACAGGCGCCGTGACAGCTCCGCCAGCGCCGGCACTTCGTCGTTTACGCCCTTGAGCAGCACCGACTGATTCAGGAGCGTTACGCCGGTGGCGCGCAGCCGCGCGCACGCCGCGCGCACCTCACTGTTGATCTCGTTGGGATGGTTGGCGTGCAGCACCAGCACGGTGGGCAGCTTAAGGCCCTGCAGCCAGGCGATGAAACCGTCGTCAATGCGCGACGGCAGGACCACCGGGGTGCGGGTATGCACCCGCAGGCGCCGCACATGCGCGATGGCACTCAGTGAGTTGGAGAGCGCGGTGAGCCGGGTGTTGGAAAGCGACAGCGGGTCGCCACCGCTCAGGATGATTTCCTCCAGGGACTCATCACGGGCGATTGCTGCGAGCGCCGCCCGCAGTCGCGCAGTACCCGCGCTCTGCTCGGCGTAGGGGAAGGCGCGACGGAAGCAGTAGCGGCAGTGCACCGCGCAGGCCGCCGTGGTGATCAGCAGCGCGCGGCCGCGATATTTCTGCAGCAAACCCGGGGAACGCGCCGCCGCGCGCTCGCCGACCGGATCCGGGCCGAAGCCCGGCACACTCGCGAGCTCCGCCACCGTGGGCAGCACCTGGCGCAGCAGGGGGTCGCGCGGATCCCCGGGAGCCATGCGCGCGACGAAGCTGCGCGGCACTTTCAGGGGGAAGCCCGCGGCGGCGGCAGGCACGTATCCGGGCAGCGGCGGCGGCAAATGTGCCGCGGCCGCGAGTGCTGCGGGCGTGGTGATGCAGTCAGCCATGTTCAGTGTTGCCAGCGCAGCGGTCCGCTCTGGCGGGGGTGGGGGGATGCCGTTATCATACGCGGCCCTTTTGTGCGGGGCGCGCATTTTGCAGCCCAGACCGCGAGAAAGAAATGGCCAGCTACACCACCAGCGAGATCCGCGGAGGGATGAAACTCCTGATCGACGGTGACCCGTATACCGTGATCGAAAACGAGTTCGTCAAGCCGGGCAAGGGGCAGGCGTTTAACCGCATCAAGATCCGCAACCTCAAGAGCGATCGCACCATTGAGCGCACGTTCCGCTCGGGCGAGTCGGTCGAGGCGGCTGACGTCATCGACATGGACATGCAGTACCTCTACCAGGACGGGGAGTTCTGGCACTTCATGGTGCCGGAGAACTTCGAGCAGCACACTGCCGGCAAGTCGGCGGTGGGCGAGGCCGCGCAGTGGCTCAAGGACGGCGTGGTATGCGTGGTGACGATGTGGAACAACGTGCCGCTCACGGTTACCCCGCCGGCGCACATTGAGCTGAAGATCGTGGAGACCGATCCGGGACTGCGCGGGGATACCGCTACCGGCGGTCAGAAGCCCGCGAAGCTCGAGACCGGCGCGGTGGTGCGCGTGCCGCTGTTCATCAACGAGGGTGACGTGATCCGCGTCGACACCCGAACCGGCGCATACATCTCGCGCGCCAAGCAGTAAGGCGCAGGGGCCCGTTTCAGCTCGCCGCCGCGCGCCTGGCGCCGTGCGCGCGCAACAACCCATCGGCGGCGTAGATCAGCAGCGCCAGCCAGATGAGGGCGAAGCCGGCGGCGCGCCTCGTTCCGAAACTCTCATGGAACAGATACACCCCGCACACCAGCTGCAGGCTTGGCGCGATGTATTGCAGCACGCCGAGGGTCGAGTACGGCAGGGCGCGCGCGCCATAGGCGAACAGAAACAGCGGGATCGCCGTCACCAGCCCGCTGCCGATCAGCAGCGCCGCGATTCCCGGACCTGAGTGGGTGAGCGCGCCGCTGCCGTTCGCCTGGCACCACGCAAGGTAGCCGAGGGCGAGCGGCAAGAGCAGCAGCGTCTCGGTCGCAAGGCCCGGCAGCGCGTCCACGCTGATCACCTTGCGCAAGAGACCATAGAGCGAAAAGCTCACCGCCAGCGCGAGTGCAATCCACGGCGGACGTCCGGCGAGCACTGCCAGGTAGAGCACCGCGGCGGCAGCGAGCGACACCGCGACCCACTGGGCGCGGTTCAGCCGCTCGTGCAGGACCAACACTCCCAGCACGACATTCATCAGCGGGTTGATGTAGTAACCCAGACTCGTGTCGACGATGTGCTCATGGGTCACGCTCCAGACATAGACCAGCCAGTTGCAGCTGATGAGCAACGCCGTCACGGTAAGCGGCGCCACCAGCTGCGGCTTGCCGAGAGTGGACGTTAGCCGCGAGAGCTCGCCGCGCACCGAGAGCCACACGAGGATGAATACGCACGACCACGTAATGCGGTGTGCAATCACCTGGATCGCTGGCACCTCGTGCAGCGGGTGCAGGTAGACCGGGAACAGTCCCCAGATCGCAAAGGCCGCGGTCGCCGCCGCCAGCCCGCGCGGCGAGAGCCGTGCGGGGGTCGTCGCGGGGCCTGTCACGGGCGTGAAGGTGGTGCGGCGTGGCCGGCGGCCGCCACGAACTGCGCAGCCAGGGACTCCAGGCCGCGCGCGTCGGCTTCATCGAAGCGTCCCGGGCGCGGGCTGTCGATATCGAGCACGCCGAAGAGTGCGTCGGCGCTGATGAGCGGCACGACTATCTCGGAGCGCGAGGTGGTGTCGCAGGCGATGTGACCGGGAAACTCGTGCACGTCGGGCACCAGGAGGGTCCGCCGCCGCTCGGCGGCCGTGCCGCACACCCCGTGGCCCAACGCGATGCGCACGCAGGCGGGCTTGCCCTGGAAGGGGCCGACGACCAGTTCGCCGCCCCTCAGAAAGTAAAAGCCCGCCCAGTTGAGCTCCGGCAGCGCGTCAAAAATGAGCGCGCAGGTATTGGCGGCGTTGGCGATCAGGTCGTGCTCGTCGGCAAGCAAAGCCGCAAGTTCCGCGCGCAGCCGGGCATAGTCCTTAGGCTTGTCCTGGAAGTCGTAGCGTTTGGCCGTGTAGCTCATCGATCGGTCACCGGGCGGTGCGGGGCGAAGAACATTCTAGCGTGCTCATTCCGGCCTGATGACATAAGCCGGGGGTGTAGGGAACGTCTGTACATCTGATGCGTGATGCAATAGCATCTGATGCATGCGTACCACTCTCGATATCGCCGATGACGTATTGCAGGCGGCTAAGGAAAGAGCGCGGCGCGAAAAGCGAACCGCTGGCGAGGTGATCTCAGATCTCGCGCGGCGCGCGCTGACCGCGCCGCCCGGCCCGCTGACGGCCGATGCCGGGTCGGTGAAGGAGCCCAAAGCGGTTTACGGCCTGAGACCGTTTGCCCGCCGTGGCGGCGTCGTCACCAACGAGCTGATCGACAACCTGCGCGACGAAGACGGCGGCTGATGCGCTCGCTCCTCGACGTGACCGTGCTGATCGCCCTGTTGGACCCGGATCACACGCTACACGAACCCGCGATGGACTGGTTTGCGAAGCACGCGAAGGGCGGCTGGTCGTCGTGCCCCATCACGCAAAACGGCTGTATTCGCATCATGGCGAATCCCGGCTATCCGAACGCTCTGCCCGTGGAGGCGGTAACGAGGCGGCTCGGGGGCGCCTGCGATAGCGCGGTCCACCAGTTCTGGCCTGACGACATCAGTCTCTGCGATCCGTTGTTCGCCAATACCGCACGCATCAGAACCTCCAGTCAGCTCACGGATCTGTACCTGCTGGCGCTGGCCGTAACCCATAAGGGGCGGTTCGTGACATTCGATCAGGGCATCGCGCTTGAGGCCATTCCGGGCGCGCGGCCCCAGCATCTGCTCATCCTGTAGCGCCAGATCCTGTACCGCGAGCAGCTCCCGCTCACGCGCGCCCGGTCGGGAACGCCAGCACCTCGTCGATGTGCGTCGCGCCGGTGGCAAGCATGAGCGTACGGTCGAACCCCAGCGCAACGCCCGCGCAATCGGGCAAGCCTGCGGCGAGCGCGGCCAGCAGGCGCTCGTCGGACGGGTGCACCGGCAACCCCGTACGCCGCCGCTCGCTGTTGTCCTGCTCGAAGCGCGCGCGTTGCTCGCCCGCGTTCGCGAGTTCGTGAAAGCCGTTCGCAAGCTCAATACCGTCGCAGTAGAGCTCGAAGCGGCGCGCGGTGCGCGGATCGCGCGGGTCGAGGCGTGCCAGCGCCGCCTGGGTCGCCGGATAGCCGTGGACGAAAGTCAGCGTGCCAGCCCCAAGCCGCGGCCCCACGAGTGCGCCCATGAGAAGCTCGAGCAACTCATCACGCTGCGCGTCGCTGCCCGCGGCGCTGCCAGCAATGGTTGCCGGGTCGAAGCCGAGCGGCGCAGCCGCCTGCACCAGTTCGGCGAGGCTTGCGGCAAGGGGATCCAGCGCCAGCTCGCGCAAGAAGGCTTCGCGGTAGCTCAGGCGCTCCTCGGCACGTCTCGCACCGGGACTCCCCAGCAGGTCCCGCACCAGCGCCGCCACTTCGTCCATGAGCTCATCGGGCGTCAGTCCCAGGCGGTACCACTCGATGAGGGTGAACTCCGGGTTATGCAGGCGGCCGTGCTCGAAGCTGCGCACCACGTGGCAGATCTGGTAAATGTCCCCGCTGCCGGCGGCGAGCAACCTTTTCATGGCGTACTCGGGCGAGGTGTGCAGAAACAACTGCGCACCTGCGGCGTGCTCCAGATGCACGGTCGCCGAGTGGATGTGCACATCGCTCACCGGCGCATTCACGACGAGCGGCGTGTCGACTTCGAGCACGCCGCGTGCCGCGAAGAACCCGCGCGTGCGCGCCAGCAGCGCAGCGCGCGCCTTCAGGCGTGCTGGGGTTGCGCTCGGGCGCCAGTCCGCACCGTCCGCGCTCATGTCAGGCGGGCAAGCGCCTGGCCGACCCGGATCGAGCTACCCGGGGTGAGCGCCGGCAGCCACGATCCGCGTCCGGGCGGCAGCAGCAGGATGACGGTTGAGCCCATGTTGAAACGCCCGAGCTCCGCGCCGCGCGCCAGCGTCAGCGGACTCAAGGCAGCATCGAGGGGCAGCTGCGCACCGCGCCGCGGGCTGCGCGGGGTGACATCGCCGTGCCAGACGGTGGCCATGCTGCCGACGAATAGTGCGCCCACCAGCACGACGGCGAACTGCAGCGCTCCATCCTCGAATACGCACACGATGCGCTCGTTGCGGGCGAAGAGTCCGGGGACGCTGGCGGCGGTGGTGGCGTTGACGCTGAAGAGCGCTCCCGGGACGTACCAGGCGGCGCGCAGCGAGCCGGCGCACGGCATGTGGATACGGTGATAATTATAAGGGGCGAGGTACAGGGTCGCGAAGGCGCCGCCCTGGAAGCGCGCGGTCCACGACGGGTCCCCGGCGAGCAGCGATTCGAGCGTGTACGCCAGGCCCTTCGCCTGCACCAGCCACGAACCATCCAGCGTGCCGATCTGGCTGATCGTGCCGTCCACCGGCGACACCAGTGTGTTGGGATCCGGATCCACCGGCCGCGCATCCGCACGCAGCGCGCGCGTGAAGAACTCGTTGAAGCTCCCGAACTCAAGCGGCTCACCCTGCACGGCGTCACTCATGTCGGGGCGGAAGTTGACCACGAAGTTGTCGATGAGCGCGTTCTTCACCCAGCGCACGCGGCTGCGCGTCACCCAGTGCACCAGCTGCGACAACAGGTGCTGCGGCAGCAGGTACTGCAGCGCGACGAAGACGCGCGCCCCAGGGCTATCCGGGTCGCTGGCGCTCATGTCGTGGCCGCCTTGCGGCGACCGAGGTACGGGGCCGCACGCCGTAAATCCGCGGCGAACGCGGACACCTCGAAAGGCGGCGTGAAAATGGCGGCGATGCGCGCCTGCCGGTCAAGGAGGAACACCACCGCCGAGTGATCCATGGTGTAGTCCCCGCCCGGCAGCTCGACACGGTTGACGGCGACGCCGAAGTTGGTGGCGACGGAGCGGAGCGTGGCCGCATCACCCGTCAGCCCTTCAAACGTGGCATCAAACGCATGCACGTACAGGCCGATGACGGGCGGTGTGTCGCGCTCGGGATCCACGCTGACGAACAACACCCGCAGGTCCGGCAGCGCAGCCTCATGCCTGATCCGCGCCAGTTTCAGGAGCGTGGCCGGACACACGTCCGGGCAACGCGTGAAGCCGAAGTACACCAGGGCTGGTGTTCCGATGAGATCCGCGCGGGTGAACGGCCGCCCGGTGGCGTCCAGCAGGCGAAAATCGGCCACCGGTCTTGCCTGCGGCAGCCACGTCCCGCTTGCCAGCTCGGGCGCGCCCCTGTCAAGTTGGTGGGCGAGCCAGAAGCCGGCGAACGCCGCGCAGACGGCGCCGGCGGCGAGGAGCAAACGGGCACGTGCTGTCATGAGCGAATTATTTCACACCCGTTCGCGCGCCGTACGCGCGCGGGCGCGGGCGCGGCAGATCACACTGCGCGAGCTCATCGCGCGCGGCGCCCGGCGGCTGCAGCGCGCGCGGGTATTCTACGGGCACGGTACCGACAACGCCTGGGATGAGGCCGCGGCGCTGACCCTGCACGCGCTCGGACTGTCGGCCATACCGCCGGCTGGGCCCGGCAGCGGGCGGCGCAGGATTGGAGCTGCGGGGCAGCGTAGCGCGCGCGCGATTCTCACGCGCCGCATCCGCGAGCGCATCCCGGCGGCCTACCTGACTGGCGTCGCGTGGTTCGCCGGCGTGCCACTGCACGTCGACCCACGGGTGCTGGTGCCGCGCTCAGCCATTGCTGAACTCATCGAGCGGCGCTTCGCTCCGTGGATCGATGCACACCGGGTGCGGCGCGTCCTCGACCTCGGCACCGGTTCGGGCTGCATTGCGATTGCCTGCGCCAGGGCCCTGCCGCGTGCACGGGTGGATGCCGTGGACATCTCGGATGCGGCACTGGCGGTAGCCGCCATCAACGTGCGCCGGCAGCGTCTCGCGCCACGCGTGCGACTGCTCAAGTCCGACCACTTCGCGGCGCTCGCGGGCGCCACCTACGATATCATCGTGTCCAATCCGCCTTACGTGGGAAGCCGCGAGTTGCGCTCGCTGCCGCCCGAGTACAGGCACGAGCCGCGCGTCGGCCTTGCCGCCGGCGGCGCCGGGCTCGACTCGGTACGGGTTATCCTGCGCCGGGCGCGCCGGCACTTGCGACCGCGCGGAGTGCTGATCGTCGAGGTGGGCAACACCGAGCGCGCAGTGCGGCGCGCGTTTCCCCGCTTGCCCTTCGTGTGGCTTCAGTTCGAGCGCGGCGGAGGTGGGGTGTTTCTTCTGACGCACGAGCAGCTCGGGACACGCGCGCGGCGCACGAGCATCCGTTAGACAAGGGCGCGGTACGGCATGTCCGGCAATACCATCGGCAGACTCTTCACGGTCACCACCTTCGGCGAGAGCCACGGGCCGGCCATGGGCTGCGTTGTCGACGGTTGTCCGCCGGGACTGCCGCTGACCGAGGCCGACGTGCAGGCCGATGTCGACCGCCGCCGCAGTGGTACCTCGCATTTCGTCAGTCAGCGCCGCGAGGGCGACCAGGTGCGCATCCTGTCAGGGGTGTTCGAAGGGCACACGACCGGCACGCCGATCGGCCTGCTTATCGAAAATACCGACGCGCGCTCGCGCGACTACGAGCGCATCAAGGACCGCTTTCGCCCCGGCCACGCCGACTACACCTACCAGCAGAAGTACGGCGTGCGTGATTACCGCGGTGGCGGACGTTCCTCGGCGCGCGAAACCGTCATGCGTACCGCGGCGGGCGCCATCGCGCGCCGTTACCTCGCCGCGCGTCTCGGGGTGCGCATTTACGGCTATCTCAGCCAGGTCGGCGCGCTGGTGCTTGATCCTAAGGATCCGGCCTTCGCATACCAGAACCCTTTCTTCTGTCCCGACCCGCAGCGGGTCGCGGAACTTGAGGCGCTGATCTGGAAGGTGCGGGAGGAGGGCGATTCGATCGGTGCGCGGGTGACCGTGGTCGCGAGCGGCGTGCCGCCGGGACTGGGTGAGCCGGTGTTTGACCGGCTCGACGCGGACCTCGCGCATGCGCTCATGGGTATCAACGCCGTGAAGGCCGTGGAAATCGGCGCCGGCACGCGCGCGGCCACGCAGCGCGGCAGCGAGCACCGCGATGAACTCACGCCGGGCGGATTCCTTAGCAATCACGCCGGCGGCGTGCTCGGGGGTATTTCCTCCGGGCAGGATGTCATTGCGCACCTGACGTTCAAGCCCACCTCCAGCATCCAGGTGCCCGGCAGCACCATCGACACGGCGGGCAGGGCGGTCGAGATCGTCACCACGGGCCGCCACGACCCCTGTGTCGCGCTGCGTGCGACGCCGATTGCCGAGGCCATGCTCGCCATCGTGCTCATGGACCACTACCTGCGACAGCGCGGACAGAATGCCGACGTGAAGTCCTCTACCCCGGTCATCACGGGCGCGCCGCGCGCCTGATGCCGGGGCCACGCACACCGCCGCCAGGCCCCCAGAGCGCGAACCACGCCACAGTTCGCGCAGGTGCCCACTACGAACCGCGACACAGTTCGCTTTGGTCCATGGGGCTATTTAAGTTATATTGCCGCCGGATTCGTGGTGGACTTGCAACTTACGCTCCATCTTTCTGTTTTAAAACGATATTTTAGCCAATGATGCGTGTCGGGGTGCCCTGATGGTCGCCAAATGCTCAAGCTGGGCGCTGGCATTGCTGCTGGCCTTGCCGTCAGCGGCGTTTGCCTTAGGTCTGGGAGATGTCCATCTCCTCTCGCCGCTCAACGCGCCGCTCAACGCGGAGATTGAGCTCATCGACGTCGCGCCCGACGAAGTCAACACCGTGCAGGCGCAGCTGGCCTCGCGGGAAACCTTCGCGCGCTACGGTCTTGATTGGCCGGCATACCTGGCCGGCCTGCAGGTACACACCGAGCGCACGGCCGATGGCCGGCAGATCATCCAGCTCAAATCGACCGACCCCATCTCCGAACCGTTCGTCACCTTGCTCGTGGAGGTGAACTGGTCGCACGGCCACCTAGTGCGCGAATACACCATGCTGCTCGACCCGCCGGTTTACGCGCCAGCGCAGCCGGCAGTGGCGAGTGCGCCGGTCACGGCACCAACCACCGGCGCCGCCACGCGCGAGGGGGCCATCGAGCGCGCTGGCGAAGCTGCGCCCGCAGCACCCGCAGCCGCCGCAGCACCCGAGGCGCAGCCTGTGCCTGCGGCCACTGCCGCGCCTGCGCCCGCACCCGCACCCTCAGAGGCCCCGGCGAACGCGACTGCCGCGGAGAGCGCCGGTTCGACGCACGTCGTCAGCCGTGGGGAGACGCTGTCGGGGATTGCCGCCGCTACCGCGGGTGCCAGTGCGGCCTCCGCGCGCACGCGCGGCTGGATGGTCGCCATCTACCAGGCGAACCCGCGCGCTTTCGATCAGAACATGAACCTGCTGCGCGCAGGCAGCGTACTGCGAATTCCCGATGGCGCCACGGCGGCGGCAGTTTCAGGCGCAGAAGCGAACGCCGAGATTCGGCGCCAGTACGCGGCGTGGCGCGGTAGCGCCGGCAGCGCTGCTCCATCAGGAGAGCAGCCGGGACGCCTGCACTTGGTGACGCCGTCGGAGTCTCCTGCGGCGGGCGCGACGCCGGGTGCTCAGGGCGGCGAAGCCGGCCTCCAGGGCCGCGTACAGGAACTCGAAGGGCAAGTTGCCGACCAGAAGCGGCTGCTCGATGTCCGCAATGCGGAGATCGCGCGGTTGCAGGCGCAGCTCGCTGCGAAGCAGGGTAAGCCCGCGGCTGAGGAAGTACCCGCGCCGGCGCCGCCGGCCGCGAGCGCGCCGCCGGTCACGCCGCCCGCTGCGGTGGCCGAACAGAAGAACCCCGCGGAGGCTGCGCCAACCCCCGCAGAGGCTCCGCCTCCTGCCGTGACGCCGCCGGTGGCCGTGAAACCGCCCATCGCGAAGCGGCCGGTTGCCGCTGCGCAGCCCCAGGGCGGCTCGATTTTCGACTACTGGTGGGTCCTGGCGCTCGTGGTGGCCCTGGCGCTCCTCGCCTGGTTCGGCCTGAAGTTCCTGCGCTCGCGGCGTACCGCGGAATTCGATGACTCACTCGGGCGGCTTGCGGTCGCCGGTGGTACAGCGGCGGCGGCAGGCGTTGCGGTGAACCGCGGGTTCGCCGCGGCAGATGCGCCGCCGCGCGGTGCCGCGCCCGCGCTGACCGAGGACAGTTTCCTGGTGGAGGACACTGGCACCCGTCCGCGTCCGCGTGTGGTTCCGGAGTCGGTGCCGGCAGCGCCCCCGGTGCGCGCCACGACGGCTGACGACACCATCAGCAGCGAGACTGCGATCAACCTCGACCAGGGCGATCCGCTCGCTGAGGCTGATTTCCACATGGCCTACGGTCTGTACGACCAGGCCGCGGATCTGATTCGCATCGCCATCAGCCGTGAGCCGGCGCGACGCGACCTGAAGCTGAAATTGCTGGAAGTGTTCTTCGTGTGGGGCAACAAGGAACAGTTCCTGCAGACCGCACGTGAGCTGGCTTCCACGCGCGGCGAATCCGCGCCGGGCGAGTGGGAAAAGATTCTGATCATGGGCAAGCAGCTGGCCCCCGAGGATCCGCTGTTCTCAGGCAGTGGCGCGGTAAGCGGCGCCGCGGCCGGCGGTGTGGACCTTGATCTCGAGGGCGGACAGAGTCGCGTCGATTTCGACGTCCTCGGCGAACCGGACGGCGCCCCCGCACAGCAGGGCGTGGACCTGGATATCGGTTCCGCCGTAGGCCATTCGGCCAGTGAATCAACTACCAACGTTACGGACCGCAACGCGCTCCTCCATAACACCTACCTTCAGGGAACCACCGGCACCACGCGGCAGATGACTACGCCTGCGCGCCACTTGGCGGGCGGCGACGCCGAGGGGCCGACGGTGGAGCAGCCGGCGCTGTCGCAGCCGGGAAGTCCGACGATTCGCCAGAAGGTCGAGACCGCGCTCAAACAGAGCGGCGGCGGCACCGACCAGACAGCCGAGCTCGCCATCGATGATCTCGGCCTCGATCTCGGCCAGGCGGACACGGTGGATCAGCCGGGTCTGGCTCCCGCGGCGCCGGAAGGCCCGACAATGGTCGCGGGGCTCGACGAGCACACGCGCCACATCATGGAGGACGCGCACGCCGCGCACGGGAAGACCTCAACCACGGGCGCCTGGCAGTTCGATCCCAAGGAGCTGGATTCGGCTTCGACCCAGGCGGGCGCCGCGCTGCAGGATCCCTCGCAGACCTCGCGCCTGAGGGCTCTGGGAGCCGAGGACGTGGACGTGGATGTCGGCGACGCCACGGGCACGCATGCTGCCCCGGGCGCGCTGGATCTGGACGTCGGCGCGACGACCGGTACGCACGCGGCCAACGGGCATGGCCTCGATCTGGACGTCGGAACCGCAACCGTGCCCGACACGGCGTTCGCTGCCACGCAGCGGCTGCCGTCAGAGGATCTCGCGCTGCCGGACCTCGAGCCGGTCACGATGAGCGAAGTCGGCACCAAGCTGGATCTGGCGCGGGCCTACATGGACATGGGCGATCCGGACGGCGCGCGCAACATCCTCGAGGAAGTGCTCAACGAGGGGTCCGCCGCGCAGAAGCAGGAAGCCCAGCGCCTGATGGAGTCCCTGCCGTAGCTGACGCTTTCCGGCGCGCATGAGCCGTATCGCCGTCGGCATCGAGTACGACGGTTCCGCCTACGCGGGTTGGCAGACGCAGCCCGCTGCCCCGGGCGTGCAGCAGCTCATCGAGAAAGCCCTGAGCGGCGTCGCGGCCGAGCCGGTGAGTCTCACCTGCGCGGGGCGTACCGACGCCGGCGTACACGCCTGGGGCCAGGTCGCGCACTTCGACACCGGCTCGGCTCGCAGCGCGCGCAGCTGGGTGCTCGGCGCGAACAGCGAGCTCCCGCCGGACCTGAGCCTGTCGTGGGCCATGCCCGTGCCCGAGCATTTTCATGCACGCTACTCCGCCGAAGCGCGCACCTATCAGTACCTCATCCTCAACCGCGACGTGCGCTCAGCGCTGCTCGCCAAACGCGTCGCGTGGATTCATCGGCCGCTGGATGGGGCCGCCATGGCGCAGGCGGCCAAAGCGCTCGTGGGCGAGCACGACTTCAGCGCCTTCCGCTCCTCGGACTGCCAGGCCAAGTCCCCACTGCGGCGCATGGAGCGCCTCGACGTGCAGCGGCGCGGTGACTTTGTGGTCATCGAGGTGACCGCCAACGCCTTCCTGCACCACATGGTGCGCAACATCGCCGGCCTTCTCATAGCGATCGGCAAGGGCGAACAGCCGCCGCAATGGGCACATGCGGTGCTCACCAGCGGCGATCGGCGTCAGGGGGCCGCCACAGCCCCGGCCGCGGGACTTTACCTGCTCGCAGTGCGCTATCCGGCAGCGTTCGGCTTGCCGGCCGCAGGGGCGCCGGAAGGCTACGCTCCCGATCGGCTATGATCGGTGCTTCCTGAAGCGAAGAGCGCCGGCATTCCATGTCCTGGTTCGAGAAGATCATGCCCTCCCGCATCAAGACTGAGCGGCGCACGCGCTCGGTCCCGGAAGGGTTGTGGATCAAGTGCCCGGCATGTGATGCGGTGCTGTATCGCGCCGAGCTCGAGCGCAACCTCAATGTCTGTCCCAAGTGCAGCCACCATATGCGCCTCAGCGCGCGCGAGCGGCTGGACCGGTTCCTGGATTCGGGCAGTACCGGTGAGCTCGGCGCCGCCATCACCCCCGAGGATCCGCTGAAGTTCCGCGACAGCAAGCGCTACCGCGACCGCCTCACGCAGGCACAGAAGGCCACGGGCGAGAGCGATGCACTCATCGTGCTCGCGGGCACGCTGCACGCGCTGCCGATCGTCGCCTGCGCCTTCGAGTTCCAGTTTCTCGGCGGTTCGATGGGTTCGGTGGTCGGCGAGCGCTTCAAGCGCGGCGTCGATTACTGCATCCAGGAGCGCCGGCCGTTCGTGTGCTTTTCGGCCAGCGGGGGGGCTCGCATGCAGGAAGCCCTGTATTCGCTGCTGCAGATGGCGAAGACGGCGGCGGCGCTGTCGCGCCTGGCGCAGGCGCACCTGCCCTACATCTCGGTCATGACGGACCCGACGACCGGCGGCGTGTCGGCAAGTCTCGCCCTGCTTGGGGATGTGAACGTGGCCGAGCCGCGCGCCCTCATCGGGTTCGCAGGTCCGCGCGTCATCCAGCAGACCGTGCGCGAGACGCTGCCGGAAGGTTTTCAGCGCAGCGAGTTCCTGCTCGATCACGGTGCGATCGACATGATCGTGGATCGGCGTGAGATGCGCGATCGCCTCGCGGCGCTGTTGCGGATACTGCTGAAACTGCCGGCCGCCGCACCCACCGCCAGCGCCGCCTGACGCCGCCCCAGCCTTACCGCCAAGCGCCAATGCGCACGCTCGCCGAGTGGCTGACTCTGCAGGAGTCGGTGCACCCGAAAACCATAGACATGGACCTGACGCGCGTCGCACCGGTGGCCCGCGCCTTAGGGATTACGGCGCCGGCCTTCCCGGTGATCACCGTCGGCGGCACGAACGGCAAAGGCTCGGTCGCCGCGCACCTGGAGGCGCTGCTGCGCGCCCGCGGGGCCTCGACCGGCATGTTTACCTCGCCGCATTTCGTGCGCTACAACGAGCGCATCCGGGTGGACGGCGTCGAGGTGGACGATGCGCAGCTGATCGAGGCCTTCGAACGCATCGAGGCAGCGCGCGGCGCCATCACCCTGAGCTTCTTTGAGTACAACACGCTCGCGGCGCTGCTGGTTTTTGCCGCCCGCGCGGTGGACGTGGCGGTGCTTGAAGTCGGTCTTGGCGGCCGCCTCGATGCCACCAACCTCGTTGCCGCGGACGTCGCGGTGCTCGCCTCGGTCGGATTTGATCATCGCGACTGGCTGGGGGACACGCTCGAACTCATCGGCGCCGAGAAGGCCGGTATCTTCCGCGCCGGCCGTCCGGCCGTCCTCGGCACCCCCGACATGCCGGCAAGCGTGTATGACGCAATCCGCACCGTGGGCGCGCAGGGCTACGTCGCCGAACGCGATTTCAGCTGGCGTATGAACGGCAAACGCTGGGATTACCTCGGCCTGAATCGCTCGCTGCGCGATCTGCCCTCCTCGGCGCTCGCCGGCTCCATCCAGTACCGCAACGCCGCGACCGCGCTCGCCTCGCTCGAGGCACTTGAAGTGGCGGGCGGGACGGGGCGGCCTGCGGTGCGTACCCTCACCGGCAGGCTCAAACCACTGGATGTCGCGTGCGTGAGCAGCGCGCTCCCGGCGGTGCGGCTCGCCGGCCGCTTCCAGGTCGTGCCCGGCGAGGTGGAGTGGATCCTCGACATCGCGCACAACGAACCGGCCGCGCGGGTGCTCGCCGCGCAGCTGCGGGAGCGAGGAGCCCGCGGCACGACCTATGCCGTGATCGGGGTGCTCGCGGACAAGGACGCGGCCGCGATTGCCGCGGCGCTCGCCGACGTCATCGACCGCTGGGTCCTGTGCGCGCTGCCCGGGCCGCGCGGGTGCAGCGCCGAAGAACTCGCGCAGCGGCTCAAGCGCCCGGCGGCCGCCGTGACGCTTGCGCCGGACGTTGCGAGCGGGTGCGCGCAGGCGCGCTCGATGAGCCGTCCGGGCGACCGCGTCGTCGTGTGCGGCTCGGTGCATACCGTCGGCCCGGCGCTCGAGTGGCTTCGGATATACTGATTGGCGTGAAAGAACGGCTGACCGGCGCGATCATTCTCGTAGCCCTGATCGTGTTACTGGTTCCCGCGCTTCTGACGGGACCGATACGGTCTGCGCCACGCCCACTGGCCGCGGCGTCGCCTGGATCCGCCGAAGAACCGCCACTGCGCTCTTACACCATCCATCTCGCGGACGACGCGCGCGCGCGCACGGCCGCGCGTACCAGCGGGCCTGAACAGCCTGCACCGGTTGGCGCCCCCGCTGCCGCCGAGTCCACTGCGGCCCCTACCCCTGCGCCGGCTCCGGCGCCGGCGGTCACCGCAGCAGCACCGTCCGCTGGCGCGCCTGCGACTGCGGCGGCTGGTGTGGCTGCCACGGCGAGCGTGGCGGCGGCGAGTGCCAGCGCGAGCCCTCAGTCCGGCGCCTGGATGGTGCAATTAGGCAGCTTCGCCAGCCGCGCGAACGCCGAACGGCTCGCGCAGCAGCTGCGGGCACGAGGGTTCCCGGTAAGCGTGTCGCAGGGCAGCACCGGACGGCGGCTGTACCGGGTGCGCGCCGGCCCCGCGCCGACCCGCGCGGCGGCCACGCAACTGGCCGCGAAGCTGCACGCCGCGGGACACGCGGGCGCGATCGTGCCCAGGTAGTGACGCGCTGCCTGAGCAGTCGGGTCGACGCTCTTGTAGAATCCCCGCCGCGGAATTGCCGCGGTCATGCCCGATGCAGCGATGAACTCTGCCGACTACGTGATCGTTGCCGTCATCCTCCTGTCTGCGGTCATAGGCGCCGCGCGCGGTTTTCTGCGCGAAGCGATTTCGTTCGCTGCGTGGGTGATCGCACTGTTTGTCGCCTGGCATTTTTCGGATCTGGTCGAACCGCACCTGGGGGGCCTCCTGGCCGGTTCCGATGTGCGGCCGTGGGCGGCACGCGTCATCATCGTCCTGCTGCTGCTGGTGCTCGGCTCGGTGGTCGGCGCGCTGTTGGCGCACTTCGTGCGCCTGTCGATCTTCAGCGGCACGGACCGCCTGCTGGGGTTCGCCTTCGGGATGCTGCGTGGATTCGTGTTGCTGGGGGTATTTGTGATACTCGGGCAGTTGCTGCGCCTGCAGGGCGAGCACTGGTGGGGGCACTCGACGCTCATTCCCTACGGGGAATCGATCGCGAACGGCGTGCGGACCCTGGTCGGCGCGGAACGCGAGCCGGCCGGGAACGTTCGGGTCTGAAGGCGTAGGACGGCAGGCATGTGCGGCATCGTGGGCATCGTGGGCACCAGCGCGGTCAATCAGCGCCTGTACGATGCGCTGACCGTGCTGCAGCACCGCGGACAGGACGCAGCCGGCATCGCGACCTCCGCTGACGGGGAGCTGTCGGTGCGCAAGGGCAGCGGCCTGGTGCGCGATGTGTTCCAGCAACATCACATGCTCGAGCTCAAAGGCAACGCCGGCATCGGTCATGTCCGCTACCCCACCGCCGGCTGCGAGAACGCCTCCGAGGCGCAGCCGTTCTACGTCAACGCGCCCTACGGCATCTGTCTCGGGCACAACGGCAACCTGACCAACGCAACCGAGCTTGCCGAGATCCTGATCCGCGAGGACCGGCGGCATCTGAACACCACTTCGGATTCCGAAGTGCTGCTGAACGTGCTGGCTTCCGAGCTGCAGCGGGTCGGCGCCGCGCGCATCACCCCGGCGGACGTGTTTGCCGCCGTGAGTGCGGTGTATCGGCGCTGCCGCGGCGGTTACGCGGTGGTCGCGATGGTCATCGGGCACGGCATCCTCGGCTTCCGCGATCCGCACGGCATCCGGCCGCTGGTGCTCGGCGAGCGGCGCACGCCGCGCGGCACGGAGTGGATGCTGGCTTCCGAAAGCGTCGCGCTCGACAGCCTGTCGTTCCGCCTGGTGCGCGACGTGGCGCCCGGCGAGGCGGTGTTCATCGACGAACAGGGCAGGCTCCACAGTCAGCAGTGTGTCGCCACTGCGCGGCATACGCCGTGCATCTTCGAATACGTGTATTTTGCACGGCCCGACTCCAAAATCGACAACATCTCGGTGTACCGCGCCCGCATGCGCATGGGCGACCGGCTCGCGGACAAGATCCTGCGCGAGCACCCGGCCCACGACATCGACGTGGTCATTCCAATTCCGGATACCAGCCGCACCAGCGCACTGCAGCTCGCGCAGCGCCTGGGCGTGAAGTACCGCGAGGGCTTCACCAAGAACCGCTACATCGGCCGCACCTTCATCATGCCGGGCCAGGACCAGCGCGAGCGATCGGTGCGCCGCAAACTGAACGCGATTGATCTGGAATTCCGCGGCAAGACGGTGCTGCTGATCGATGACTCGATCGTGCGCGGCACCACCTCGGCGCAGATCATCGAACTGGCGCGCGAGGCGGGCGCCGCCAAGGTGTATTTCGCCTCCGCGGCGCCGCCGGTGCGTTTCCCGAACGTCTACGGCATCGATATGCCGGCGGTGAGCGAGCTGGTGGCCAGCGGCCGCACCGTGGACGAGGTGGCGCGGCTCATCGGCGCGGACTGGCTCATCTACCAGGACCTCGATGACCTCATCGCTGCCTGCAAGCACGAGGACGCGCGCATTGAGGAGTTCGACACCTCGTGCTTTTCGGGCGAATACGTGACCGGCGACGTCACGCCCGAGTACCTGGAGCGGCTGCAGCTGGAGCGCTCCGACGCCGCGCGGCTCGCCCGCCGTGAGCGGCGCGGCCGCCTCAAAGTGGTGCGCGGGAGCTGAGCGCGGCGGCCCCGCTGCCAGACTCCACCGACCCGCGGCGGCAGCTGTTGCTCGCGCTGCTGCAGGCGGGACTTAGCCGTGTGAGCGGTCGCGTGAGCGTGCGTGCAGCACTGCAGCCTCCCGCCGGCGGCGCGGGGCTGGCCGACAGCGTGTGGATCGCCGCGGTTGGCAAGGCCGCATCCGCCATGGCCCTGGGCGCCCACGACGCACTCGGCGCGCGGGTCCGGCACACGCTCGTCATCACCCGCGAAGGGCACGCATCGCAGGAGCTGCTTGCTCACGGCAACGTCGAGCTGCTGGAGAGCGCGCATCCCGTTCCTGACGCGCGCTCCCTCGCCGCGGGCGCGCGCTTGCTTGAGTGGGTGGATGGGTTGCCGGGCACGGCGGCGCCGTTGTTCCTCGTTTCCGGCGGCGCATCGAGCCTGGTGGAAGTGCTCGCAGAAGGCGCGAGTCTCGCCGATCTGCTGCAGCTCAACGTCGCCGGACTCGCGGCCGGTATCCCGATCGGTGAGCTCAATGCGAGGCGCCGGGCGCTGTCGCGCATCAAGGGGGGAGGGCTCGCCGCGCAGCTGCGCGGGCGCGCAGCCCGCGCGTTGTTCATCTCGGATGTGCCCGGGGACGACACGCGTGTGATTGGCTCGGGACTCATGGGTCCGGCCGCCGGCGGCGATCAGGTACAGCGTGCAATCGTCGCCAGCGCCGATGACGCCGTGGCTGCAGTGGCAACCGCAGCGCGGCACCGCGGACTTACTGTGCACGCGGGCACGGCGCGCTTTGACGGGCCGGCCACGCGGCTCGCGTCGCGCTTTGCGCACCAGCTGCGGCTGCTGAGCGCGGAAGTGTTCGTGTGGGGTGGCGAGTCAACAGTGCAGTTGCCGCCGGTTCCCGGGCAGGGCGGGCGCAACCAGCATCTGGCGCTCGCGGCTGCGAAACTCATCGCCGGCCAGGCGGACCTGCTGCTGCTCGCGGTCGGCACCGACGGCACCGACGGCGTCACACAGGATGCCGGCGCACTGGTCGACGCCGACAGCTGCGCGCGCGTTGCCCTCGCGGGACTGGATCCCGATGACTGCCTGCAGAAGGCGGACTCGGGCACGGCGCTGGCGGCGAGCGGGGACCTGGTGCACACCGGGCCAACGGGCACCAACGTGGGTGACCTTGTCATCGGGCTGAAGATGCCCCCCGTGCATAGCGGCGCGCGATAGCGCGTGCTGTAATCGCCTCCTGATGCGCCTGTTGTTGATCGAGCAAGACGCCGCGCACTGCGCGCACATCCGGCAGCGTCTCGTGGCCTGGCGGCCGCAGGCCGAGCTCGTGGTTCACGACCCGGTGGCGCGCGGCGCCCTCGAACCGGAGTTCCTCGCACAGGGCTTCGACGCGGTGCTGCTCGCCGATGCCTGGCACGGGGGCCGTGGTCTTGCCTGGGCGCGCGAACTTGCCGGCCGGCCGGGCTTTGCGCCGCTCGTGCTCCTGTCCCGCGGCACGGACACCACGCTGGCGCGCGACGCCGCTGCGATCGGCGCCTGGTCGGTGAGCGCGGATGACCTGGACCATGAGACGTTCCCGCAGGTGCTCGCCGCCGTGGAGCGGCGCCAGGCTCATGCGCGTGCCGTGTGGCGCACCAGTCTCGCGGGGCGCGAGGCGCAACGCTTCGGGGATGCGTTCATTCGCGGTTACCGCTGTATCCGCCGCCTGTCAGGGCGCGCGATGACCGACCTGTACGTGGGCGAGAGCGAGCGGGCGGGATCGCTGGTGGCGCTGAAGGTCGCGCGTGATGCCCAGGAAGAGCAGGCACTCGTCGACCCGTTCCGTCGCTTCCTGCAGGAGTACGAAATCGCCCAGCGCATTTCCAGTCCTGACGTGGTGCGCCTGTACGATCTGGGTGTGAGCGACGAGCATGCCTGGCTCGTCATGGAGTATTTCCGTCGCGGTGACCTGCGCCGTCGCATGCGCTCAGGGCTCGCGCCGCGTGAAGCGCTGCGGCTTGCGGTCGCCATCGCGCGCGCGCTGGCGACCATCCACGCTGCCGGTGTGCTGCATCGCGACCTGAAACCCGGCAACGTGCTGCTGCGCGACGACGGGGGCATTGCGCTCATCGATTTTGGCCTGTCCAAGGATGCGGCGCTGGCGATGGATGTGACCGACACGGGCACCATCTTCGGCACGCCGCACTACATGAGTCCCGAACAGGGGCACGCGGAGCCGATCGACGCGCGCAGCGACCTGTACAGCCTCGGCGTCATCCTGTTTGAGATGTTGTCCGGCGAGAAGCCCTATCGCGCCGAGAACCCCATGGCCATCGTCTACAAGCACCGCAAGGAGGCAATTCCGTGCTTGCCGGAGCGCTTCGCCGTCGTGCAGCCGGTACTGGAACGGCTGCTCGCGAAGGAGCCCGCGGACCGTTACGAGAGCGCCGCCGCTGCGGCCGCGGCGCTGCAGGAGACCCTCGCGGGGTGGCTCGAGCACGGAGCGGTCCAATGACAGCCGCAGTGCGGCGCCGCGGCGCCGCCGCCAGCACTGTCGGGGAGAAGGAAGAGATCCTGCTGGCGGCGACGCCGGCAGCATGGCTGGCGGCCGCCGCGGCGCGCTGGCGCGAGCTCATAGTCGATCACGCCAACTGTGAGAAGAAAGCCGCCTCCACGGCGCTGGCGCTGATGTTCGCGTACCCCGAGGACCGGGAGCTGACACTCGTGCTCTCGCGCCTGGCGCGCGAGGAGCTGCGGCACTTCGAGCAGGTCATCGCCCTCATGGCCACACTCGGTGTTGGTCTTGTGCGGCAGCAGCCCGGACGTTACGCGCAGCAGCTGCGCGCGGCACTGCACACCACAGAGCCGGCGCGCAAACTCGATCTGCTGCTGATGGGAGCCCTGATCGAAGCGCGCTCGGCCGAGCGCTTTCGCCTCCTCGCGCCGCTGCTGCCGCGGCCGCTGGTGCCGCTTTACTCGCGCCTGGCAGGCTCCGAGGCGCGGCATTTCCTTCAGTACCTGGAGCTGGCCCGGGCGGCCGCACCGCGGCAGTGGCGTGCCAGGCTCGCCACCCTGGCAGCCCTCGAGGCGCGCCTGGCGACGGGCCAGGATCACAGCTTGCGCTTTCATTCCGGGCCGCCAGCGCACGGACACGCGACGCCGCCAGGCTGACAGTTAGTTACAACGCATCGTGGCACGATCTACCAGTTGTCTCTCGCACCGGTATCCTTACCAACACGCCAAAGGCACGATGATGAACGAGCGCCCGCACCTGTTGATCGTGGACGATGACCGTGAGATCCGCGGCCTTCTGGCGCAGTACCTGGAAAAGCACGACTTTCGCACCACGGCCGTGCCCGACGGCAAGGAGATGCGCCGTGTCCTGGAGCGCTCGCATGTTGATCTCCTGGTGCTCGACCTGATGCTGCCCGGCGAAGACGGTCTGTCGTTGTGCCGCGAGCTGCGCACGCGGTCACAAATGCCGATCATCATGCTCACGGCCCGCGGCGAGGACGTGGACCGCATCGTGGGGCTCGAACTCGGCGCCGATGACTACGTCGCCAAGCCCTTCAACCCGCGGGAGCTCCTGGGCCGCATCAAGGCCATCCTGCGTCGCACGGCCCATGCGCCGCGCGACCCGAGTCCCGGCAGCGTGCGCGGTTTTTCCTTCGGCGGCTGGCGGCTGGACACGGTGACGCGCACGCTGAGTGAGGCGTCCGGCAAGGAAGTAGCCTTAAGCGGCGCGGAGTACCGGCTGCTCGCGGTGTTGCTGGCCGCCGGCAATCGCGTGCTGACGCGTGCGCAACTCACCGAGCTCTTGCGCGGGCGCGATGCCGATCCGTTCGATCGCAGCATAGACGTGCGCGTCAGCCGGCTGCGGCAGATCCTCGGCGATGACGCCCGTGCCCCGCAGATCATCAAGACCGTATACGGTGAGGGCTACGTAATCGGCGTCCCTGTCACCAACGACTGACGGCGCGCTCGCCCCATGCGCCTGTCGCTGTGGCCGCAATCGCTGTTCGGCAGACTGATCGCCGCGTCGGTGATCGCCGTGCTGATATCGCAGGCGGTGGGCCTGGTGCTCATCGCGCGCGAACGCGAGGGCTTCGTGCTGCAGGGGAGCGTGCGCGAATGGACGCGCCGCATCAGCGAGACCACGCTCATGCTGCAGCCCATGAGTCCCGCCGAGCGCGCCGCGGCAGTCAGCGGTCTTGAGGCGCCGCACGGGCGCGTGCACCCGAACCCGGGTGCCCGGCAGCGCGGTGCGCGTGACCAGCCGCGTGGCTTCCTGCGCGTGCCGCTGCCTTCGGACTTCGAGCGCACGCTGCGCGAGCAGCTGCGTGCGGCGCTCGGGAGCGGTTATGACGTCGATGTTGCGGCCACCGCCGATCCCGCACCTCCCGCCATACCCGTGCCGGTACCGTTCTTCGAAGCGCGCGAGCTCGCCGCCCACCAGGACACCGTGCTGCGCTACGACGTCACGGTGCGCTTCCTGGATGGTGACACGGCGGTGTTTCGCGTCACGCGCATGCCGGAAGGTGCCTGGCTGCCGCGCAGTCTGTTCGTGAACCTGACGCTGCTGGTGCTGATCCTGGTGCTCGCGCTGTATGTCGCGGCGCGCAGCATCACGCGGCCGCTGTCGGACCTGGCCCGCGCCGCCGACAGCATCGGCCGCGACGCGCGCCCGGCGCAACTCAAGGAGCGCGGCGCGCGCGAGTTACAGCATGCGGCGCGCGCCTTCAACACCATGCAGGATCGCCTGCACCGTTATCTCGACAGCCGCTCGCGGGTACTGGCGGCGATGTCCCACGACCTGAAGACGCCGCTCACGCGCTTGCGCCTGCAGGTCGAGACGCTGGTAGACCCGCCATTGCAGGAACGTATCGGCCGGGAACTGGACGAGATGGAGAGCATGGTGCACGAAGCCCTGGCGCTGTTTCGCGGCCTCGACGACGGGGAAGCCCCTGTGCCGGTCGACCTCGACGCGCTGCTCGCGACCGTGCGCGAGGAGTTCACCGGCATGGGATCGGCGGTGACCGTCACCGGCAGCGCCCGCGAGCCTTTCGTCGGCAAGCCGCAGGCGCTCAAGCGCTGCGTGACCAACCTCGTAGCCAACGCCATCAAGTTCGGGTCACGAGCGGACATCGTGCTCGCGGACGGGCCGCAGCTGACGATCCGCGTGCGCGACCAGGGCCCGGGTGTGCCCGCCGCTGAGCTGGAACGGGTGTTTGAACCCTTCTACCGGGTCGAGTCCTCGCGCAACCGCGATAGCGGCGGTACCGGCCTGGGCCTCGCAATTGCCCGCGACGTGGCGCAGGCACATGGCGGGTCGCTGACGCTGCATAATCTTTCCGGCGGCGGGCTCGAGGCCTTGTTGACACTGCCGCGACGGCGTTGAGTCGTGCCGTACACTCGGTCACGATTGCTCACGGCGTCGGCGCCACGGTCCCCGCTACGGTAGCAGCGTAATGGGGCCCGCAAGGACCACCCCGCAAGGAGACCATCATGAAAGCTTTTGTCCTGGCGCTGGCTGCCCTCTGGGCTGGTGCCGTGTTTGCCCAGACCCCTGATGCAACCGCGACCCAGCGCGGCGCGCAGCACATGAACAACCTCGCCATCCTCCTGGATCTCACGGCCGCTCAGAAGGCCCAGGTTCAGACCATCCTCCAGGAAGAGCATGCGCAGATGAAGCAGGCTTTCCAGGATGTGAAGGCGTCCACGGCAGCCGGAACCAAGCCGAACTGGCAGCAGATGCGCACGCTGCACCAGCAGATCAGTCAGGAGACGATCACCAAGCTGACGCCGGTACTGAACGCAACCCAGCTGGCGAAGTTCAAGATCATCCAGCACTCGATGCACGGGCACTTCCGCCATGGTGGCGGTGGCGGTGCGGCCGCAACGGCGGCACCGGCGACGACGAACTGAAATGCGCTGCGGGCTGCGCGGGCAGCGCCGTGCCTTCAGCGCGGCAGCTCGCGCAGCTCGTATCTTCCCCGCTCGTAGCTTAAGTAGCTACCCTGCTCGTACCACGCGCCGAGCACGATGCGCTGCGCCGGCGCGCCATCAAGCTCGAAGTCGTGCACCCCCGGGCGATGCGTATGGCCGTGAATCACGCGACGCACGCGTGCAGCGCGTAGCGCCGCCTCTACCGCACCAGCGTTCACATCCATGATGTAGGGGACCGTGCGGGCGGTATGCCGCCGGCTGCCGGCGCGCGCCTCGTCGGCCAGCAGCTCCCGCTGCGAGCGTGGCAGCGCCAGAAAGCGCCGCTGCCAGGCGCTCGTGCGCACGAGGCTGCGCAGCTCCTGGTAGGGATGGTCGTCGGTGCACAGGGCATCCCCATGCGTCAGCAGCACCCGTTCGCCGTCAAACTCCGCCACCACCGGGTCGGTCAGCAGACGGCAGCCGCTGCGGGCGGTGAAACCTGCGCCCAGCAGGAAGTCGCGGTTGCCGTGCAGCGCAAAGCAGGCGACGCCGCGGCGATCGAGTGATTGCAGCGCGGCGCACACGCGTTGCTTCTGCTCGTCCTGGTCATCATCACCCACCCAGGCCTCGAACAGGTCGCCGAGAATGTAGAGCGCTTCTGCGGCCGCGGCGTGGGTCGCGAGAAAGTCCAGGAACTGTTCCGTGGCAAGCGGTGCGCTGGCGTCCAGGTGCACGTCCGAGACGAACAGGCGCGCCATCGGCTTAGCGCTACTTCGGCGAAAGAATCGTGTCGTGCTGCGGCGTGGCCACCGGACTCACGGTCGGTGCCTGCACGCTGGCGGCCCCGGGGGTGATGATCTCCATCTTCTCGATGATCACCGGCTTCAGCGGCGCATCTCTGGTGAATTCTCCGACAGCGCCGGTGGGGGCTTCGCCGATGCGGTCGATGACGTCCATGCCCTGCACGACCTTGCCAAACACCGCATAGCCCCAGCGCGTCGCCACCGGATCGAGGTCCGGGTTGTCGACGAGGTTCACGTAGAACTGCGCGTTGCCCGAGTGGGGCGCGTCGCCGCGTGCGAGGCCGACGGCGCCGCGTTTGTTCTGCAGGCCGTTGCCCGATTCGTTGAAGATACTATCGCGCGTGGGCTTGAGCTTCATGGTCGTGGCGTCGTGGCCGCCACCCTGGAAGACGAAGTTGGGCACCACGCGGTGGATCAGCGTGTTGGAATAAAACCCCTCGCGCACATAGCGCAGGAAGTTCGCGGCCGTGAGCGGGGAGCGCTCGGTGCGCACTTCGACGACGAACTCGCCCATGTTGGTCGTGACTCTCACCTGCGTGGTCGCCTCGGCGGCCCGCGCCGCCCCCTGCACGAGCAGTGCGCCCAGCGCTAAGGCAGTAAGGGCGGCGATCCGGGTCCGGCATTGGCTAGGCATTGATCCTCCGTTGTCTCTCGACCGGCGCTTGCCGGGCGCGAGATTCTATAGCCCGGCGCGAAATTCAGCGACTGCCGCCGTGCGCCACGTGGTTTGCGGTACACCGCTCCCGTAACATGGTGGCCATGAGCGGCGGTGCAAATTCGGTTACAAGTGATCCTGCGCCGCGTGTCACCCGGTTCGCGCCAAGCCCCACGGGCGAGCTGCACCTGGGAAACGCGCGTACCGCACTGTTCAACCTGCTGCTCGCACGCCACGGCGGTGGCCGCTTCCTGCTGCGTATCGAAGACACCGACGCCGAGCGCAGTCGCGAGGCGCACACCAGCGCTCTGCTCGCGGAGCTGCGCTGGCTCGGGATCGAGTGGGATGCGGGTCCGGACCGGGAAGACGCCCACGGGCCGTACCGCCAGTCGCAGCGTGGCGAGCTCTACGCGCGGTACCTGGCGGCGCTCGAGGAGCGCCAGGCGGTGTACCCGTGCTTCTGCACGCCGCTGGAACTGGAGCTGGCGCGCCGCGCGCAGCTCACCGCCGGCAAGCCGCCGCGCTACGCCGGCACCTGCCGGGAGCTGAGCGTGGCGCAGCGCGCGGCCCGCGCGGCGCAGGGGTCGGCCACGCTGCGCTTTCGGGTGCCGCACGGTGAACGCATCGACTTCGTGGACTTCGTGCGCGGCCCGCAGAGTTTCCGCAGCGACGACATCGGCGACTTCGTGGTGCGGCGCGCCGACGGCAGCGGGGCGTTTTTCTTCTGCAACGCGGTGGACGACGCCAGCATGGGCGTCACGCATGCCCTGCGCGGCGAGGACCACCTGAGCAACACGCCACGGCAGCTGCTGATTTTGCGCGCTCTGGGCCTGAGCGCGCCGGACTACGGGCACATCGCTCTCATTGTCGGCGCCGACGGCGCGCCGCTTTCCAAGCGCCACGGCGCCGTGAGCCTGCGCGAATACCGTGAGCGCGGTTACCTGCCGCTGGCGCTTGCCAATCACCTGTTCCGGCTGGGACATTCGAGCGCGCAGCACGGACTTCTCAGCCTCGATGACATGGCGCGCAGCTTCGATCCGGCACACCTGGGCCGCGCCCCGGCGCGCTTCGATGAGCAGCAGCTGCGCATGTGGCAGAAGGATGCCGTGCAGCGGTTAAGCCCGGACGCCGCCCGCGACTGGTTGCAGGCCGTAATCCCTGCCGGTCTCGAGGCGGGTGCGGCGAGCGCATTCATTACCGCGGTGCTGCCCAATCTGGTGCTGCCAGAGGACGCGCGAGCGTGGGTCGAGATCGTATTCGGCGCGCCGCCGGCGCTCGCGGCGGCGGGCGAGGAGCTGGTGCGCGGCGCGGGCGCAGGTTACTTCGCGGCGGCGGCGGCGGCGGCGGCCCGTGGCGATGATCTGCCGGCGATCGCCGCCGCGGCGCGCGCCGCGAGCGGCCGCAAGGGCGCGGCGCTCTACATGCCGCTGCGGTTGGCGCTCACCGGCCGCAGCGACGGGCCGGAGCTTGCGCCGCTCCTGAAAGCCATGCCCCCCGGCAAGGCGCGCGAGCGGCTGGCGCGCTTCGCGTGATCCGCATCCACAACTCCCTCACGGGCGAGAAAGAGACGCTCACCCCCATCACGCCGGGCGCGCTGCGCATGTACGTGTGCGGACTCACCGTGTACGACTTCGTGCACATTGGTCATGCCCGCATGCTGACGGTGTTCGATGTCGTCAGCCGCTACCTGCGCCATAGCGGCTATCGGCTCACCTACGTACGCAACATCACCGACATCGACGACAAGATCATCCGCCGTGCGGCCGAGAAGGGTGAACCGATCGGCGCAGTCACGGAGCGCTTCATCCAGGCGATGAATGAGGATTGCGCGCGCCTGGGCATTCTGCCGCCGGACGAGGAACCACGTGCCACGCGGTATCTGCCACAGATCATCGCGATGGTGGCGCAGCTTATCGCGCGCGACTACGCCTATGTTGCCCCCAGCGGCGATGTCATGTACGCCGTGGCGCGCTTTGCGGACTACGGCAGGCTCTCCGGCAGGCGGCTCACCGACCTGCGCGCCGGGGCGCGCGTCGAGGTGGATGAAGCCAAGCGCGATCCCCTGGATTTCGTGCTGTGGAAGCACGCCAAGCCCGGCGAGCCGGCCTGGGACTCGCCCTGGGGCCCGGGCCGGCCCGGCTGGCATATCGAATGCTCCGCGATGTCGACCGCGCTCTTGGGCACGCATTTCGACATACACGGTGGCGGCATGGATCTTAAGTTCCCGCATCACGAGAACGAAATCGCGCAGTCGCGCGCGGCGACCGGGGACAGCTTCGCGAGGCTGTGGATGCACAACGGCTTCGTCAACGTCGATGACGAGAAGATGTCGAAGTCGCTGGGCAACTTCTTCACCCTGCGCGATGTGCTGGCGCGGCTGCGGCATCCGGAAGTCATGCGGTTCTTCTTCCTCCTGAGTCATTACCGCGGGCCGATCAACTATTCCCCCGAGCAGCTGGAGCAGGCGGACGCGGCGCTCGGCCGCATCTATACCGCGCTGCGCGACCTGCCGGTCGTGACTCCCGCCGCCAGCGACTACACGGCGCGTTTTCGCGCGAGCATGGATGATGACTTCAACACCCCGGAGGCGCTCGCAGTCCTGCAGGCGATGACACGCGAGGTGAATGCGGCGAGGGACGCGGGCGAAGCGCAGCGGGCGGCGCAGCTGGGCGCTGAACTGCGCTCGCTCGGTGGCGTGCTCGGCATCCTGGAGCTGCCGCCGGCCCAATGGTTCAGGCTGGCAGGCGCGGTGGCGGGCGGTAGTGCGTCCACGAGCGCCGCTGAGTCCCTCAGTGACGCGCAGATCGAGGAGCGCATCGCCGCGCGCGTCGCGGCACGGCGCACGAAAAACTGGGCCGAGTCGGACCGCGTCCGCGACGAGCTCGCCGCCGCCGGAGTCATCCTCGAGGACAAGCCGGGTGGCGTGACCACCTGGCGGCGCGCCTAGCCTCGAGTCTACGGCGCATAGCTTGCCCCCACGCTCGCGGTCCAGTGCGGGAAGAGCTGGTAGCCGTCGAGCCTGCTGTAGACGGGCAGCTGCACAAACCCGAACAGGTGCAGGTGTTGCATCACGCGCACGGTCAAGCCGGGACTGGCATAGAGCACCGTGCCGGCGGTATCGGTAGTGTCGGCGAGCGCGCCCTGATCGGCGCTCTTGTGAGAGAAATTCAGCTGCAGCTGCGGCAGCCACTGGGGACTGCGCTCATAGCGCACCCCGAGACTCACGGTGGCCGTGTTGCCGGGCCGGAAGTCATTGCCCGGCTCATCCTGGCGGTGCGCGACGGCTGACTGGAATTGACCGTTGATGAAAGCGCTGAAGTTCTCGCTTACGGGCTGGTAGTAATACGCGCCGACGATGAGATCCGTGCTGCCGGTGCCGGCCTGCAGACTGGCATCCAGGGGCGTTCCGAGCCAGGGACCGGAGTAGAAATTCACCCGGGTTCCGTAGTCGCCGGTCGGCAGTTTCACGCCCAATTGCAAGCCGAGGTTGCGGCCCGGGAGCAGGCCCTGGTAGCTGCCGATGAGCTTGATGTCGCCCAGGCTTGCGACATGGGCAGCGCTCACCTGGTCCGGAGCCGATTCGGCAGGCGTGTACGGCGCCAGCTGCGTCCCGTAGGTCGTGTGGTCACGATCCACGTAAGGCATGAGCAGATTGAGGTTCCAGTCGAGGTTCGGGCTGTAGTTGATACCCAGGGTGAGGTAGCGGTTGACGGTCTGCTTCTCTATCTCCCCGCCCCCAAGCGCCGGGTTGGACGGGTTGTTCACGACCTGAGAGGGAGTGGCCGTGCTGGTTCCGCCGCGCAGCTGGTCCTGGTCGATGTAATCGTCTTCGATCGTGAAACGCCAGCCGGAAACAGCCGCGTAGCCCATGGCTGCATCCGCGCTCAGCGTGCAGCCGCAGGTGGCGCAGGCGAGGGTCTGCATCGAGCCCAGGCACGCCGGCGCGGCCATGAGTAACAGCCGCAACGGCTTAGGTCTTGACAGTGACATGTGAATTCCCGGGCGACCGCTGCCGCGACCGCAGTGCCGACGATGGATGTTGCGCACGAGCGAACACGCCCGGCATTCCCGGGCCATGCGCGCGTCAGGAGTCTTCAGGCCGGCAGGGCAGGAGGCGCGCGGGGCTGGGGAATGCGCACGCGCTGGGCGCGCAACGCGGGGCAGGCGATGTCACAGGGCTGCACCGCCAGGGCCGTGAGAGGCAGGAGCACCGGCGTAGCGCAGGGAGCAGGGCCCGCGCCCGCCAGTCCCGCGAATACGCAGTGGTCCGAGCCGGAAGAGCCGTGATGATGCGTCGCCCCGGCGCCGAGGTGTGCGCCGTGCTCGTGCGCACCGCCGTGCTCATGAGCAACACCGTGCAGCAGCTGGCTCGGGAAGCCTTCCGGGCAGATTTCCACCGGAAATGAGCCGCTGGCCGAGGCCATGAAGCCGGCCGGGATGAACGCACGCACGGCGAGCGTCAGCAGCAGGAAGCCGATGAGGCGGCGGCTCGGACCTGGTCGGAGGATTCTGGGTCGGATCACGGCGAAACCCGGCGTGCAACGCGGCGAGTCTAACACCCGAGGATTACTGCATTGAGGCGTACAGCGGCACTGACTCGCACGCCCAGGTTCGCCTAAGCGATGCGCTGGAAAGTCTCGATTTGGAAGATTGTATTCTTGACAGTTCTAAATGCGAATCACTATCATTCGCATACTCACCCCATGGCACTGATTGCAAATGGTTTTACTTATCGCTGCATACGCCGTTTCTGCAGCGACGCTTCCTGCTGCCAGCGTGGCGGAATCCGCGACGCCTGCTCAGGCATGGTCAACCGACGGCGCGTCCGACCCGGGTGCCCCCGCCGATACCCAGCTGAAGGAGGTCGTCGTCAGCGGGCGCAGGCTTTCGGAGGAGCTTTGGGAAAAGAACCAGCAGCTCGATCAGTCCCGCGACCAGAGCCTGCTCCCGAACCTCGGCGCCACCACCTACAACCTCGATCAGGAATCGCTGCAGGCACTGCCCCAGGGCAAGAACACCCCGCTCGACAAAGCGCTGCTGCAGATTCCCGGGGTTTCCTACGACTCGGCGATCAGCAATCCCGACTTTCACGTCCGCAACGAGTACGCGAACGTTCAATACCGCATCAATGGCATCCAGCTTCCGGACGGGGTCTCGGCGCTGGGTCCCGTTCTTGAGACCGCCTTTGTCGGCAACCTGAACCTGCTCGACGGGGCGCTGCCCGCGCAGTACGGGCTGCGAACCGCGGGCGTGGTCGACATCACCACCAAGACCGAGTTCGATCCGGGCGGTAACCTCGATCTCTACGGCGGCACCTGGGGGACGGTTGCACCGAGCGTCGAGTACGGTGGAGCCACGGGTCAGACGCAGTACTTTCTGACCGGTCGTTACCTGCAGAGCGAGCAGGGGCTGGAAAACGCCATGCCGACGCAGGATCCGATTCACGACGACACGACGCAGGAGAAGTTCTTCGCCTACGGATCGACCCTCTTTGGGGATTCCAGCCGCGTCACCTACATGACCGGCGGGTTCGTCGGCCATTTTCAGATTCCGAACGTCGTCGGAGAGCAGCCGCTGGGAGACTTCGGTTCCCCCACGTTGTCCTCGGCCAGTCTCAACGAAACCGAGACTGACCGCTTTTTCTTCGGCGTTGCTGCGTTACAGACGCACTACGACACGGTCGACACACAGTTTTCCGTTTTCACGCGCTACGCCACCATCCATTTCATGCCCGACCTGTATGGGGACCTGGCCTTTAATGATGTCGCCTCGAATGTGGTGCGCAAGAGCCTGCTGAACGGCGCGCAGTTCGACGCGTCCGATCGTGTGAGTGATGCGCATACGCTGCGCGGCGGCCTCACTTTCAGTATCGAGAAGACGCAGGTACAGAATCTGGCGACTGTGCTGCCCCTGGACGCCGAGGGCAACCCGTTGCCCACTCCCGTGACCTTGAACGACTACACGCCGAAGACCGGCTGGATCGCGGGAGCGTATGTTCAGGACGAGTGGCGGCTGCGCCCGGACCTCACGCTCAACACCGGCGTGCGCTTCGACCAGATGAACCAGTTCGTCTCGGCCAATCAGGTGAGCCCGCGCATCGCGCTCATTTACAACCCGGTGGCGCAGACCACCCTGCACGCCGGCGTGTCGCGCTACTTCACCCCGCCTATGCAGGCGCAGGCAACCCCGAACAATCTCGCCCTGTTCCAGAACACGACACAACAGCAGGCAATCCCGCTCGACGACCCGGTGCGGCCGGAGCGCGCCACCTATTTCGACGTCGGCGTTGACCAGAAGCTGCTGTCGGGCCTCGCGGTCGGGCTCGATGTCTATTACAAGCGCTCGACCGACACGATCGACGACGGACAGTTCGGCCAGGCGGTGGTGCTGAACCAGTTCAACTACGCGGACGGCTTCAGTCGCGGAGCGGAACTGAAGATCAACTATTACCAGGGAGGGTTTCGCGCCTACGCGAACCTGTCACACGAAATAACGATGGTCAAGAACGTGGTCTCGAACCAGTACCTCATCGGCGATCCCGTGGAGCTCGCCTACCTCGCGACCGCCTATACGTATGCATCGGATGCCCAGACGATCAGCGCCTCGGGCGGTGCCGCCTACCGCTGGCGCAACATGTTTGCGAGCATCGACGGTATCTACGGCAGCGGACTGCGCGCGGGATTTGCCAACGAGCAGCATTCACCCGGCTACACACAGTGGAACGCTGCGCTCGGCCGGGACTTCTACCCCTGGCATAACCAGAATCCGCTGACGGTGCGCCTCAGCGCCATCAATCTCCTCGATCACAGCTACGTGCTGCGCGAAGCTACCGGCATCGGCGAATTCGCTCCCCAGTACGGGCCGCGCCGCGGACTGTTCGCCGAGCTGACGCAGCAGTTCTGAGAGCGCAGGCACGGGCGCTGCCGCGGGCCGGCGAAACCTACGCGTAGCGGCGATGCTGCCGGAGGCTGGGGGCCTTGAGAGGCGAGGAAAAAAAAGACTGAGTTGGTCGGGGTGACAGGATTTGAACCTGCGACATCTACGTCCCAAACGTAGCGCTCTACCAGTCTGAGCTACACCCCGCGGCAGAAGGGGTGTGATTCTACCGTTTCGCGGGCAAAAGCCACGCCTTCGGCGGGAAGCACCGCGGGCGCCACCATCTCGCGGGCAAAAGCCGCGCCTTTTGCCCGCGGACCGACACAGCCATTAGGCTGGCTGATGAAATCGCCGTAGGCGATTTCATCCGATAAAAAGGGGCGGCCATCTGGCCGCCCCTTGAGCTTCGCGCGTAAGGCGCGTCGGACGTTCTAGCGATTGTTGCCGTCGAAGTCGAACAGGTCGAACAGGTCCCCGAGCGCCGGTGAGTTCACCGGAACGTACGGATTGCCGTCCTTCGTGACCGGGTTCGGGAAGTTGTCGCGGCTGCGACGCGTGACCGGCTCCAGGCCCCAGTTTCTCTCGATGAACTTCAGGATCGAGACGTGATCCGCGTACTCGTGCGAGATGTGTCCGGCGCGGGTGTACTTGGACACCACCAGCAGCGGGATGCGCGTGCCGTCGCCGAAGAAGTCCACCGGCTGCACGTACCCTGAGTCGTAATAGCCACCGCCCTCATCGAAGGTGATGAAGATGGCGGTGTCCTTCCACAGCTTCGGGTTGGCCCTGACCGCATCCACGATCTTCTTGCTGAAGCCCTCGAACAGGTCCAGCTTCGAGGACGACGGGTGTCCGTCGACCAGGCCGCTGGGCTTGACGAAGGAGACCGCCGGCAGCGTGCCGTTGGCGATGTCGGAGTAGAGATTCTCCGTATCCTGGATGTGCGCGGTACGCACGGCGGCATTGGCCATGATCGACGTGTCGTACTGGAACGGGTTGCAGATGTTGCAGTACTCGTCAGTCAGCGCGCCGATGGCCCCGAAGTTGAGCTGGTAGGGGTCGGGCACGTAGTTGTTCCACTGATCGCCGTAGTACTTCCACGAGATCCTGGCCGCCAGCAGGCTGTCACCAATGCTGCGCGTTGACGACGGCGGAATGGTGAACACGGTGTTGTTGGCGTTGTTGTCCGTGAAGGCGTTATTACCGTTGCCGAAGTAGCCCGGGTTGTAGTTGTTCAGCAGGTAGTAGTGGCCGGGCTCGCAGCGCGGATCGATGGGACGTGGCAGGGAGTGCAGGTACTTGACGATCGGACCCACGCCGGGCTGGCTGGCATCCGAGCAGTCGCTGTACGAGCCGCCGCCGTAGGAGGCGGAGCCGAACGAGCCGCCGCCGTAACCGTCCTCGGAGTACCAGTTGTTGGTACCGGCCGCGGCATTGGGGTTCTCGACTTCATCGACGATACCCTGGTTGGCGCTGCCGATCGCCACTTCCGTGTTGTGTGGCGGCTGCACGGGGTGGCCAGCACCGTCGCTGAACCAGATCGCATCGCCGTGGCCGAGCATGATGTGGTTGGCGCCCGTGCCGCCGTTGACCGATTGGTGGAAGTTGTCGCTCATCGCGTAGCGATCCGCGAGGCCCTTGAAGTAGGGCGCATCGCCCTGCTGCACGTTGTAGAAGCCGAGCGAGGTAGAGCCCTCGCCGGTGGTCTTGAGCCCGGCGCCGTACTCGGTGCTGAAGTTAGCCGGCTGGGCGTCACCGTTGGTGCCCGCGCCCACCGTCACTTCGACCCAGGAAAACAGCGACGAGTCGCACCCTGAGGGCTTCTTGTCCGTGGCATGCGCCAGGCTGCAGTCCAGCTGCTGCCACATCTGGTAGAAGCGGTGCACGGGGCTGGCAGCGTAGGAGGTATAGAAGAACGAGTTGCCGTTGGTGAGCTGGAAGGGGCCGCTCGGCAGCGCGTTGACGTCGGTGATGCGCGTATCGGGGGTCTTGGAGGTGAGTCCCGAGCCGCCGGTGGTCAGCGACGGGTAATACTCGGCGGGCAGGCCATTCTCGGACTGCTCGGCGATCGTCAGGCTGTTGTTGGGAATGTAGGAGCTGAACGGGCCGCCGACCAGCGGCGCGGGCAATACGTTGCCGGGGAAGGCGCTCTTCGCCGGGTTAAGGAGGAACGCATCGGCGGCCGGATCAGACGCTGCCTGCTGCTTCGCCTTCGCGAAGTTAGGACCTGGTGTGCCGTCGGCGTTGACAATGCCCTCTGAGAGCAGGTTCCACACTGACTCTCCGCGGCGCGGTTCGTAGGTGGCGAATACGTGGTCGAAGCTGCGGTTTTCACCGATGATCACGATCACGTGCTTGATGGGTGAGTGGGTAGATTCTTCGGCCGGCGTGGCGGCAGCATTGGCAATCGAGGCACCGACCGACAGCTGCAGAAGTGCAACTGAGCCGAGCCCGATCCGCAGGCCGTCCAGCGCGTGGGACGCAAGTCGCGCGAGTTTCATGCAAGTCTCCCTGGTTTGAGTCGCCCGGCATCGGGCGGCATCCGTTCTACCGGCCGTCTATTGCACCGGCGTGACCCTCGCGTGACGGGGACACGACGCGCACCAGTCCCATCATCCCGCCGTCCTCGTGTTCGAGCAGGTGGCAGTGATACAGGAAGGTACCAATGCTGTCGGGGTCGCGGAAGTCCATGCGCAGCCGCACGCTCGGATACGCCAGCGTCCTGCCGTTGAAGTAGGGCACGTTGACGGTATCGCGCAGGAAAGGCTCGCTCACCGGTATGCCGGACCAGTCCAGCAGCAGGAAGTGCAGCTGGTGGATGTGGAATGCGTGCAGCTCGGCGGAACGGTTCTCGATGATCCAGTCCTCGACGTCACCTTGTTGCACGACGATGTCAGGCACGCCGGAGGACGGGTCGAACGGGGTGGGCTCCTTGCCCTCCAGCGTGATGTAAAACGTGGTGGCACTGTTGGGGTTCTTGGGATCGGAGAGTTTCTCCGAGAAATACAGCTTCCGGACCCGCGCCGGCGCGACATCACCGAGCCACGGGCGCGTCGGGGCAGGCAGCGGGGGAGTTGCGGTCGGCAGCCTCGCGCCCGGTTCGGGTGCATCGGTGGCGGCCGTGATCGCCGCCAGCGCGCGGTTGGGGTCATTCTCGCCGCCCTGGCCGGTGTCGACCGTGCGCGTTACGAGAAGAGCCGGCACCCCGAGCGGCGGCCCCGTGACGATGAATTCCACGCGCGCGCCCGGCGGCACGCCGATGTGGTCCTGCCACACGATCGCCGCGGCGTCGTTGGCGGCTGCGTGCAGCGGCACGCCGTCTATGCCGACGATGCCGAGCTGCTGCGGCGCGCGCCGGAACAGGACCGCGAGATTCAGGTAGGTGACCGCCGAAGCGTTGAGCACCCGCCACAGCTGCCGCTCTGCGGGCTTCATGGCGAGCGAGGCGGGCGGGTAGTCCGGATACGGTACGGGCACGAAGTTGACCGACAGGTCTTTTGCCGGGCGGCCGAAGCCGGTGCCGTTGTTGGCCGAGTCCCCGTCACGATCGATGAGCATCTTCGGCACCACCGGCTCGGATTTTGACGGCGGCGCGTCGGGGTTCAGGAGATCCTGGTCACGGATGACCAGCACGCGCTCCGGGAGACCCGCCACCGCGTGATTCGCGCGTTCCAGGCCCTCGACGATGAGCGCGCCGGAGGCACCACCCTGCACCTGCACGGAGCTGAAGCCGTGAATGTGCGGGTGGTACCAGTAGAGCCCGGGCGGCTCTTCTTGCGGGATACGGAAGCGGTATTCAAACGGCGGGTCCTGCGGCTGGATGGAGGTCCGGACCACTTCGTCCTGGTGACACACCGGCGGCACCGTCAGCCCGTGGAAGTGCAGGTTCGTGGCGGTTGACGTCATCGCGCCGCTCGTGCAGGGGTCGCCTACCGCCGCAGCTGCGGCATGCATGTGCGCGGCGTGTGCGGTCGCTGCGGGTGTGCCGGACCCCGACGGCGTGTCATCGGTCAGCGCGTTTTTCAACCTGAGGATCAGCAGGTCCCCGGGGTGCAGGCGCAACGTCGGGGACTGTGTTCCGTCCGGCAGCAGGTAACAGTAGCGTTTGGAGCCCCGGGGCCCCGGATCGTTGCGAATCGTCAGATCAAGCCGCAGCACACCGTCGTGACTGCGCAGCTCGGGAGGCTCAGGCACCGCGCTCCCGGGCGCGGGTCGCGGGCAGGCGTCGGCAGGTCCCGCCGCGCGCGTCAATCCTGGCGCGGCGAAACACACCAGCAGCAATACAAGTCCCGGACAGCTGCGAGGTGAGCGCGTGCGTTTCATGGGCGCAATGGAAAACCAGCGGCACGCAAATCGCAATGAGCGGCCCCCCGAGCGAATTCTTTACAGGTGTGGAACGGTGAGCTCGCGGGCGAGAACGGCTCGTAGTTGTTCCAGATCGTGCACGCGCTGCGCGGCCTTGCGCAGTGCCCGTACGTCGAGGGTCAGAGACGTACGCAGCGCGCCATAGTCGTGGCGCGCCGACTCGAGCGCCTCGAGCGTGCCGCGCCAGCGCGCGGTCAGGGTTTGCCGGGCGGCCTGCATCAGTGCCGCTCGCCAGCGCAGGGGTGCAAGGTCCTGTGACATCGCGTCTTCCGATGAAACACACGGCGATTGTGCACTGCACGTATGACAGTTTCGCGGCTGCGGACTGCCGCACCACCCCTCAATCTGCCGCGGCAGTTAACTCGTTGACAACATCAGCCTAGGCAAGTAATGTGCAGGGCATGCTCCACCTGAGAGCGCGCCGCTCCCCCGGACGGGAGATTTCCCGAGAGGCTGACATGAGCGAGATTTACGACAGCAGCAGCTACCAGCCCCGCAAGGGCGCGGGGTCGCTGCTGAACCGGGTGCGGACCGAACTGCTGGCCGCGCTCGATCGGGAGCTGGCGGCCGACAAGCGTCTCGCGCCACTGGAACTGAGCGCCGCGCAATTCATTGTCATCGCGACCCTCGCCACGGGCGAGGAGCGGATGTCCGCATCGGACCTGTGCAAGGGCATCTCGTACGACGCGGGCGCCATGACGCGCATGGTGGACCGGCTGGAAGCCAAGAAGCTGATCAGCCGCGCCCGCTGCACGCATGACCGGCGTCTGACCTACCTGGAGCTGACGGACGAGGGCAGGGCGGCATTCCCGCGCATGCGCGAGATCTCGATGAGCGTGCTGAACCGTTTTCTGCGCGGCTTCACCAGGACCGAAGCGCGCGAGCTCGAGGGCTTTCTCGCTCGCATGCTGGAGAACGCCCAAAGCTGATACGCGCCGCGTAACGGGATTTTCTTTAAGGACAATCATGAGCACGAATACCGAACCAACATCCGCCGCCAGCAAACGCTGGCTCTGGCTGAGCATCGCCGGCGGCGCCTTCGCCGTTATCGGGATTATCTATGGTGTGTATTGGGCAGAGGTATTGCGTTTCTACCAGAGCACGGATGACGCCTACGTCGGCGGCAACGTGGTGCAGATCACCCCACAGATCTCCGGGACGGTGGTGGCGATAGGCGCCGACGACACGCAGTTCGTGAAAGCCGGCCAGGCGCTGGTGCGACTCGATCAGGCGGACGCGAAGGTGGCGCTCGACCAGGCCGAAGCGCAGCTCGCCCGCACGGTACGCGATGTCCGCAACCTCTTCGCCACCAGCGCGCAGCTGCAGGCGGACGTGCAGGTGCGCGATACTGATCTGGCCGCCGCGCAGAGTGATCTCGCGCGGCGCCGGCAGCTCGGAGCCTCAGGCGCCGTGTCCGGTGAGGAGCTGCAGCACGCCACGGATGCCGTGAGGGGCGCCCAGGCGGGCCAGCTGGCGGCGCGGCAGCAGCTCGCGGCCAACCGCGCGCGCGTGGACGGCACGACCCTCGAGAATCACCCACAGGTGCGCGATGCGGCCGCCGCGGTGCGCAGCGCCTATCTCACGCTGGCACGCACGGAATTGGCGGCGCCGGTATCCGGCTTTGTAGCGCGCCGCAACGTGCAGCTCGGGCAGCGCGTGAGTCCGGGCACTCCGCTCATGGCGGTGGTGCCGCTCGATGAGGTATGGGTCGACGCGAACTTCAAGGAGCCGCAGCTCGAGCGCATGCGCCTCGGGCAGCCGGTGACGCTCACCGCCGATCTGTACGGCACGCAGGTCGTGTTTCACGGCTCGGTCGCCGGCTTCGGCGCCGGCACGGGAGCTGCGTTTTCGTTGTTGCCGGCGCAGAACGCGACCGGCAACTGGATCAAGATCGTACAGCGCGTGCCGGTGCGCATTGCGCTCGACCCACGGGAAATCGCGGCACACCCGCTGCAGATCGGGCTGTCCATGAAAGCCGTCGTCGACGTCAGCAACGGCGGTGGCGGACGCATGCCGCAGGTGGCCAGCAATGCCGCGGCCTGGTCCACCGACGTGTTTGGTACCGGTGATGCGCAGGCGGATGCACGCGTGCACGTCATCATCGCCGCGAACCTGTCCGGCCCCGCGCCCGCCGTTACCAGGGGAATGGCGCCCGGACCTGACCTGCTCGCCAGCGCGCGTTTGCCTGTGGCCCACATCCCGGGCGCGGCGCGCCATCTGCACTGAAGCTGCAGGCGCTGCAGGCGAGACGGATTGAAAGTTCATGGCCGAGAAGAACGCTGACAGACCGGTGACCGGCGGGGCCAATGCGGGCCCCGCCGCGCTGCCGCCGCTCGTCGGCTCGACGCTCGTGCTCGGCACGATCGCCTTGTCGCTCGCGACGTTCATGAACGTGCTCGACACCTCGATTGCCAACGTGTCGATTCCGGCCATCGCCGGCGATCTGGGCGTATCCCCGGACCAGGGCACCTGGGTCATCACCTCGTTTGGTGTCGCCAACGCAATCTCGCTGCCGCTGACCGGCTGGCTCACGCGCCGCTTCGGACAGGTGCGACTGTTCCTCGCCTCCGTGGTGCTGTTCGTCATCGCCTCGTTCCTGTGCGCGCTCGCACCGACGCTGTCGCTCCTGATCCTGTTCCGCGTTCTGCAGGGCGCGGTCGCCGGCCCGATGATTCCCTTGTCGCAGTCCCTGCTGCTGTCCAGCTACCCGAGGAGCCGTGCCGGCACCGCGCTTGCCATGTGGGCGATGACTACGCTGGTGGCGCCGGTGGTGGGGCCGCTGCTGGGCGGCTGGATCACCGACAACATTTCCTGGCCGTGGATTTTCTACATCAACGTACCGGTCGGTATTGTCGCGGCGCTCGTGACCTGGGGCATCTACCACAAGCGCGAGACCGCGACTGCGAAAGTGCCGGTGGACACCGTGGGTCTGGGACTGCTCGTCATCTGGGTGGGTTCGATGCAGGTCATGCTGGACAAGGGCAAGGATCTGGACTGGTTCAATTCCTCGACCATCATCGCGCTCGCCTGTGTGACGCTGGTCGCGTTCGTGATCTTCCTCATCTGGGAGATCACCGAGGAGCACCCGATCGTCGACCTCACGCTCTTCCGCCGCCGCAACTTCTGGGTCGCCACCGTGGCGCTGCTGTCCGCCTACGGATTGTATTTCGGCAATGTGGTGCTGCTGCCGCTGTGGTTGCAGCAGTACATGGGCTACACGGCGACGCTTGCCGGTCTGGTGCTCGCGCCGGTGGGCATCCTGGCGATGGTGTTCACGCCGTTCGTGGGGCGCTTCTCGGACCGCGTCGATCCGCGCATCCTCGTGACCATCTCGTTTGCGGTGTTCTCGCTGGTGCTGTTCATGCGCGCGAATTTCAACACCAACGCCACCCTCGGCACACTGCTTGTGCCCACGATCATCCAGGGCGCCGGCATGGCCGCATTCTTCATCCCGCTCATGGCGCTCACCCTGAACGGCCTGCCTCCGGAGCGCATTCCGGCCGCCTCCGGGCTGTCGAATTTTGCACGCATCAGTGCCGGCTCGTTCGGCACCTCGATCACCACCACGCTATGGGATCGGCGCGCGACGCTGCATCACGCGCAGCTAGTCGAGCGGCTGACACCAAATGACCCGGTGGCGGCGCAGACCCTGTCACAGCTGCACGCCAGCGGGATGGGGACCACCCAGAGCTATGAGCTGATCAACCGGCTCGTCGACAACCAGGCCTTCATGCTGTCCGCGAACGACATCTTTTATGTCTCGGCGGTGATCTTTCTCGGGCTGATCTTCCTCGTCTGGCTTGCGCACCCGATACGCGGTGGCGCTGGTGGTGGCGCGGCATCAGGGGCGCACTGAATCAACGCGCGGCGCGCAGCACCCGCGGCGGCAGGAACCACACGAGTTCACCGCGTCCGGCTCGCGGCGCGTCCTTAAACTCAAGCAACGCGGCGCCCATCTTCCTGAATGACAGCGCTGCGGTGGCAGCACTGCCCGGCAGACACACGCTCGCGAGGTGTCCGAGCCCAGGCTCGTGTCCAATTACGGCGAGGCGCTCGTCCCGGCCGCGGCCGATGAGCGTGAGCAGCTCCCGCGGTGGTGTTCCCGGCATAAGCTGCGGACACGCAATGGCGCGTGGCCATCCGGCAACCTGGGTGAGGATCGCTGCGGTCTGCCGCGCGCGCAGCAACGGACTCGTCAGAACCCGCGTCGGGCGTTGCATGATCCCCTTTAGTCCCAGGGCCGCCTTACGGGCCCGCGCCATGCCGCGCGCGGACAGCGGGCGATCTTCATCGTCGGGCCAGCGGTGCGTATCGCGTTCGAAGGCAATCGCGTGGCGGACGATGATGAGCTCCATGCCGGCGCGCTTATCTGGCCTTCAGTGCTTGAGCGACCGCCGTTCCGGCTCGCTCACGCGTTCGGGTGCGCTGGTCGGTGTGGCAACAGCATCGCCGGGTGCTGCCACCGCGATGGTGGATGCCGCCGCCGGCGCCTGCACTGGTGAGGCGGCCGGGACGACCGTGACCGCAGCGCGCGCGGCCGTGGAGTTAACGCGCCGCGGGGCAGGCGCGCGAGCACTCAACTCGCCAAGCCGGCTGCGCATTGCTTTCCAGCGCTTGCCGCGTACCCGGCGCCACGAGCGGCTGAGCGTCTTGCTCGCCTGCGAGATCACCTCGGACTGACGCTCCGCGAGACGACCCATGAGGAACAAGGTCGCCGGGGGGAGGCCGTTGCCGCAATCCTCGGCGAGCATTGCGAGGCGGTGCTTCGCCATGTGAGCGTCCTGGTGTGCGCCCAGCCTCTCCTGCATGCGGCGTAACGCCTTGAGGATCTCTTCCGCGGGTTTGCCGAACATACGGGCGCCGGATTCGATCGCGTAACGCAGTTGCTTCGCGCGCCGGCGCACCACGTGGAATTCCTCCATCGAGGCGTTCGTCGGCAGCTTGCGGACCGTCTTGCGCAGCTTGCGGAAGCGCTGCCGAACGCGCTGCGGCATGACCGCCAACGCGCTGTGGTTTCCTGCTGCAGTTCTACCCGCGCCCGCATCGGTCGCGAGCGACAAGTCTTCGAGCCAGCGCCGTGTCGGGGCTGCGTCGAGCAACCGCACCACGCGCGCATGGGCGCGTGCCGCCTCGGCCTGCAGCCGTTGCCTCAAGGGCTCAGCGGCTGCGCTTTCTGCTTCCGGCAGATCAGCACAGTAGCGCGCGAGTTCTCCCAGCTGCACATCCAGATCGCGGGCGGCTCCGAGCGCGCGCAGCACGCCCTTGGTGGCCTTGCGTGCGCCCACGATGGACGCGGGCAGCTGATGCTTGAAGAGCGCGAGCGTTGCATCGATGCGGCGCACGGTCACACGCAGTTGATGCAGCTCCTCTGGTTCCTGACCCAGGCGGGCGAGCGGTTCGTGCCGGCGCCAGGCGTTCAGGAGCCGCCGCAGTTCGCTCAGTGCGAGCTCGTGCGCGCTGATGCCGGTGTCCATGCGCGGTTCTGCAACCAGCGTCGCAGCGGCCGCTTTCACGGGCGTGGCCGGCTCGGCTGCCGCGTCTCTTGCAGACTGTCGGGTGATTTCCGGGATTTTCATCGCTTGGGCAGGGGCGGCGTAGAGCAGCCGCTTTTCAGCAGTGTAGCAAAGCGGGGGGCGGCACAGCCGCGCCATCCGGACCCCCGGGTGTGCCTTGCTTGCCTTGCTACGCTATTGTGAGTGCCCTGTGACGTAAGAAATTGACGCTGGTTAAGCCACTTACGTATGATTCGCGCCCCCCGTGCGGCGGGGCCGGCTAGGGGCGCTTTGGAGTCGTGCCCGTAGCTCAGGCGGATAGAGCATCGGCCTTCTAAGCCGAGGGTCGCAGGTTCGAGTCCTGCCGGGCACGCCAGCCGCGTGATGAGGGGAATCGATGGTGGACGTAGCTCAGCTGGTAGAGCCCCGGGTTGTGGTCCCGGTTGTCGTGGGTTCGAGCCCCATCGTCCACCCCACTTTCTGCAGGTGAAAGAGCCGGCAAAAGCCGCGCCTTTTGCCGGCGGGAAAAAAGCGCCGCAAGGCGACTTTTTTCAATCGAATAAGGGCCGTTAGCTCAGTTGGTAGAGCAGGAGACTCTTAATCTCTTGGTCGAAGGTTCAAGTCCTTCACGGCCCACCA
>Ga0182015_10000730_pt1 | contig 45842 bp, 40 predicted proteins | sample 712P3MmetaG_FD_120478 | JGI IMG/M metagenome (GOLD analysis project Ga0182015, IMG submission 120478) | Permafrost microbial communities from Stordalen Mire, Sweden - 712P3M metaG | ecosystem: Environmental > Terrestrial > Soil > Wetlands > Permafrost | place: Sweden: Stordalen | collected...
CGCCCGACGGACGCCTCAAATGTCCGGCACCCGGAGAGGTGGCAGAGTGGTCGAATGTGCGTGATTGGAAATCACGTGTACCCGCAAGGGTACCGAGGGTTCGAATCCCTCCCTCTCCGCCATTTAACCCGCGTCAACGACGCGAGTTAAGTGAGCCCAACATCCGATTTGCCAATTGACGTGGCAAATCGGTCATGAATCAAGCCACTCAGTTCGTCATTTCAGAATTCACGAATCCCTCCGGGGAGGTCGTTTTCCGCATATCCGGTTGGCTAGACGGCAAGCGCGTCCGCAAGAACTTCCCCACTCGCGCCGAGGCGGAAGCCGAGCGGCAGGTGCTGGAGGTCCAGGGCCTGCAAGGCGAGACCGGCATCCGCACCGCCGTCACCCGACTCGTGGAGGATCAGCTCCATGAGGCCGAGGCGGTCTTTCGTCGGCTGGACGGCCGGCCGCACTCGTTGTCGTTCTACGTCGAGTTCGCGCTCGCAAACTATCACGAACCTCTGGCGCAGAAACTCTTGACGGAAGCCGTCACCGAATTCCTCGTCATTAAGGATCATGAGCGCGAACAGGACTTGCTGTCCGAGCCGTATCTGACGCGTGTGAAGCGCGATCTAAAACGCCTGCAAAAGCACTTTCCTGGCGCCACGGTGGCCGAGTTGACCGGGGCAAGGCTCATGGGGTATTTCGAAGCCCGCCGTGCGGCCCACAAGACATTCAACAACCGGCGCGGCGTGGTCTCGGCCTTTCTCAAGTTCGCGCTGCAACGGGACTGGATTGCGGACAACCCGCTCACAAAAATCCCTCCGCGCCGCATTCGGCGCCGGCGCGGTTGCGCTATTACTTTCGCCGCCTCACAGACGGCGGGACTCATGGCCCACGTCGAGAATCACTATCCCACCGCCGTGCCCTTCTTCGCCCTCTGCCTCTTTGCCGGCATTCGGCCGTGCCTGCGCACTGGCGAAATCCTCCGGCTCCAACCCGCGAGCGTCAAACTCGATGCCAATATGATCCGCATCGACGGCGAGGTCTCCAAAGTCCGCGAACCGCGCAACGTCGCGATTCAGCCGAATCTCGCGGCGTGGCTGCGGGCCTATCCGCTCAAGAAGTTCCCGATCATCCCGGCGAACCTCCAGCATATCCGCGAAAAGGTGGCGGAGAAATTCCCGCTGGCGCATGACGTGATGAGGCATTCGTTCATCAGTTTCTTCGTCGCCAAGTTCCGTTCCATCGGCGAGGCGGCGCTGCAAGCGGGCAATTCCGAAAGTATTATCCGCAAGCATTACCTCGATTTGAAAACGACCGAGGAAGCGGAGGAGTTCTTCGGTATCCTGCCCAAGCACGTCGGCGCTCCCGCTGCACCCGCGCCGGCCGATCCCTCGCTGTCTGTTGCGGCCTGATCGCAGCCATCTCCTGCTTGCCGCCCTTGACCGGCAAGCAGGGGTATGCAAACGCAACTCTCTCCCTCCACCGAAAGCCAACTCACGGACATCATCGGTCTCCGCAGCAGCGGGATTTTCCCAAAGGACAAGGAACCCTCCATCGCCACCCTGCGGAACTGGACCAAACTGCGGCGCATCCCCCATCACCGCGTCGGCCATTTCGTTTATTATGACGCTTCCGAGGTCGCGGCACATATCCGTACCCGCCTCAAAGTGCCGGCTCGCGGCTGATTCAAAGACCGCTCGGAAGCAACGCCGCGCTGGTTCATTCCGGCGCGGCGTTTCCGTTTCTGGACTAAGCGACACATGCCCTGTCGCATGCAAGTCGATTGAGTGCGAAATAGGATCAGTAGGGAGGAGCCACGCTGTATCTATTAGGAATCGCGTGTGCGGCGTATCGTGGGAGCGAACCTCAATCCTACGATGAAAAACAACAATGATTCATTCTTTGCAGAGCCGGTCGATCCCAAGCATGAAGCGCGCTTCCTCGCCTTGGAAGTGGTCTGCCGGCTCTTGGTCTGGATGGCGGAAGGCGCGTCGCTCGACGAGCGCGGCGTGCGGGCGACGGTCGCGCTCTACTGCGTCCGACCCGACTTGATTAACGAAGCCACCCTGGAAGAAATCGGCCACAAGGCCGGGCGGTCGCGGCAAGCGGTGCATCAACTGGCGGACAGCTTCCGCGAAACCACGGGGACGGTGTCATGAACCTGGCCTCTGTCACCGCTGTCGCAGTGGAAATCAACCGTCTGCACGAAGAGGCTAAGCGCCATTCCGTTGTTTCGCGCCATGCGTTACACGGGGCGCTGGTCGCCGCTTGGCAGGCCGGACACCTGCTCGTTGAGGAGAAAAGACGCGTGTTTCACTCGATGGGGCCGGGTGCCTGGCTGCTCTGGCTGAAGGCCAACTTTCGTGGCACCGTCAGAACGGCCCAACGCTACATGCGCCTTGCCCGCAACATCGCCGACGAGGCGTTCTTGCGGGGCATGAGCCTCCGGCAGGCGTATGCCCGGCTCGGTATAGCTACTGAACCGAAAACGCCCGGGAAGCGGCGGCTTAGGCACACCCTCCCGGCGCATATAGTCCTTGCTAACAGGCTCATACGCACGCTCAAGCGTCGGCCCGGCCAGACCAGCGATGAACAAGGCGAAGCTTACCGTCGTGATCTAAGGGCGCTCTACGAAAAGCTCCGTCTTTGGTTTGAATCCCCGTCCGTGCCGTCGCCGTTGGCGAACTTTTGCCCCCAGGAGCGTTCTCATAGGTCATGACTGCCGCCGCCTCAGCGTCGTCTGTCCGGGCCTCGGAACGCCGAAGCCGCGCCTTCCTGCGGCTTCTGGCAGGGATATGCCGGCAGTTTCCCGACCTGCGGACATGGCTGGTGGAGGATTTCGCGCGCGATGCCGATACCCGTGCGAACTTCCTGGCCCTCGTGGAGCGTGGGGACCTCAACGGCGAGGCCATGTCCAACGGCTTCGCCGAGCTGGCGGGCGAACTCGACGGCTGGCTGGAAGAAAAGCACCGAATGAAAGCGGAGTTGCCCGCGCAAGCGACGCGCCCGTTTGGCGGGCTTACCTGGGATGAAATGGAAGCGCTCGTAAGACGCTACGAGGCGCGCACGCTCGGCCTGAACGTCTTCCTGCTGGCTCGCGACTGGCGGAAGGCCGGCGAGGCCGCCAAGGTATCACCCAGGCTCCTCCAGGCCGGAGCCGATATATTGGACAAGGCGATCCGCGCCGGCGACAAACGGCTATTCGTGGAACTCGGCAACGCCGTTGAATTGCTCGCTGGGCTCGATCCGCGCCGCCTGCGGACGGCTTTCGGCTATGCCGATTGGTGGAAACTGCACGCCTTGGTTTACATGCTCCGGCATTCCCGTGAAGCCTACCGCACCCGCGAGGTGCGGGCGCATCTCGAAACACTCGGCCTGCGGATCAGTTCGCTCGACTTCCGTCGCTTCTGCAAACGTCATGGCATCCGGCGCGACGAACGCGCGGGCCGTCCCCGGGCTGGTGTGCTCGCCTAAACTGCGTTGTGAATTCGGGGGCTGGGGCCGGACTGGACCCCAGATAGGCGCTGGCGGCGTTCGGGGCCGCGCGCGCCGTGGCAAAGCGCCGCAGGGAACGGCGCGCGTCGCTTCGGCGACATCCACCATGCTCCAGCCCAGCCCCCCAGGCGCACCATCCCCAGCGCCAAAAGCGGTGGCCGGCGATGAGGCGGCGCAACACCTGAACGCGGTTTTGCCGCGGGCGGCCCGACCTCGCGCTCGGTGCCTTCAGGCAGAAAGCCACGGCTTAGTGGCGGTCTAGCGGAATCCTCACGCTCACAGAGAGTTCGTCCACCGGTCCCGAACGATTGATGGTGATACAAGTCGAGTTTCGGACATTGAGGAACCCCGCTTCCCGTAAGTCATCAATACGATCAATAGGCCGTTCGGCGGGGAATGTTTCGCCTCGGTTAACAAAGGTTAGCCCGGGCACTGGCCACAAAAGGGCGCCGTTTGAAATATGTGCCGGGTAGAGGCCATCTGCGGAAATCGAAGACGAATTTATTCCAATCAGAAATCCATCTTCGTCAAAGATAGGACCTCCGCTCATGCTATGGTCTACCTGCGCGTTAAAACGAAAAGAGGGAAAATTGACGAAGCCTCTGTCGCGCATCAGTGGGTAGATTTCCTCCACGGTCCCGGAGGATCGCACTAGCTGTGTCCACCACTTAACGATGGCGGGATTCTCTTCATCGGTCTTCGCCAACGGATCGACATGTCCCCACGACCATACCCTTGTTCCTCTTTTGGGCGGAAGGAGGTCGAGCGTCACACGCGGCCAGACATAGTTCGGGTCCTGTCCCGCGGCCAATGAAAGGTAAAGGGCGGTCACATCGGTCCCTAGGCAGTTGAAGATGCCTCGAACATCGAACATCCGCCATCCGTCGGCCGAGAATGCCCGCGCGGTTACCTGATAGCATGCTCGCTCGACCGGCTCGTGCTGCCCCTCATACCGCGTCGCAAAATCGTCGGTAACATGGCGCGCCGTCAGCGCGAGATGCGGTGCCACGAGCACGGCGGAACCCTGCGCAAACACATCGTCGCCGGGACCCTGCGCCATCAGGGTCAGGACATGGCCGGATTCCACGCAAGGCCGCCTGACACGTTCGAAGACGTTCGGCACGGATATTCCTATTCCATGCGTTGAGCCGCCGGAGACGCATTCGCGCCACCGTCGAGCTTCGCGAATGACGAATTTTCAAGCGTGATGCTGAGCGACGCCGTCAGCATGTCCCGGCGAACCCGTTCTTTGAATTCTGCCGATGCCGACGGGTGAAAGCGAATGAGGTGGATCAGCTTCCGGGCGTCAACCGGCACCAGGCGTCCCTCGTCCTCCTTGTTGTCGAGGCGCCCAATTTCCGAGGGCTGGAGCTGGTAGATTAGCCGCAATTCGTTTTCGAACTCATACTTTTCGCGCCTCTTGTGAACCAGAGCGGAAAGCGAATGGAACTCAGGAATCGAATAGCCTTCGTCCACATAATGTACGTTCGCAGCCTTGATCTGTTGGGGCGTGGCGCAAAATAATGAGGCCAGGTTCGTTTTAACTGCGATCGCTTCCGAGCAGCTCGTGTATTCCGGCCACATCCGGGAATTCTCGACGGGATTCTTGTGCCAGCAGTTCACGTATACGTGTGCTCGATTCGATTCTTGTATCGGCAACACGCCCGTAGTCGGCAACTGGCCGGTGACGGCAGCGAACATGTTGCTGGGGCGCTGGCGATTGCCTTCGGTGAACTTGCCTTCCAAGCTATCCTTGAACTTGTCGGCTCGCCGAAAATAGAGCTGCTGCTCGGTGATTACGGTTTTGAACCGTTCGTAATCACTATACCGCCAGAGGACCGTGTCTTCCGGTGGCAACGTGAAGAGCCGTTCGGGGTTCTCGACGGCGCCTAGGATTTTTACAGGCAGCCCAGTCCGTCGGTCGATGATGGCCATTAGGACTTTGTCGGGATCATTGCTCATGGAAACGGTTGGCTGTGGCTTTCCCTTATCGGCTACGTCGTGCCGGTCTTCGTGGCAGTCAGGCAGGCGGCACGGGCAGGTATTTGGCTTCGCGGTTGTCAAAAGCCGGCCGCGTGCCTTCGAGAACGTCAATGATCGCCCGGTTAATGGCCGGGTTTTCGATGGCCCCCGAAATGTAGGCGAGCCGGTAGCCGTCGCGCTTTTCGAGTTTGGCGAACACCACCTGCTCTGCGTCGCAGACCACGGCCAGATTCGGGTTGTGAGTGACAATGATGATCTGGCGGCGGCGTTTCGCGTCCTTAATGCACGGCACCAGCAGCTCGAAGACGGTCTGATTGTCGAGGTTCTCCTCGGGCTGGTCGATGAGGAGGGGAATATCGCCTTTGTCCACCATGAGGTAAAAAACGAGGAGCATAGTGCCGCGCTCCCCGGGCGAAAGTTGATGGAGTTCCTTCTCGCCCATCTTCAAGCCATAGCGCGGGTTCAGGAAATCGAGAGAAAAGACGAAGTCGTAAAGCTCCTCCAGCGTTCGGCCCTTCTTCAACAATTGGGCCTTGCGGCCGGATTGGCCGAAGCCGGACCGTTGGTCCTTTTCGAGGGCCGCGCTGATTTCGGCGAGGAAGTCGGTGATGCCTGCCTCGGCATTGAAGTCGTGCTTCGCAAGGATGCCGCGCAGCATCTTGATCCCCTCCTCGACGCCGCAAAACGTGCCTGCCACGCCGTGGCTGACGTAGTTAAAAAAGCGTTCCTCGAATCCCGAGTCCACGATGGAGACGGAGAAGTTGAGGTTGAACTTCTCGCGGGTGACGGCGCGTTCCGAAATGAACTTCTGCACCGGCGCATACAGGTCGCGGTAAGCCTTCGCGAGTCCAGCGATCTCGCGGTGGATTTCCAGCGCCTTGGCGGTCCGCTGGCCCTGATGCTCGGCGAGCGTGGGTGGGATGCTGGCGAGGCCGGCGATCTCGACTTCAAGCTGCTGGATGGAACCGGCGTCAGCCGGCGTGCCGATGAGCGCGGTTTCTTTCTTCTGCCAGGTCTCCTCGGCGGCGAGGAACCCCTGGTAATTCTTGTTCGGCTCGTCCAGCTTGTCCTGCAATTCCAGGATTTCTTTCTTTAGCGTCTCCAGCTTGCCGATCAGGTTGTCGGGGGCGTTCGGGTCGAGCTGCTTGTCCAACGTCTCCTTCTCGCGGTTGAATTGGCTCCGCTTGGTGTGCAGAGGCGTGCGGCTAACGGCGAGCTTGGCCAGGTCGCCGAAGGCGAGGCCGACGACGGCGAGGTCCGCCGCGCATTGTTTCTCGAAATCCGCGAAGGTGCGCTCGAGGTTATCGAGTTTGGCGAGCAGCTTATCCGCGCTGGAGATGGACAGGGCGAGTGTCTGTTGCTGGGTGCGCAGCGCGGTGATGCTCGCCTCTAAGGTATCGCGCTCGGTCTTCTTTGCGTTGATGGAGGCAGCGACGGCGGACACCGCCTGCTGGGTGGCGGGGTCGAGGTCGGGCTTCTGCACCGCGGCGGGGCGAGCGGACCGGTGCGCCTTCAACTCCTCGTTGCGCTGGAAGAGCTGGCTTTCCAGCGTCTGGCGATACTCCGGCTCCAGCTTGCGCTCTAACGCGAGGATCGACCGGTTGACCGCCGTCACCTGTTCTTGAATCTGCACGATGCGGGCCTTGGTCTCCTCGGTCTTGTGCGTGAGGAGGGCGTCCAGCGAAGGCTGGTTCAAGCGGTCCGCGGTCTCGACGTGCGAGAAGATGACTTTCCGCAATTCCCGGTCGAAATCCGTCTCGTTCGGCAGTCCGATCTGGTTGCAAATGTTTTCGAGGAAATTCTGCGGGATGAACTTCACCAGCTCGGGCTTGGTCTCGTCCACCTTGGCGTCGAGTGGGCACGCGGTGACCGTGCCGCTCTCCCACAGCAGGGTGATTTGGTAATGCGCGGCCTTATTCTGCTTCGGATTGCAGAAATTTTTCGGCGCCAGAAACGAGAACGCGGCGTGCTGGCGCGTGCTGCCGGCCAGCCCAATCGGCTCGGCCAGCGCGCTTTTCCCCTGACCCTTGTTGCCGATGATGGCGACGAGGTCGTGGTTGAGCGACAGCTCTGCGTCGAACCAGTGTTCGCCCAGCGTCGAGCCGTCCCGCTTCCGCAGCGTGAGCGACCGGATGAATTTGGTCTTGTTGGCGCTGACGTACGCGAGCTTCGGCGGCAGCGCCCCGATGTAACACCGTTCGACCGGTTCGTTGATCGTCTGGAGCAGCCCGGTGAACGTCGTATCGGCCTTCAGCCAGGTCATACGGCCCGAGGGGAACACGCCGTAGTCCTGCACCCGGTGCGCGTCACTGCCGGAGATCACGGGCTTTGCAGGGCGGCCCATCGTCTTCTGAAAATTCCGAATGAACTTCCGGTTCTTGTCGGTCTCCACGCCCAAGATCAGGTCCACATTCTCTGGCGACCGGGTCTCGAAAATGTGGGCGCTTTGCATGAAGTAGTTGTTGTCATAGGGGTGCTTTTCCCAATCGAGGGCAGCGATGCCGTTGAATGTATCGTAGGGCAGGATGATAAGGCACGAGTTCTCTGGCAGGAGGGCGATGGCCTCCTGCAGCGATTCTCGTGTCACCTTGGCGGTCATGCTGCCGAGTTCGAGCAGCTTCGCGGTATCTTTCAGGTCCGCCGGAGTGAAGCCGTGCACCTTGGCTTTGGACTCATCGAGCGTCTTCGCGAACTGGACGAGCGCCTCGTCCGACAGCGGCTGCTTGTTGACGAGCAGGGCGCTCTTGAAGTTGGCGAGCTGCTGGTCCGAGAGTTGGTCGGAGAGGATGACCTGGATGTTGAGACGGAAATCCACTGGAGCCTCGATCCGGAGTTCCATGCCGGGGAAAACGGTGCACGGCAGGGCGGGCTTTTCCGCGGCGAGATATTTCCTGAGCTTCAGGTAGCCGTCGAAGGTCCAATAATCCATGATGCCGAAGGCGGCCACATCGTCCCCAGCCATTTTCTCAACCATGGCCTTCAGGGCGGCGGATTCCTGTTCCGGCGTCATGTCGGCAAACCGTTGGCCTTTCCAGTGAAAGGACGCCGGGGTGTGAATGTGGAGGTCCCATTTTCTCCAGAGGGAGCCCTTTGGGTCGTTCATGTGGTAGGGTATGATTATTCCACGAGCATCTTAAAAACAGCATCGACGCTATCGCGGTAGAACTCGATGGTCAGCTTGGTCCAGTATTCGTCGGGCAGATCGTTAAGTTGCCGACGGGCGGAGACTGGTAGCAGTAGCACCTGGGCGCGCTTGTCCACCGCGAGTTCAACCACTTTTGCCGCATTTGGCAGGATTTCCACTGAGCCGCCAAGGTTGAGCGATCCGGCGATGATCGCCCCGCCACGCGTATTCTTTCCCAAAAGTGCGCCGCAAAGAGCGACGAGGACGGAGAGCCCAATCCCGGCACCCGTCTTCTCCGAATCGATGGCGCGCATCTGAATCGAAAACTCCTCTTCGCGGGGATTGCGGTCGCCGACGAGTTCTTTCGCGCGGGTGTAGAGATTTTGCTCCCCAACCTTCACGCTTTCCCGGAAGGGTGGAGGCGTTGGCTGATTGAGCACTCGCACGCCCGATCCTGGACCGCAGGTAACTTCAAGCCGGTAAAGTGCCGTCCCGGTTTCGGGTGATCCCGGACTGGCCGCCCACACCTGGCCTGGTGGTAGCGGATCGGTCTCGATGGCCTCATCATTGTGCAACTCGGGCGTAGCGACAAACTGCTCCACTCCCTCCGCGCCCATGATATAGCTGAAATGGGTGTTGCGAAATTCGCTTTTGAACACGCGCTTTTGTTGCTCCTTTACGCGACGGCGCGATTCCAGTGCAAGGCGGACCATCCACTCCAAATCTTCGTCGGCCACCGGCTGGCTCGGTTCAGGAGACACTAACTTCAGCAGTCCGTTCAATGTCTTGTTTACGGCTTCGATGTCACGGCCGCTGAGCGCGCCGCCGAGATGCACCCGGCCTTGCAGTTGCGCCAAACGGTTACTGGACCGCAGGCGGGTCCACGCTTCACTCAGGAAATCGCTGACCAGCCCGAAATGCTGGGTGAGATGTTCGTTCGGGTTAAGTTTGGGAAAATCCCAGCCCGAGACATAGCTGTGAAGCCGATCCATGAACGCGGTATCGTTTCGCATCTCCGGCGGGAGCGGGCTGAGCAAATGGCCGATGCGCTGCTGCTGCTCCACATCCACATCGAGATTGCCGACCATCACGAGGCTGCCTTCGGCCCGGATGTTGTCCTTACCTCGGCTGAACTGGCCGGAAGCCATATAGCCCTTCATGATGTTCACGCCGTCCTTCTGATCGAAGGAAATACCCGACACCTCATCGAAACAGACTACGTCGTATTGGCATACAAGGCCGCGCTGGCCGCTGGCGTTATTGACGAACATCTTTGCCACGGTGGCTTTGCCGCCTGAGATCAGGTGCGCGTAAGGCGAAATCTGCTGGAAAAGATGGCTCTTGCCGGTGCCACGCGGTCCCAGCTCGACCAGGTTGTAATTGCGCTCCACGAACGGGACCATCCGCAACAGTGTGACCTTCTTTGCGCGGTCCGATAGAGCGGATGGCTCCAAGCCGATGGACCGGATGAGAAAGTCGATCCATTCCTGCGTGGTGAATGCCGCACGCCCTTTGCCGTAAACCTCAAGAATATCGGCCTTCGACATCTGAATCGGCCGTATGCTTTCGATGCCGAACGGCCGACCTCCCTGCTCCTGCGCGATCACGCCATCATAACCGAGGGTCACTTCCGCAAAAAAACCATCCGTGAGCATCCGCTCGTTATCCGTGACCATCTGCCCGGAGATGCGCACGTCGCGTAGCGCGAGGCTCGGCAGCTCGGCGACGTAGCAGTCGTTCTTCGCGTCGAGCCGCGCTTTAACGAGGTCGATGATACGCACTGAGCCTTCCTCTTTGGCGCGTGCCTTGAAGAGTTCTTCATCACCGGTGCGCACTGTCCGATCTTTGAGCTGTTGCTCGACGATGCCGAGGCCCTCGGCGATTTCCGCTTCGTTTACGCTGGCGCAGTAGCGGCCGAGCAGAAACTCCACCACGTAGGTGGGCACGGGATACTGTCGCGCGTATTTCCGCACTAAATCCTTTCGGACGAGGAAGCCGTCGTAGGTCTTGGCCGCCAGTGAATCAAGGTGATCGAGTTCCATGCTCATAAAGTTTCTCCGATTGTTGTGGGTTGATGATCGATGACCTGCCCCGTCGCGTCCAAGAGCACCACGCTCGCGGCGGAGCCTTCGAGGGAGTCGTCGCGAACCGCCAGGCTTCCCGTACCCTGCGCATCCACTTCCTTCACCGATGCCGCGATGGATTTCTCCTGTTTCCAATTCTGTCGCAAATCGACCCTCAGGCCGGCGCCGGCACCTTCGATTTGCACCCGGCAGCGAAGGCCCCGCCATGAGATTGCTCCAATCTTGGCCGCAATTCTCACGACGCTACGTTCGACCGTAAGATCGGGGGTAATACACTCCTGCGGACTGATGCCGCCGTGAGAGTATTCGTTGCCGGCAAGAAAGGCGCCGATGCCGTGTGGCACGGCGATCCGCACGTGCGGATTCCAGAACCAACCGTATTCCGGCACCGTGCTGGCTGACTCACCTTTGAGCGTGGCACATCGCGCCCACTTTGACGCCGCGAGGTAGTGCGGAAGCTCCACCTTAGGGAGTCCACCGGGCAGCAGCAGCCAGCCGTGATCGGTGATGACTCGCACGGCATTCCACCCCCCGTTGAGTAAACTTTCGATACGCTCAACCAAGGCCTCGATTTGCAGTTCGAGGTGCCTGGGCAGCTCGCCTTGGAGTGAATGACCCAAGTGATCGAATTGCCCGGACTCGGTCCATCCCCCAGCTTCCGCACCGACTGGCATTTGCATTTCACCCGGCTCGATGATCTCCACTCCTTGTTTGGCCATCCAATCGCGCAGTCGTTGCGCTGAGGCGGCTTGGCCTGAATCCCGAAACACTGGCAGGAAATCCTCAGCCGCATCCCGGCCCTCAAGCGACTGACGTGCTGGTGTCGCCGCGGGCTTGGCCGTTGCGGTAATGGTCGGCACCGCCGTGAGCCGGGCCTTCATGCGCGATTTGAGTCCACGGGCTTCCAGCCGGGCCAGCAGCCGTTGCGCGATGTCGTAGCGCAGGCCGTCCACAAACAATAGGCATACGTCTTTTTCCGTGACGACTCCGCCGACCAACGAAGTGGGGGCGCGCTCCTTTGCGAAAGCCTCTTGGAATGCACGGGCCGAGCGATCCAGCCAAGGCTCGTAAAGAGTGCGAACTACCCGGCTGATCGTAGCCAAGTCCAACGACGGGCCAGGACTCGCCAAAGCTACCATCGCTGCGTCGTCAGCGTGCCAGCCATCCTCCGCATACGCTTTGATGATTCGTTCGAGATCGCTTCCGCCAAGTGTGCGCTGGGCTGCCACTGCCAGACGCGTGAGCGGCTGCAATGCAACGGCGAGCGGACTCTGCCCGATTTGCCTCCAGACCCAATCGCGCCGTTTCCCGTGCTCTTTGTCCAAATCGAGCACTTTGGCGCATGCCGCGCCGTGCGGCAGCTTGGTCACAGCGTCCAAATCCTTCGCGAGCCTGGCCTCCTGGATTTCATTCGCCGATGGCTGGCGGCCTTCACCCACGAAGAAATCCTTTGGGGCGACTTCGCGCAGCAGACGCGCCACACCGGGATATCCCTTGGGCGCTTCGCAGAAACGACGCCAAACATCATCCCAACGGTCCCCTCCGGCCTGCAACGCTTCGCCGGCCTCGCGGGGATGCGTTTGCTCCGGATCGATGCCAAATTGCCGGCGGCACACGTCGCGAAAGGTTGACCACCTTGGCCCCGCCCAGAGTGCGGCGCTGCCGGTGGGATCATTCATCCACATGAGGATGTCCCGCACCGGATCGCCGATGGCCAAGCGGTCGAAATCCTCGGCCTCCAATCGCCGCCCGCGCAACCCTGCCAGCGGCTCGTTGATGAGGAGCGGAAGCGCCCGCATCAACGCCTCGCGCGTGCGTGCGTCGAGCGCTACATCAAGACCCAGTCCTTGTTCAGACGTAAGAAACGCCTCCGCTGTCCAGTCTCGTCCGTTGCGTTGGTGCCACATGGCACCCCGGTATTCGAGTTCGATCAACGGTTGGAGCAGAGCTGGGCACTCGCTACCCGCCCGGAGAATCTGGCGGCTGACCCCAGGAAGATAGAGCACGGGGACATTCCCGGCTGGCAGACTGGCATCGGGCAGCGTTCGCTCGACGACACACTTCAGCCAGATGGCCGGACCGCTGCGTTTCCCAGGAACGAACTCGCCGAACGTATAAAGCTCGGGAAATGATCCGCTCAGCGCAGCCACGAATGGACGCCATTGCGCGTCCGGATCGGTCCACAATATGGCAACCGGTGCCGCCACACCTTCCGGTGATACCGCGGCAGCGGACAGAGAATTCCAAAGGGCTTCAGCGAGAGTGTTCACGGGCGGAATAATGCTTCATCAGTCGGTATCATACGCGTAGTCGAAATTGGGTTTTCGAAAAGCGAGGGCCACGTTGCGCGCACGGTCGGCGTGACCGGCGGAGTTGAATCGATGGTAAGTGCCGCTGACGAGTTTGTAGCTGCCACGGCCACCGCTGAACTCGGTTCCGTAGTTGGTGAGGTAGCCTTGACCATTTACGAGAGAGACAAGCGTCGGCACCGACATGAAGGTTCCTTGTTTGCGCAGCTCAACGGCGACCCAATCCACAAAGTCATACTTGTCGAAACCGGGGCCACGTGGTGGCGCGTTTCGTTTCAGGAAATGCAGATTGTCATCCGCTTCGGATTGCCGGCTGAGAAACTCCGGGAATCGCTTGATAATCCCGTGCCGCATGAACAGCTCCTTTAGCTTCTCGCAGAAATGGTCCGCACCTTCGATGAAGCTCATGCTTTGGGGATGGGGGGCGTGGAAAACATCCACCCCGATCTCCAGTAGCCGGTAGTGCTTCAGGCGTCCATCTTCGGACACGACCTCGTAGGCGTAGCCCTCGAAATAGCGCGCGGGATTCATGCCTCGGCAAAGGACAATCGCGGCCTGCGGCTTGATGGTTTCCACGAGGTGACTGAATCGGTCGAAACGCGCACCGGCTTTACGAATGGCCTCCCAGTATTCCCGCGGGACGGGGGGTCGCATCTTTGACGGAGTGCTCGCGTAAAGTTCCACCGCGTTGGCGTTCCCCCAGGCAAAGCTGGACACCAGCTCGTCCATTCCACCTTGCCTCAAGATGCCCCAGTCTTTCTGACCGTGCAGCGCCGCGAGAATCATCATGGCAAACCCTCCGAACTGGTTACGCGGGCCACCCCATCGAGGAGGACTACCACTGAATTCATCGAGCCTACTCTTCAGCCGAATTTGGGGATCTACTTTCCCGTCGTGAATGAAATCCTTCAGATCACCCCACCCTCTGGTGTCTTGGCCGATGATAACGAGGCGCAGGGCCGACCGCTCGTAACCGCTACCGAAAGCCGGAAAGAATGGCTCGGGCATACCTCCAATGTTCGGATGTGGCAACGACTCCACCTCGCGCACAAACTTGGTTACGAGGGGAGCGTAGTGGCTGAGATAGCGCTGGGTGAACGTCGGCATTGGTCAGGTCTACTTCTTTTGTCGCTCGCGGGCGGCTTGTTTGGCGGCGGTCGAGTAGTGGCAATCGTTCCAGCGATTGCCGTCGAAGGCGGAGCCGCCTTTGAAATCCGCGGTGGCCTCGTCCCAGGTCCAGAACCAGGGGAAATCCGACTTGGCCCGGTGGGGCTCCTTGCCACGGTCCTTGTCCCAACCGACTTTGGGAGTAGTGCGCAGGATGCAGGCGTTTTTCCCGCGGGCGTTGATCGGCTTCGCGGTGATAAAGGGGCGCATGTTGAGGCGGACGCCGTCGTTGATGTCGGGATTCCAACCGTTGGGCTGCTTATGCAGTGGCTTCCAACGGATGAAGAGATCGAAGGGCGGTTCGCCTGCGAGGATCGCTTCGAGCTGACGGCGCAGGTGTTCAGCGGCCGTGAGCCGTGCGTCGGCTCCTTCGACCTCGGCCTTCTGGGCCTTGCGCTGGGCGTCAATCCAGTCCCCAAGATAAGTGTAGATGAGTTTTTCCAGCGTGCGCTTGCCGTCACCATCCGAAGCGGCGAGCAGATGGTAGTTCACAAGTGCGCTGAAGCCGCCCTTCAGGCCGTCCCAAATGTGCCAGACAAAGGGGCGCTGGTTGAACAGGTCGCAGTGCAGTTCGAAAAAATCTTCGCTCAGCCAATCGGCGAGCGTTTTCAAATCCGAACCAGTAGACGCCAGCAATTCGCGCGCTTTAGTGGAGGACCACTCTGAGCCGAACGAGGCCGCGAGCAGGGAATTGAGGCGGTCCGCAGCAGGCGCTTCACCCTTGGTGGCCGAGAGACACACGATACCGTCTTTGTCCGCGAGCTTTTCCAGCCCATCCGGCTTAAGCGCCGGGCAATCGGAAAAGCTAGAGCCGGTCTGGCGCGGCCACTGGTAGCCGAGCAGGCGAGCCACTGCCACATGTAGTGGCTGGTCGGAGCCTTTTGGCTGCCCATTGAATAGCCATTGTGTTGGGTCGCTGGAAAATGGCTTCGGTAATCCGTGCGGATATTTCGTCGTCGCCACCTTGTGCCAGTGCCCGAGGTCGAAAGGAACTTTGACTAGGGTTCTATTAGTGACTTTGAGCGTCTGATCCAATGAACGAACCAATTCGGAAAAATCGGGCGAACTGCAAAAGGCCAACAGTGCTGGCAGGTCGTGCTTCTTCTTGGGAATCGCGACGGCAACGTTGTTGTCGAATATTTCACCCAGATATGCAGAAGCAAACAAATCACCCATGCGGTTAATCGCGACTCCGAGCTTACCCCAAGCTCGGTTTCCACTCTCATGCATATCGTGGAGTTGATCGCGCGTTTCGGCTGCATATTCACTCAGTTCACCGCTACCATGCTGCCATTTTATAGCGGCATTCATTCCATCGAAACGACCCGAAGAATCGATTGTCGTGCGAAATGGCTGCCATGTCTCAGTCGTGTCTGAGATTTCCCAAAGCTGAACCCGGAATCGCTCAAGGTCTCCTGTGACTGCTCCTTGATAGCACTCTACAAAATCGCCTAGAGGAGTCATTTCGGAATCATGCTCTTTTGCAGAGATTCTCGCATCCGGGTTGCGTAGTTGATCGCGCTGCGACAAAGAAGTGAGACTTCCATTCAACAGAGCTTTATTTTTTTCCGATGGGGTTCTTTCTTCTGAAACGTCAATACTGGCGAAGCAGTGCTCTTTAGCTGGATTACTCTGGGAAAGAGAAACCAGACTAACATTTACTATTTCGCCGCCAATAGTCTCGAAGGCTCGTGCTCCAAGTCGCGCGACATAGCCCCATTGAGATTCTTCGAGGACACGCTGACGTAGCTTCATGTAGCCGCCGAGGAACAACCAGTTTTGTGGGGTCACAAGCGCGGCGGTCGCGTTATGTGCGCAAAATGCGAGACAGCGTTCAATAAAGCACGTAGCAAGGTCCGCTCTTGCCTCTGGATGAACGCGTTCACAGTAGTCCATCAGCACTTCATCCTGCTTTTTACGACCGAGGTAGGGCACGTTAGTCGCAACAAGGGTGAACTGGCCGGCTAAGATTTCCGCCGCCTTGGCCAGACCTCGTGCGGTAACAGCCATTTCATGCGCTATATCATCCTTTGTTTCCTTCGCTAACGCTTTTTCCAGCAGCGGTTGGAGTTCATGAAACGCGGACTCAAGAAGTTCATTTTCGGCTGCTCTCGGGTTGATGAGGCTGCCTAGAACGGGAGCGTTTTTGAACAACCGGTAAAGTCGTGACATGCCATTCTGGATATTGCCGTCGCCGCCAGCGATTTTCAGCCAATCGGCCTCAACGGTGTTCGGCGCGAGGCCGGAACATGCCACATTCATAGCCGGCAGCAGACGATACCCCACGCGCCGCCATGCGGCCAGTGCCAGGTTGAACGCTCCGATCTGCGTGCAGCGCGGATCAATCTCCAATCCGAACAGATTGTCGCGGATGACCGCCGTTACTGCCGCAGCCTCGTCCAGCTTTTCCCCGGCCATGCGCAGGGCCACTAACCGCTCGAACATCGCAACCACGAAATGTCCACTGCCCATACACGGGTCGATGCACCTAAGTTCATTCGCCGCCTTCGGCCAGCCGTCGAAGGTGCCACCGGCCGGCACCCACCCGCTGTCCTTGCTTTTGGTGAAACGAAGATAGTTCCACGGGCATCCCGGCAGCGCGACGGCTTGGCGGATTTCGGTTTCCGTGTTGAGAGTTGAGAGGTGAGAGTTGAGAGCCAGTTGTTTTCCCGCCCACCACGCGCCGAGCGTGTTGTCCAAAAGGAAGTCCACCATGTAATCCTCGGTGAATAACTGTGTGACGGCCGGCAGTTCATCCGCACCTATCTTATTGCCCGAAGCATTGACCTCATCTTTGCGATCCGCCTGCCAGAATTGATAAACCCAACCGAGGCTGTCGGAGGCGAGAAACACATCACGGGGGAGATCCTTGAGAACGTCCTCCAATTCCGAACGCGTCTCCGGTGGAAGCGCGACCTCCAGCACGGGATCACCGCGCCGGAAAATCTCCGGGAGCATGGCCTCGGCAAAGGCGCAGGCTACCGGTATCCAATCTTTGCCCTGCTCGCGGGCGAGCTCGCGGCAATCTTCCATGCTCATCGCCTGGCCCGACTCCGGCTCAATCAACAATTCGTTCTCGGCGAGGTAGCGGGCAAAAAGCATCCGGTGCCAGTGCTCGTAGGCGACCTCACCGGTAAGGCGGGCGACGGCCTGGGTGCCACGTTGGGCATCACGCGCATCGCCGAGCTGGGTGCCGTGAGCGCGGAGCCGGTTGCGCAATCGGCGTTGCTCGGGCTTCAGACTGCCCCAGGGCTCATGATGCGCGACGGCGAGCAGTTCGAGGGCCTTACCCGCACCCGTTTCCGCCGCACGTCGGGCCTGTTTGACGGCGTTTTCGAGGTCCTTGCGAAGATTGGAAGCGAGGGAGGGCATGGGGGTTACTTCTGTTGATATTCCTGCCAGACGACCCCGTCCTGTTCGTGCTTTGGCGAGGTAATGAGATACTGCGTGATCGACTCACTGTAGAGTTTCTCAAAAGTTTGGTAACAATCGTGGCTATCAATTACGCGAACTTCGGAGCCAACTTGATACAAAAAAGAGCCGGCTTGGGCGCATGGCTTGAATCGAAACGACTGTCCGTCGGAAACCAGTTCGACGGCCAGTGCAGGATCATAGTCCTCAACGATCAAGCTGGTGACGGGATAGCGGTTTAACTCGATATCCAGTTTTCCGGGAATGCTGAACGTCCTTTTCACGGATTCGATGTTGCCGATGTCTGTGTTGGCCGACGTGTCGTGCAGCAAATTCAAGTCGAGAATCCAACGCTGATTCCGAAACTGCGAATGCCCTTCATGAATTTCGCGTAGCAATGCTACCAGGGCGTTAATTCCCTGACCGCCACGCGCAGTATCGGTGACATTGATCCGATAGTCGGCTGCGCCCGGGTCCCGTTGCTTTAGTATGGTCACGAGGTCAGCCGTTATGCGGCCGTGATTCTGCGCATTCGAGCCGGCCTGGAAGTTGAAGTAGTCGTAGGAAAACTGCCCCCGCGCCATTACTTCTGTCGTTGCACATGGCTTGGCTGCGCCCCGGAGCGGTCCCAACAAGCAATGCGGGGCGACCTGAAGGGTGTGCTCCGTCAACTTTACCAGTTTCTCGGCGTATAAATCGAAATCGGATTCTGCGACTCGGCAGGGAAACTTACCCAGAGAGGAAAACCATTCGTCACTCAGGTAGGAGAATGTCCGTTTCACCTCATATGAGCTGGTATACTGGTCCAGCACCGCAGGATTGTAGATGGGACGATAGGCGTCCGCCTGATATGCTTCACCCACGAGAAACTTCTGAGATGCAGCATTGGCGACAAATGACCCCGATGGGGCGGTGTAGGTCGTGCTGTTAAAAGTCATCGGGCGTTTCTCCTCTTTGATTTGGCGCCGCGTGTCGTCGGCCCTTTTGGAGTTGATGATTTCCTTGAGCCCTTTGTGAGCCCTTTGCCCCGGTGCGCAGCGGACGTTGATGTCGGGTTCTTGGCGGGTTTCGCCGTGGAACCTGTCACCGCTTTCGGTGTGAGCCGGTATTTTTGCAGCCGGCTGTTGGGCTTTTCTGGAACGGTATATTCCACGAGTCTGGCCGCCATGAGATCGGCCACTGCCTGACGAATAGAGCTGGAGATAGACTTGTGGCCGATGGCCGCGGCAATTTCAGACCGGGAGGCGGGCGTGGCGGCTAGCGCCACCATGATGCGATGGTGAACCGACTCTGTCCCCCACTCAGGCCGCCACTCCGACCTCAAGCGCCATGACTCTGACCTCGACCCTGACCCTGACTCTGACCTGCCTGCCACCTTTGCGGGAACGGGTGCCGTGGCTGAAGGCGGCCGACGAAGAATCTGGATGACCTGGCCATGCTCCTGACGGAACTCAGGAGGCGGGAGTCCGGCGGCGCGGCACAACTCAATCATGTCGAGTGTGCCGGTGCCGGCCCGCTCGATGTAGCGAGTCAGAAACAGCGGCTCGGCAATCAGCGGATTGCGCGGGATTGATGGATGCGGATGGCGGAGGGCCTTCGTGGTCAGCGGCGGAAACAGCTCACCGGGATTCCAAATCTCCAACCGGTCTGCAAAGAGCATGATCTGCACCGAGGCGTTGGAAGCGTAATCGCGATGAGCGATGGCGTTGACGATGGCCTCGGAGACGGCATCGGGCGGCAGCTCGTAGGTTTCCGGGGCCTGATTACTCTTGGCCCGCGTGCCGACGGCGCGGTCGAGTTTGGACATGACGAAGTCCACCGACTGATCGACAAGTTCAAACACGGTGCCGCGAAAACTGCTGTAGGCCGGGATGGGCTTGCGGATCTCGGTGCCGTGAAAGCGGAGGCACTTGACGAACGAGGTCAGGAGGAACCGCTGCGGATCGTCGGCGAAGAGGAGGACCGCCGCATGGCTGGGGCGGTCGCCGTCGAGCAGGTTCAGGTGAACCAGGGCATCCCGCATCGGGGTTTCCGGTCCCAAGGCGTAGCCCCGGCGGGCCTGGGCGAGGCGCAAAAACTCGGCCACCTTCTTGGGTGAGAGATCGGCGAGCGTGGCTTGCGCGCACGCCGCCGCATCAAAGGGCAGCGAGCGAATCTCGCCCTTCCGCGCCAGCCGCTCCACGAGACTGCCGTAGAGACCACCCGTCAACTCCGGCAGAGTTGAAAACCGCCGGCGGACCACCTGGCCCGAGGCCCGCTGGGTAAGCGCCAGCATCTTGGGCTGGCGTGAAGCGTCGGAGGTGCCTTTGACGAAGACGAGGCGCTCCTTGCCTGCGGCGGTGGCACGGTCGAATTCGCGCTCCGTGGGCGACACGCCGCTGGCATCCTCAAAACCATAGCTGTCACCGAAGATGCCGACGTAGACGTCGCACCGGTCCACCTCCCCCAGATAGACCTCGTCGGCACGGCGGCCCGAGGCGGGCAAATCCTCGAATAGAAAGACCTCGAAAAATTGCCGCAGGAGCGGGTCGTTGTGAACATACTCCTTCAGCGCACGACGCTCCGCCGCGAGTTCCTTTTGCACGGAACTGACGAAGATGATGGATTTTGAGGAGTTGGGCATCGTGCGAGATGGTTACTCAAGAAATTACGACTGGACCGGTCTTGATGCGTTCGAGAAGGGTCTTCTCCTGGCCAGCCAGCCATTCCCGCACATCCGTTTCAGTGCGAAGCACGACGCTGCTGAGATGCACATGCTGCACCTTGGGCTCCAGCAACACGGCGGCCTCTTTGGCAGCCTGGGCAAAGCGCCCGGAGAGGGCGGCAAGCTTATCGTGCCACCATGAAAGCGGCGTCGCCTCCAGCGTGGAAAGAAGCTTCTCGTCTGTGGAGACATCCGGCGCGGATGATTTGGAGAGCCCAGAACCGGTGAGGATTCGGGTCCGGTCGGATGCCTCAATCCGCTTCCACACGTCAGACGCTTCAAGCGTGATGAGGTGCTGCGCGTAAGCGGATTCGAAACTGCGATGCGCCTGCTGCACGCCGCCGCGCAGCAAATCCGCCAGCGTGCGGCGAAGCGGCGAAATGCCATCCTGAGCCTGGAGCAGGGACCGTTGGGCGCGGATCGCCTCGATCTGCTCGCGGCATTCCTTGGCCTCGGGCAATTCGGATGATTGTCCGGCCAAGCGGACGATGAGACTCCACAAGGGGAGCCGTTGGGCGGCGAGATCACGCGCCGCCGTCCAATCCTTGATATTGGTTTCGAGCTGAGTCGCGGCCGACCGGATAGCCGTCAACTGCTGATTACCCACGAGGTGCTGCATGTCCTCAATGGCGGTGAGTTTGGAAACCTCGGGAAGCGGCGCATCACCAGCCGCAGCGCGGGCGAGCGAAACGAGCGTCCGCAAAAACTCATCCGCCTTGATGGCTTCTTCGCCACTTTTGCAGGTGACGCCCGCCTGACCGAACAACTTCCGCAGTGCCAGCCGGTCCTGAACGGAGAGCGTCGCCTGCTCCACCCGGAACGCGGCCTTCGGAATCTTGTTCTGATCCAACTGGCCCAACGGCACCGGCGCACCATTCAAGGTGACGCTGAGGTGCTGCGCACGATGAAGCGCGATGAGCGCGGCATCGATGGCATCGCGGGGCCAGCCAAACGGGTCGGCCTGGAGGACCTTGCGAACCTCCGTGCCGGTCTTGCCGGCTCCAATCGTGGCGATGACTTGCTGACACACGGGGTGTTTTTCCGTGGCATCCGTGTGGCCGGCGGGCTGAAACGGGTGATCAGCGCCATCACGTGCGCGCTTGAGCACTACCTCCCAAGCGTTCGAGTCGCCCTCCTTGAACCGAGGAAACAGGCGGACCAAGGACTCGTCGGCCGCATCGCGAATCTTGTCCTCGAGCGTAAGTCGGATGATCTCACTGCCACCACCTTGAAACACCTTGGCGTTGGCCACGATTTCGCGGACCAGCCGGTCGCGGGCAGCGGCTGAGCTGGCCTTGCGGCTCTCCATGCTTTGCCGCGCCTCCTGACCTTCGGGAGTGGAAGGGAGTCCACGCAGGTCGAGCGTCTGTTGGGCCGCGTCAGCTTCGACGACAAGGCGTCGCAGGTCGTCCGCCGATTGGCGCGGCACGAACACCGCGAGCAGCGGGCTCTCGGCACCCACCGCGCGAGTCGCCTCCAGCACCTCTTTCTCGGCGCACGACCAACCGTCGCGGACCCAAACAGGGACGCTGGCACCATCGCCGGCAGGCACCGTGGCATCGCGACTGATTGCGAGACTCCGTGACTCCTTGCTCTGCCCCTGTGTCTTCTTGACCGTGCGAATGATTCGCTCCGTTTCGCCATAGAGCAACTCGTCGCGGCGGAACTGGATGGTGGCGTCGTCGTTGTTGAGCTTGGTCTGGCGGTTTCTAAATTCGCGATCCCACTCGCTGCCCTCGCGCGTTTGCAGGCGATATTCGTCGCCGACGGTCATGAGGACGCCCTTGGCAGCAAGGTTCTTCAATGCGGCCTCGACTTCAGAGCGCAGCTTGCCGTTGTCCGCGGCCAAATCGTCAACGAGCAAGTCGGCAATGTGATCCTTGTTCGCACGGACTCCTGTGTCCGAGGCATCATCGCGTTTCAGTTTGCCGATGAGAAAAACCAGCCCACAGACCCGGCGCGAGAGCACGCCCTCATCTTTTCCGACCTTGATGATGCGCTCGTTGCTCTCGCGGAGCAGGACCCCGGTATTCACGAGGTTCGGGGCCAGTGAATCGAACAGCTCGTCGGCGGGAACCACCGCACCCACGTCCCGGCCGGAAAGTTTGGCGACCGCACTATGTATAATGCTGAGCTGCGAACGAAGCTGGCTCTGGGTGCCGGCGGCATCCACCTGCCGGAAGCAGTGCTCCCAGAAACGGCGGCGGACCGGCAGCAGCGGATAATCTTCCACGATGAACGCGCGATCCTCCGTGCGCTCGGCAAGACGGGTGCCCTGGAGGTGGCGGGACACTTCGCCTGCATGGGTATCGAGCAGACGGCGAACCTCAGGAACGCCGGTGGGTTTTTTTTGCAGCAGCACCTTGCGGGTGACGGTCTCCACTTCGATGTCGGAGAGCGGCACACGAATGGTGAAACGGTCGAGGAGCTTGTGCAGCAGCGGGACATCAGTGAGTGCACTCTGCCCGGCGCCGACAATCATCACATGGCTGTCGAGTTGCTTGGAAACGGCCTCGGCAACCTCGGTGATCAGAGTCGCACGTATATTAGAGTCGCCGATGTATTGCTGAACTTCGTCGAGAATCAGGATGGTGCACGGGATGCGACCGTTTTTTCCGACGCGGCGCAGTGCTTCCTTGGCGGTGGCCAGGAATGCCTCCGTGGTAATGTCCGTGGCCTGAGGCGGGAATTGCGCTTTGATGCTCTGGCGGGCCTCGGCTTCAGAGGTGGCAAACTTCGGGTCGCACTCAAGGACCGCGCGCGCCAGCGGACCGCTCACATAGAGATTATTAAGCTCGCGCGCAAAATCTTTGCCCGCCGCTGCAACACTCTTTTGGACCCGTTCATACCATCCCTGTGAATCGAGCCAGAGACAGAATCGAGCCTGGGGATACAACTCAGGAAGTCCGGTCGCTTTGAGGAGAATAGAGAGGATGGTCAGGCGAACATTTTCGGTGGTGCCACTTGGCAAGGCACCGGCAGCCGCAAGTAAGCCACCGGCACGTTTGCCGGCGGTCTCCAGCTCGCGCAGAAGAGCGCGCAGATCCTCGGGGATGTGGGGCACCAAGCTCCGGGCGGTTGCACCGTCGTCGAAGGCCGTGTCCTGCCAGAGATTTGCCGTCATCTTCAAGACATGTGACTTGCCGCTGCCGTAAAATCCACTGACCCATGCCCCTTTCTGGCTGGTCCGCCCGAGGTTCTCCAAAAATGAACGGATGATGCGCGTCAGCCCATCGGCAAACTGGCCTTCGCATACGAAGGTGGACAACTCACCGCGCAGTTCTTCCCGCGCCTTCGGGTCGGAGCCGTCCGAGATGCGCGCCTGCCCTTGGTTGACGAGGGGATTGTCCGCGGGGTCGCGCAGCAGTATGTCGTGGATTTTCATGGGGAAAATTCGTCGGAGTAGTGGGTGATGGGGATGGCGAGGTAATTCCAGTCGTCACGAGCATCCAACAGGCGGTAATTGTTGTGATCGTATTGGCCGGGAAAGAACACGAGGAGCCGTCCCCGAATATCGCGATCAACCTTGCGGAGGACCTCGGAGAAACGCGCCAAGCCAAACAGCGTTGCGACTCCCAGAACGGCGACAACGGTGTTTTCCGTCACGTTTGGGGCGGTCAGCGCGCGCCGCAGCTCAGCGGCGACGTATTCCGGGAATTCAGATTGGAGCTTTAGGCTCAGGTCGTCCGGCTGCTCGAAATAGGCGTCGCGGTATTCGTCGCTTGCGATCCACGAAGGGAAAGCGACGGTCACGTCGATTTCATGCCACGTGTGCCCGACCTCAAGGGTGGCGGTCTCAAAGAGCACCTTGCGCGCGCGCAGGGTCCGCTCCAGCTCCTTTTCATATACGACCATGATGACGCGTTGCGCGCCCGACATCGTGTGCTGCCAGGGAGTCGAGATGTGTCGCGTGTAGCGTTCGGCGAGTTCTTCGATGCGTGACATTGTTATTTGAGGGAGGAAGCGAAGCCCGGGCCGAGCCGTTCCAGTTGAAGATCGACGATCTTGTCCGAAATACGGAGGTCGATAAGGCCGGCACGTTTGGCTTCAAGCGCGAGGTTGCGCGCCGTGGCGGGGTCTGCATCCAGAACCCGCATCCATGGACTGCTAAACAGGGACTCACCCCGGATGCCCGCCGTGAATCCGACTGCCAGCGCCATCGTGACCGAAACGAAGTGAGGCTTGATTTGCTGACGGTGCTTGAAGGTCCGCCCGTGCAGATGTCCGGCCTGAGCCCAAGAGCTGGCGCAATTTCGGACTACTTTCGCGAGGATGCTATCGTTGAGCCGGCCTTCCGTGCCGGTCCTCAGTGCCCCTTCGGCGTCGGTCCGAGAGAACTCTTCTCCGACCTTCAAGTTTAGCACTACCGGTGCCGAGCACCGCAACAGGGGGTCTCTAGCCAGCGCGACAAGAATGGCGAGTTGGGGTTGCGAACCAGTGTCCATCGCCCATAGGCGCCGAAGCAGACGGAAAAGAGTAACCTGGGGATCAAGGGAGTAGAGCTCTGAGAGCCGCTGAAAAGAGAGTCGGCGGGTCGAAGCCGTCGGCTTCCCAAGGCAATTCTCTTCGACCACGCTGTTCTTGTAGGCCGCCCGGTCTGAGCCACCGGCGGTATGGTCGAGAACCGACCGAAGTTCGGACAGCATCAGGGTGCGACTACTGTGTGTCCCAACGGAGCCGAACCGAAAACCGGCTTCGATCTGAGCCGGTGTTGGTGATGGTACGGGGAAGAAACTATGGGCGTCTGAAAAGTTGGTCATCTCGCCGGCAAACTTGCCGGCGAATAAAATTGAGTCAATCAATTTATTCTTATGCCTGCCTTCTTTCAGATAGCCACGGCTTCCTGGACGAAAGTTTGATCTAGCAGCAGATAACTTTATATGTTGTATATTATTGTACAATAATAATATATGATTACATTCCCGCTGAAATCATAACCTGATCAGACCGCGTATGCCCACTTAAAGAAGTCCGGCGGTACGGAAACTGTAATAACCCAGCCCAGCCGGGTCGGCGGCAACTTCCCCCAGGATCACATGATCAAGAAGGTCGATTTCCATGGTCCGGGATGCTTCCCGCAACAGTCGAGTGAGCTGCACATCTGCGCTAGAAGGTGCGGGGTCCCCGCTCGGGTGATTGTGGGCACAAGCAATAGCCACAGCTCCATGTTGAACCGCAGTTCGGAACACCTCGCGGGGGTGCGCTAGGGCCGCAGTGGCTGTTCCAGAACTGATCTCAACCACCTTCCTGAGCCGGTTCTTCCGGTTGAGGCACAAGACCCAAAATTTCTCGATCTCTAGCCCCCGGGCAAGTGGGGCCATATGAGCTGCGAGCAAGTCGGGGCGGTTCAGGATGGGCTCACTCTCGCTCGGTTGCCTCACTATGCGCCGGCCAATTTCGATAAGGGCGGCTAGTTGCCGACCCTTTGCTCGACCGATTCCCTTAATTCGTCGGAAATCTTCGGGCTGCCAACTGGCGAGTCCGGCGATGGAGCCCGCCTGGGCGATCAATTGGGAGGCGAGTCCGAGGACTGAATGTCCACGGATTCCAGTATGAAGCATGATGGCGATCAGTTCGGTATCGCTGAGCGCCCCTGCTCCGAAGGCTTCAAACCGCTGTTGCGGTTGCTCCCCGCAGGCGATCATCAGCGTTTGGTGCTGGGCATTGTCGTTAGACGTGGATTGTTGCATGTTGCCATGCGCCCGTGCGCACCCCGTCCGGGCTTCCTTGCCCGGTTATCAAGGCGCACTCCGCGCGCTGGCCCTTGAAGGCACACCCAGCCACGGCCGAGGCCGCCGAGCGAGGAGCCTAGTCGCTCCTCGCGAGGGGGAAGGCCGAAGGACGGAATGGAGGAGCGCAGCGAAGCGAGAACTCCATGGCGGGTGTGACAAAATAGGGCAGCGAGCGGAGGCGGAAAATTCTTTCACTTCGCGACTGCGTTCGCGGGTGCCTGCCGGAAATCGGTTCAATTACCATGGTGCGAGCTGCACCTATTTTGTGGGGATGCCAGTAGCGCGCCGTTGACGTGAAGACATGGGTATCATGCAAACTGAATCCATTCTTTCCACGCTGCTGGCAGCGGCGGCCTTTCTGAAGCACGCGGTTCAAGATGTGGCCAGCCAATCGGTCCGGGACGCCTACGAGGCCGCAAAAGCGTACCTGCGCAAGAAATTCAGTTCGAATCCCGGCGCCACTCACGCGCTCGAACTGGCGACGGCAAAACCGGAATCGCTGATCCGAAAGGCACTCCTGGCCGAGGAAAGCGCATCGAGCGATTTGGACCACGATCCAGAATTAGGCCGGCTGGTCGTAAACCTCGCGGCGTTGCTGCCGCCATCAGCCGAAAAGGTGAGCCAAACCGTCCAAGTGACCGGTCACCGCAATGTCGTACAGGTTGCTGGGCGGGATTTCATCCGGACCGATAAACTCGTCCGTCGTAATACGATCACCCCCGATGAACGGCACCTGACCGTCGAGCAACGCGAGCGCATCCGCGAGGTGGCCGGTGAAGTCGCCGACCGGCTCGCCGGTGATGACGGAAAGAGCAATTTCGCGGCGGTCCATCGGATGCTCCAGCGCCGGTTTCAGGTCCCCTCCTACCTTTTGATTCCGCGCACCCGATTTGATGAAGCCCTGAGCTTTCTCCGGCAGCAACGGGCGATCAACCGTTCCCATCTCCGCGGTCGCAATCCGGTCGCCTACCAGAATGACTTTTACCGGGCGATCTTCGCCGGGGCACGAGAACTCGGTTGGGACGGAGAGCAGGTCTATCGGTTCGCGACGGACAAGTTGGGGCTTCAAACTGCAATCGTATCGCTCAAGGCGCTCGGCCCTATTCAACTGAAAAAACTGGCTGGAGTCATCCAATGCGCGGTGCGGACGAAGCGAGCCAGCCGCGTTTCGGTCGGGACGGCGAAGCCAAACTGATCCCATTTCTGTACGTGGCCAGGTGGGCCACAACCGGCGGCCGGTGCGGAGTCCTGGGGTCGCGACGAGTGAAGCCGCGCCGGGAGCCGCAGCAGGCTCGCCAGGTGGCGGCCAGCGGAGGCGGACGGCGGGCGAAAGCGAGGAGCGTCCCCAGGTCTCCGCACGCGTGCCGCACGCTCCGCGAGTCCACGAGGGCACGCCGATGCAGCGCAGCGCGGCGTGTCTTCGTGGAGGTCGGGAATAGGCGCAACTGGCGGGGCGGCAACTGCCCCTATTCCCTCCTATGCGCAGGTCTGCGCCGGTTGACGCTTCGCGTCATGCGACACGACCCGTGTCGCACTTACGAAGATCGAAACCTTACGCGAAGCGCTAAGGGGTCCTGTGTCTCAGGCAAAAAGTAACGTGGCTACGTTACATAAGTCATTACCGCAGAGTCGGATTTAACCACTATGATTCAACCGCGCATCCAGTTCAATCTCGCGACTGCGAGGCAGTATTTCCGCGAGCATCTCAGTGCGGGCGACTATTATTCCCAGGGAATGAAAGTTGCAGGTGAGTGGCTTGGTCAAGGGGCGGCTAAACTGGGACTGAAAGGCACGGTCAATGAGGCAGCTTTCCTTGCGTTATGTGAGGGCAAGAATCCGGTGACAGGGCTGAAACTAGGCCAGCGGATGAACACGGTTCGCCAAGAGCTGGGTAAGGATAGGGTCGCCAATCGCCGTATCTTTTATGACTTCGCCATCGCTCCGCCAAAGAGCGTGTCAGTGGTAGCGCTCTATCAGGATGATCGCATTTTAGTCCTGCACAACGAGGCCGTCCGCCAAACTATGCTCGAACTGGAGAAGTTCGCGGAAACCCGAGTGCGAAAGTCCGGGCAGAATAGCGAACGCGTAACCGGGAACCTTGTAACCGCCTGTTTCCGGCATGATACCAGCCGGGAACTCGATCCGCACCTCCACACGCATTGCATCGTGTTCAACGCGACCTTCGATCCGGTTGAACAACGGTGGAAGGCGGTTCACCCGGCTGGCATGTATCATGCAAAAAGTTTTGCCACAAATTTCTACCGACACGAACTCTGCAAGGGCCTGCGGGCGCTAGGCTACGAGATCGAGAACACCTCCCATAGTTTTGAAATCAAAGGCGTCCCGGCATCAGTGATCGGCCGATTTTCCAAACGAAACCAGCAGATCAATGAGGAGACCAAACAGCGGTTGGAAATAGGATCACCCATCTCCAACATCGGGGAGCTGCGCAAGCGCATAGCGCACGGAAACCGGAGGAGAAAGCTCAAGGATTCAACGGCGGACCGGTTACGCCCGTCATGGGAGAAGCAGTTGATGCCGGAAGAAAGGAGAGCGCTCGGGGCATTGCGCTCCGTGCAGCCGAAGGCGCCGGAACCGGCCAACGTGGCCGGCATTACAGCCTGGGCGGATGAGCACCTTTTTGAACGGCGTTCCGTGGTGAACGATTTCGAATTGATGTCGGCTGCGCTGGCGCATGGTCGGGGCGAGGCTTTCGACCTGGCCGCACTACGCGACGCTATCGAGAAGCGGGCTTACATCCGAGAAGACGGCACGCGTAAGCTCACGTCGCGGGAGGTGCTACGCTGCGAACTAGGAATAGTTGTCGCCGCTCATGATGGCCGCAATGGACACTCGCCCCTCAACCGAGACTTTCAGCCTGTCCCCGCCCTGTCGGCGGAACAGGCGGCAGCCGCGAAGCAGATTCTCGCCAGCCGGGATTTCATCACCCTGTTTCGCGGCAGCGCTGGCACGGGCAAGAGTTTCACCTTGCGCGAAGTGACCCGAGGACTTGAGGCCGCCGGCCATCCGGTGGTCGTGCTGGCACCGCAACGGCAGCAAGTCGCCGATCTCTCCGGGGACGGCCTCACCGCCGCAACGCTCTCGCACTGCCTTGAAACCAAGACACTGCCATCGCGTGCGGTCGTCCTTGTGGATGAAGCCGGACAGATTGGCGGAAAGCAATTGGGCGAACTGGTGGCCTTGGTGAAAGCGCGGGGTGGCCGATTGATCCTTTCGGGTGATACGCGGCAGCATGGTGCCGTGCAGGCTTCGGATGCGCTGCGCGCCATCGAAAAGTTCAGCGGTTTGAAGGCGGCAGTGCTGCGGGAAATTCGCCGGCAGGACCCAACGCGCGCAAAATCGGTGGCTGAACGCGCGTTCGTGGCGGCTTACCGTAAGGCAGTGAAATCGGCTGCGGTTGGAAACATCGCTGAGTCTTTCGACGGATTGGATCGACTGGGCTGTGTTCGCGAGGTCGCGCCCGATGAGCGCCGCGCTATGCTGGCACGGGAATACCTCGCCAGTCTCGACCGTAGTGAACGTGCGCTTGTCGTGGCCCAAACCTGGAACGAGGTGAATGGGATAAATGAGGCGATCCGGGCTGAACTCCAATCCGCCGGGCGCATTGGGTCCGGCATCGCTTTGAAGACCTACCAAGCTGTCGATCTCGATGAGGCCCAAAAGCGGGATGCGCGATTTTACCAACCAGGCCAGTTCGCCTACGTGCTCAAACGATATGGCCGCTTCGCCAAAGGCGATGTCTGCCCCATCGCCGGCACGAACGAACGCGGGCTGGTGCTGGTCAAGAATGGCCGGCACTCAACCATGAGCTACCGCCATACCCACCGGCTGGCCGTTGCCGTCGAACGAGACACGAACGTCGCCCCCGGCGACCGGCTGCAACTGAAGTTCAACGGCAAATCAACGGAAGGCCATGCCATCAGCAACGGCGAGCTTGTGACGGTGCGTCGTCTTCACAGCGATGGTTCGCTAACCATTGAAGACGATTGTTTTACGGTTAAGACGCTCTCACCGCGACAGCGGCTATTTAACCGGGGGTATGGCGTTACATCCTATGCTTCGCAGGGCAAGACCGTGGACACCGTTTTGTTTGTCGATGCCGCGTGCCGTGCCGCAACGAATCGGAACCAGTGGTATGTTGCCATCTCGCGCGGACGCAAACGGGTCATTGTTTTCACGGATAACAAAGCCGAACTTCGTTCCAGCATCGAGCAGAGCGGGGACCGGAGTCTCGCATTGGAGATGAGGATCTCCGCATCTAATTCGTCGAACCGGCGCGGTTTGCGGGTACGACTGCCGGTATGGACCCGCCGGGCGCTGGCGGCAACTGAGCGGGTGCGTCTGCACGAGGCCGTCGTGCAACTAACCGCCCGCAATGCCAACCATCCTAAAATCGCACTGTGAGCACGTTGCAAGACGCACTCAGACAGCGCCGTGCGGCAGAGCTGCCAAACAGTCGTTCGTGTGATTCGGCGGAAGCGCCGGTGCGCGCGCTGCAAATTCAATCATGGAATGGCGAGAAATGGGTATTCCCATGGTCTCATTTTTCCGCTGCCTGCCATCAGGGTAGCGATGAAACCGAGCAATTGGTGCTGTCGTTCGCCAATCATGAAGTAGTAATGGAGGGCGCTCGTCTTGCTTTGCTCCTGCCCGAGATTGCCAGTTTTCGTCTGGATAATTTGCGCGACATGCCGGCTAAATTTCGTTCTCAGGCGGATAAAAACGAGCCGTTCATCACCCGCGTCTCCGTGCGCTCCGCAGTGGACTCGCAGGAAAGCCGCCCGAAAACGTCCTGAAAAAACTCGGATTCGTCCAAGAAAGAGCCGCTGAATTCGACTACTCTGGAGCTTAGGCTTGGTCGGCCGATGGCGGTCGGCCTCCGCCCCCGTCAATATGATGGCAAATCTCCTTCTCTCCGTAGGCAGCGCCCTCGCCGCACTGGCATTCTGGACCCATGCGGGAGTCAGCCGCCCGATCGCCTATGCCCTCGGAATGCTATCTCTCTGGCAGCTTCGCTGCGCGATAGGATGGCGCTCTGGCACGCCGGTTATTCTCCGGTTGGGTGGCTTCTCCTGGGATATGTTCAGCTTTTGCCGTGGCTGGCTCATCACCGGTCAGGTGGGTACGGGGAAGACTGTCGCGGCAATCAACACGATGCTTTGGCAGGTGTCGAAAAATTGTCCGACCTGGGGAGGAGTCTGTGTTGATGACAAGGGGCTCTATTGGGAAACGCTTTCGCCGATGCTCGGGCACCTTGGCCGTGCTTCTGATCTTATTCTTTTGCAAGTTCGGCCCGTAGGTGCCGGGGCCGATTGGAAACCGATTCACCGGTTCAATTTCTTGGCGAACCCACATCTGCCGTACTCCGCCAAGGCGAAGATTGTCTGCGACGTGGCCGCCGCCCTTGGTCAGCGGAGTGAACAAAGCTTTTTCCGGATGCAGGCGCAGGTACAAATGGAATTTGCTTTCAAGGCCCTAGACTGCGCCGGCCTGGCGGTCACACTAGAAAACACCTATGACTTTCTCTCCTCGGACAGCCAGCTTCGCGAGGTCATGGAAATTGTCGGAAAGAAGGACACCCGTGAGGCACACCTGCTCAAGGATCACTTCCAAGAAAATTTCCTGACGCAGCCGGCGGAGCAATTGGGCGGGGTGAAAACGACGATAGCGAACTACCTGAAGCATTTTACCGAACCAGACATCGCCGAGATATTTTGCCCGAAGGAATCGACCTTTAGTTTCGACGACATTGACCAGGGTAAAATAATTTGCGTTTCCATCCCGCAACGATTTCCGGTGGAACGGCGTTACATCAATACGCTGCTCAAGCTGACGTTCTATGCTCATGCGCTTCGGCGCTTCGACAAACCGGCGTCCGAACGCATTCGCGACAACCTGGTCATTCTCTGGGCGGATGAAGCGCAGAAAATCGTAACCGCGAGCGATGACGGAATGAGCGACTACAACGTGGTGGATGTGCTGAGAGAAGCGCGCGCAACGGTCGTCGCCGCGACTCAATCTTACGCGTCGCTAATCCCGCCGATGGGCGACGAGCGCAAGGCCAAGGTATTCATCGCAAACATGGCGAACCGGATCACGTTTTCCGCCGCCGACGAGGACTCGGCTAGGATCGCAGCCGACACACTCGGCAAACGGAAGGGACGTAGGCGCACGGTCGGGTACACCGGTGGCAAGCGTTCGACCTCCTGGACGGATGAGGACAAGTACCACATCGAACCCCATGAACTGCGCCGTCTGCCAAAATTCCAGGCGGTGGTGCAGCATTGCGACTTAGGCTTCCGCAAAGTGCGGATTCCGCCGCTTGGCTCCGACGGTCGTTTGCCAAGCTGGTATCGGAGGGCCACCTGATGCCCGCCATGGCCGAAATTGTTTACCTGGCACCAGCGTTGCCGGGAAAAGAAAAGTTACTGGGGCTGCGAACGCATCTGGAATCCAACATCCGTGGCCAGCGCCATGTGCTCGAACGTGTGGCGTCTGTGCTGACGCGTGGAGAATTGGGGCTCGCCCACCCGTCGCGCCCGAAAGGCTCGTTCCTTTTCGTGGGGCCAACCGGCGTCGGGAAGACCGAACTGACGAATGTTTTCACCACGCACCTTTTCGACGGTTTGAAGCCCATTCGCTTCGATATGTCCGAGTATCAGAATCAATCCTCAGTGGAGAAATTGATTGGTCAGCAGGCCGATGAAATCGGGCTGCTTGGCCGAGCTTTGTCCGGCATTTCTAAGGGAACGCTGCTCTTTGACGAAATCGAGAAGGCGCATCCCCTCGTACTCGACCTTTTTCTCCAGATGCTTGACGACGCGAGCATTACCTTCGCGTCCGGCGAAAGGAAAAACCTCGGCCAGTTCTACATCGTCTTCACGAGTAATATCGGATCGGGAGAGGTGATGCGCATGACTTCGGCTCCAATGGCAACGGTGGAACGCACCGTTCTGTCCCGCGTCGGCCAACAGCTCCGGCCGGAACTGGTCGGCCGTATCACGGAGAAACTGGTCTTCGGTCGCCTGGATTTCGACACCCAGCGTGAAATCTGCGAGCTGATGATCGGGCGCGAGTGCACTCGACTGGGCGGACTGGGGTTCAATTTTGAAATGAGTGATGGGGTGGTGGAATTCCTGATCCGCAAGGGATACCATAAGTCGCTCGGCGCACGCCCCATGCGTTCGGTCGTGGAGCGACATTTGCAGGATGCAATTGCCCGTCGGCTGCTCTCATGCGAGTCCGGCTCCGGTCGCCTCGTAGTAGACTGCGGAACCGAGACATTGGTATTGCAGGCTTAGATAGCCCGCCGCAACGGGAACGGATGCGGCTGGTAAGAGTTTGTTAGAGGCTCACATAGAAAAAGGACTGTCAGGCGTAACGGAAGCGTCACAAACAAATATGCAACCTGGATGCAGTTGGGGGGTCCCACGTCGTATCACCGTTGGCATTCGGACCAACCGTGATGACATTCAATATGAATATTTACTGCTCATCATGGGCAATGTCTCGACAGAGTTGGTTCGGGCGGAGGAGGGGCAAAGAAATCGTGGCGACCTAAAATCTTCGGGGAGCGAGCGACCCGTCGGACGGGAGCTTTGCCGGGGGGAAAAGGTCAGCGTTTTCGGCGACCATCAACAGCCGAGGGAGTGGCCGGAGCAAACGCACCGGCTGGCGCAGCTTTTTTTAACTTTTGCCGGCGCGGATGGAGAAATCACCTGGCGTCGTCGGTCCGGTAATGAGGTCACTGAATCCCTCCTAGCTCATCAATACTGCTTTATCCCGCCAGGTTGTCCGTACGTGCTTAAATGGAAGAACGCGGCTGACGTTGTCCGCTTCCGTCTCGGGGATGGCCTATTGGAAGAGCACGTAGCCGCCCCATTGCAAGGAGTGATCGTCGAGGATTTTAATCCCCTGGCCCGTTTGGACGGTTGCGTCTGGTCGCTCGCCGAAACACTTTGGGAAACATGCCGGCGACCGTTTGTCCCGGTAGCGAGCTTCGTCGAGGGCATCGGTATCGCTCTCGTGTCCCGTGTGCTCGATTGGCAATTCCGCGCGCCTAATGAAACGGCTGCGGCTCCTCCGGTACTATCGCGAAACGTCCTTCAACGGCTTCTCGCCCACATCGAATCTCATCCGCTCGGCGGAATCTCCGTCGATGACCTGGCCGCGCAGGCCGGACTTTGCGTGGACCATTTTGCGCGGTTGTTCAAAAACGCGACCGGGAGCTCACCGTCACAGTTTATCCTGAAATGCCGCGTCGAAAAGGCCCTGGAGCTGCTGCGGACGGGCGAACTTCGCGTGGCCGATGCGGCATACGAGGTAGGATTCTGCGACCAGAGCCATTTGGATCGGCAATGCCGAAAGTTTTTCGGCTTGTCACCAAAAGCTGTGCTTAAAACCGCGCAATCTACGAAATCGTCCTGAGAAAACTCGGAATCGTCCAAGATTAAAACCGGGTAATTGGAGTAAATTGGCCAACGTCGAAGTTCGCATTTCGCCCGTGCGGGAGGTGATCGGAGACGCAGTCCCAATCATTCGTGCCAGGATCTCCTCCAATGAAAATAAAAACTCTGTTCAACCTGCCCGCCGCGCTCGCCGGTGTGCTTACCGTCACGAGCGAAGTTAAGGCTTCGGTCGTGCTCCCGCTGGCCCAAGCGACATCTTCCCTCAAGACCTCCGTTCAGACCGGCCTCGGAGTCGTTTTCCTCTTCGGCTTCATCTGGGGAGTCATCAATATCTGGGGCGGCGCGCAAAAGCTGAAGCACGGCGATGCGGACGGAAAGATGGGGATCGTGTCCGGCATCATAATTGCCGGAGCGGCGGCGATAATGACCGCGCTCTTTACGATCTTCGGTCTGAGCGATGGCGCCCTCACTCCTTCGTTCTGAACATGGACGGCTTGCGCATAACGGATACGAACAGCGCGAACGACAACAAGGGTCGTGCGTTCGGCCTTGAGGGGAACGATTTCATCTACGTTCTCGTCGCCTTTGTAGCCGCCCTTGGGCTGTACCTTCTCCTCACCGCGTTGCTCCGATTCGGAAAGCTGGATTCGTTGGTTTTCGTTTTGCCGATCTTTCTCGGCCCGCTGGGCTGGGTCGTCCTCCTGCGCCACAACAAACCGGCGGGTTATGCCGAGGACTGGCTTGACCAGAAGTTTAATGGAGAGGGCTGGGCCTTCGTCGCGCAATCGCAACCGCAATTTATCCGGAAGTCGGACCATGAAGGGCGCACCTAACGGTTATTTTGCGGAGGGCCTTATCGTCTTCGGATCGCCGGGGAAGGGCGGCCTCGCGGCCAAGGGTTTTTTGCTCCAGCCACCGGACCTGCGCGGCGGCAGCGTCGCCTACGTGAATGCCTACCAGGACAAGATTCGAAGCTTCCTGGCGGCCTTGGGACCAGGGATGCGGGCGCAGGTCCAGTGGACGTGCAACTCCGACTACAAACAAGAGCTGACCCGGTATTTCCGGGAGACCGAACGGGCGGCGCATCCCCATCTCAAGCGGGTGCGAACCGAGCGCTTCAACCGGTACTGGGAGAAGATGCACCGCCGGGAACTACGGCGGGAACAGCTCGTCCTATTCGTAACGACAGAAATGGCTGCATATGATGGCGAAGCGAAGGCCCGGGTCGGCCTTGATCGGTACTACGAGAGCATGCTAGGTCAGCTCAGAGGTCAGTTCGACGAACTTGCGGGCACTTTGCGGACGATTTTAGGCAGCGACACGACGGTATCACCCATGGGTGACAAGGAGCACTTCGCTTACTGTAAGAAGTTCCTGAACCCGTCACTCGCGGACCGGTTCGATCTCGATTTCGATACGGAATTCAATCCGGCGCTTTCGCTCCAGGAGAATTGCTGGAATTCCGATGGAGTCAGCCTGCCGAAGATCGGCTTCTACCTGGATGGGCGCTACCATACGGTTTACACCCTCAAACGCTGGCCCAGCCGAACCTATCCAGGCATCATTTATCGGCTGACCGGGCTTCCGTTCCTCGACTACCAGATCACGGTCGGAATCGAGCCCCTACCGACCAAGCGGGAGGTTGATAAGGAGGAAAAGGCCATCGAACGCCTGCGCGGCGAATATGAGGACAAGGAACGGCACTCGCTTCTGGTAGCCATTGGGAAAAAGGAGAAGAAGATCGAATCCCTCTCCACGGGCTTTACCAACGCCTTCACTGTTACCTTCATCATTCGGGTCTGGGATGAGAGCGAGGCGGCTCTCAGCGCCAAGTGCGCTGCGATCAAGAACGCCATCAATCTGATGAGCGGAGCGCAGTATTACGAGTGCGCCCTTCCCTCGACTGCAAAGAAGCTCTTCTTCGCTTCCTGGCCAGGCTGGACTGGGTCCACCTACTCCCATCGCTCACTCTACGCCGAGGACGCCTACCTCGCCGACCTGTTGCCGTTTTCGGCCACGTTCACCGGCCACTTGGCCGAGGCCGAGGCGATCTACGACGGATCGCAGAACAACTTGGTCGGTCTGCGCACATTCCTTGGAACTCCGCCCACACCCCAGCACGCGGTTCTCATCGGTGCCACCGGCGCCGGGAAATCCATGCACATGCGCGACTTTTTGGAACAGACGGCTGCCTATTACGACTACACCGTCATCATTGAGGAGGGGCTTTCCTATGAGCCGTTCACCCGTGCCCTCGGTGAACGGCCGATTATCCTCCATCCGGACGGTGACCTTACGATCAACTATTTCGACACGGGCGGCCTTCCGTTGGCTCAATTGCAGCTTGCGACGGCGGTGGCACTCGTTGCCCGGATGATCGGAGAACCGCCTGACCAAGAAACCCAGCAAATCCGTCAGGCTCTTCTCGCCCAATACATCAACCAGCTCTACGAGGACACATTCGAGGAGTGGTCCAAGCGCCATCGCGATCTCGTTCCCGAGGTCGAGCGGATGGCATGCGCAACGCATGGCTGGAAGCGCGGAAAAATGCCGCTCGGTTCGACCGAAATGGAGGCATTCGCCGATTTACGCGACCGGCTGAAGTCCGGGGAAGACGAGGCCCAGCAATTCGTCGCCGCCATATCCGAGGCTGAAATCACCCGTTTCCTCAAGGAGCCGCAGACCGAGCGGGCCGTCATGGCAATGGCGCACGCCCACTATGGGCGCGAAGATTTCCCGGTCCATGCGAGTCTGGTTGAACTCATGCAGTTCTCCAAATTTGCGGAGCACAAGCGGGAGCAAATCGACCATCTGGCGACCCTTCTCTCCGCCTGGACCGCGCACGGCCACTATGGGCGGCTCTTCGATGGAGCGACCAACGTCTCCCTTACCGGCCGGATCGCCCATTTTGAACTCGGCTACATCCCGGAACAGGCCATCGAACTCAAAACCGCCGCCGGTCTCGTCATCACGGGCTTTGCCCGCCAGCACATCATCGGGCTTCCCCGGGCGCTTTGGAAACGGATCGTTTACGAAGAGTTGGCCCGATTTCTCGATGTGCCTGGCGGCGAAAAAATCGTCGCCGAATCTTATGCCCAACTCCGCAAGTTCAATTGCTGGACGGCCTCGATTGTCCAGCAATACGCAAAATTCAAAGAATCGCGCATCCGCCCCGTCGTCATCGGTAACAGCAAACAATTTTTCCTGATGCGCCAATTCGACCGGGGCGACGTGGCGGACATCGCCAGCGCCATCAGCCTGCCGGAATCGGTCTGCTCCTCGATCCAGAATTATCCGATGCCTGAGCAGCAGCCCGAGGGGAAGAAATACTCGAGCATCTGCTTTTTCAGCCCGGTCAGCGATCCGCCGCTCTGCGGCACGGTGCGCAATGTTCAGCCGGCAAAGGAGACTTCCCATGAAAAAATTGCGGTATGATGTGATTGTGCTGCTGCTCCCCCTCGCTTTCTGCGGGTGCGGTACAGGGATGGGCGGCGCAGCCTCTGATGTCGGTCTGGCTGGCGCCGGGGGCGTCGTGGGCTACGAAGTGAGCGGTGACAAGGTGGGCGGGGCCGCCATTGGGGCAGGAGCGGGTTACGTCGCCTCAAAAATTGCACAAGCGTCCTACAAGCACGGGACCGCCACAGCGGAGCAGGCAGGCTACGACCGAGCAATGAACCAGGTCGTGAAACAACAGTATTGGATCATCCAAAATCAACAGAAGACGATGCAGCCGGCAGATGCGCGGGACCCGCGCCTTATGCCAGTTGTGATCCCGGAGAGCCGGCTCAACGGCGTCATCGTGGACGCCCATGTCGAGTATCTTCGAATCGACCCATGAAAACGCCTCTTTTCATTCTCATCCTGGCCATTACCGGCGTCCGGGCGTTCGCCCAGATTCCGGTCACCGATGCCGCGAGCATCTTGCAGCAGGAGCTTTCGACCGCTGAGACCCTCGCGCAATGGGCGCAGAGCATTGCGCAACTAAAAATTCAGGTGAGTCAGTCCAACCAGCAGATCGCCATTCAGACCGATCTCCGCAGTTGGGCCGGCAATCCCTCGGCGGTTGCGGTCAACATCAACCTTTCCACCCTGAGTGCCGGTAACGTCACTCAGGTCTACGGCCAAAACCAGACGGCCATCGTCAATGTGCCCAACAGCGTCGCGTCGTTGAACAATACCTCTTCGGGGACCTATCGCGCGCTCCAGGACACCGATCTCAACGGTAATTCCGTGCAGCACGATCCGCTGACCTATCGTAAATATTCGGTTTTGGACGCCCAACAGCAAAACTATGAGCAGGTGGTCAGCAGCACCAATGCGCGGCAGCAGCAATTGCAACAAGATTTGGCATCGACACTTGTCGATCTGAAGAATGCCTCGACCGATGCCGAAGTGCAAAAGCAGTCTGCGAAGGTCAATGCCTTGAACGGCCAACTCGCTGCGCTTGGAGCGACCCGGCGCGACCAAGCCGATCAGGTCGCGGCGCAAAAGGCTGCGAACGACTCTCGCCAGGAAGAGGAACGCAACTCCGCGGCGGAACTGGAGGCTCAGGATGACTACCTGGCCAGCCAGCGGATCACCACGTACATGCAAACGCTCACGCTCAGGCAAAACTCCAATGAAAACCAATAGCTCCCTCGTTATCCTGTTGGGCCTCCTCGGAGGTACGTTTCTTTCGGGTTGCGGCTCGAAGCAGGCAAAGGATCAGGCGCAATCGGAAGACAGGGACCAGAAGGCTGCCCAGCAAGCTAACCAGGCTCTTGTCGATGTGGACCATAAGATTGCCACCGGCTTGTACGGTCAAAAACCCACGCTTCCACCTACGCCGCCCCCACCCAAGCCCCAGGATTCGGGGCAGCCGCAGCCGACACCTACGACACCGCCGCAGTAATCCGGGACTCCAATGGAAGTCTTTTTTCCCACCCTCCAATCGAATATCACGGCGCTAGCCGGCACCCTCCGGTTCATCGTGTTCGCGATCATGGTGGTCGGCCTGATAATCTACGCCGCATCGCCGCGAACCACTGGGATGAGCCTTCTGGTGCCGATAGCCAAGGCGGTGCTGATCGTGACCGCCATCGCCTTCATGGACCAGTGGTTCCCGATGCTCGACAGCAGTGCTCTCCAGGTAGCCGACGCCGTCGATCCTGGGTATTCACAGAATCCCACGGCGGCTGCCGAATCAGTGCGCTCCTCGACGGCCACCAACCCAAATGGTCAGCCTTGGTCCTGGCGTCATCTTAACCAGTCGATTTATCAGGCGATGACGGACGCCATCGCGAATGTTTTTGTTTACGTCGGCACTCTCATAACGGTTCCGATGCTGATTCTTCAATACGTCCTGAGGTGGCTCCTGTACCTTCTAACGCCATTTGCCCTGGCGCTGATCCTTGTGCCGGGATTCAGCGGCATAAGTGTGCGTTTTTTCCAGCAGGTTCTGGCCATCCATGCATGGCCCATTGGCTTTGCTATGACCAATATGATGGCGCTCTCGGTCTGGCAGGACTTCCGCAACGCGGTCGGGGCAAATCCGCAAACGGTCACTGACGCGGTGGTTTACTCGCCATTGCTTACGTTCACCGGCGCGCTTCTTGGCACGATCATGATCGTGGTCGGAATGATTTCTACGCCTATCGTCATGCAGGCGCTTTTCGCGCAGGGCCATGCCTTCACGGGGACATCTGGAAACCCTGTAACGATGTTCCGCACCGCAACGAATGCCATCTATGGCGTTCGGTCTCTACGCGGTGCGTCGGTCCCGCTTGCATCAGCCAGATTGGCGGCAAATCCCAAGCCTCCTTCGACACCGCCACCAGCGGGGGCGGACAGCCGGCCCGGAATCTGACCTTTGAGCCATGTCAGACGAGCCCACTCAGGCACCTCCCATGCCGACACTCCGCGAGACGCCGGTCGATGCGACGAAGCGGGTGCCGGCGGACGCATCGCGGCGGGGAGCGTTTTCGGCGGCTAGGCTGTTTGCCGACCACACGTTCGCCGCCCGGGCGTGGTTTTTCGTGGCCTGCGGGGCGGTCGCGTTTTGCTTCATAGAGCCCTATCTCATCATCAGCGCCTACCGCACTCGGGAGCGGGTTGTCGTGCTCGACGGCGCCGGAACCTTTTCGGTCTCACCCCTCCTTGGTTTCGAGGAGGCAAAGGATCTGCATCAAGCGATGGCACTCTGGGCGAGTCTGGCCCTCTTTGAGCGCAATCCCAATGGATTCGACTACCCGGACATGCTGCAACGGCTTTTCCTGTCGGACGCATTCCGTAAGGCGCAGGGCGACCGCGACAAGACAGCCGGGGAATTTCAGGTAAAGAATATCCACCAAAAGCCGGAGGTGTTCAAGATCGACATCCTTCGGACCCGGGAGAACCAGGTGCTCGTGCGGGTGCAGGGGCAATTGATCCGCACGGGCATCTTCGAGGGCCAGACCTTCGCAGAATCACCAAAGTTCACCCTCAACCTCACTTTAGTGAGGAATCCGGACATGCTCGCGAATAAGCGGTATCCGCTCGGCGTATGGAGCTACGACTACACAATATTCTGATAGCAGCGATGCTGCCGATCCTTCTTGGCACCGCTCTCGGCGAGACTGAGCCGCTGAGGACCGATGTCATCAAGCAATTCCCGCTGGACGAGCGCACGGTGTACGAAATTCCCATCGGCCGGGATGTGCCTACGACACTGATGTTTCCCTCGGCAATCTCAGCGATCGAGGGCGCCAGCGTCACGACCAATCCTGACACACCCGCTCCGGTGCTGCTCACCTACAATGCGGGGCAGTATTTTTTGAGCGTGCGGGCCTTGATTCCCGGAGCGAAAGGCGCGGTGAATATCGTCTGGCGCAACCGGACATTCGTGGTTCGTTTCCATGAAGGACCGGCGCCCTATGGTTCGGTCACGTTTTATGACGACGATTTGGCCGGTCCAGGGCGCGCGGTTCAGAAGCGGGTAACTCCAGAGGTTTTGCTCGGCCTCCTCGACCGGGCGAAGAGCTACCAACTGATCGAGATGCAATATCCCGATGCCGTGCAACAAATCGAGCGCACGGAGCCCGGCAACATCTGCTACTACCGAGATTTCCAGGTCATCGTGGAGGAAGTCTTTCGGTTCGACCCCGAGGATACGGTGGTCTTCAAGCTTCGGTTCGAGAACAAAGGCGGCTCCGAAATCTACTACCAGCCGCAGCGCCTGGCCGTCCGCGTTGGTCAGGATGTCTACTATCCCTCGATAGTGGACGCCTCTGGGATCGTTCCGCCGAAGGCTTCGACGACGGCTTACTTCGCAATTACAGGCAGCCCAACTGGGGGCCGCGCGAACCTGAGCACCAAGAATATCTTTAGCATCATCGTCATGCGGGTGGAGCGCGACGCCAAGCTGATCGTCCCGCAATAACATGAGGCCGATGGCATTCATCAAATCCCCGATGGGAACCCTCGCCGTCTTTATCGGTTTCGTCGTGGTGGGTGGGCTACTCATCTACCGGGGCAATCTCCGGACCAAGGCCCAGGCCGAACAGATGACCAAGGTTGAAGAAACGTCTGAGCCTCCAGCGGCGTCCGTTGCTTCGTTCATTCGCGCCGCCGTACCGTTCAAATCAACGGCCCCGGCACCAGTTGCGCTCAGAGGAAGCGATTCCCCCGATAGCGGCGATTTGTCAGATGCAAAGGGTAAAGCAAAGGCTGCCAAGCCGGTGGTACTTCCGATCTCCCTGTTCTCTGTGGGCCGGGCCGCCCAAGACGGAACCGAGCTTTCGAAGACGTATGCCCCGTATGGTCGATTGATCCCATGCGAAACCGTTGTTACGCTCGAATCTTCCAAGCTCGAAACTCCGGTGATCGGCCTCGTCACTGAGGATGTCTGGCATAACGGTCGCCTCATCATTCCAGCCGGCGCCGAGGTCCATGGGCGGGCCTCCCTTGATCGTTCCCGCGAACGCATCGCGGCGGAGGGCAAGTGGGTATTCGTCTGGCGCGACCAAACCCAACTGAACGGGACCGAGTTGGTCGTCTCGGGCATCGCGCTCGACCGCGAAAAGGATGATGCAACGGGAGAGTTCGGCCTACGTGACGGGTCTGCTGGCCTCATCGGCACGTTAATCCAGACAGATAACCTCGCGGAGATTAAGTTGTTCGCCTCGACCTTTCTCGCAGGCATGGCGAGTGGGTTTCAGCAATTGCAGACTGAGACGACGCCCTTTGGGATCACGCAGATTTCAAGCGGAACGGCTCGTGATGCCACGCTCCAGGGTACGGGGGCAGTGTTGAACGCCTACGCACGGCAAATTCAAGAAGCCATTGCGCGGGACGGCTTTTTCGTCCGGGTCCCCGCCGGCAAGCAATTTTACCTCTATGTGACCCAGACCATCGACCAGGCGTCGGGCACCCGGGGAAATCGGAGCAACGAAGACATATGGAGGAAGGGCAATGAAAACTAAGGCGCTACTAATTTTCTTCTCGCTCGCATTTGCGGGCTGCCAAGTTTTTGACCCGCACGTAGCGAAGGCACCGCCGCCTGCCCCGCATCTGGAACCAACGCCCGCGCCGGTTGCAGGCACGGAACTTGACCAGAAGAACACGGATAACGTCCGGGTCGGTGAGAACCTGAAAGCATACCCAACCGGCCGCTACGTCGATCCGAACGACCCGAACGTGATGCACGAGGCGCATACGATCTACCGGCGGGAGGCGGGGCCGAATTGGAACCTTAACCCGAATGCCCCGACAGTCGTTCCCCTCGGCCCGGTCCTGGCCGTGGCCGACCCGGCCAAAGAGCCCACTCCTTTGCCGGCCGAGCTGGAACAGAAGATGGCGGAGCAGAATCAGCTCATGGCTTCGCTGATTGAGCAGAACGAAGCACTGTCGGCACAGTTGGCAAAATTGACCAAAGACATCGCGGAAGTGCGCGCCAAACAATCCGCATCAAACGGAGAAGGAGGGAAATAATATGGAAACAAAGGAACCGCCTACAATCGAAGGCTTGCCGCTCGTATTGCCGGCGCATCTGACGGCGAATTTTGAGAAGGCCGATCAGCGGCTTTTGGAAGCCTACGGAAGCAGTCCCGGTGTCACGGAGTTGGTGCGCCTTTGGGTCGCTTGCGGCACCTCACGCGCGATTCAACGCGAATTCGAGCGCGCCGTGTTAGACATCGGACGCAAAACCCTCAACCCACCGGACAGTGGTGAATTCGATGAAGACTGTCTCTAACTTTGGGCGACTCTCGCCTAAACAAGGTCAAGTGCCGCTGGCGACCAGCCGCCTTGCACAACAAATGGCTGGGAAAAAATAGGAGGCATTATGCCATCGTTAAAACAAGCAATCGCCGACAAAAAGGCGCAGGAACCCGCGCTGCGGAGAAACCCGGAGATCGACGCCAAACTGGATAAGTTCATCGGGGAGAATCCGAAGCTGGTCGAGTATTACAACGGACTCAGCAAAGATGATCTGATCCGTAAGCTGATGCTCGGAAAAATGCAGAAGGCCGAATACTCGAACGGTCGCAACGAGGAAATCCGGGCCTGGGTGGAGGAGCATCCCGAGATCAAAGCGAAGATCGAGGAACGCCTCCGCAACGTGCCCGAGGCCAACCGTGAACGGGCGTTCATCAACGCCGCGAAGACGGAGGCCCTGAACCAGACGGTGCGGCCGAACGGCGTCCGCGTCTAACTGCGGGTTACCGGGCGGCGGGCGCTTCGGCGCCCGCCGCTTTCGTTGCTGCCTCGTCACTTCGCCGCCCGCAAAAAGAACAGAATTCCACAGAGCTAGTCTTTGCCATACCATTCTGGAATCTGAGCGCCGAATCCGCTCGCTTGTAAAATCTGGGCGTCACGAAGCATGATCTTTTCGCGGACTTTTTGTACGGCCTCATCCGCTCTCATCACCGTCACGTTGATTTTGGCCAGCTCCTGACGCCGGCCTAAGATGCCACCCGGCTGGGCTTTTGAATCACCATCATTGGTGATCAGAATGCAGTCATAGTAGGCCGCGCCCAAAACGACCCTAACGTCATTGCGCTCATTGTCGGTTTTTGCACCGGACGGAAACAAAATTGTCTCAATCTTCGAATAAAGGTCCTGCATGTGCTGGTCATTTCCCCAGTCCGGGAAGATTTTCTGGAGTTCTGGGTCTTTGTCTACGGCAGTGAGCGACACCACGTAATCGGAGGCTTTTTGAGCCCGTTCCTTTCCTCCATGTCCCCGTCCACACTCTTCCGCCGCAGCTTGAGGAATTTCAATTTGGATGACGCCCGCCTTCTGCCATTTCTCAAGCTGGTTCATCTCGGCGTCCTTCAACCGCGCATTGATCCGGTTTGTGTCGATTGCGAAGTCGAGGTAGACGTACGGAGAAATAATTAGATGTGGGTTCACAGTCAGTTGGAATGGCTCCAGTTACGTGGGAGTCCACTCGATTGCATTCCCACCTTGATAGGTTTGGCCGATTCGAAGCTCCCGTCGAGGGCCGCAGTCAATGGCCAGTACCGCACAGCCAAATTGATAGCCGTAATCGCGTGACTTCGCCTTGGGTCGTGTGAAGAGCCTCAGCTTTAAATCGTCGTAGGCGCTCAACGCTGGATCATCATCTTCGTCCGGTGACCGTCGTCGCCGTTTTACCTCAACAATAAGAAGGTCGTTTCGATCAGAACGTCTTTCATGTACAACGATGTCAGGGAACACCGAAACCGAGTAGTACCCCTCAGTTTCGTCAACGCTTCGACGCGCGGCTTTCACAACATCGACGAACTGCTCGTCCTCGAATGCAAGCGCCTTCGGATCGGCTTCATGGAGGTTGTATTCACAATCGACCACAATTGCGCTGGAAGGCGCAACAATGCCGGATTCGGCAAGCGCTCGCTCCAGGCACACAGCCAGCCTATGAGTGATTGCTCGCTCACCCATCTTTCCAGGGAGCATCTCTCCGACGGAAATGGTGCCATCGAGCATGGTGCGGTCACGGCTTGCGTTGAACGAGCGAACGGCGCAATCGAGGCAAACTCTGGCAATTCTCCCATCTTGTATTGAGGAGTCGGGCATGATCGAGACTACCTCGACCTTTGCCGCTCGCGCAACTCAACGCCTTGATCCGGCTCGACCGAGGGGACCCAGACGGAATCGACGTGGCCTCGCCCATGGCGGAATGCCGATAAATTTCACAGAAATATTTGCCACGGATTTGCCAGCGGCTTGTTTTTAGATTGATTTCGTTAGCACTCGTTCTATCTTGTTCTCTGTTCTAAGTCGTTCGTAACAACTCAAAAGCACGTTCAGTGAAGCTTTTAGGTTGTTGGGCCTGAGAGGTTCGAATCCCTCCCTCTCCGCCATCTTCTACAGAGGGGAATCACCCCAACCAGGGTCTAGTGCAAAGATTGGGTCTAGTGCAAAGATTGGGGAACACGTTTGGAAGCGAGGGTGGGTTATC
>Ga0182015_10000731_pt1 | contig 45840 bp, 33 predicted proteins | sample 712P3MmetaG_FD_120478 | JGI IMG/M metagenome (GOLD analysis project Ga0182015, IMG submission 120478) | Permafrost microbial communities from Stordalen Mire, Sweden - 712P3M metaG | ecosystem: Environmental > Terrestrial > Soil > Wetlands > Permafrost | place: Sweden: Stordalen | collected...
AACAGCGCTTTCCGGAGCAATCGCAAGATCGAGCTGGCCGATGGGAGTGCGACCGATCTTCGAAAGGAATGAGTTCAGCTTGAACTCCATGGGCTCAGTCGAAAGCACGTGTTCGAGGACTCCATCCTGGCGGGCGAGCATGCGAAAAAGCGGCAAGTTGGCATCGTCGCCGACGGCGAGAATATAAGTGCGCGGGCGCTGAACCTCCGGCAGTTGCTGCCAGGCAGAGGCATACCAAGTCGCGAGTTTGGCGTTTGTGATGGGACCGCGGGTCGCGCCCCCATCGCTAAGAATCACCAGATAAGTGTTAGCCGCTCCGGGAGACGTCGCTTGTTGGAGTCCGGCCTGCAGGGCGCGTCGCAGATCGGTGCCACCGCGCAGCCGGCTGGCGTGGACAAAATCAATGGCGTGCTGAACGCTGTCAGCATCCGCAGCACTGACGGGCAACGCGTGAATTTCAGTATTGAAGAGTATGAGACTGAATCGGTCAACGGAGCGGAGAGTCCGCAGCAGCGTTTCCAGAGCCTGGTAGCTGCGCTCCAGCTTTTCCCATTGCATGGAAAGCGATGTATCGAACAGGATGATGACGGTCTTGGGCCCACCGCTGGCTGAGTTTGCCGCAGAACCGGAGCTACTTCCGAGCCCAAGCAACGCCTCCGTTTCAAAGAAGCCAGGCTCGTTCGTACTGCGGACGGGCATGGTTTCTGTCGGCGAAGGCTGGCCGGTGACCGGATTGCGATACGTCAGAATCTGAAGCTTGTCTGACGCAGCAGGATCCAGATCGTAGGTGATCACGAAATCTTCACCGAGGTTGACGTTCTCTCCTTCGAAGTGGCCCTGGACGATGTGAGCCGTGTTCTGTTCGAGTTGCAAAGGGAAGCTTTTTGCGGGCGCCTGGAAGTTCCGAGTCGCGTGAGCCGTATGCAACTCGACATTGATGCGAAGATGGCGCGCGGCTTGCGCCTGATACGCATCCGGGCGCAGCGGGATGGCAAAGTACGACTTCAGATTCTCCACTGGAATTGATTCGTGATATTCGATCTCCAGGCGTTTCGTTCCGAAGGCGGGAATAGGAACGATGCGTGCGCTGAAGATGGAAGTGCGCTTGGCCTCTTCGGCGCCACGTTCACCCATCTGCAGAAGGCCGGGATCGATCGCCTGCTGCTTGAGCTGGTTGTAGATCTCCTCGGCCCGCTTGCGTTCGAGGATGGAAGCGGGAAGCCTCGTAGGTCCGTCCCAGGTAGCAAAATCGGAGATAGTGGCGTGGCTGGGCAGAGCGAAAATGTAGTCTCCTTCCTGAACGCCGCCGGTGTGATTAGCGAAAACCTGGCGCACGAAGACCTGTGCGTCGCCGTTGTCGATGCGGATGGTGATTTCCATTTCTTCGAGCGAGAGGATCGCGGGGTCGGGCTGCTGCTTGTCACGAGGAATAAGAATGCCCGCGTCGGCAAACAGCAGCGTCGACGTCAAGAGTGAGATAAGAACCGCCAAGAGAAAGTTTTTCATGAGTGCAGCTTCTGCTCTGGAATGCGGACCAGACCGTTGTCAGTCCCAACATAGATATAGCCATTGCCGCGAGCGAGCGCGGTCACGTTCAAAGAAGGCAACCCGGCGTCGATGACGGACCAGCGCCTGGACTGCCGATCATAAAGATACAGACCATTTCCCAAAGTACCCGCCAGCACATAATCGGGAGTGACCAGCATCGCGTTGGGGTTTACTTCAAACTGTCCGGAAGCTTCCTCGAAAGAATGGAAGCGCCCAGAATGCTCGAGGCCGAGAATGCCCGCGCCGTATGTGCCGACCATCCATTCGTCGCCGACCGGGACGACGGCCGTGATCCAGTTGTGCTTCAGGTTGGAAGTCACGGTGGTGTAGTTCGCCGCGACGGCGCCTTTGTCTAGAACCGAGATGCCACCGAGCGTGCCGGCAATGAGTTCGTCGCCGGAAACTCCGAGCGCATAGACGTGGTTGTTCACGAGTCCGTGAAACGCATACATGCTGCGCGCACCGGTCGCGTCGAGGAAGGTCAGTCCGGCGGGAGTGGCGAGGGCGAGCCCGTCGCCGTAAGCAGCGATATCGGTGATGTGATCGGCAATGAGCCCGTCGGTGCGAGTCAGCACCTGCTGCTCGGCGCCAGCGTTGTCGAAGCGAACCAGGCCGTTGGCGGTGGCGACGTCGATTGTGCCGGTCTTCGCGTCAGGAAAAATGCGGTTGACACAAAATACGTGCTCGTCTTCGACGTGGTTCGCGCGGCTTGTGTCGGCAGCAAGAATATCGAGGCCGCGATCGAAATAGCCGACCCAGAGGCGGCCACTCGCGTCCGTTGCGAGCGCGGAAATGTTGCGATCGCTAAGCGTAGCCGCACCTGCTTCTAGTACACGCTGCCAGCCGAATTCGCGAGGCTTCGTGCGGTACAGCCCATTACGAGCCAGGGCGAACAGCCCGTCTCCAGAAACAAAAAGCTGCCGCACTCCAGACAATTGAGAATCGTGGAAGGCGTTTGGATTAGGGCGGCGACCTGCGAGCTGAACCGAGATCACCCCCTGATCTTCGGACCCGACATATAGCTGGTCGCGAGTCGCGAGCAGAGCAGTCGCCAGCACTCCGGGAGCGAGCACCCGGGAAAGACGCCCACGGCTGAAGACGGCTACACCGAGCGGCGTGCCGACGTAGGTTGTGTCACCGGCCACTGCAAGGGAGGTGACCTGGGGATCCGGCAATCCCTGAGCTTCCGTGAAGCTGTCGGTCGCGCCCGCATGGAAGTGAAGCACGCCGCCGCTCAGAGTACCGATCCAAAGATCGGATTCACTGCCTGCAAGGGCGGTCACATAGATGTCTTTCAATGTGGCGTGCAGAACCGCGATTTGTTTTCCGTCGTAAACGAGAACGCCTTTCTTTTTTGTGCCGATAAGAAGATGGCCGGAAGCAGCGGACAAAATCGTCGTGATGGCGCGTGTATCGGAACCGTAGGGAAAAATCTGGCGGAAGGCCCTTCCATCGAAGGCGAGCAGCCCGTCATCGGCGGTCGCAAGGATAAGCTCAGGTTCGCGGGAGTCGGCCAAAACGGCGGGGGCAAGCGCGATCAGCGGCGATCCGGGAAGCTCGCGGCCAACTGCGTATTGGTGGAGCTGGGCGCCATCCAGGTCATATTCCAGGAGTCCGGCGGGGCCTGCCACATAAAGATGATCCTGGAAACGCGCGCCCGCGAAGAATACTCCCGCGGAACTGATCGGCTCGAAATCGGTGTTCACCGCAGGGGGAAGCGGACGAACTACAAAGCGGATCTCGTGTTCCGAGCGGATGTCTTGCGCCGCTGAATGGAGCGCCCGCGAAGCGCGCCAGATTGCGGCCGCCCCGAGTACAAGAATCAGGACGAATCCAGCCGCAATTGCGGTTTTGGCCGAGACGATGAATCTCCGTCTCATGACTCCTGCTTTCTGAACACTGAACTATAAACTGCGAAGCCGACGCTGCAAATAGAAAGCAAGGTACGGACCAAACTTGGATTCCCATGCAGGATAAGTACTTCCTAAGATAACGTTCGCAAAACGAGGCGCACATGGGACACAGCGTGTCAGGGGGAACACGAAGAAAAGAACCGCACCGCGCCTTGCGACGGGTTGCGTCATGAAATGAAGAGACCCTTGGATCGAACTTTTGGAAAAACTTATGTCCTAAAGGTTTTGAACGGGACTGCCGATAGTGCAGGTAAGACCGGGTGGGGCGCAAGCTTCCCCGCGGGAGAGGTGGAACGGTGACAATTGGTTCGATTTCGGCCGCAGGCCTCAGCCAGTACGTTCTCTCGACAAGCAACTCGAATCAGGTACAGCAGACGTTGCAAAATCTGCAAAACAGTCTTGCATCCGGCGACCTGAATGGCGCCCAGTCGGCATTCCAGACCCTGCAGAGTCTCTTCCAAAATTCCGCGGCGGCCGGCGGAAGCAGTGCGTCGACCAGTTCTCCGCTCGCAACTGATCTGACATCGCTCGGCAGCGCACTGAGCTCAGGCGATCTATCCACCGCCCAGTCTGCTTTTGCGACCGTGCAGAACGACTTGAAAAACTCCCCTTCGCTGTCGGAGACCAACGAGATCACCGCCGCAACTCAATCCCTGCAGTTAGTTGAAGACCTACTCAGCACGGTGAATCCGAGTACGGCTTCTTCCAGCAGCCCAGACCTCACGACTTCCGTATTGGAAAGCGTATATGCAAGCAAGAGCGGCCTAAACGTTCTCGCCTGAAGCCCGGGACGATGACATCGGATTTCCAAGCCTTTACTGCGAAACTAAAACATCCTCGTTATCGCGATCAGGCCTTCCGCGCTCTCAACTCGCCGATTGCCCGAAAAGCCTGATCAATCGCGCAATCGGTATAGGCTGAAGCCCCCGCATCCGAGTTCGCGATTGCAATCTGCCCGAACGGCTTGCGGCCGACCACCCAAGGCTTCTCCTCCTCGGCCCAGTTCGGATCAAACAAGGGATTGTAGGCGTAAGCGTATCCGTGCGCCCACCGGTTCACCGTGAGGCCATCAATGTCGCGTGCAGGATCGAAGCCCGCACTCCCCAACATCCGCGCCAGTTGGTCGCGCACGTTGCGCTCAAACGTGGAAAACGGTGTGCGCAATAACTCCGCCCGGCCCGCGCGATTTTGATCGCGCACCGGCAACCCCGGCTTGCACGGAGTGCGAAGCATGAAAAGCACCATCGGTTCTTCCGGCTTGCCGGGAAATGCATAATCGCCCAGGCTCACCGGAAAATCGAGCGCGGTGTACACGTGATAACTTCCCGGCGCCTCGATGTGCCGCACTCCTAATTTTTCAAACGATGTCCAGTTTCTAATCGCGACGTGCGTGTACACCAGCGGCGACTTCACCAGGTACGCCAAGGCTTCCTTCTGCTTCTCCGGCAACTCCGGACACAGGTAAGGAATCATGCCGTTGTAACAGGCAAGCACACACTGCTTCGCTCTGACCGATTGCAACTTCCTGCCTCGCACGTACGCCACCTCAACTTCTTTCGCCGCTCCGACGCTCGTGTGCTTCACATTCACAACAGTACTATTCAGGCGGATGCGGACACCCGATGCATCCCGATCCAGCCGGCTGTAATCGGCCCGCGCCGTCACCACGTCTTCCATGGTGCTCCCGGGCACCGCGCCCGGAATCAGAGACCGCACCAGCAAGCGCGCGATCGAAGCATTTCCATCCGGGAAGTGATAGATATACGGCTCTTCCTTCTTGTCATCCCCCAGATCCATACTCTGGAAACCGGCGTACGTGATCCCGCCATAGTCGTCGCCCTCCACGTAGCACTCAATCGCCGGTACCGCATCGATTCCCACGGTGAAGAGGTCGTGCGTGTAGCTCTGAAAAAACTTCAACGCCTCCGGATTCACCTTGCAGATGTTGGTCAGAAAATCGGCATAGCTGATCTTCGACAACTTCGCGATCTTCTCTTCCCGCGAGAGTCCGGGCAGGTAATCCACCTTTTCCGTGTACACCCGTGCGATGTCCCGTCGCAGGTCGTCGCGCAAAGGCGTCTTCGCCAGCCACTCGGCCCAGGGCGTCGTTCCCAGCCCCGCGACCAGCCGGTCTTCGCCGAACGTTTCCTTATCGAAAAAAAAGCCGGTTCCCAGCTTCCGCGATGCGTACAGCTTCTGGTCGTAGGCTTTCACAAACTTCTGCGTATCGATTCCCAGCTCGACCAGTAACTGCTTCGCTTCGGCGCTGTACTTTCCCGGGCTCTCGATCGACTGCGTCCCCCCATAGCCGAGCAGCAAGCGGCCGCCGGAATGGAACTCGTTGCGCTTGGCGTGTCCGCCGAAGTCGTCGTGATTGTCGATCACCAGCACGCGCGCTTTTTCTCCCGCGCTCTTGCGAAAGAAATACGCTGCCGCCAGGCCGCTGATTCCACCCCCGACCACGACCAGATCATAGGTCTCACCCGTCGGTTGCGGGCCACCGTCTGCGTCCCAAGCCTCGCCATCGCGCAAGCGATGGGCATAAGTAAATGTTCCATCGTGGTTCCCGCGCATGCCGGTAAGTGCTGGAGGATAGTAGTCCGCGGCCTTCTCGGGCCAGAACGGCGGCGCATCAGTCTGCACCGCGAACTCCGCCGGCGCCAGGGCCGCCAGCGCACGCTGGCTCGCCAGCACTCCTCCGATTCCCACCACCGCTCCGTTCAGGAAGTCCCTCCTCGAAATCGGGCGCCCCATGCCCAATTCGCGGTCTCGCTTTTCGTCGGCCATTCGAACGCCTCCGGGAAACGGAGCGATTATAGAAGAAAGAGCCCGCTCATCGCATGATGAGCGAGCGCCACGGGACTTGGCCGTCGTTGATGGCGTAACAGGAATGACAGTTGAAGCTAGATTGCGTTAGGCAGTTCTGGCAGCCGGACTCATCGTTTGGTAACAGCTTCCACTGACGCTTCGTCCCGTACCGACTTCAGCCGGCTCAGGGCCGCGACCGGCCGGGCGAACGGCATGGGGCTGTCCTTGCTGTAGGCGCGCAACAAGTGATAGGTAATGAGCAACTGCGTGAGGGCCAGCGGATCGCTATGCCGCACTTCACTGCCGTCGTTGTAATCGCCGAACTGGTCGGCGCGCAGCGGCCGTAGATCGGGAAGATGCTTCCAGATGGCATGTTCCAGTTGGGCGGCGTGCTCGCGGCTCACGCTGCCGTCCACCTCAAGAAACTCCACCGGACGTCCGCAGTCGCGTCCGAGATCCAGCCGAATTCCTGCGGCGTGGCCGTTTTGAGCGTTCACCAGATAGGTAAGGTCGGGATGCGGAATGGTCGGGCGCAATACCAGATGAACATTCAAATGCCCGTCTGCCTGGTCCGATCCCACGCCACTTTCCGGATGGAAGCGCACGACAATGTCGGCGAATTCGCGCTGCGGACGGATGAAGTCTCGCGAATCCGGCTCGCGCCGCTCCATTTCTGTCAGTACCTGCTCCGGCACATAACCACGCTTGGCGGTATCCCGTTTGATCTTCCACAGCAGCCTCATGTCCTCGGGAGGATCGAGAAATACCTTAACGTCATAGAATTGCCGCATCGCCGGCGTGTGAAATCCCAGCAGCCCTTCCACAATCACGAACTCTCGCGGTTCCACATACTCCGGACGAACCAGCGAGCCTGTGCTGTGGTCATAGACCGGCTTGAGCATGGCCTGCCCGTAGTGCGCACGCTCGAGGTGTAACTCGAGAATGTCGAGAAAGTTGCAATCGGGATGCAACGGAGTGATGTTCAGGCGCGCTCGCTCGGCGCGGTCGTACTTGTGATAATCGTCGGCGCACACATGCGTCACCCGCTCCGGACCCAGCAGGCGGGTCAATCCCCGGGTGATGGTTGTTTTGCCGGCCGCGCTGTCGCCCACGATGCCCAGCAGGATTGGTCTTCTTTTCATCTCATCATTTCTCCTTGCCCCTGCTCCGCGCCAGCGTGCCCCTGACAGCGCCCGTTTCGGCTTCCCCGTCCAGTCCTCCCTCAAAGACCCGGCTCCCGCGTACGTCAACTGCGGCAATACGAACCAGTTGCTCTTTGCCCACGCACCCGCCCGCCGTCACCAGCCGGCTGGCTTGCCGTAGCTTCATTCGGTCGATGGCATTACGCACGCTGCGGGCATTGGCGAACTGAGGCTGCCTGGTCCGCAATTCGAGGTATTCCACAAACGCTTGCCGCGATTCGTCATCAAACGTGTAGTTCTGCTCACGCAGCATTAATTCGGCAATCGCCGCCAGCTCCTCCAACGTGTAATTGGGAAAGCTGATATGGTGCGCCACCCGGGAGCGAAACCCGGGATTGTACTGAAAGAAAGTGGCCATTCGATCCTGATAGCCGGCCAGGATCACCACCAAATCGTCGCGCTGATTTTCCATGGCCTGCAGCAACATCTCAATCGCTTCCTGCCCGTAGTCGCGTTCGTTTTCCGGCCGGTAGAGGTAATAGGCTTCGTCGATGAACAGCACGCCTCCCATTGCTTTCTTCAGAATCTCCTTCGTCTTGGGAGCCGTGTGCCCAACGTATTGACCCACCAGATCGTCGCGCGTGGCAACCACCAGATGGCCGCGCCGCAGATAACCCAGGTGGTGCAGTATCTTTGCCATGCGCATGGCGACTGTAGTCTTTCCGGTGCCTGGATGTCCGGTAAAGGACATGTGCAACGTAGGGCGCTCGGTGGATAATCCAACTTTTTCGCGCAAGCGACTCACCAACAACAGAGATGCCACGCGCTGAATGTAAGTTTTAACCGGGCTCAGGCCGACAAGCTCTCGATCGAGTTCATCCAGAATTTCGTCGAGCTTCGAATCGCGATGCGCTGCACCGATATCCACCAGGCTCTCTTCGGCCTCGGGCTCTGCCTCCACCATGGAATCTGGATCGAGTTTGTGCATGGCATTTGCTCGCGGTTCTAGTTCGCGGACTTGCTTCTCGATCGAATGGTGTACTGGATGCGGCGATCCGATCCTTCCGTGCGGTCCAAAGAAAACCCAGGTTCGTCCTCGGGCCGCTGCACGATGAAACTCACCATCGTCGTTTGCTTGCCTTTGGTGCGGTCATAGCCATTCAACTTAATGTAGTGTTCGGGGAAGGCCTTGCGACATTCGTCGAGCCGATCCATTGCGGCATTCAAGTCCTGCAAATCGAACATTGGAAGCCCCCACATCTCCCAATACGAATTCCGCGGGTGCGGGTCATCCGTGTACTCGATCGAGAACGCCCAGCCATTATCAAAGCAATAGCGCACCTGCGCTTTGATCTGGTCTTCCGTGAAGTCGGGCAAATAAGAAAAGGTACCTTGCGTGATACGCATGATTCGTCTCCATTCAACAGTACCGCCTTAACAACTGCGATTCGCAAACCGCAGCTCATGCCACGGTAACCGTGCCAACCGCGTCGGGTACGTCCGTGGACTCGAAGTCATAGCTGACGTCCTTCCAGATATCCAACGCCTTGCGCAGTTCCGGCGACCATCGTGCAGCCTTGTTCAATATCTCCGGCCCCTCGTTGAGATAGTCGCGGCCTTCGTTGCGGGCCTGGATGATCACCTCCGTGGCCACGCGATTCGCGGTTGCGCCTTGTGCAATTCCGTCGGGATGGCCAATCGTGCCACCGCCGAACTGCAGCACGACATCTTCACCCAGAAGATGCAGCAACTGATGCATCTGCCCCGCGTGAATGCCGCCGGAAGCGACCGGCATCACTGCCGGTAACGAGGCCCAGTCCTGCTCGAAATACAATCCTTGCGATAGATCGGCATCGATCTTGTTCGAACGCAGCGTGGTGTAGTAGCCGCGAATCGCATTGGGATCTCCCTCCAGCTTGCCGACCACCGTGCCGGCATGAATGTGGTCCACACCTGCCAGACGCATCCATTTGGCGATGACGCGGAAGTTCACGCCATGCGTCTTCTGCCGCGTGTAAGTTCCGTGACCGGCGCGGTGCAAGTGCAGAATTACGCTGTTGCGACGCGCCCACTTGGCCATGGACTGAATAGCGGTATAGCCGATCGTCAGGTCGATCATGACAATCACGGTGCCCAGATCTTTGGCAAATTCGGCGCGTTCGTACATCTCTTCCATCGTTCCGGCAGTCACGTTTAGATAATGTCCCTTGATCTCGCCGCTTGCCGCCGTGGCGCGGTTCACCGCTTCCATGCAAAACAGAAAGCGGTCGCGCCAGCGCATGAAAGGCTGGCTGTTGATGTTCTCATCGTCCTTGGTGAAATCGAGGCCGCCATGCAGCGCTTCGTACACAACGCGCCCGTAGTTACGGGCGGAAAGGCCGAGCTTTGGCTTCACCGTCGCGCCCAGAAGCGGACGACCGAACTTGTTCAGGTACTCGCGCTCCATCACGATGCCGTGAGCCGGACCCTGAAACGTTTTCGCATAATGCGGAGGGATCCGCATATCTTCCAACCGCAGAGACTTGAGCGCCTTGAAGCCAAACACGTTGCCGATAATCGACGAAGTCAGGTTCGCGATCGAGCCCTCCTCGAAGAGATCGATATCGTAAGCGATGTAGGCGATGTACTGGTCCGTGCCTGGGACGGGATCGACTCGGTAGCACTTCGCCTGGTAATGCTCGTAGGGCGTAAGACGATCAGTCCACACCACCGTCCAGGTTGCGGTGGAAGACTCGCCGGCTACCGCCGCCGCCGCTTCGATGGGATCGACTCCCGCTTGCGGCACCAGACGGAAAGCGCACAGAATGTCGGTAGGCTTCGGATCGTAATCCGCGTCGTAGTAACCCATTTCCGCGTAGGGCGTGATGCCTGCAGCCCAACGACTCTTCTTCTTGCCTGAGCTGTTGTTACCTGCCATTTCTGTCTCCCTCAACAAAATTCCAAATCTCTATGCCGTCGGCCGAGGCGCTGAGCGCCAAAACGACGGATGGCAAATGGCGAGTGCGTTTGAGCCGAATGAGACAGGCGGGATGTGCAGACCGCTGCCAGAGTGGTTGACCCGGTTGCATCTTCGCATCGTACTTCTCGCGACTGGTTTCGAAGTAGTTCCGGCTGGTTCACCGACTGTCACCGCCTGCACATTTCGTTAAGGCAATTTCCGTTCCAATACTGTTCCGATGGACGCGATGGCAGATATCGAGGTTCATAAGTAGTTGTTGTTTCTTTCAGTTGGATGGAATGCGAGAACGGAAGCTGGGCGCGGCGATTTCCGGCAGCTCGTCTCCTTTAGTGACACGGGCGTCTCACTCGCGTAGATCTAAGGCGTCGCCAACAATATGATTAAACACAAGTTACTGACGCTATCTTGTATCGGACATAGATGTCACATGTATGTGACTAATTCGTCTCACTCCTGCTCACGGGCGGAGCCGATCGAGATTCTGTGTTTTGCCAGTAAACGATGGAACGTGCGTCGCGGTATTTTCGCCAGCTTTGCCGCCCTGGAGATGTTCCCGTCGGCTTTCACCAAATAGCTGGACAGCGCTTCCCGTTCAAATTGCGCGATCGCACGCGCCTTGCTCGGCATGAACCCCATCTGCGGCTTGAACGACACCACATCTTGCACGTGGAGCGGAAGGTGCTCGGCCTCCACCGTAGAGGATGACGTCAAAACTACGGCGCGTTCGATAATGTTTTCGAGTTCGCGCAGATTTCCCGGCCATGAATAATTCTTCAGCAACGCGAGCGCCTGGGGTGCGATGTTCTCCACCTTCTTGTTGACCTTGGCTCGGGCGCGCAACAGAAAATATTCCGCAAGAAACGGAATGTCCTCAATCCGTTCACGCAGCGGCGGCAAGGTGATGGTGAAAGTGTTAATTCGGTAGAACAGATCTTCACGAAACGTGCCTTCGCGAATGGCAGTCTCCAGATTCCGGTTCGTGGCGGCAACAATTCTGACCGAGACCTTTCGTGTCCTCATGTCGCCGACGGCGCGAATCTCCCCGGTTTGCAGCGTGCGCAGAAATTTAGCCTGGATCTCCAGCGACATGTCGCCAATTTCATCCAGAAACATCGTGCCGCCGTCGGCCTTTTCGAATAATCCCTTGCTGTCGTTATATGCGCCGGTAAAAGCGCCACGCCGGTAACCGAAGAGTTCGCTTTCGAGCAGAGCGGGAGACAATGCGGTGCAGTTCAGCGTCACCAGCGGATGATTGCTGCGCGTGCCATTGCGGTGGATGGCTCGCGCCACAAGCTCTTTCCCGGTCCCGCTCTCACCCCGGATCAGAACAGTCGTGGGCGTAGGCGCCACTTTGGAAATCAGCCCGGAGATTTCCTTCATCTTCAGGTTGCTGCCGATGATGAACTCGCCTTCGGCGCGGGCCTCAAGCTCGCGCATCGCGAGTTGGTATTGATCCTGAAGACACTCCGCCTGGTTCCTGGTTCCGGCAAAGTCCGAAATGAATCGCGCCGTCTTTCCACCGATCACTTCCGTCCCGTGAGGCCTGAGGCGGTAAACCTCGCGGCCAACATCAGGATCGCCCGTCACGTCGATGATGAGGTCCGCCGCATCCGCTTTCAGAAACTTTCTGTAGTTGGCGGCAACCGGTAGGCCGAGTTCCCGGGCCAGGACGATGCCGGGCGCTCCTTCATCCTTGTCAGCGACGCCGACAATCTCGACGCTCGGATCCTTGTGAAACAGTTGAACCAGGGCTCTTCCACCGCGGCCCGCTCCGATGAGAATGATTCGCGTCATTATCGCCCAGGTTCAAGATCGTTTGTGTTGAAGTTTAGGCTCAGAGTCTCACAAGCCGCGGAATACGCGTCGCTCGGGCTCCGCCGAATTCCGCCACCCCTGCGCCAGCCGCGTATTCTACCCCATCTATTGCCTTCCGCATCAACGAGGAAGAAAGTGGGTAGTGGTGCAGTTTGATTGTCCTCCTGAACAAGCGTTCTTTGCGCAGTGAAGGATCTGGGCGAGCCGAGCGGAGCGTCGCGTTTTGCGTTTGGCTCGCTTCCTTCCCAAACTACACCACTACCAGAAAGTTGTTGCGCATCCAGACTCTTGAGTGGACAATGTACCCTCAATTTTTCAATGATCCCAATGAAGATGGTTTTAAGAAAAAAGATGGAGTGACATGAGCACATGCGGCGCAGGTTGTGTCGGCCAGGGAGTCGCCATTGTGCGGCGACGTTTCTGTCTCTTCTTTTTCATGTTTCTCACCGCGACGTTTTGCGCGGTCGAAGCCCAGACCAGCCTCAAATATCAGGAGCCTCCAAAGGCGCTCGTTGATCTGGTAGATGTGCGGCCCACGCCGAACGTGGAGGTTTCTCCGCGGGAAGGACCGGGAGGCCGATGGATGCTGATCGAGGCAATTTCAGGATTGCCCTCGATCGCCGATCTGGCTCAGCCCGAGTTGCGCCTGGCGGGGTTGCGATTCAATCCCAAGACGAACGGACCCAGCCGTGGGCGCTACGTGACGGCCTTGAGCCTGAAGGCCCTGCCGGACGGCGTCGAGCGTCCGGTCACGGGATTGCCCCCGGAAACCAAGATTCGGTTTGCGGGCTGGGCGCCGGATGGCCGTCACATCTTTTTTGTGAACATCACTGACACCCCGGCGGATGCGGGCTTGAGCTTGTGGATCGTGGATGTAGATTCCGCGCAAGCGCGTCGCGTGCCCGACGTGGCCCTGAACGCGATTTTCGGCCGCCCGTGTGAGTGGTTGGCAGACAGCCGAAGCTTGATCTGCAAAAGTGTGCCGAAGGGACGAGGAGGGGCGCCGGCGCGCAGCGAAGTACCCACAGGGCCCGTTATTCAGGAGAATCTGGGGAGGGTCACGCCTGGGCCGACGTTTCAGGACCTGCTGAAGAATCCAGAAGACGAGGCCATTTTCGACTATTACGCAAGCTCTCAGGTTGTGCTTGTCGGACTTGATGGCAAGATCGCACCCGTGGGCAAGCCCGGAGTAATGGAAAGTGTATCGGCTTCTCCCGATGGCCGTTATGCGCTGCTGGATGAACGCCATCGTCCATATTCCTATCTGCTCCCTTTCCCAATGTTTCCGGAACGAGTCTCGCTGGTCGATCTGAAGAGTGGAAACGTCAAGCAACTGGCCGACAAGCCGCTCGAAGACACGGTTCCGAACATTCACGATGCGGTGGAAACAGGACCTCGCGGATGCGAGTGGCGGAGCGATGCGCCCGCCACGATCTTCTGGACGGAAGCTGCCGATGGCGGAGATCCACGGGCGGAGGCACCGGTTCGCGACCGGTTGTTCACGGAGGACGCGCCTTTCGCGGGACCGCCGCTCATGCTCGCGGAACTTCCCTTGCGCTTCAGAAGCGTGGAGTGGGGAACCAGCCGTGTTGCGATTGTGGAAGAGGAGCGCTGGAAAGATCGCAAGCGGATCATGCTTGCGATGTCGCCATCTGCTCCTGGAACGCAAGTGAAATTGTTCGAAGGTTCTTTTGAAGATCACTATCACGATCCGGGCGTGCCGTTTGAGGTGATGAACGAAGCGGGGAAACTTGTCGCGCAGACAACCCCGGACGGGAGCGGCATGTACCTGCACGCGGAGGGAGCTTCTCCGGACGGGGATCAGCCTTTTGTTTCCATAATGAGCTTGGCGAATGGAGAGACCAAACGGCTTTGGCAATCGGCGGCGCCGTTTTTTGAATCGCCTTCGGCAGTTTTGGATGCGGCCGTTCCTACAATTCTGATTCGCCGCGAATCTCCGGAAATAAATCCGAACTACTATCTCAAGAACCTTGCCAAGAATTCTCTCGAGCAGGTCACACGATTTTCCAACCCATACGGCAATGCGCCCCTGCCGAAAAAACAGGTTCTCAAATACAAACGCGCTGATGGAGTCGAGCTGAGCGCGAATCTTTACCTTCCGCCGGGTTACAAAACGGGAGATGGCCCGCTGCCCACGTTGATGGAAGCATATCCCACGGAGTACAAAACGAAAGCGGCAGCCGGACAGATCAGCGGGTCGCCCTACGAGTTTCCGCTCTTGTATTGGGGATCGCCCGTGCCGTTTGCGGCCCAGGGCTACGCAGTGCTGGAGAACGCCACCATCCCCATCGTAGGCGAGGGACAGGCAGAGCCGAACGACACCTACGTGGAACAGTTGGTAGCCAGCGCGAAGGCCGCGATCGATGAAGGCGCGCGGCTCGGCGTGGTGGATCGAAACCGGGTTGCGGTAATGGGCCACTCTTATGGCGCGTTCATGACCGCAAACCTGCTGGCGCACAGCGATCTGTTCAAAGCCGGCATCGCGCGCAGCGGAGCCTACAATCGCACGCTGACGCCGTTCGGATTTCAAAACGAGGACCGTACCTATTGGCAGGCGCCCGAAGTCTATTACAAGATGTCCCCGTTTTCGTATGCCGACAAGATCAAGACACCAATCCTGCTGATCCATGGTGAGGCCGACAACAACACGGGCACGTTCCCCTTGCAGAGCGAGCGCCTTTTTAGCGCCATCAAGGGCCAGGGCGGCACGGTACGCTTTGTGTTGCTGCCCCTGGAATCGCATGGCTATGCGGCGCGGGAGTCCGTCCTGCACATGCTCTGGGAGATGAACAATTGGCTGAACACTTACGTGAAGAATCCGCAGACTGCCACGGCGGGCGCGAAACCATGATGCACATCAGGTCCTGACGCTCATGGCAGAATAGCGCCATGCCAATCCCGCAACCTGCATCGCTTCCGGACTTTCTGTACGGCACCGCCTGGAAGGAGGATCTCACTCCGGCTCTCGTCGAACTCGCGGTCCGCATGGGTTTTCGAGGCATAGACACGGCCAATCAGCGGCGGCACTACTTCGAAGCGGGAGTCGGCCAGGGATTGGCGGCCGCCTATCGCGGCGGATCTGTGACCCGCGCAGATCTTTTTCTGCAGACGAAATTCACTTACCGGCCCGGCCAGGACCACCGTCTCCCCTACGATCCGGCAGCCAACCTTTCCGTTCAAGTCGCGCAATCGATGGCCAGTTCGCTCGAGCACCTTGGTACTGACCACGTCGACAGCTACGTGCTACACGGACCGTCCTCCGGTCACGGCTGGACCGAGGCCGACGCCGAGGTCTGGGAGGCAATGATGAAAGAGCGCGATGCCGGCCGCACGCGTCTGCTCGGCGTGAGTAATGTTTCTTTGCGGCACCTGGAGCAGATGGTCACCCTCCACTCCGAAGGTCCTGCATTCGTGCAAAACCGCTGCTACGCCCGCCTTGGCTGGGACCGCGAGGTGCGCTTTTTCTGCCACGAGCACAGGATCATTTACCAGGGATTCTCGCTGCTTACGGCGAATGCAGAAGTACTCCACGATCCTCTGGTCGCTAGACTCGCCGCCGGCGCTAACGCCACTCCTGCTCAGGTTGTTTTCGCGTTCGCGCGCAAGATCGGGATGCTGCCGCTAACCGGCACTTCCAACGCCGAACACATGAAGCAGGATCTCGCCAGCTCTGGCCTTGCGCTCCCGCCCACAGCGGTGCTAGCCATGGAGTCTCTCGCGGGCTGATTTTTTAACACCGTGTCATTTGATGAATGTGCTGCACAGAGGGTACGGGTGTAAGGGCGATGTTTCAACAGTAGCGTTACCATTGTCGGCCCAAGAGCCAGTTTTCCCTACTCCAACGTAAGCACTGTCCAATATCCTTGAAGATGGAGAAGCACTCCTAATTTGTTTGTCGGAGAAGTTGTGCGCTATAGGACCGCTGCTATCTTGTCAGTTGTGCTGATCGGCGGAATGTTCGGCCTGCCAGCCGCTGTCTGGGCCACCTTCCTGCCGTCTTTAAGACAGGGCCTCCCTGATCCATTACCAGGCTATGAAAGAGTTCTTCTTAATGTCGCCGTTTTTTGCGATAGCTGGCGTTTCCTCCTCGCGCTACCCATCGTAGGGGTCCTGTTCGCCGTTGCGGCCTTCACTAGCACATCGCGGGTACGCACGTGACGTTGCGCTTCTCCACTCGGCCCACCCCCGCGGCCCTTCGTTGACTTGCCCGTTCCACCAACGTAGGATTTTGCTGAGTGATTGGGCAAACCATCTCGCACTACCGCATTGTCGAGAAGCTCGGTGGCGGCGGAATGGGTGTCGTCTACAAGGCTGAAGACACGCGCCTTCACCGTTTTGTCGCCCTCAAGTTCCTGCCCAAGGCGCTTGCCCGAAACCCTCATTCCCTCGCCCGTTTTCAAGTCGAGGCCCAAGCGGCCTCCGCCCTGAACCACCCCAATATTTGCACCATTTACGACATCGGCGAGCAGGATAGCGAAGCCTTCATCGCGATGGAGTTTCTCGACGGACTGCCCCTGAAGCATCGCATTGGGGGGCGTCCTCTGGAAATTGGAACCCTGTTGGCGCTCGGAATCGAGATCGCCGATGCCTTGGACGCCGCCCACACCCACGGCATCATTCACCGCGACATTAACCCGACGAACATTTTTGTCACCAAGCGTGGAAACGCCAAAATTCTCGACTTCGGCCTGGCGAAGCTCACCGCGGACGACGAGGCCCATGTTAGTGGAAACACCTTCGGGGGCGTCACGCAATCGCCCGAAGACCTTACGCGCCCGGGCTCTGCTCTGGGAACCATCCCCTACATGTCGCCCGAGCAGGCGCTGGGGCGCCCGCTGGATTCCCGTACCGACCTGTTCTCCTTCGGGGTGGTGCTTTATGAAATGGCGACAGGCGTCCTGCCTTTTCAGGGACAGACTACGGCCGCATTTTTCGACTCTCTCATTCACAGCGTGCCCGACTGGCCTTTGCGCTTTAACCCTGCGACGCCTCCCGAACTTGAACGCATTGTGAGGAAAGCCCTCGAGAAAGATCCTGCGCAGCGCTATCAAAGCGCGGCGGAGACGCGGGTTGATTTGCAGCGGCTACGCCGGGAAATAGAGTCAGGCCAGGTCGTGACTACTGCGACGGCCGCGCGGCCAGTGCCGGATTCGAAAGAGAGAATCCGCGCTTTGTTTGCTACGGCTCTCGCCACCGTTCCCCCTGAGCCCAAGAGAAGGATCGTACCACGGCTGGCAGCGGGTCTTGTTGCTGTGGCAGCCTTGGTTGCCCTTATCTTGTTCCTGAGATCGCCCGAGTCCCCGCCAGCGGTAATCCAGTCGGTGCAGATTACCAACGACGGCGCGTCCAAGCGATCTCTGGTCACCGATGGAACCCGGCTGTACTTTTCCGAACACGTGAGCGGCCACTCAGTCCTGATGCAGGTTTCTACTTCGGGCGGGGAAACCGTTCCCGTACCAACCTCGCTGGCGAGCGCCGATGTTTACGATTTCTACCCCGGCCGTTCTGAATTACTAGTGAAAGGCATGGCTGAGGGCTCGGAGACAGAGTGGCCCGTCTGGGTACTGCCGGTCCCGGCAGGATCGCCCCGGCTTGTGGGAAACATCCTCGCGCACGCCGCCAGCTGGACGCCGGATGGCCAACGCATCGTGTATGCCAGGCAATCCAGCTTGTACCTCTGCAGTGCGGATGGGACCGATTCCCGGGAAATCATCGCAGTACGGGGAGTTCCTTTCGCGCCTCGATTTTCTTCCGATGGCCGCCGCTTGCGCTTCACCATCAGGAATACCGACCAGCGCACGTCTTCCTTGTGGGAGGTTTCGGCTGATGGGAAGGATTTGCACCCGCTCTTGCCCGCCTGGAACAAACCGGCGCAAGAATCTGACGGAACCTGGACGCCCCAGGGAGAATACTTCCTGTTTGAATCAACTCGCGATCACGCGCAGAACATCTGGGCACTGCGCGAGGGAGCGTCCTGGTTTAGCAAAATGAGTCTTGGCAAGATAGGGTTTAGCAAAGCTGGCGCCGAACCGACGCAGCTCACAGTAGGACCGCTCGAGTCCAGCAATCCGACACCGAGCCCAGATGGAAAAAAGCTGTTCGTGATCGGCCAGCAGCGCCGTTTCGATTTGATCGGCCTGGATCGGAAGTCGCAGTTCTCCATCTATCTTCCCGGAGTGTCGGCGGGCGAGGCCGATATCCAGCCCAACGGCGAATGGATCACCTACGTGGCGCATCCGGAACTAACCTTGTGGCGAAGCAAGCTCGATGGAAGCTCCCGCACTCAGCTCACGTATGCGCCAATGCAAGCCCACATTCCGCGGTGGTCCCCGGATGGAACTCAGATCGTATTTATGGCTTCGCGTCCGGGAAAACCCTGGAAGATATTCGTCCTGCCCGCCAAGGGCGGCACGCCGCAAGAAGTAATTCCGGCAGACCACAACCAGGGCGATCCCACCTGGACCCCCGAAAGCGATTCCATCGTATTCGCGGGAGTCCCTTGGCTGGAATACGGAACCGCAAAAGGCCCCAACATTCACATCGTTGACTTGAAGACTTCGCAAATCTCGGATGTGCCGGACTCGGAAAACCTTTTCAGTCCCCGCTGCTCACCAGATGGGCGCTACATTGCCGCCCTTTCCGCGGACTCCACCAAGTTGATGCTCTACGATATCGAGAAAAAGAATTGGACTCAGCTTGCGGTGTCGCGCTTCGGTTTCGAGAACTGGTCACACGATGGCAAGTATCTCTATGCTGAGGATTATTCCGACAAAACCGATGACCTGGTGCGCGTGGGTATTCCCAGCGGCAAGATGGAACGCTTGCTTAGCCTGAAGGAAATTCCGCGCGGGTTCGATCCCTGGGAGTTCTGGGTCGGGCTGGCGCCCGACGACTCGCCGCTTCTGATGCGGGACCGAAGCACGCAGGAGATTTACGGCCTGGATGTGCGTTTCAAGTAGCGCGAGGGATCCCTACCGCACAACCAGACTGCTACTCCGAACCATCGACTAGCGCGAGCGCCTGATCCGTGGTGATAAATTTCGCTCCGAGAGCCTGCAGTTCAGCCACGGTCCGTTGCGCATCTTCGGCCTTCAAGGTTTCAATCGCATCCTGCACCACGGAAACGCGCCGGCCACGCTCCAGTAATCCCTTTGCCGCGAATCGCACACAGTATTCCGTCACCACGCCAAAAACAACAAACTCTGTATCGTCGTCAAATCGCTTCACCAGTTCCCCGGCATGGCGGCTTTCAAAAATGTCGAGCGTTTGCTTTTCGAGGAGGATCTGTTGGTATGGCAAGAGATCCTGTGGCAGCGCTGCCGTAGGCTCGTTTGGAACGGCAACAACTTTTTCCGTCAGCGCTTCAGGAACATATGCGGAGCCCGGGGTGCCTTTGACGCAGTGCGGCGGAAACGTCTTGAACTCGGGATCATCCTTCGTGTGGTAACAACCATGCGACACTAAAAAGACTCGGCCCTGGCGTGCGGCGTCCGTAAGCCTGCGAATATTGGGAAGCAACCGTTCGGCGCCGGGCACATAGAGCTTGCCGCCGGGCAGCATAAAGTCCGCCTGCGTGTCGACCTCCCAGAAAACGATGTTGCGAGATACCATTCTCTCCTCCTCACCGGTTACGCCAGCAGAAAGCTTATCGCATCCTTCGTGACTCTACTCTGTGGCTCTGTGCCCTCTGTGTTAAAAGATTTTAGCTGCCGCTCGCGTCAAAGTATTTGTACACTGGAACCCCACAGCCGCCAGGTACATTGAATGTGCGGCAGGACGAGGCGTGCCGCATGGCCCAGGACGAGCCCACAAAACTAAAGACCCACGCGAAACTTGTAATCCGCAACATCGGTCTCCTCCTCAGCGGCGATCTAATGCACCCGATCCTCGATGCCGACACCGTGCTCGCCGTCGACGGCAAAATCGTCGCCGTCGGCAAACAGAAGGATATCGATGCGGAGGGCGCAACTCTCGTCATCGATGCCCATGGCACAACCCTCGCGCCGGGATTGATCGACAGCCACGTGCATCCCGTCGCCGGCGACTGGACTCCGCGCCAAAACCAGATCGGCTGGATCGACAGCTACCTGCACGGCGGAGTCACCACCATGATTTCGGCCGGCGAAGTGCACACCCCCGGTCGCCCAAAAGATGTAGTTGGCGTGAAAGCCATGGCGATCTTTGCCCAGCGCGCCTTTTCCGCCTTCCGTCCCGGCGGCGTGAGAATTCATGCGGGCGCTCCGGTAATCGAGCATGGCATGGTCGAAGAGGACTTCAAAGACCTCGCCGCAGCAGGTGTCACCATGCTCGGCGAGGTTGGCCTGGGCAGCGTGAAAGATGGCGCCACCGCGCGACAGATGGTCGCGTGGGCTCGAAAATACGGCATTCAAAGCACGATTCACACCGGCGGTCCTTCGATTCCCGGCTCCAGTCTGATCGACAAAGACATCGTGCTCGCCGCCGACGCCGATGTCATCGGCCATATCAACGGCGGCCATACCGCTCTGCCCGATGATCAAATCGTCACCCTGTGCGAGCAATCGCCGCGCGCTCTCGAGATTGTTCACAACGGCAACGAAAAAGCAGCGCTGCTTACTTTGCGGACGGCAAGAGAATTGAAGAAATTAGATCGAGTGATCCTGGGCACGGATTCGCCTGCCGGCTCCGGAGTGCAGCCGCTCGGCATCCTACGCCTGATCTCGCTACTGTCGTCTCTCGCAGATGTTCCAGCCGAGGTCGCTGTCTGCTTCGCCACGGGCAACACCGCAAGAATCCGTAACCTCGACTGTGGACTGATCGAGCCCGGTCGCGCCGCAACCTTCGCGATGATCGACAGAGCCCAGCATTCGCCAGGAAAGACGGTTCTGGAAAGCATTCAGCGCGGAGACCTGCCGGGGATTGGGATGGTGATCATCGACGGGCTGGTCAGCGCTCAACGCAGCCGCAACACGCCACCGGCGACGACGGTGCCGGAGATACTAAGTCAATAAGTCTTACCGAGGTATCGTCACCGCAGCCCGTCCTCGCCCTTAATCTGATCCTTGGTCAACCCTCCAACCCGCGCGAGCGGCCTGCCGCTATCCGTGACCGCGACCGCCACTACGATTTCGTTGGCTCGAGGAGCGTCGTTGATTCGCACTTCCATGCCATCGAAGTGACTGCGCACGAAAGCGGCGTCTTTGTGCCCCAGCGGTATGTCGAGGACGACACCCATTCCGCCTCGCTTCTTGGAAGACGGAATGAGTGCGGCGCCTTTGCCCAGCACTCTCCTCACCGGCGCACCAAGCTTGGGATGCAGAATCGCCGCGGCGTGCTCGAGTTCGCCGTTTTCGCCGACAGCGGCAGCCTTCCCATAACTCTCGACGCTAGTCGCGGGAATGCCCAGAGCCGCGACCGCGCGCAGCGTGAGCAATTCGCCCAGTTCCTCGCCGATCGTCATCAACTCGGACAAATCTTCCATGTACTTTCCGGCGTAAGGATTTTCAATAACCGCGACTGTCGCAGCACGCCGGGTTGGTGGATCGATGCTCCGCCCCATCTCGATCTTCGTCTCTTCAACGAATGTAACAATCTTGCGGATCTTCGCTATGAGTGGGGCTTTCATCGCAGTCCATCTTCTCCTTTGATCTCCGAGGCCTTCAGGCCGCCGACGCGGGCATGGATACGCGAACCGGTCGTCATCACCAGCGCCAGCAGAATCTCATCGGCCCGCGGAGCATCGGTCAGGCCCACTTCCATGGAATCGAAATGACTGCGCACGTAAGACGCGTTGATGTGAGTGATGGGAACATCGAGCCTTGTCCCCGGTCCGCCCACTTTCTTCGTCGAAGCCACAATCGCCTTCGCGTCGCCGAGAATTTCGCGCATGGCGTAGCCTCCGGGCACGTGCCACAACGCGCCGTGCTCAAGTTCTCCAGCCGCGCCCACGATTGCGCCCTTGCCGTAGCCTTCGACGACTTTCGGATCCCCGCCCAACACGGCGACCAGGGCGCGCGCCATCTCTAGCCCCAGCGGCTTCAGGTCATCCATGAATCCCGCAATCTCTTCTACATACGCACCCGCGAAAGGATTGTGAATGACGGCCAGCGCGGCAGCACGGCGCAACGGCATGGAGGAGACCAGTCCGCCTTCATGGAAAATCTCTTCGACAGCCGTCAGCCTTTTCCGAACCTGAACCTCAGGCATGAATGAGACTCCTGCTGGAATTCTTTGACTCGGCGGCAGACGGCCCTGACGCTACGCCTACACCAACGACGCGAGTCTCGCCACGCAGGTGCAGAGCCGCAGAACGGATCAGTCCCTCGTAGACGAGCGAGGCGGCAACCACAACGCCCGCATCGAGCGCCGCGTCAATCTCATCTGAGGTAAGATCGCCGACGCCCCGAGTCACAAGCCGTTTGCCAAGGTCGCTATCAGGCGCAAGATCGCAAGCGGGAGCGCGGCTAATGCTGGGGTGCCCTGGCAGGTCGACCGCGTTGGCGATGATGGTTGCGGCCGCATCCGCCATAGCAGCACGGTCGGCGAGAACCGTCACCGCATCGGCAATGCCGAGCGAAAAACTGCGGCCGCGCCAACCGCTGGTCGCAATACCCCGCACCGGCAGCGTCGAGTGCAGCTCAACTTTGCCAAAAAACGATGGATGGTCCGGCCGCTCGACCATGCCTACGACAAAGCGCTCCCCCGGCGCAAGATGAAGCGCGATGTCTCCACCGTTGTTGACGTAGGCTCGGGAAAACGCTGCCACGGGCGTCATGCTATCCAAAATTTCCTCCGCGACTGCGCCAGCCACCGCAGCCATCGGCGTGATGAAGTTCCGCTCGCTGTGGGGCAGAACTGCCGCGACCATGCGTCTTGCGATAACGCCCACGACCGCTGGACCGCCGATGCCAGCAGGCTGCCGCAGAATTGAAAGCTCGGCGCAGAGTTCATCGAGCACTGTGATGAAGCGCTCCGCCGCCGCTCGATAGGCTGTGTTGATCTCACCAGATGCTCCAAATGCCTCGACGATCAGGCCGATCGGCCCATCATGAAGATGCAACCGGCGGCCATCCGGCAACAGTGCTATCTGAGCACGCGCTCTCATTGATTTGACCCCGGATCAGACCTCGGCGGTTTCGCGCCGGATAGCGGCCACGGATTCTCCGGGTTGGCCGAGAGATGGCGGCGGCCTTCGCCCTGTAGGATGGAATCCAGGGGACGAATGTGATCCACGTAGCCACCAAGTCCAGCATAGTCCTTGAGCTTCAGCGTAAATTCGATGGGAGCAACCAGCGCCGGCGTAGGCACATAACCAAATGCATGCTCGGGCATGCGGCTCACGTCAACCATGAACGTGATGCCGCCACCAGGCCACACGTAAACCGGCGCACCCCCGCAGGTAACGCGGGTCAGCGCGTCCCGCACCGAATACGTGAGCCTCACCGGATTTTCCGTGACCCCTGCCCTTAGCGATCCTCCAGCGCCACCCATAAACAAAACGGTAGAAAGTGCGGGTTCGCAATTCTCTTTGATTCGAGCGACCGATTCGATAAGCGCAGCGGGTAATTCTTTTTCCACTGGCCGCAGGGCCTCATCCAGTTCGAAATACGCATAGTGATCGCCTGTGGTACTCACCATGAGCAATCGAAGTTTGGGCCACGCGATCTTCGAATCGAACTCCCGCAGAATAGATAGAGGATCATCGATGTTCGTACCGCCCCAGGCTGTTCCGGGTTCCGCCACGCGGAAGTAGCGCCCCGGAGTAGAGCGCCGGCCTCTCATCTCGATTCCAGTCTCCGGAATGCCCAGCAATTTCCCCGCCTGGTGCTCGGAGAGAACACCGGTAATGTGGTCGTCAACCACCACCACCTCATCGACCTTTCCCTGCCATTGCTTGGCGAACATACCAATAGTGGCTGAGCCGCAACCCACGCGCATGCGCTCTTCTTGAACGCCGTCGACCACTGGGGGATTGCCTGCCTGGACAACCACGGTGGCGCCTTCATCGATTGTGAATTCCACCGGCTTGCGGTCGCACAGGTTCAACAGCGTTTCGCAGGTCACCGTACCTTCGCGGCGGCTGCCCCCGGTAAGATGGCGAACTCCGCCGAGCGATAGCATTTGCGAACCGTATTCGCTGGTGGTGACGTGCCCCACCGGCTCTCCTTGCGCTCGAACCAAATTCGTCTCCGGGCCCAAGTATCGATCAGTATCAATCTTGACCTTGACGCCGCAGTAGCTGAAAATGCCCTCCGTGACCACGGTGACCATGTCCACGCCCTGGACCGCGGACGAGATGATGAAGGGAGCCGGCTTGTAATCGGGATACGTAGTACCCGCGCCAATTGCTGTAACAAAAGTGTCCGGGCCGTTCACGATGCGGCCATCCCATTCACGATCCCGATCCAGAAAAGGGACCACGGAATCGCCGCGTAACAGCGCGCGGTCGAGAACCACGTGCGGGTCAATTCGCACCAACTGCCCGCTGTCATTGGCGTAGCGGTCGCAAGCGCCCGTCCTTCCCGGCTTGATATAGCAGAGCACTGGACAAGCATCGCAGCGGATGGTGGCGTCGTCAGCCACGGGCGTCTCCATTCTTCTCGCTGTTCTGGTCGACGGAAGCACGGGCGAGTATGGCCTCGCGTATGCGATCTGGCGTGGCGGGAATCCTGCGCAGGCGTATGCCGGTGGCATGGTGAATCGCATTCAGAATCGCCGGCGCAGTCGGGATCACAGCTTGCTCACCGATGCCTTTCGCCCCGAACGGTCCGATCGAAGAAGGATATTCAATCAGGATCGACTCGACCGGCGGGATATCTCCGGCCGAGGGAATCAGATAGTCATGCAGGTTCTCGCCTTTGCCCGGGAAAAATTCCTCCATCAACGCCATGCCGAGTCCCTGGGCGACACCGCCCTCGATTTGCCCTTCAATCAAAGTCGGGTTGATAGCGCGGCCCACATCGTGTGCGGCAACGATCTTTAGAACGCGTACTGTTCCTAGTTCAATGTCGACGGCGATCTCCGCCATGTGAGCGCCGAATCCGTACACAGCATAAGGACTGCCCTGACCGTTTTCGTCGAGCGGGCTGGTCGGTGGATCGAAAGTCTGCTCGGCGGTGAGAACATAGCCGCAACGATCAAGTGGTAGATCTTGCAAGGAGACCCAATGCTGCTTCGCGCCTTGGCAGATGGTCACCGTGCCCTGGCCAAATTCGATGGCCGCTTTTTCATCTTTACTCTCAATGCAATCTCCTCCTGAACCAGCCAGTCGAAGAATAGCGCTCCGTAGTTCCTCCCCCGCCATATGTGCCGCTTTGCCGGTAACCAAGGTCTGTCGTGACGCGGAGGTCTTGCCGCAATCGGGGGTGATTGACGTATCTCCAAAGATCAAATCGAAGCAGTCGATCGGTGCACATATTGCATCCGCACAAATCTGCGTCACGATCGTATTCGATCCCTGGCCAATGTCGACCGCTCCCTGGTGCAGCGCAATTCTGCCGTCGCGCTTCAGTCCGATGCGTACGGTGGAAGGGTTGGGTAGTGACGTGTTGCCGCATCCATACCACATTCCTGCGACGCCAACCCCGCGGCGAATAGGACGGGTGGCCCTTGCATTGAACTCCACGGCTTCGGCACGCGCCGCGCTCCACCTGGGGCGCAAGGCTTCGAAGCAGGCGCGAATGCCCACGCCTTCTCCCATCACCTGTCCCGTAACCGTGGGAGTGTGATCGTCGAGCGCGTTTAAAATACGAAACTCCAGCGGGTCGATCCCGAGTCGAATGGCAAGATCGTCATAGAGTTGCTCCTGGGCGATTGCCATCTGCGGCACACCAAAGCCGCGAAACGCGCCCGCGGGAACGATGTTGGTGTGGATGGCGCGCGTCAGCGCTCGATAGTGCGGGACCGCATAAGGTCCGGAAGCATGCACCGGAACTCGAGCCGCAACCGTGGGTCCCCACGAAGAATATGCGCCGGTATTAAAATCGGCGGCAAAATCCAGGGCTAGAAGTTTTCCATCCTTGCCAGCACCGGCGCGGCAGCGCATGCGAGCAGGGTGACGCTTGGTGGTACACATGATCGACTCAATGCGCGAGTACACCATGCGCACCGGTTGACGCAAATGCCATGCCGCCAGCGCAAGGAACGGCTGCACTGACAAATCAAGCTTGGTGCCAAACCCGCCGCCGACCGCCGTCGGAATAATCCGCACGTGTTCGGCCGGAATACCTAGAAGCTTCGCGACATCCGCGCGATCCATGTAGGGCGACTGCGTGCAGGCCTGGATCTCGATCCGGTCGCCGGTGCGTCTGGCAAATCCCGCCTCCGGCTCAATGCAAGCATGCTCCACAAAGCCGGTTTCGAATTCGCCTTCCACCACTGCGTCCGCCTCCGCGAGCGCTTTCTCCACGTTACCTCGCACCACGCGTCCGCGAGTAAGCACGTTCTCGGCGCGATGAGAGTGGATGAGCGGAGCACCCAGCGCGAGAGCTTCCTCGGTCGTCCGCAGCGCAGGCAATTCTTCCCAGGTTACGGGGAAGGCTGCTGGATCCAGATTTTCAATCGCCTCGGCTTCGCCGACGATCGCAGCAATCGCTTCTCCTCTATACCTGGCTTCGTTTTCCGCGTGGGCAAACACAGGCTGGTCGGCAAAGCGTGGAATCACGCCGTAACAATCTTCCCCGGGAACGTCTTTAGACGTGAAAACCACCTCAACTCCCGGATGAGCTGCGACGAAGGCCTGCAGATCTCCGAAGCGAAACTTCGCCCGATCATACGGGCACCGGATGACACGCAGCGTCAGCACATCCGCCGGGATTTCGTCCGCGCCGTAAATCTCTGTGCCCTCAACTTTGCGTTTTCCATCGAGGCGGATAAGGCGTTGACCAACCGAATTTCCGGCTGAGGAGCGTACAGTTTCTTCGCTTTGCGAGCGCACATCCAAAACAGCATTGATAATTTTGCGATATCCCGTGCAGCGGCAAAGCACGCCGCCAAGGGCATCCATTACGTCGGCCTCGCAAGGCGAGCCGCTCTTCTCGAGGAGCGCAGTGGCCGCGATCAGCATGCCCGGCGTGCACGCCCCACATTGCGCCGCTCCATGACGAAGAAATGCTTCTTGCAGGCGGTCATACAACGGAGGCCTAGATCTCAGTCCTTCGACGGTTGTGATCGAAAGGTTTTCGACTTGGCCCATCGCCACCAGACAAGAGCAAACCGGTTCTCCATCCAGCAAGACGGTACACGCGCCGCAATCACCGGCGTCGCAGCCGACTTTTGTCCCGATCAGTCCAAGCTGTTCCCGCAAAACCCGCGAGAGTCTTTGAGTCGGAGCCGCGGCCACAGACACCTCGCGGTCATTGACGATCAGCTTGAGCAGACACGTGGTTTTTGACGAGGGAGCGATGGTTGCCATTCATGAACTCCCTGCACATGCATCCAGTGTGCGTTGTATCAGCCGCAGAGCTGCGTCGCGCCGGTAAGCAGCGGTCGCGCGAACGTCGCCGATCGGCGACAGCATCTTGAGGTGAGCTGCCGCAGCGAGCGATCCCAAACCAACTGCAGAAGGCGCGCCAATCAGCGCGATCTCGAGCTCCTTGAGCCGCCGGGCCACGACCGAGCAAGAGCCCACGCTGACGCGGGCTTCGCGAATGTGGTCTGTCGCATCCCTCTGGATCACAACCGCAACCATCACAATGGAGATCACCAGATAGCGTCGGGCTCCCAGTTTCACGAAAGTCGACGCGGCATCCTCGACAGTGCGAGGCACGAGTATCTGGGAAAGGATTTCTCCGGGCCGCCGCAGCGTCTTTCGATTGCCAATGATAAACTCCGCCAGCGGCATGCGGCGCGTGCCGTCCCGCGAAACAAGTTCTACTTCAGCATCCAGCGTGAGCAGTGGCGGAACGCTATCCGCGGCCGGGGATGCATTGCAAAGATTACCGGCTACCGTCCCGCGATTCTGGATCTGAATCCCGCCAATCTCGCGGGCCGCGGCCTTTAATCCGTCAAAGCATCGCGGGAGCGGTGTGTTGGCAATTTCGCTCCAGGTAGTCAGGCCGCCGATTCGTATGTAGTCCGGTTCGCGAATCACGCCTTTGAGTTCCCGCAGAGCCGAAATGTCTACGATGGTCCCGGTGACAGGCCGATCCGCAAGGGAAGGAAAGAAATCGGTACCGCCCGCTAAGACTTGCCCACCGGCACTGGCCAGCACTTGTACCGCTTCGGTGAGCGTGTTGGGCCTGAAATACAGGGAATGCCCTCGAAGATAAAGTCTCGAAAATCCGGCAGGAATTCAATTCTTATACAAACAGCGGGTTTTGTACAGCATCACTCGGCTGTGATGAATTAAATGCGTGAAACTGAGTGGCGGATAAACCCGTCGACTTCAGCCCGTTCTTCTTTTGATCCCGTGCCGCGGCCTGCCCGGCGCCCGTGGTATCGGCGAGGGAGAAGCGCCGCTCAGCACCAGCTTGCAAAGATTGTCGACAAAATCGGGCGACAACTTGTCATGTCGAATGAGAAATCGCATATAGATGGGCCCATAGAGTGAATCCAGAAGCAGGTCCATGTCCACGTCCTCGCGCAGTTCGCCGCGCGCAATCCCGCGGCGAAGGGTGGCGTATGCTTCCTGGCGGCGAGGCTTCAGGAAGCGTTCGCGGAAGGCTGCGATGACGTCCCGGTCGCTCTGGCCCGCCGCAAGAATGGCAGAAACGATGCGCCCGCGGCGGCTGCGAAATATCTTGATGAGCTGACGCATCTGCTGGCTCATGTCGGTGCGAACGGAGCCGGTATCGGGGAAGTGGAGTTTTCGGGTGGTGCTCCCGGCGAAGGCGTCCGCGACAAGAGCGGCCTTGCTGGGCCACCAGCGGTAAACGGTTGCCTTGCCAACGTCGGCGTGCTCTGCCACGCCCTCCATCGTCAGATCGGAAAAGCCGTTTTCCCCCAGGAGTTTCAGCGTGCTGCGCAGAATGGACACACGGGCCTGCTCACTGCGCGGCCGGCCCGGAGCCCGCTTCCCGCGGCCTCTTTCGCCTCGCCGTTGAGCAGAAGACTTCTGGCGCATGGTCCTACCCTACCATATAATTAAGAAAGTCTTTAGAATCCAATACGCACTGTATCGAATCTAACTGTGCGTCTCGGGGCTTCTCTATGCACCGTGCCGTGCGGCCCTTTTTGGATCGTTCTTAACTCTGGAGTGGTGCCTGACCGATGTGGATTGTTGCGTTAGCGCTTAGACGTCCCTACACATTTATTGTGATGGCGATCGTCATCATCATTCTGTTCGGGGTCACGGTGTTCCGCACCCCCACAGACATCTTCCCGGATATCAACATTCCAGTGGTCTCTGTGGTTTGGTCTTATACCGGCATGTCGCCGCAGGATATCGCCGACCGTATCGTGACCAATTCCGAGCGCGGCATCAACATCACGGTAAATGACATCGAGCACATGGAGTCGCAGTCCGTAAACGGTTTGGGGGTCATCAAGGTTTTTTTTCGCCCGGGCACGAATGTACAAGGCGCGATCGCGGAAATCACCGCGATTGCCCAGACTACATTGCGCGGCCTTCCTCCCGGCACGGTGCCGCCTCTGGTCATCTCGTATAGCGCCTCCACTACCCCGATCATTCAGCTTGGACTGAGCAGCAAGACCCTGTCTGAGCAGGAACTCTTCGATCTCGGCCAGAACTTCCTGCGTAATTATCTGACCACCGTGCAGGGAGCCGCTACGCCCTATCCCTACGGCGGCAAGATTCGTCAGGTTCAGGTCGATCTGGATTTGCCCAAGCTACAGGCTTACGGGCTTGCACCCAACGACATTGTCAACGCCGTCAACGCGCAGAATTTGATTCTTCCCAGCGGCACGATCAAGCTCGGCACGGTGGAATACAACGTTGAGATGAACGGAACGCCGGCAACCATTGCCGAATTGAACGACTTGCCGGTTAAAACCGCTAATGGCGCCACGCTGTATATGCGCGATGTGGCGCACATCCGCGACGGCTTCGCTCCGCAGACGAACATCGTGCGCCAGGACGGAAACCGCGGGGCTCTGATGTCGATCTACAAAATCGGGAACGCCTCCACACTGCAAATTGTCGCTGGAGTCAAGAATATTGTGGTGCAAGCGGCCCAGTCTTTGCCGCCGGAGCTGAAAATTTCCGCGCTGTTTGACCAGTCTCTTTTTGTGCGGGCTTCAGTCTATGGTGTGGTACGTGAGGCGGGGATCGCCGCGGTTCTTACCGCGCTTATGATCCTCCTCTTCCTTGGCGACTGGCGTCCCACCATCGTCATCTCCATTTCCATCCCCCTCTCCATCTTCTGCTCGATCATTCTGCTGGGCGCCATCGGCGAAACCATCAACATCATGACCTTGGGAGGACTGGCGCTGGCCGTCGGCATCCTCGTCGATGACGCGACCGTGGAAATCGAAAACATCGAGCGGAACCTTGCCATGGGCAAGGAGATGAGGCAAGCCATTCTCGATGGCGCGCAGCAGATCGCAGTGCCGGCCTTCGTCTCCACGCTGAGCATCTGCATTGTGTTCGTGCCCATGTTCTTCCTGGCGGGCGTGGCAAAGTTCCTGTTTGTGCCACTGGCGGAGGCGGTCAGCTTCGCCATGCTGGCCAGTTATTTGCTCTCACGAACCCTCATCCCCACGCTGGTCATGTTCATCATGCGCGGGCACGAGCATCGAGCGGAAGTGCCCAGGTCGTTTCTGGGCCGCTTCCAGCGCGGCTTCGAGCGCAAGTTTGAAGACTTCCGCCGCGGCTACGAGCAGCTGCTGGAGACCACTCTCGAGCATCGCGGCGTCTTCGTCGCTTTCTTCCTGGCTTTCTGCCTGCTCTCGCTCGGACTGTTCATGTTCCTGGGCCAAGACTTCTTCCCGCAAGTGGATGCGGGGCAACTTCGCCTGCATGTGCGCGGAAGACCTGGCCTGCGCGTGGAAGAGACGGCGCGGCTCTGCGATGAAATCGAAACCGTGCTGCGCCAGGAGATTCCAAAGAGCGAATTGCAGACAGTTCTCGACAACATTGGTCTGCCCAACTCCGGCATCAACCAGTCTTATAGCTCCAACGGAACCATCGGCACCAGCGATGCCGAGATCCTGATCGCTCTCGATCCCGAGCATCATCATCCCACGGCGGGGTACATACGCCATTTGCGCGAGTTTTTGCCGCAGCGCTTTCCAGGAGTGGAGTTTTTCTTCCAGCCCGCAGACATCGTTTCGCAAATCCTAAACTTCGGTCTGCCCGCGCCCATCGACGTCCAGGTCGTTGGCTCGGATATGGCGAGCAATTATCTCATCGCGCAGCAGATATCCAACAAGATGCGCCATATTCCGGGCGCCGCCGATGTACACGTGCAGCAGTTGCTTGCGCTGCCCACGCTGCACATGGACATGGATCGCACGCGGGTGACACAAGTTGGGCTCACAGCGCACGATGTGGCGCAGAGCGTGCTGGTTTCACTGAGCGGCAGCTTCCAGACGGCGCCGAACTTCTGGCTGAACCCAAAAAACGAAGTTTCTTACCAGATGGCGGTGCAGTCGCCGCAATACCGCATGACCAGTTTGCAGGACCTGATGGCCATCCCGGTGACTTCGCAGCAGGGCCCACAGTTGCTGGGCAATCTGGTGCAGTTGTATCCGGTGGCACGGCCCGCCACGGTAAACCACTACGACGTGCAGCCAGTCATCGACGTTTACGCCAGCACGCAGGATCGTGACCTGGGCGCGGTCGCGGCGGACACGGATAAAGTGCTCAAGACTTTCGACGGCCATTTGCCGCGCGGCACTCGCATTGTAGTTCGCGGGCAGGTGGTCACCATGCGCTCTTCGTTCATCGGATTAGGAGTAGGACTGGTCGGAGCGATTCTTCTCGTCTATCTGCTGATCGTCATCAACTTTCAGTCATGGCTTGATCCATTCATCATCATCGCGGCGCTGCCCGGAGCACTGGCAGGAATCTGCTGGTTCCTGCTGCTGACCCGCACCACGTTGAGTGTGCCATCGCTCACCGGTGCGGTGATGTGCATGGGTGTTGCCACAGCCAATTCCATTTTGATGGTCAGCTTTGCGCGCGAACAGTTGGATGAAGGCATTCCCGCAGTGCAAGCCGCCGTCGCTGCAGGATACACGCGTGTGCGCCCCGTGCTGATGACCGCGCTGGCGATGATCATCGGCATGGTTCCGATGGCGCTGGGCTTGGGCGAAGGCGGCGAGCAGAACGCGCCGCTGGGCCGCGCCGTCATCGGCGGTTTGCTGTTTGCCACCGTCGCCACCTTGTTTTTTGTGCCCAGCGTGTTCGCGATGTTCCACGGCCGCCGGGAGGCCAACCGTGCGCGCCAAGGGCAGGCGTAAGTTAGGACCAAGGGAAGCAGTTTTGCAAGAATCGGAGTCTCGTATGAGTGCAGAAAACGAATCCAAGCCAACACCGGCGGACCCTCACCGGTCCGAGCAGGGCAGTGGTCCGCAGCAAAGCGAGAAAGAACAGCCTCATGCGCTGAGCGCTCAGGCCCAGCGCGACCAGGAGATCGAGGCGATCCAACAGCACTCCCGGCATCAAACTCCGGGGATCCAGAAACCGCCGGAGCTTCCACCCGCGCCGCCGCGCAAAGCTCTGACGATCGTCGGCGTACTGTTGCTGGTGCTTCTTCTCGCCGGTGGATTCACTCTGTGGAGCCACATGAGCCACGAGCGCGCGCTGGCCAAGGAGACGGAGATCGACACCGTGCCAACTGTCGCCGTGGTCTACCCGGTATCGGAAAAGCCCGATGAGGATCTGGTGCTGCCCGGCTCTCTGCAGGCTTATGAGGAATCCCCGATTTATGCCCGCACTAGCGGTTATCTTGTGCGCTGGTACAAGGACATTGGCAGTCGAGTCACCAAAGGCGAGTTGCTGGCCAAGATCGACACGCCTGAGGTTGATCAGGAACTGAACCAGACCCGAGCCGCGCGCCTGCAGATTGTGGCGCAAATGGATCTGGCAAAAATCAGCGCCGACCGGTGGGAAAACCTGCGCAAGACCGATTCTGTTTCCGCGCAGGAAGCGGACCAGCAAACCAGCGGCTACAAGCAGAGCCAGGCGAACCTGGCCGCCGCCGACGCCAACGTGCGCCGCCTCGAACAGCTTGAGGGCTTCAAGGACGTCTACGCGCCGTTCTCCGGCGTGCTCACGAAACGCAACGTTGACCCCGGCGCGCTCATCAACGCGGGTGCCGGTGCCGCAGGTCGCGAGCTGTTTGACCTTGCGCGGGTTGATCCACTACGGGTGTACACCAGCGTTCCGCAGGCTTACGCACCCTATATAAAGGTTGGCGCCAAAACCAACATCACCTTACAAGAATTTCCCGGCCAGAAATTTGCCGGTACGGTGGCTCGCACGGCTGAGGCCATTGATCCAGCCACGCGAACTCTTCTGACAGAGGTCGACGTGCCCAATAAGGATGGGCATTTATTGCCCGGCTCATTCGGAGAGGTTCACTTCGCCGTCGGCTCTGGTGTGAATAAAGTCACCGTTCCGGTGAATGCAATGCTGTTTCGCGCGCAAGGTGCGCAAGTCGCCGTCATCGGTCCAGGAGGCAAAGTGCAGTTGCGGGCCATCAACATTGGACGCGACTACGGTACGACGCTGGAGGTTCTCGGCGGCGTCTCACCCACTGATCAGATCATCATCAACCCTGCAGACTCACTTGAAGACGGGCAGCAGGTGAACGTGGCACAGCGCCCGCAGGGCCAGCAGAAGGGCAGCGGATCGTGAGGCGAGCCGCAATCTCCGTCGCTTTCGCGCTGCTCGGCGTTGCAGCCGGATGCACCGTCGGTCCGCGCTACAGCCGGCCTGCGGCTCCCGCGCCGGCGCCCGATGCATGGAAGACCCAACCGCCATGGCAACAGGCCGCACCCAAGGATGCAATCCCGAAGGGCGCATGGTGGCAAATCTTTAGCGATCCCGCGCTCGACACCTACGAACAACAACTGCTCCAGGCTAATCAGTCACTGGTGGCCGCACGTGACCGTTTGGATCAGGCGCGCTCGTTGGCACGCGTCGCTACCGCGGACATGTTTCCGCAGCTTTCGGCGGACCCCAGTGCGGTGCGTGAACGCGGGTCCGCCAATCGTCCCCTGAATGGCGAAGTTCTGCCCGTGGTGGGCGGCGTGGTGCAGCCCGTCCCTCCGTACACGCAGAGCGTCTATACGGTTCCGTTCGCGCTGAACTATGAGGTCGATTTATTTGGTCGCGTGCGGCACAACGTGGAAGCAGCCAACGCGTCGCTGCAATCGACCGCTGCCGATCTGCAGAATGCGCAGTTGGTACTGACCGCGGAACTCGCTGCCGACTACTTCACCCTGCGTGAATTAGACACAGAGTTTGAGGTGGTGCAGGAGTCCGTTGGCTACCAGCGCAAGGGACTGGACCTGGTGAACAACCGCCACAACGGCGGCATTGCGAGCGGACTGGAAGTCGCACAGCAGGCGGCGCTGCTCGACTCTACCTTGTCGCAGCTTGCGCTGGTGCAACAGACACGCGCGCAGTACGAGCACGCTATCGCGGTGCTGGTAGGCCAGGCGGCTTCCAGCCTTAATGTGCCCGTCGGGCCATTACGGGCTATGCCACCACCGGTCCCTCTGGGAGTGCCCTCCGACATGTTGGAGCGCCGGCCCGACATTTCCACGGCTGAACGTCTCATGGCCTATCAAAATGCACAGGTCGGCATCGCACGCTCGGCCTTCTATCCGCACATTACTCTAAGCGGTTCCGGCGGATGGCAGAGTACGACTCTCGCGCCGCTCTTCAACGCTCCCAGCCTCTTCTGGTCGCTCGGTGCGGATGCCTTGCAACCCATCTTCGAGGGCGGACGCAATCGCGCCAATCTGGCCGCCGCGCGCGCCGCCTATGACCAATCCGTGGCGAACTACCGCCAGTCCGTGCTCACGGCATTCCAGCAGGTCGAAGACGGAATCAGCAATCTGAGCACGCTCTCGCAGGCTCTCTCCACGCAGGGAGCGGCGGTCGAAGATGCGCGCCGCGCCCTGACCATCGCAAACAATCGATATATCGGCGGAGTCACCAGTTACCTCGATGTCATCACCGCGCAGACCGTTCTGCTTACCAGCGAACGACTGCAGACGCAGTTGCTCGGCCAGCAGATGGTCAGCTCGGTTTATCTGGTGAAAGCCCTCGGCGGTGGCTGGGATGCCAGCGAAATCAAAGACCAGCAGGTTCATCCGCAAGCGGGCCAGATTTTGCAGCCCTGAACGCTCTCAGAGGTTCAAAACAACGCGGCTACTCGCGTGAGTACCCGCCGGAGCACTGTGCAATCCTCTGCACGTTGACAACAGCGGCAAAGAAGCTTAGTATCGTAACTAAGTAGATATCTTTCTTACTCTTTCAGGTTTTCGGAATTGAGTTATCCCATCTAAGGTTTTCCATAGCGCAGGTTTGAGAGAGTAATCGCATTCAAGACACTACTGTCGCGTTGTGAACTTTTGTGTCGGTTCACTGTGTTGATTCGTCCGTACCTTTACGTCTTACGTCCGGAGGAGAAAAACATGAAAAACACCAAGTTTCTTGTGAAAGTAAACCGTGGCGGCGCTCGCGCTGCCGAATACATCCTGCGAATTGACCGCAGCCCCATTCAGACGACAACCAACAAAAAGCTGGCTCTGGCCATGGGAAGGTTTACGGCCGAAGACGCGGTGAAGTCCATGCAAAACTCCAGATGCACTCCGGAGTTGATCTCGGTACAGGTCTAATTCCTCCTGTCCTGTTCGCCATCCCAATCTCTAAGTATGACATCTGCGACTCGCCCCCGGCCTAGCCCACCTTAGGTCCGGGCGGGGCGTTCGCTGTTGGGTTTCGAGCCGCTCAGCGCGAAGAAGAGGATGTAGAGATAGCAAATCACCGGAAGAAAGAAGGCGTGGTGAATTCCGATCCTATCGGCAATCGCGCCTTGCGCAAGCGGGAGAAGGGCTCCGCCAACGATCGCCATGATCATGATTCCGGAACCGTCCCCTGTAAGCGGTCCGAGTTCCGCTACGCCTAGAGTAAAAATGCTCGGGAACATGATGGAGTTAAAGAACCCGACCAGGATGATGCTCCACATGGCGAAGTGTCCCGTGCTGATCATGGAGATTGTCACGAGGGCGGCCGCACACACCGAGCAAATGCCAAGCAGTCGTCCGGTCTTCATCTTTTGCAAGAGGGCAGATCCGATGAACCGCCCGACCATGGCTCCGCCCCAGTAAAAAGCAACGAAACTGGCCGCAACTTTTTCGGTCAGGCCGCCGATCTCAGGCTGGCTGAAGTAATTCACCAGAAAGCTCCCGATGGAAACCTCTGCGCCGACATAGACAAAAATGCCAATCGCCCCAAGAATCAAGTTCGGGTGCTTCCAAATAGAGTCGTTTACCTTTTCGCCGACTTTGTGCTGGGCGTAAGGGATTTTCGGTAACTTGAAACTGCCGATGGCGATCGCCAGCAACACGAGCGCGATGCCCAATCCCACATAGGGCATCTTGACTGTCGCCGCTTCATGTAGGCGATAGGCCTGCAATGCATCGGGCGGCAGGGCTCGTATCTCTTCCATGGATTTGGGCGCGGCACTCAGAATCAGGAGGCCGCCGAAAAAAGGGGCCAGAAAAGTTCCCAGAGAGTTGAACGCCTGTGTGAGGTTCAGGCGGCTCGACGCCGTCTCGGGTTTACCCAGCACCGTCACGTAGGGGTTAGCCGCCACCTGAAGGCATGTAATGCCGGCTGCCAGGACAATCAGCGCGACCAGGAACAGCGGGTACGATGGAGCGCTGGCCGCCGGTACGAAAAGGAATGCGCCGACGCCCATGGTTAGCAAACCCACCACCATCGAGCGCTGATAGCCAATCCAGTCGATCACTTTCGCGGAAGGTATGGAGAACAGGAAATATGCTCCAAAAAAGGCAAACTGAATGAGCATGACCTCTGCATAGTTCAGGTCGAAAATTGGTTTCAGGTGAGGGACAAGAATGTCGTTGAGACAAGTCAGAAAACCCCACATAAAAAACAGCGTGGTCACCACGGCCAGCGGGCCAGTAGAGGACGATGACGACTCAGGAGAAACTGCGGTAGAACGGCTCGGTGTCGCGATTGACATAGGATGGCTTCCGCACGGAATCATAGCACTGCGAGCCGGTGGCGCCGGAAAAATCACGGATATCGAGATGCCACCTTGGAGTCCTTCGCGGACCTTCTCGGTGGCCTCCGCGTTTTAAAGGTTTTGATAAGGAAATTGTCAAAATCGCGGAGCTCTCGCAGAACAGCTGCGGAGCGCACAGAAAATCCAGCAGGAGCGAAAGCATTCAAATCCGCGAATCACACCGCATTGCCGCTCAGGTCCTGCAACTTCACCAACCAGTTCGCCGGTTCGGGCAGAATCGCAAATGTTGGCAGCTTGCCCCGCACCATGGCGACCTCATCGCACCGATGAAATCTGGGACAGACGTGACAATCTTTGTAAATTTTGTCGGGAAGATCCTCCCGTTGCGCCATTTCAAATCCCTGCCGCGCAAAAAATTCCGGGGCGCGCGTGAAGAGGCAGATGCAATCCACCCGATGCCGCTTTGCTTCGGCCATCAACGCCTTCATCAATCGACTGCCCCCGCCCTGGCCTTGCACTTGAGGTCCAACCGTGATTGAACGAATCTCTGCCAGGTGTGTGCCATAAAGATGCAGTGCACCGCACCCGATGATGCGGCCTTCATTTTCCAGAACCACAAAGTCTCTTACGTTCTCGCAAATCTCCGCCAGCGTGCGCGGCAGCAACGTGCCGTCGCCCGAATAGGCAGAGATCAGATCGTGGATGTGCTCGGCATCCGGCAAAATAGCCTTACGCGTGCGCATGGAAGTTGACCTCCTCGCGCAGGGATTCGATTTTCGTTCTCGCCGCCACAATTCCCTGCCGGACCCGGGCTGGCGCAGTGCCGCCAACAACATCATGCATCGCCAATACCGCAGCCGGCTTCAAGCAGTGATGAAACTTGTCATCGAATAGGGGATTGAGAGCACGCAACTCGTCCGGCGTCAGATCCTGAAGCTCACATTGCTTTTCCAGGCACAGCTTCACGGCCTTGCCGACCTGCTCGTGCGCGCGCCGCGAAGGCACGCCGCAGTTCACCAGGTAAGTGGCAGCCGCCCACGCGTTCATGAATCCCGACTGTGCCGCTTGGTTCATGCGCCTATCATTGAACTCGACCGCTTTCATCCACCCGGCAACCAGCGGCAACAGCTCAACCGCCGTATCGGTGGCGTCGAATAGCGGCTCCTGGGTTTCCTGCAAATCCTTGTTGTAAGCGAGAGGCAGGCCTTTCAAAATCACCACAAGTGCGGTTGCACTTCCGATGACGCGGCCGGCCTTGCCCCGCACCAACTCCAGGAGATCTGGATTCTTCTTTTGAGGCATGGCGCTGCTGCCCGTGGAATAAGCCTCCGGCAACTGCACAAAGCCGAACTCCTGAGAGGAGAAAATAATCATTTCCTCGGCCCACCGGCTAAGGTGCAGCGCCGAGAGCGAAAGAATGTTGACGAACTCTAGAACAAAATCGCGGTCGCTGGTGGCGTCGATGCTGTTCGCCGTGGGAGCTTCGAAATCGAGTTCATTCGCCATAAAAGCGCGATCCAGCGGCAGGGTTGCACCCGCCACAGCGCCAGATCCCAAGGGACACATGTTCAAGCGCTTGCGGCAATCGACAAGGCGGTCAGCATCCCGCAAAAACATTTCGACATAGGCCAGCAGCCAATGCGCCACCAGCACCGGCTCAGCATGCTGCAAATGCGTGTAAGCCGGCATGGTGGCGCCACCGGCCTGTTCGGCGCGGTCGGCGAAAACTCCGCAGACCTCCGCCAGTTCCGTCCGCAATTGATCGATCGCCGCCCGTACATAGAGGCGCAGGTCGGTCGAGATCTGCTCGTTGCGGCTGCGTCCGCTGTGCAGTTTGTATCCCACTTCGCCGATTCGCTCCACCAGTTGCTTCTCAACGAAATGATGCACGTCCTCGGCCTCATCGTCTTCAACAAGACCCTTAGAGGTAGCAGCCATTTCGCCAATCTGCTGCAGGCCTTCAAGAAGGCTGATGAGTTCGTCCGCGGAAATAACACCGGCATTTTTCAGAGCACGGGCGTGGGCGCCGCTCGCCGCCAGTTCGTAACTCAGCAGCCGGCGGTCGAAGTCAAACGACCGTTGCCACCGTTCGAATTGCGGGTCCAGCGGCTGCCGGAACCGGCCTGACCACATCTTCATCGCGCAACCTCCATACGAGCTCGTGCGCGCGTGCGCGAGGGCAGTCCGAGGATTCGAATGAAGCCAGCCGCATCCTTTTGATCGTAACTATCGCCCATGGTGAACGACGAGAGATCGGTACGATAGAGCGAGTGCTCCGACTGGCGGCTCATCACCGAAACGTTCCCCTTGTACAAAGACAGCGTCACGCCGCCGGTCATTTCCGTCTGCGTGCTGGCGACAAAAGCGTCTAACGCCTCGCGCAGTGGCGTGAACCACAACCCGAAATAAACCATTTCGGCGTACTTCAGAGCCACGTGTTGCTTGAAGTGCGCGACCTCACGCTCCAGACACAGCGCTTCCAGTTCGCGATGCGCCGCGATCAACAACGTCCCCCCGGGCGTTTCATAACAACCGCGCGACTTCATGCCTACGAACCGATTCTCCACCAGATCGACCCGGCCAATGGCGTTGCGCGCGCCAATTTCGTTCAGCAGTTCGACCAGCGACACTGGATCGAGCTTCATGCCGTCCACCGCGACCGGGGTTCCTTTCTCGAAACCAATGGTGACTTGCTCGTCCTTGTCCGGCGCTTCTTGTGGCGAGCGAGTCATCTGCCACGTTGCTGGCAGCGGCGCATTCGTGGCGTCTTCCAATTCTCCGCCTTCGTGACTCAAGTGCCACAGATTTCGGTCGCGGCTGTGGATTTTCTCGCGGCTCGCCGCCACTGGGATACCGTGCTGCTCCGCATAATCCAGGCAGTCCTCGCGCGATTTCAGCGTCCACTCCCGCCACGGCGCGATCACTTTCAGTTCTGGCGCAAGCGCCTGATACGTTAACTCAAAACGCACTTGATCATTTCCTTTTCCCGTGCAGCCATGTGCAACAGCCGTCGCTCCCTCGCGTAAGGCGACCTCCACCTGATGTTTTGCGATCACTGGGCGCGCCAGCGAGGTGCCCAGCAGATACTTATGTTCGTACACCGCACCTGCTCGCAGGGCTGGAAAGACATATCCCGTCAGAAACTCCTCGCGGAGGTCCTCCACGGTCACCTTGCTTGCGCCCGTCGCATAAGCTTTCTCGACCACCGCTTCGATGTCGTCGCCCTGGCCCACATCGCCGACCATTGCAATAACGCTGTAATCGTAGTTTTCTTTGAGCCACGGAATAATGATGGAGGTATCTAGCCCTCCAGAGTATGCGAGCACAACTTTTTCAGGCATGAGCACTCCTTGTGGGCAGACGATCGCCGGCGCCCAGCAGTAAATAAAGAATCGCTTTTTGCACATGCAGGCGGTTTTCCGCCTGCTCGAAAATCAGAGACTGCTCCGAATCCATGACCGCGTCCGTCACTTCCAATCCGCGGTGTGCCGGCAGACAGTGCATGAACACTGCGTGAGGCGCGGCTTTCGCCATGAGTTCTGCATTGACTTGATAAGGCGGGAAAATCTTCGCCCGCTCGCTCTCTTCCCGCTCCTGTCCCATGCTGGTCCAGGCATCGGTGTAGATGGCATCGGCTCCGGCAACCGCTTCGTGCGGGTCGGTCAGTAAATGAATCTCGGCGCCGGTTTCATTGGCAATCTCACGCGCGGCGGCGATAATCTGCGGATTAGGCGCATAGCCCGACGGAGTCGCCACGCGGATCGAGGACCCCAGGCACGCGCATGTGAGCAGCAGCGAGTGCACGACGTTGTTTCCGTCGCCTACATACGCCAGGCAGCGGTCTTTCAAATCTCCAAACCGCTCTGCCAGCGTGAGATAGTCGGCCAGTGCCTGGCAGGGATGCTCCAGATCGCTGAGCGCGTTAATCACCGGAACCGAGGCGTGCTGTGCCATGCCCTCGATCGTCCGCTGCGAGTAGGTGCGCAGCACAATCAGGTCAACCCAGCGCTCCAGGTTGTGTGCCACGTCGCTCAACTTTTCCCGGGCATCGAGCCTTTCGTGAGTCTGGTCGACGAACATCGCCGTGCCGCCCAGGCTTGCCATTCCTGCTTCAAACGTCAGCCGGGTCCGCAGGGAGGGCTTCTCGAAGAACATGACCATCTGCCGGCCAGCGAGCGCCCTCCGAAAATCCGCCGGACGCGACTTCATGATTCCCGCAAGCTGCAAGACTGCATCCACGCCGGAGGGGCCGAGATCGCGAGTCGAAACCAAGTCGGGGCACCAAAACACTTGCGGCGCTGTCTCGGGAGCCGCCGCCATTCTGCCTTGCACATGCGTATTCAACTTTTGACTCCTTATTCTGGAACCTGCATATTCGCGGGTTGTGACTTGTAACGAGCAACAACTGACAGACTCATGAGTACGTGACCTCCGTACCACACGACAACTTAGTCAGGTAGAACTGCGGCAGGACCTCCGCCTCGTTTGCCGGGAAGATTCTCACTCGCCCCACACCCTGTTTCAGCGCCTGCCCGCAGGCTTGCAGCTTCGGCAACATGCCTCCACTGATGATCGAACCGGCTGCCAGTTCGGCTGCCTGCTTCGTGCTCAGCCACGGCATCACACTTCCCGCGGCATCTCTCACGCCGGGCACGTCGGTGAGAAAGATCAACGTATCGGCGTGGCAGGCTGCGGCGCAGGATGCCGCCATTTCATCGGCGTTCACGTTGTAATATTCGCCATCGGCGCCCAACGCCAGCGAAGCCAGCACCGGGATTCCTCCCTGCTGCCACAGAGCCTCGATCCAGCACGGCTCCGCGAAACAAATCTCGCCTACAAATCCTAAATCGCGGCCTTGAACAAACTTCTTCCGGGCCCGAAATGTCATGCCGTCGCCGCCGCAGAATCCAATCGCCGGCATGCCCGCTGCCTGAATGGCCGCCACCAGCTTCTTATTGACGATCCCGCCCAATACCATAAGCGCCGCATCCCGAGTCTCCGCGTCGGTCACGCGCAGACCGTCTACAAACTCGCTCTTCTTTCCGAGCCGCTCCAGCATGCGCGTCAGCGCACCGCCCCCGCCATGAACTACGGCTACACGGTGGCCATCCTGCGCCAGCTCCGCGACAGACTGGGCGCACTTCCTGAGCGTCGTCGCATCTTCGATCGCCGCTCCGCCAATCTTCACCACAATCGTCACTGCAAACCCTCCCGCTCTTCCCACTGATACATCAGATTCATGTTCTGCACCGCCTGCCCCGCCGAGCCTTTCAGTAGATTATCCACGCAGGAAACCAGCACCAGCCGCCGGCCATCCTCAGCCAGGCAAAAGCCAAGATCGCAGTAGTTCGTATGCAGCGAAAACTGAAGCTCCGGCAACTTCGGCGTCGGAAATACTCGCACCCAGTGTTTGCTTGAATAAAAATCACGCAGGCAGGACTCCACTTCTGCCGGCGTCATCGTCCGGTTCAGATGTACATAGATCGTCGACAAAATCCCGCGAGGAATGGGCAGCAGATGAGGCGTAAACGTCAGCTCTTCGTCGTGCAGCCCCAACTGCTCCGCCATCTCTCCCAGATGCCGATGATTGAACACCGAGTAGGCGGAGAGATTGTCGGCCACCGCAACGAAGTGGGTACGCGAGCTGGGCGCCTTGCCCGCTCCCGAGACTCCCGACTTCGAGTCAGAAATAATTCCACGCTCCCTATCAATGAGCCCGGCTTGCAGCAGCGGAGCCAAAGCCAGAATCACAGAGGTCGCGTAACACCCTGGATTCGCCACCAACTGAGCCGCCGCAATGCGGTCACCGTTTAACTCCGGCAGGCCATACACCGCTTTCGCCGTCAATTCTGCGGCGGTGACTGCATCCGCGTCCTCGAATGAGTAGACGGCACAATGCTGCACCTGTTTCAGTCGCCACGCGCCACTCAGATCGATCACGCGCAAGCCTTGCGCGATAGCCTCCGGGACCAGAGACCGCGACACTTCATGCGGCGTGGCAAGGAAAAGTAACTGCACGCCCTGATTTTTCAGTTCCGGCCACGAAAGCGGTCGCATTGGATACCCGCCGTTCCCGGATAACTCTGGAAACACCTCCGCCAGATCTTTCGCACCATCGCTACCGCCTTCACGCCGCAGCAGCAGGGGCTTCTCCAGCCGCGGATGGCGCTCAAGGATGCGCGTCAGCTCCAGCCCCGAATAGCCGCTCGCTCCCAGCACCGCGCTCTTGAGTTTCCCGGACATCAGCTCAGCATCTCTCCAATCCGAACCGCAACCTTCCTGGCCGCGTCTTTGTCGGGGCAAACAATCAGGATCGTGTCGTCCCCGGCTATCGTTCCCACGACGCCCTCCCACTCCTGTTCATCAAGCGCTGCCGCTACCGGCTGCGCGCTGCCAATGATGGTCTTCACCACCAGCAAATTCTGAGCGGGTCGCACATCCAGCACAAACTCGCGAACCAACCGCTGCACCGGCGGCAAAGCCAAACCTGCAGCACCCTCGCCCTGAGGCAAGGTGTAACCGGCCGCCGCCTTGCTCACATTCATGTCGCGAATGTCCCGCGACAGCGTCGCCTGCCCCACCTTGAACCCCCGCTTGCGCAATGCCCGCTGCAAATCTTCCTGGTTGGCTACGGGCCCCTCCTTCAGCGCTTCCAGAACGGCTCTCTGTCGCAAGGCTTTATTCATTGTGAATATTTATTCATCGTAATGAATAAATATTCTCTATTTTACAGATCCTGTCCTCCCTGTCAAGAAAAAACGCCGCCGCCTCTTATATTGTTGGTAACCCGGGAGCCCCGATCGTCCAGCGCAGTGCGGCGGGCCGCCTAGCAAAGGCCGGACGTCGGGCGGCCTGAAATCCTTGCTAGACTACTCGCGGTTCGGAAAGTCGCCGTCAGTCGGCGCAGGAGTACGCCGCATGAACAAGAAGCCCACCCTGATTGCCGAGTTGATTGCCGAGTTCCTTGGAACGTTTGTCTTGATGCTCTTCGGCACGGGCGTAGTTGCCATGGTCGTTCTGTTTCCCTCAAACGCTCCGGGTGCCACTGTTCACGGCGGCTACACCAACATCACCCTGGGCTGGGGATTGGCCGTGACCATGGGCATCTACGTTGCGGGAAAAGTTTCCGGCGGCCATCTCAACCCGGCGGTTACCCTTGCCTTGGCGGTGTTCCGTGGTTTTCCCTGGATCAAAGTTGTGCCTTATTCCATCGCGCAGACGGCAGGTGCCTTCCTTGCTGCAGCCTTGGTATACCGAAACTATCTGCCCGCGTTCCGTCAGTTCGACCCTCAACTAGAAAAGACCGCCGGCGTGTTCACAACTTTCCCGGCCTTTCCGGCATTGCCTCAAGCAGGATTTCTCGATCAGGTCATCGGAACCGCTCTGCTGCTTCTGATGGTGTTGGCCATCACCGACGAACTCAATGTCCCTCCCGGCGCCAACCTCGCGCCTGCGATGATCGGCTTAGTGGTCGTGGCCATCGGCATGAGCTTCGGCGGCATGCACGGATATGCGATTAATCCCGCGCGCGATTTCGGTCCTCGTCTTTTCACCGCGGTGGCCGGATTTCGCAACAATGGCCTTACGGACGGCTCGCGGGTGTGGTGGGTGCCAGTAGTTGCGCCGCTGCTGGGCGGACTGGTCGGCGCTGCGGTCTACGATTTCGGCATTCGACGATTTCTCCGCGCGTTGCAGTCTTCGCTATAGCAGCGTTCTGGTCGGCGTCCGCAGAAAACAGGAGGCCTCTTGCGTTACATTCTCTCTCTCGATCAGGGCACAACAAGTTCTCGCGCTCTGTTGTTTGACCATCACGGCGCCGTCCGGTCCGTAGCCCAGCGCGAGTTCGCACAGATTTTCCCTCAGCCCGGGTGGGTTGAGCACGATCCCGAAGAAATCGCGGCTTCACAGATCGCCGTTGCCCTGCAAGCTTTGACCCAAGCCCACGCCCAGTCGAGCGACATAGGTGCCATCGGCATCACCAATCAGCGCGAAACGACCATCGTTTGGGACCGTGCATCCGGCAAGCCCATCTACAACGCGATTGTCTGGCAGGATCGCCGCACCGCCGCTTTTTGCAATCAGCTCAAAGCGCAGGGTCACGAAAATCTCATACAGCAGCGCACTGGCTTGTTGATCGACGCTTATTTTTCCGGCAGCAAGATTTCCTGGATTCTGGATCACGTGCCGAACGCCAGGCAGCTCGCCGAAACGGGCCGCCTCGCGTTCGGCACTGTCGATACCTGGCTCGTCTGGAAGTTAACCGGCGGCCGCGTGCACATCACCGATGCCAGCAACGCCTCGCGCACCATGCTTTTCAATCTTCATTCCGGCTTCTGGGATCGGAATCTTCTCGATCTCTTTCGAATCCCCGCGTCGATGCTGCCCACCGTTTGTTCCTCCAGCGAAGTTTACGGAGAAGTGAGCGCCGTCCCGGGTCTCAACGGTATCTCTATCGCAGGGATCGCCGGCGATCAGCAGGCCGCGCTCTTTGGGCAAAGATGCACCACCCCCGGACTCACCAAGAA
>Ga0182015_10000733_pt1 | contig 45771 bp, 37 predicted proteins | sample 712P3MmetaG_FD_120478 | JGI IMG/M metagenome (GOLD analysis project Ga0182015, IMG submission 120478) | Permafrost microbial communities from Stordalen Mire, Sweden - 712P3M metaG | ecosystem: Environmental > Terrestrial > Soil > Wetlands > Permafrost | place: Sweden: Stordalen | collected...
CACGCTCAAATCAATATGTCCGCCGCGAATCATGGCAAACGAATCGGAGCTTGAGAAATACGACGTCCCCGCCATCTCGCTCACCGTCTCCTTGCCCGCATTGATCAGATCGGCGTCTTCCCGACCCTCGATGGGATAAGGCCCAATCCCCAACATCCCGTTCTCCGACTGCAGAACCACTTCCATCCCCGCCGGAACATGATTCGCAATCAGTGTAGGCATCCCAATTCCCAGGTTCACATAGAACCCATCGCGCAACTCGCGCGCAATCCGATTCACAATCCGCTCGCGCTTCTCGGTGTCTTTCCCGACTTTGTTCATAATCTCTCTAGTTGTCATCCTGAGCGCAGGTTGTGGTCGGCGAAGCGAAGCACAGCCGCAGTCGAAGGGTCCCTTTTCGCCGCGATCTAACGCGGGCTCATCAAGGTGTTCTCTCGGTACCCGGTACTCGCGATTAGCTCGCCTTCCTCACCGTCCGCTTCTCAATCCTCCGCTCATACAGCTCCCCTTGAAAAATCCTCTTCACATAAACCGAAGGCGTATGAATCGCATCCCCATCCAACTCTCCGACTTCCACGAGATGCTCAACCTCCGCGATCGTCACCTTCGCCGCCGTCGCCATCATGGGATTAAAATTCCGCGCCGTCTTCCTGTAAACCAGATTCCCCATCCGGTCGCCCTTCCACGCCTTTACAAACGCGAAGTCCGCTTTCAGCCCGTGTTCCATCACGTAAGTTCGACCATCGAACTCGCGCGTCTCTTTGCCTTCCGCAACGATTGTGCCCACTCCGGTCGGCGTAAAAAACGCCGGAATCCCCGCTCCCCCCGCGCGAATGCGTTCGGAAAATGTCCCCTGCGGCACCAGATCAAGATGAATCCTCCCCGTCAGCACCATCTCTTCCAGCAGCTTATTCTCGCCAACATACGTCCCAATGTGACGTACAATCTGTCCCGCCGCCAGCAGCAAGCCGTTCCCCAACCCGTCCACGCCAACGTTATTGCTGATGGTCGTCAGATTCTTCGATCCCTTCCGCACCAGCGCCCGAATGAGATTCTCCGGAATCCCGCACAGTCCAAACCCGCCAATCATGATGACGGCGCCGTCGCCCACATCGCGAATCGCCGCATCCGCATTCGCCACAACCTTATTCATAGCGCAGGAATTCTAAATGAAATGAACCGAGCAGGCCCAGTAAATACGCCCAGTCATCCTGAGCGAGCATTTGCTATCGCGATGCGAAAGCAAAGCGCAGTCGAAGGATCCCTGTAACGAATGCATCGCCCGATTCGAGAGCGTTTCCTGGTCTCCCTCTCCGTGTCTCCGTGGTGAATTATTCTTTCTTCCCCGGATTCTTCTTCAGCTCATGCGCCCGCTCAAACTCCTCCGCCAACTGCCGCGTTGCCAGATTTTCCCGGATATGCGCCAACCGCTGCTCAACTTTGAACAGCGCATCTTCCAGGTTTTTCTTGTTGGTGATCGCAATATCCCGCCACATCGAATACGGACTCGCCGAGATCCGCGTCATCTCCTTCAGCGCCCGCCCACCCGCCGGAAGCAACCGCGCCTCTTCTCCAAACTCCTCCACCAGCGCCGCCGCCAGCGCCGTTGAAATCATCTGCGGCAAGTGGCTGATCCACGCACATAGCCGGTCGTGATCCTCCGGCGGCAGCATCGCAACCCTCGCCCCAATCTGATCGATCCATCCCAAGAACTCCGCGAACAGTCCTTCATTCAAATTCTGTCCGGGCAGCGGCGTCAAAAACCACACCGCATTCTGAAACAAGTCGGCGTCCGCATAATCCACGCCGCTGTTTTCCTTCCCCGCCATCGGATGACCCGCCAGAAACCGGTGCCGCGCCTTCTTCCCAAACACGTTCAGCGCCTGTTTCGCCACCTCCGCCTTCGTGCTTCCCACGTCCGTCAATAGCGTACTCGCCGGCAGCGTCGGCCCCAACCGCCCGATCAAATCCACAATCGCGAGAACGGGCGTCGCCAGAACCACCAACTGGCTGCCTCGCACAGCGTCGGCGGGCTCGCAGAATCCGTTGTCGATCACCCCACGCATCTTCGCCCGCTTCAGCGCCGCCTCCCGGTCGCACCCCACAATCCTCCCCGCGAACTTACGCTTCCGCAGCGCCAGCGCAAACGACCCGCCGATCAGCCCCGTCCCAATAATCGTGATTTGCCGAATCGGCATTCGCGTAGACCTATCACCGCCAGATCGCAAAAATCGCAGTGAACAGAATTCTAGACTTGGAAATCGAAGATTCCTGTGCCGAGATGTCCGGCAAGCGGAAGGCTTCTCGCTCGTCAGGTCTCCTCAGGACAAACTTGCATCGCATTCTCGGCGCGCTCGGCGGCCTCGGCGGTGAAAACTTACCCGATCTTTCTTCCCACCGCCGGCGCAATCATCCGCAGTTCGTCCATCAACTTCGCGAACTGCTCGGGAAACAGCGACTGCGCCCCGTCCGACCATGCCTTGTTGGGATCGCAATGCACCTCAATCAGCAGCGCATCCGCTCCCGCCGCCACCGAGGCTCGCGCCATTGGCGGAACTTTATCCCGCCGCCCCGTTCCATGCGATGGATCCGCCGTCATCGGCAGATGCGACAACTTGTGGATGATCGGAATCGCCGATATGTCCATCGTGTTCCTCGTATAAGTCTCGAACGTTCGAATACCACGCTCGCACAAAATCACCTCGTAATTTCCACCCGCCATAATGTATTCCGCCGAGAGCAGCAGTTCCTCGATGGTCGCCGCAATCCCGCGCTTCAGCAGCACCGGCTTGCGCACCTTTCCCAACTCCCGCAGCAAATTGAAGTTCTGCATGTTGCGCGCTCCTACCTGCAGGATATCCACATACGGCAGCATCATCGGAATCTGCGCAATCTCCATCACTTCGCTGACCACTAGCAATTTGAATTTCTCGCCGGCTTCCCGCAGCAACTTCAGCGCATCTTCCCCGTGCCCCTGGAAAGAATAAGGAGAACTCCGCGGCTTGAATGCTCCCCCCCGCAGCACGCGCGCCCCTGCCTTCGATACCGCCTCCGCCGTTGCAAAAAGCTGTTCCCTCGATTCCACCGAGCATGGCCCCGCCATCACCACCACTTCGTTGCCGCCGATGTCCACCTCGTTGCCCAGTTTGACGATCGTCCCTTCCGGACGAAAACTCTTGCCCGCCAGCTTGTACGGGGAACTGATGCGATGGACTTCCTGCACTCCCGGTAGCAGTTCCAGGTTGCGAATATCAAAATCGATTCCCGCTCCCACCGCGCCCAGCACGGTTTGTCGCGCCCCCGTCGACCGGTGCACCTCAAACCCCAGCTTCACCAGGTGCTCAATCACCTGCTGAATCTGCCCCTCATCCGCAATGTCCTGCATCGCAACAATCATAGAAAAATCTCTGCCTCTAGCTCTCAGCTACTAGCTTCTCAATTGAGCTTGTCACTCAAATTTACGCTTGTCATTCCGAGCGAAGCCAGGAAGCTGCTTTCGCGTCCACCACCACTCAGCTCGCGCTCAATCATTCACTTCCGAATCCAACTCAGTCTCCGCCTTCTCGACTTCGGTCGCCGCCCCAATTCCTTCCTTCTGAATATTCCTCATCACATCCATAATCCGTTCAAAAATCCTGACCACATCCCGCCCCGGCAACGGCCCCCGATTCATCTTCTGCACATTCTCAAACACAATCCGCTCTCGCTCCGGCTCATAAATTGGCAAATTCGTATCCCGTTTCAACCGCCCAATCTCTACCGCAGCCCGCGCCCGCTCGCTCAGCAACTCCACCAGCCGCCGATCAAGCTCATCGATCTTCTTACGCCAATCCGCGATGTCCATGAGATCTCTTTGCCCGACGGCGGAAACTTGTCAATCCTGTCATCCTGAGCGAGGATTGTGCTTCGCGAACGCGAAGCACAACCGCAGTCGAAGGATCCCTACCGATTGTCCCATCGCTGGCCTCTCAAGGCTTTTTGCATCACCATCTGTCGGCTGTCCCAACTGCGCACCCTTTGTGGAGGATCGGAATTTTTGCAGTCCTATCTAACCGACCAACTTCTTCACAAATTCCCCCACCGCCTCCGCTTCCCGTCCCCGATTCCGCTCAATCGTCTCCACAATCGCGCTGCCTACCGCCACGCCGTCCGCAAACTCTCCGACTTCGGCAAACTGTTCCGCATTGGAAATCCCAAACCCCACGGCAACCGGCAGCTTGGTCACCCGCCGCAAGCGTCGCACCAACTTCTGCGCATCGTCCGCCAACTGCTGCCGCGCTCCGGTTACTCCTGTCCGCGATACAGCATACACAAATCCTCGCGATGCCCCTGCAATCCGCTTCAGCCGCTCATCCGGACTGGTCGGCGCCGCTAAGAATACCGGCGCCAGATCATGCGCTTTCATCGCCCGCAAATATTCCCCTGCCTCTTCCACCGGCAGATCCGTCACCAGCACGCCGTCCACTCCCGCGGCCCGCGCCACCATGCAAAACTTCTCCATCCCCATCCGCAGTATGGGATTCAAATACGAGAACACCACCAGCCCTGTCGACTGCGCATGCTGCCGCACATCCGCCGCCAAGGTTAGCACTTGCGCCAGACAAGTTCCGTGTTTCAACGCACGCTCGCTCGCCCGCTGAATCACCGGCCCATCCGCCACCGGGTCGCTGAATGGCACCCCCAACTCAATCACATCCGCCCCCGCCTCAATCGCCGCCAGCACCACCGCCCGCGTCGTCGCGAGGTCCGGATCACCGCACGTCACGTACACCACCAGCCCAGGCTTCTTGTAAAAGGTCAAAGGCATTTTGTCATTCTGAGCGAAGGTTGCGATTCGCGAATGCGAAGCGCAAGCGTAGTCGAAGAATCCCTTTTACTCCTCACTGCCCGCAGCCACGCCAGGCATTTCAGCGGGACTCACACCCAAACAATTTCTCACTCCGTGCGCAGCGAGGAATCTGCTGTTTCCTCCAAATTCAATCACTCAATCCAAATTAAAATTCTCCCGCATAATCCCAATATCCTTATCCCCGCGCCCGGACACATTCACAATCACCACATCGGATCTCTTCATCTTCGGCGCGCGCTTCACCACCTCAGCCACCGCATGCGCCGACTCCAGCGCCGGAATAATCCCCTCGGTCCGCGCCAGCAAAGTCGTCGCCTCCAGCGCCTCCGCATCCGACGCCGGAACGTACTCCGCGCGCCCCGCATCTCGCAACGCCGCATGCTCCGGCCCAATCGACGGATAATCCAACCCCGCCGAAACCGAATGCGTGTTCGCAATCTGCCCGGCCGCATCCTGCAGCACGTAAGAATAAGTCCCCTGCAAAACTCCCGGCGACCCTCCGCGAAACCGCGCCGCATGTTCGCCCAGCCCCTCGCCGCGCCCGCCGGCCTCCACGCCAATCAGTCGAACTTTCTTATCCTTTATAAACTCGTAGAAAATTCCGATCGCATTCGATCCCCCGCCCACGCAAGCAATCACCGCAGTCGGCAATTTTCCCTCGGCCTTCAAAATCTGCGCCCGCACCTCCCTCCCGATCACGCGATGAAAATCCCGCACCATCGTCGGATACGGATGTGCCCCCAGCACGCTCCCCAACAAGTAATGCGTCGTACGCACGTTCGTCACCCAATCCCGCATCGCCTCGTTGATGGCATCCTTCAACGTCCGCGATCCAGACGCCACTCCACGCACCTCTGCTCCCAGCAACCGCATGCGGAACACATTCAACTCCTGCCGCCGCATGTCTTCGGTCCCCATGTACACCACGCACTGAAATCCCAGCAGCGCGCACACGGTCGCCGTCGCCACTCCATGCTGCCCGGCGCCCGTCTCCGCAATCACCCGCCGCTTGCCCATGCGCTCCACCAGCAGCGCCTGACCCAAACAGTTGTTGATCTTGTGCGCCCCCGTGTGCAGCAAATCTTCCCGCTTCAAATAAATCTTCGCCCCACCCAACTTCTCGCTAAGCCGCCGCGCAAACGTCAGCGCCGTCGGACGCCCCGCATAAGTCCGCAGCAACTCCTCGAGTCTGCGCTGGAACTTCGGATCGCGCTTCGCCTTCTCATACTCCCGCTCCAACTCCTCGAGCGCCGCCATCAAAGTCTCCGGAACATACCGCCCGCCGTAAGCGCCAAACCGCCCAGGCTCATTGATGGGAACGGGAACACGCGGGTGCCCCACCCTCGCGCGTTCTTTGCGCAGGGTGGGGATTTTGACTTTCATTCTTGTTCTCGGAACCGTCGCCATACTTAAATCGCCTGCCTATCCATTTCCCGCACCGCCCTTACAAACGCCCGCACCTTCTCCGGATCCTTCTTCCCCGGCCTCGCCTCCACACCCGAAGCCACATCCACTCCCCAAGGCTTCAAAATCTCAATCGCCTCGCAGACATTGTCCGGAGTCAAACCGCCCGCCACAATAACCGGAATCGTGAAATCCAATCCTTGAACCATGCCGCGACATTTTTCCCAGTCAAAAGTCGCTCCCGTGCCGCCAGGGCGATTTTCCGACCCGGAATCAATTAGCATCGCGTGCATGCGTTTTTTCGCCTCATCGCTGATGAACACCCCGCCGTCGACTAGTTTTTCTCCGGGCACGGCAACGATCATCTTGCGACGCGGTTCGTCGCTGTTTACGGCCCAGTCCGCCGAACTGGATTTTCCAGGGGCATGATAGAACTGCACCGCCGTCAAACCAACGCGCCTAGCAACATGGTTAATGCCTTCTGCCGACTCCCCAACGAACACCCCGATCTTCTCCACACCCTCCGGCAGCTTCTCCACAATCTCCCGAGCCGCCTCCACCGTAATATTCCGCGGACTCTTCTCATAAAACACAAACCCCACCGCATCCGCCCCCGCGTCCACCGCAGTCAGCGCGTCCTCCAAATTCGTCATCCCGCAAATCTTGATCCAGGTCATGGAAATCAAACGTCACTAACCAGTAGCTCCGAACTTTGCGCAAGAAAATCATTGTCATTCCGAACCGGCTTCAGCCGGCGAGGAACCTGCGCTTTCTCGCCACGAGCAGGAACACCTCCCGGCTCACCGCCCACTCGGCACTCGGTACTCGCGACTCGGCACTCGCATCAACTCCCGCAAAGCTTCTCCCGGCGCATCCGCCCGCATCAACGATTCCCCAATCAAAAACGCCTGATATCCCGTCGCCCGCAGCCGCACAATATCCTCGCCCGACCGAATCCCGCTCTCCGCCACGCTCACCACATTCTTCGGAATTCGTTCCGCCAGCCGGAACGCCGTCTCCGCGTCCACCTTGAAGGTCTGCAGATCGCGTGTGTTCACTCCAACCAAGTCGCATCCCGCATCCAGCGCCCGCTGCAACTCTTCCTCATCATGCACTTCACACAAAACATCCAACCCACGCGAGCGAGCACCCAACGCCAGCCCCGTCAATTCCTCCCGTGACAAAGCCGCCACAATCAGCAACGCCGCATCCGCCGAATTCGCCCGCGCCTCCAGCAACTGAAATTCATCCACAATAAAATCTTTCCGCAGACACGGCAGCTTCACCGCCGCCGAGGCCTTCCGCAAATTCCCGAGCGAACCCTGAAAGAATTCCTCATCCGTCAGCACCGAGAGCGCTGCCGCTCCCGCCGCTTCTAACTCCGCAGCCAACTCCTCCACACAAAACTCCCCCCGGATCAATCCCTTCGACGGCGACGCCTTCTTCAACTCTGCAATCACCGCCACGCCGGTTCTGCTCTTTTCCTCCAGCGCCCGCCGAAATCCGCGCGGAACATGGCGTTCTGCCCGCCCCTCCAGCTCTCGCAGATTCGCTCCGCGTTTCGCCTCGACCACTTTCCGCCGCGTCGTCGCCACAATCTGATCGAGAAAGGCTGTCATACGAAGGTGTTGCAATTATAGAAGACCGCGCCTCCAACCCAACTCAACCAACCAAAACTCCAAAAAAACAAAGCCTCCGCCACCCTCGCGGGCAGCGGAGGCCAAAGTTTCAACCGCTCCAGCTTACTTCACAGTAGTCGCTTCGGGTTTGAAAGCATCCGCGAACGCTTTCCCGTTCGGCGTTCCGACCCCGGTTACGTTATCCCAACCCACTTGCGTATGCAGCGCAGTCGGGCTGTTGCATGATGTGCCGTCGCCGCGGGGCAAGGCCGAGCAGTCCATCCCGAACGAGATCACCAGCGATGTATCCTCATAGAAAGGATAATCCCAAATTGCGCTGATGAACTTCGCCGGCGCCACGGATGTAGCCCCGCCCAAAACCTGACTCGGCGTGTAATTGTTGGTCCCCGTAGATTCCACAATCGAGGCCTTCACGTTGGTTTTAGAGGTAACGGGCACGACATCTGTAATCGCTCCCACAGGCAACGAATATACGTACTGCGCCGCTTGCCCAAGCGGCGCTCCCGCCTCCTCATTCGCAATCGCCCACAGCCCGGAGAACATGGGGCAAGCCACGCTCGTGCCTCCCCACACCTGCCAAACCAGTTCCGGAACCTGGCCCGGAACGCTGATGGCAATCACCACTCCCGTGTATGGATCCGCCAGCCACGCGATATCCGGCACCTGCCGAAATTTCCCCGGCAGATGTTTTTGAAACGCAGGCTTCGGGAACCCAGCCAAACAGTTTCCCTTGCTATCTTGCACCGCGCAGGTGCTTGGTCCGCCGCCCGCTCCACCAATAAACCCGAAGGCTTCCGGCGGATCAGGCACGAACCCCTCACTGGCCAGCAAAGTTTGGTTGTTCCCCCACCCTGCTTGCCACGCGATCGAGTTGTTCGCATTCAACGCCAGGCTCACTCCTCCAACCCCGGTTGCCCAGGGAGAATCTGCCGGAGCACTGACCGCAGCCGGGATCCCGTCCAGCGTGTAATCCCCGCCATCTCCTGAAGAGAAATTGGTGGAGATTCCCGAGATTGCCGCAGTCTCGGCGATCAGGTTCTCGGTGTCCAGCACCGCGGGTGGAGTGAAGGACTCGATCGAAGCATAGCTGCCGGAAATCACGCTGCCCAGTCCATAGTTCACTGCGTAGAAAAGGGCCTGGTCCACATCCTGGAAACTCGCTGAGGGCGGAACCACCAGGTCGATGTTGGCTCCGGGAGCGATAGCATGCGCCCACTCCACATCGATGTTGATTTCAGTACTATCGGGAGCCTCGCACAAACTCGCCGTCGGCGTGTAAATGACGCTGAAGTTTGACGGTCCGAGCAGTGGCAACCCAAACATCGCCGAAAATGCATTCGCGTCATTCTGAATGGTCGGCGAACCGCACCAGTCAAGAATGACAATGGTTTGTCCCTTCCCGTTATATCCCTCGGCGTAAAGCTTTGTGAGATTGTAAGCCGTTTGGATCGGCTGCGGCGTGTACCCGCAACCCGCGCTCGTCAGGCTCTGCAGATTTAAGTGATTCCCCGTGTAAGTGCCGATGGGAAGCTCACCGTCGTTGTTGGTAGAAAACTCTTCCGTCACCACACCGTCGAAGCAGTTCGAAGAATAGAAGTTCGAATCCGCAGGTGTCGCGGCCGCAGCCATCCTCGAAAAGCTCGACTTGCTCGCCGGAAGCTTCGCTCCTCGTTGCACCGCTGGATGCTCGTATTTCCCGGAGTCCAGTCCCGTAACCACCCGCACCAGCGGAGCCGCTTCTCCTTCTACATAAGGATCACTCGCATTGGCACGGATCACCTTGTCCCGCACCTGATAGTTGTTGAGTTGCACGTGGAATGCTCTCTCCACATCCCCCACCGTGCCTCGCGCTCTCACAAAAAAATTATCGCCACCCACTCGCACCACTCTTAGATTGCGCGATTCAAAAAATTCCTGCACCGTTTTCGCTTCTTCCGCCGTCGGCGCAAATCGCGCCGCAATCTGCGACCGGGTCAGCCAGTGACGGTAGTTCGGCGACGTGCGATCATACAAATCCCGCGCTACCGCATCCATCTCTGCACGGTTATGCGGTTTCAGCCAGATGCTCACTTCAATGGTCTTCGACGGATCTTCCGTCCCTAGATTCTTCGCCGTCGCCACATAGCTGGGTGTGTTGTGTGCCACAAACTGTCCCGAAGCCGCATTGGCCGGCCTCGCCGCGCTTAGGGTTAGGATCAGTACAACAAGGCTCAGCCCCATCGTCCTCATTCGGTCGACGTGAGCTGGGGGGGTTGAAGCTGGTTTTTCCATTGGTCCTCCGTGGACTCTATTTCTGCAAACCCTACTTCTACGAACCCAGGCCAGCCGGTTGGACCATCGATGATGGTCCGCACCCGCGCTACCCACCATTGGAAGTAGCGAACTTTAAATGCACTCTGACTGCCTGAATCCAGCTCCGCTGCTTGCGATGAAAGAGACGCAGCAAATTCTGGACTCTACTCCGAAGGTCCCGACATCCTAATGGCTTCGCTCAAGAAACACAATAAGTCCAAAGGCTCTCTCCCGGATTTTTTTGGCTAGATCTCCGCCGGTCAACCCGCTCGGACCTCGACAAACCTCCCTACTGGCAAACGCTCTCAACCTCTTTATAAGGCTTCTCCTTGTGCTCTGGATCCTTCATCCCTTTCACCTGCATCATCTGATCCAGCAGCGTCCCGGCGTCATGCAACCCCACATCCGGATCGCTCTCATACGCCGGATCACTTTCCGCCTCTTCCAATGTCACCAGTTTGAATCCCTTCTTCTTCAGCAGGTCCAGCGCGTCCGGTAGAATGGTGCTGCTGTACGCCCCCAGATGCATCAGCAGCACATAGTTGATCTCGTGCCCGTAAATCAAATTCGCCTGCTCCCGCCCCAAGTCCAGAAATTCCGACGCCGTACTCAAATAGCTCGACCGCAGCCACTCCATCGACCTCGCGTCGTTCTTCGCCACGCACCGCGCATACGCCGTATTCCACAAGTAGTCTTCCCAATCCAGCGTCACCTGCGCGATCCGGTATCCGTGCGCCTTCAAGTAAGCCCGCACCGCGCGCCGTTTCTCCACCGTGTCACCCTCGTGTAAATACGGATACCGGAACCAATGCCACGTATCTTGGCCCTCCAGTAACTCCAGCGCCGGCTCGTTTTCCTCGATCTCCCGCTCGAAAGCCTCCGCCGTATTCTGTTCCAAATCCATGTGTGAATACGTATGATTCCCAACCGACTCTGCCGCCGCCCACAACTTCAGCGCCTCCGCTCCATCAGGATTTCCCTCGAGCTTTTTCGCATTGATGAATCCATACACCGAAGGCACGTGCCGCTTCTTCAAAATCGCCAGCACTTTTGCGGTCGTCTCCGCCTGCGTAACGCCCGGCGGCAATGATCCATTCCGCGGCAGATCGTCAAACGTGATGGCAAGTTTCTGCGCCGCGCAGATTCCACAAAACGCGAGGAGAAAAGTACAGGTAGCCAGGGAAACAGAAAACTGCTCAGACTTCCGGCAAGGAATGAAGAGTAAATCTTTCATCTCCAGAGTTTACTGGAGTCGCGCACTCCAGCGAAAAAGCTGGCCGCCGTGGAAGAACGTTTAGGAAGGTCTAGATTGACGCCGCATCACGCGAGAACGAGCGGTACGAAGAACATCTCTTTGGTGCCATCGAAGGGACTCGAACCCCCACACCGTTGCCGGTACATGGACCTGAACCATGCGCGTCTGCCAATTCCGCCACGATGGCAATCTGATTTGCAATGCAGCGGCGGCCCGAAGGCCGCCGAGTCAGGAAGATCAACACTTCTATTTTACAGGCATGTCAGAGCCTGTCAAACCAACCTTCACCGCGGAGCACCATCTACTACCCCAGTTTCGCCGTCATAGAGATCTTCGCATTCAAAACCTTCGACACGGGGCACCCTTTCTCCGCCGCTTCCGCATACTTCTGAAATGTCGCCGCATCCGCTCCCGGAACCTTCCCCACTACATCGATGTGGCTCGATGTAATCGCCCACCCAGCTTCCAGCTTCTCCATCGTCAGAGTTACATTCGTGTTGATGCTCTCCGGCGTCAGATTCGCTCCGCCCAACTGTGCCGACAGCGCCATCGAAAAGCATGCCGCATGCGCCGCCGCAATCAACTCCTCCGGATTCGTTCCCGGTCCGTTCTCAAATCTCGAAGTGAATGAATACTGCGTATCTTTCAACACTCCGCCCGGAGCCGAAATGGTTCCCTTCCCATCTTTCAGCCCACCCTTCCACACTGCGCTCGCCTTGCGTTCCATAACGTTCTCCCCATCATGAATAGAGAATTAAATTCGATTCCATTGTAGACCGACCTTACTCACCCTGTCCGGCGCAACAGCCCTGTCTCGATCCGCCAAGTCTCAACAAAAATCCGAGCAGCTCAAATAAAATCCGCATGCCGGACAACTCAACTTGCACCGGCTCTCCTTCAGTCTCTCCGAACAGTTCGGACAGAACTGTTCCGGATGCCCCTTACGCCTCTCGGGTTCCACCTGTTTCTCTCCCGTCTGATTCCTCACCGCCTGATCTGGTTCGCTTCCGCTCGTCCGCGCAACATACCTCCACCCGCACCTTGCGCACAAGTGGAAATCCGTCTTCCCCGGCTGTGCTGATCTCGACAAAAAGAAAAAGCCTTCCGAGCCGGATTCCATCTCCCGCCCGGAAGGCCATTCATCACCCCACTTCAACCCTTCTCTAACCCACCACCACAATCACAGGAATCTCCACTCCCGGATGCCGCAGATCGATCAGCACATATTCCCCATCGATGTAATCAACGTAGCGATCGTCGGTATAAGCCCAATCCTCCGGCCACGGATTCGCCAGCGCGAACCAGTATCCGCTATACTGAAACCGCGGCTGCCCTTCCACCACGGTCGTCTGCACTCGGAACGTGTGTTGACGCCCAAAATGCGACCGGAATTTATCGTCCGGGATTTTTTGCCCCTGCTGCCCCGCCGCCCGCGTCGCATGATCTCCCCCTTATTCTCCTGCGGACGATTTTCTTCCTTGCCCGGCTTCATCTCACTGTTCCCGTTCATCTCATCGTTCTGCTTCATCTCGTTCTGCTTCTCGTTCTTCGCCGGCTTCGCATCCTCAGCCTTCCCCGGCGCCTGCTCTTTCGGCGGCTTAGCCTCATCCTGCTGCGGCTTCGATGCTGTCGGCCGCTCCCACCCCTATCTACCCGATCCACCCGACCACCGCAGAATTTTGCGCTTTCCACAGTTTCTTGCGCTAGAATGCCATTGCATTGAAGAGCGCCTGTCCTTCCCGACTGCGGACCCGCTCTTTGCCTTCCCCCAGGAGGTAGTAGATGTATCGCCCGTATTCCAATTCCCTGGCTGACTCACGTCCGCCCATGGACGTCCAGTCCCTGATCCGCGACCTCGCCCAAGATTTCGTCACCGCCTTCAACACCGGCAACTACGACCAGGTCGCCGCTCTCTTCGCGCCCGACGGCGCACTCATGGCCCCTCACTACGACCTCGCCTATGGCCCCAAGGCCGTCGAGCGTCTGCTCCACCAGCTCGGCGACGCCGGATATCAAGATCTTCGTCTCGAAACCATTCGCGTCGACTACTCCGCCGACATGGCTGTCGAGATCGGCCGCTACAACGTTGCCATCCGCCAGTCCGACGGGACCATCCAAGCCGACCGCGGCAAATACGTCCGCGCCTGGCGTCGCCTCGGTGCCTGGCTCATCATCGCAGATAGCTGGAGCTCGAACCTCCCGCTCGTCAGTTAGGATTTCGAGCAAAGACTGAAGAACTGAGAGTGCCCGCGTTTCGACGCGAAAGATCGGCATGCGCTGACACGTAGCCGTCGTGATGAAAAACGTACGTTGCGATTCGACTATCCCCGAATGGTAGCGTTATTCATACCGAATCGAGCGTGATATCTGTCACGAGACGAAAATCCTATTTCCAGATTGGGAAAACGACCACAGGGGCTAGCCCGCATGATTTCACGGACTTAACGCGGCCCTGAAAGGGCCGCTCTTCAACGGTCGCGCAAGCGTCGCGGGACGTGACCGTCGAGACGTTGAAGCAACCAGCACGGAATGACAACAAGCTAAAAACTGCTTAGCTGCACCCGCTCGTACTCCCACAACTTCCGCAGCGATAGCAACTGCCGTTGCGCGTCATGATGCTGCCGCAGAAGCTGCAAGTGGGAGCGTCGCCCAGGTCGATGATGCCGGCCAGCGCGTCGGCGGCGTGCACGGAGCCGGGCTTCGCGCTCACGGCTTCCGGACGCCGGATAGCGGACGCCGATTCTTCTGACGGCTGCGAGGTGACAGACGACAGCTTCGGCCGCAGATTTTCGAAGAGCAGCTGCTGCTGTCCGGTGAAGCGCAGCTGCAGCCAGCGGAAGATGTAATCCATGATCGACTTGGCAAAGCCGATGTCCGGATTGCTCGTCCAGCCGCTGGGCTCGAAGCGCGTGTGCGCGAATTTTTCGCAGAACAATTTCAGCGGCACGCCATGCTGCAGCGAGATGGAGACCGCTAGCGCAAAGCTGTCCATCAATCCGCTGACCGTCGATCCTTCTTTCGCCATAGTGATGAACAGTTCGCCGGGCTCGCCGTTGGGATAGAGCCCGACCGTGATGTAGCCCTCGTGCCCGCCGATGTTGAACTTGTGCGTGATCGAGGCGCGCTCTTCCTGCAGCTTGTGCCGCACCGCGCGCGGAGGCGCATTCATGTCCTCCGGCTCCTGCGCTGCGGACGCTGCGATTCGCGCATCATCTTTGGTGGAGTTGGCAGTCTTCGTTCCCGCCGCAGAAAGCGGTTGCGCCTTCTTGCAGCCGTCGCGATAAACCGCGACCGCCTTCAGGCCGAGCTTCCAGGCCTGCAGATAGGCGTCCATGATGTCTTCCACCGATGCGTTCTCGGGAAGATTGACGGTCTTCGATATAGCTCCGGAGATAAACGGCTGCGCCGCCGCCATCATCCGCAGGTGGCCCATGTAAGCAATCGACCGCGTCCCCTTGGCCGGCTTGAACGAACAATCGAAGACGGCGAGATGATCGTCCTTGATATGCGGCGCCCCTTCGATGGTTCCCGTCGCATCGATGTAACTGACAATCGCATTCGCCTGATCGTGGTCGTATCCCAACTTGAACAACGCCGTCGGCACAGTCTGGTTGACGATCTTGATCATCCCCCCGCCAACGAGCTTTTTGTACTTCACGAGCGCCAGATCCGGCTCCACGCCAGTTGTGTCGCAGTCCATCATGAAGCCTATTGTTCCTGTTGGCGCTAGCACTGTGACTTGGGAATTTCTGTAGCCGTGCTTTTCGCCGTGAGAGAGGGCTTCGTCCCAGCAGGCTTTGGAGGATTCATACAGAGCGGTGGGGACGTTATTTTTGTTTATGTTGTTCACGGACGCGCGGTGCATGCGGATCACGTCGAGGAACGGTTCACGATTGAGGTACCAGCCGGGGCAGGCGGAGCCGGGCATTTTCGCGGCTTCGGTGACGCCCAGGCGAGTGGCGGCGGTTTCGGTTGCGGGAGTGAGCGGCGCGCATTGTTCGGCGATCCGGCTCGATTGCAGATAGGCTTCGCCGCACATGATGGCGGTGACGCAGGCGGCGTAGTCGCGTCCGGCGTCGGAATCGTAGGGTAAGCCTGCGGCCATCAGCAGTGCGCCGAGATTTGCGTAGCCGAGTCCGAGCGGACGGTAGTCATGCGAGTTACGCATGATCATTTCTGTGGGATAGCCAGCGTTGTCGACGAGAATTTCCTGCGCGGTGATGAGCACGTCGACGGCGTGGCGATAGGCTTCGACGTCGAAGGTGCCGTTGGGCGCGAACTTCAAGAGATTCAAGCTCGCGAGGTTGCAGGCGGAATCATCGAGGAACATGTACTCGCTGCAGGGATTGCTGGCGTTGATACGTGCCGTGTTCTTCGAGGTGTGCCAGCGATTGGTGGTGGTGTCGTATTGCATGCCGGGATCGCCGCAGTGCCAGGTGGCCTCGGAAATTTTCTTGAGCAGGTCTTTGGCTTTGTAAGTGTGCATGACGTTGCCGTCCTGCACCTTCTTGGTGGAGAAATCGGTGTCGCGAAGGACGGCGTACATGAAGTCGTCGGTGACGCGGACGGAGTTGTTGGCGTTCTGGAAGAAGATGGAGGAGTAGGCGTCGGAATCGGGGTGGCTGCCATCATATCCCTGAGCGACTAACGCGTGAGCCTTGGCTTCCTCTTTCTGTTTGCACTCGATGAAGTCGACGATGTCGGGATGGTCGACGTTGAGGATGACCATCTTGGCGGCGCGGCGAGTTTTGCCTCCGGACTTGATGACGCCGGCGAAGGCGTCGAAACCTTTCATGAAGCTGAGCGGACCGCTGGCGGTGCCTCCGCCACTGAGACCTTCAGTGGAGGAACGCAGCGGGGAGAGATTGGTTCCGGTGCCGCTGCCCCACTTGAAGAGCATGCCTTCGGTTTTCGCGAGAGTCAGGATGGAGTCAAGCGAATCCTTCACCGAGTTGATGAAGCAGGCGGAGCATTGCGGATTGCTGTAGCCGGTGACGCCGAATTCGACCTGCTGCGTGGCCGGATTCCAATGCCAGTTGCGGGCGTCTGAGTTGGGCTCGATGCGGTCGCAGCCGACGTTGAACCAGACGGGCGAATTGAAGGCGGCGTACTGGCGAACGAGGATGTGCACGAGCTCGTCGTGGAAAGTGGCTCCGTCTTCGGGAGTCTTGAAGTAGCCTTGGGCCAATCCCCAGTTGCGGATGGTTTCGGCGACGCGGGTGACGAGTTGGCGTACGCCGGTCTCGCGCTCGGGAGTGCCGACCTTGCCGTGCAGATATTTCGAGGCGACGATGTTGGTCGCGGTCATGGACCAATCTTTGGGAACTTCAACGTCTTTCTGCTCGAAGATCACATTGCCCTGGGCGTCCGTGATCTGAGCAAGGCGGAGATCCCATTCGAGCTCGTCGTAGGGAGAGACGCCCGGCTTGGTGAAGAGGCGGCGGAAGGAGAGGCCGGGAGCCTTCTTCTGTGCGGTAACAGGGATTGCGGGAGCGGCCGCAGGGGAGTCAACGTTATTGGTGGTTTTAACTTCGGGCATCGCTTTCTCCATTAATAATTAGATTCTATCGATCTTGACCCGATTCGGCGTCCATGGGGGTAGGGGCGGGAATTGGGCTGTTCCCGAACGGAAAATCGTTCGGGGTGATGCGCGTGTTGTAAAGAGCTTGTGCCCTTGCGGGGCTAACTGCCTCAGGGGGCTAAAGCCCAAATTCAAACCCTTCGCTAATCGCAGCGCTGAAGCGCTGCGCCACCCAAAATCTCTCGCCAGGTACCCGCCCGGTTTAGAAGCCCGAGGGGAGCGGGTGAGGACAGTGGAGGTTCTTGCTAGCTCCGGAACCGAGATGCGGGAGCGAGCTTACATCCGCTCCTCGACCGGGCTGGACTGGCGCTGCGGCGCCGGCGGCAGACGCGGGTGCCGTCGCCTGCGTCACACTCAGCGCGCTGACTTCCAGCGACGAAGAGAAGCCGGCGGGGAAGCCGCTAGCTTTCTCGGCGGAGGAAAGCATCCATTGGTTGAGCGCGCTGCAAATGCTGCGGCGCTGGGCCTGGTCTTCGATGACCACGAAGCGGAGGAAACAACTTCCGGAGGTAAGACGGGCGCGCATGGGGTTGATACGGGTAAACATGCGGTCGAGAGTGAAAGCCATGTCATCGTCTTCGGCGAACTGGGGGACGGCGAGCATGCGCTTCGTGGGTGTTGGCTCAGCGGCTAAAGCCGTATCTTTTGCCGGAAGTGAATCGGAGCGCTGAAGCGCTGCGCCACCGGAAAATGCAGTTGCGTGAGCCGGGGCACTGGATGCAGCTGCCGAGCTTTGCTCGGCTGGACAGCCGGGGACGGCTGTCCCCACATGAGCGTTGCCGAAATCCAGGATCTCTTCGGCGATAGCGAAGATGCCGGGCTTGCTGGGGACCACCAGGAGGCTGTGGGGGGAGTCGCAACGGAACCAGCTTGACCATTGCAGGCGGCGCGGGTCGATGGGGCGGTCGAAGCCGTGCCGAGACAGTGAATCGATGACGAGACGGGTTAAAGCTTCCATCCAGGGCTCCTCAAATTCAGGTACTGCAGGGGCTAAAGCCCCGTTCCTTCGTCGATCTTTCGCGGCCCGTTCGGATTTCGCTCAGGGCAGACCGCTGAAGCGTCGCTCTTCCACGGCTGCGCCAGCGGACGATTGGTTTTTCTGAGTCGTTCACCCGGGGGAGGATCGGGGAACGGCCACCGCATTTACTAACCATCCGGCTTCGGGATCCAACCTGCGGCCGCCTAAGCTGGACGGAGCTTACTGCATTGTTTTGTTAGTTTTACGGACATTGCGCCAAGTCACCTCGTGGGCCTGGCGCCATGCCGTCCTCGCTACTCTTCTTACTGCACCTGCCGAAAGTCGCCCCGTTCCCGCGAGGCGAATTTCAAAGCTATGGGATTGCAAAGTTACTCCCGCTTATTGTGGCTGTCAAGGGGGAAACACCATAGGTTGTATCTCCAGCAATGACGGGCTTGATGCGGGGCCGACGGATTGGTTTTCCACAACTGAAATTCATGGTCTGTTCACAAATCGAGCTGACGCTGGGGCTAAAGCCCGGATTGACTTGGGATGGGCTACGCGGCCCATTTGACCTCGCTCAGGGCAGGCTGCTGAAGCGCCGCTCTTCCACGGTGGTGCGAGCGTTTTGTGCCGTGTCCGCCTCAATCGCAGAAAGAGCGCAGGCTGGGCGGGGGATTGCGGTCGGGTTGAGGAAGTTTGCGAACTGGGAGAGAGTAAGGTAGCGGGAGTTCGGCGCTGCCGGGTGTCGGGTAACGATAAATTCTCTGGCTGCGGCGGAGTTGCAATTGGCTCGGGAGTTTCGCCGGCAAGCAGGGGGACATAAATATCTTCGAAGATTTGCCGAGGCGCGATGCGAAGAACACTGTCGCAGGATTCGACGAGATAGTCGCCTTTGCGGCCGGAGTGTTGACGGCCGAGAACGTCGGTGAAAGTGAGGCTGGTGGTGAGTTGCTTGGCTTTGACCAAAAAACGAGTGCGGTAAGTGATCCATGGACTTGATGCTTTCATGAGTGCTGACCGTTCTTATTTTCGATGGTGACGTGAGTGAGTGGTGATGATTAATGGATGTTACGGATGGGTCCAGGTTTCAGTTCATGCCAATTACGGTCTCCGGCAGAGTCGTTGAAACTTTTTTTTTGAGGGCGAGAACGAATGTACGAGCGAAAGGGCGTGGGGTCAATTCAGTATTTTTGGTGCAGTTGAGGAAAATCTTAGATGCGAGCTCTAGGGGATTCGCGGGCATGAAAAGTTTGTCGAAGAGATGCGGCTGAGCCGCACGCCGGGCGGACGTTCTGTTCGCTGGAGAGTAGCAGAAGAAGATGTGGGCACAGGGGAAGGGCGGATTGTCCACAGAGACTGCACAGGAAATGCAGAAAGGCGGGAGGGAAATGGTCAGGTCAGTGATTCGTTCTCGGTTTCTAGTTTCTAGTTTGAGGTTTCTGGCTGATGGTACGAGTGGATGGAGTGAGGAGTTTCGCGGCTTTGGTTTCGTTGCGACTGGAAACCCCCGACGCAGTGCTGATGGGTAGGGAACCTTCGACGTAGTGGCCGCTTCGCTTTTGCGAAGCGGCCACTAGGCTCAGGATGACAGTACTTCCGGTTGAAGACTTACCGGCCGGCTAGCGCTGGTTCGTGAACCTGTTTGCCGGACTTGAAGGCTTCATAACGGGCGTTGACTTCGTCCCAGTTGATTACGTTCCACCAGGCGGCGAGATATTCTGGACGGCGGTTGTTGTATTTCAGATAGTAGGCGTGTTCCCAGACGTCGTTGCCGAAGATGGGAAAATGGCCTTGCGAAATCGGGTTGTCCTGATTGGGCGTGGTCATAATGTGCACGTCTCCGCCTGGCTTGCCGGCGAGCCAGACCCATCCGGAGCCGAATTGCTTGACGCCGGCGTCGTTGAACTTGGCCTGGAAATCTTTGAAGTTGCCGAAAGTCTTGGTGATGACCTGGGCGATGGGGCCCGTGGGATCGCCGCCGGCTTTGGGCTTCATGATCTTCCAGAACATGGTGTGGTTGACGTGGCCGCCGCCGTTGTTGCGGACCGCGGCGCGAATGTCTTCGGGGATGGCGTTGAGATCGCGGATCAATTCTTCCGCTGTTTTCTTGGATAGCTCGGAATGCTTTTCGATGGCTGCGTTGAGATTCTTGACGTAGGCACCGTGATGCATGTCGTGGTGCAGGGTCATCGTTTGCTTGTCGATGGTGGGTTCGAGCGCCGCGTAATCGTAGGGCAGGGGCGGTAGTTCATGAGCCATGGTTTTTCCTCCAGAGTTCTTATTGTACTGATGACGGGGCCAGGGGTACGGATTCAAGCGAAGCGGCTTCCTAAAATTGGATGAGGAGGAGCGGCGTCGCGGTTGCAAGGAGAATTTTACGCTGGAGGGGCGCAGGCGCTAAAGCCCGACATCTCTGAAATCTTGGACGCGGCGCTAAAGCGCCGCTCTTCCACGGTTGCGCACGCGGCATGGGTCGCGCTAACACTGTGGGGGGAGTAGCAGTTATGTATGTCCCCTTAGACTTCATTCAGGACAGGCTTTCGCTGGGCTCAGGATGACAAAGCTTTATAAATGGCAACGCTATCCGATGGCGACGTCTACCAACGGGAGATGATTTCTTGTGGCGATGAGGTTAGTTGGCGGGGGGGCCGAGGACTTCGCGGACTTTGCGGGAGAGGCTCTGCAGGGTGAAGGGCTTTTGCAGGAAAGCTTTTTGATCTTCGGAAGCGAGCGGGGTGGCGAAGGCGTCTTCGGCGTAGCCAGAAAGATAGAGAACCCTAGCGCCAGGACGCGTGGGGAGGAGTTGCTGGACGAGTTCGTGGCCACTGAGGCCGGGCATGACGACGTCGGTGATCACGAGATGGATAGTGTCGGGATGACTGGCGGCGAGCGCGAGAGCGGCGTTGCCGTTGGCGGCTTCGAGAACGCGATAGCCGCGGGACTCGAGCGTTTCGCGCACGAGCTGGCGAACGGACTCTTCGTCCTCGACAAGGAGGATGGTTTCGGATCCGCCTCCAGTGGAGAGGGAAAACGGAGCGGCGCCGCGGGCTTCCGATGGGCCATCGACGCAGGGGAAATAAATGGTGAAGACGGTGCCTCGGCCGAGCTCGCTCTGAACGAAGACGTAGCCGCCGCTTTGCTTGATGATGCCGTAGACGGTGGAAAGTCCGAGGCCGGTGCCTTTGCCTTTTTCTTTGGTGGTGAAGAAGGGCTCGAAGATGCGGGCTTGGGTTTCGCGGTCCATGCCCTGGCCAGTGTCGCTGACAGAGATCATGACGTAGGGGCCGTGTTTGATGAAAGTGTTTTCCGGGCGGTAAGACTCGTCGAGGGTGACGCTGGCGGTGCGAATGCAGATTTTGCCGCCGTTGGGCATGGCGTCTTTGGCGTTGACCACGAGATTCATGATGACTTGCTCGAGCTGTCCGGCGTCGGCGCGAGTGCAACCGACGGCGGGAGCGAGGCTGGTAGTGAGTTCGATATCTTCGCCGATGAGCGGACGGAGGAGCCGCTCCATGTCAGCGACGATGGCGTTGACGTCGATGACCTTGAGTTCGAGATGCTGTTTCCGGCTGAAGGCCAGGAGCTGGCGCGTGAGCGTGGTGGCGCGATCGGAGGCTTGCTGGATGGCTTCGGCCTTGGCGTGCAGCGGGTTGGCGGGGGTGAGCTGGTCGAGGAGAACCTCGGTATAGCCGCTGACGACCATAAGCAAATTGTTGAAGTCGTGAGCAATGCCTCCGGCGAGACGGCCGACGGCTTCCATTTTCTGCGACTGGCGGAATTGATCTTCGAGGACACGGCGCTCGGTGATGTCTTCGGCGATGGCTTCGAGAACGTCGGCGGGCTCGTCTTCAGTGGCGACAGCGCGGCCGCTGATACGAACGGTGATGGAGCGTCCGTCCTTGCGTTTCCAGCGGACTTCGAAACCATCCATGCGACCGCTGCGGCGGAATTCGTCGACCAGATGAGAGTATTCGCCGGGATCGAGGAAGACGTCCTTTTGGGGATCGAGCGCCAGGACTTCGAGCGCGGAATTGTAGCCCAGGATTCCTATGAGGGCGGGGTTAACGTCGAGAAAAGCGCCTTCGAGGCTGGAACGATAAATTCCGTAGACGGCGGTCTGGACCAGCGAGCGGTAGCGAACTTCGGAGCGGCGGAGGGCTTGCTCGTTGCGTTTGTGATCAATGGTGGCGGCCAACTGGCGCGAAATCAGGGTAAGAACTTCCTTATCGCGTTCGCGGAGGGCAGAATTCTCGGAATAGTTCTTGAGAATGATGGCTCCGAAAACGTGATGATTGGCCTGAAGCGGGACGCCCAGCCACTGAAGCGGAGGGGCCCCGACGAATTTGACTTCGCGGCGTTGCTGCAGTTGCTGCAGGAGTGTTGGAGTACCGAGCAATGGCTCACCGGTGCGGAGGACATATTCGACAAGGCCGCGGGCGGCTTTCGCGGGAGCGGGAGCGGACTCCTGCTCATCGACGAAATAGGGAAAGCTTAGCAGTTGCGACTCGGGATCGTGAATGGCGATGGAGAAATTACGAGCGGGCATGAGTTCGTCGACGATGCCATGAATGGCGGCGAAGAACTGTTGCAGATCCTGAGTGGCGCAGGCTTTTTCCGAGACGCTATAAAGAGCGGAGTTCAAGGCTTCGGCGCGCTTGCGAGCGGAAATATCGCGATAGACGAAATAGAAGGCGGCGCTGCGGCCGTTGACGATCAAGGGAGCGGTGGAGAGAGAAACATCCAACATGGCTCCATCGCGGTGACGGCGCTGGGTTTCGAGAGTGAGCTGCTCTCCACGCTGCAAACATTGCGCGATCCAGTGCGCTTCGGCCGCACGATCGGGAGGAAGGATGAGAGAGTCGATGGGCTGCGAGAGGATTTGCGCGTCGGAGTAGCCGAACATGCACTGAAACTCACGGTTGACGCACTGCGCGCGAAAAGAAGAGTCCACCACAATCAGGGCGTCGGGAGAGTTTTCGAAGAGTTGCTCCAGATATTGGCGGCGAAGATCGAGAGGATCTTCCTGAGTGGTTACGTTGGGATTGGATGCAACAGGATTCCAGGATAGAGAAGACGGTTGAGCGGCGCTAGGAATGCCCGGGGGAATAAACGAGGGCGACGCTCCGCCGTCGAGCGCCTGCTGCAAAGTTTTCGCGCGCAAGATTTCCCTAGATTGCGCGGACCGGGTGACACGACCACCCATGGTTGGCTCCCCCTCTGAAGCCCAGCAAAATCGATAGTAGAACGGGGGGAGTTGACTCGAAAGTTACTGACGTAATGGAAGCATTGAGTAATTGGGCGATCGAGTGATTGGGTAATTGAAAACCGGAGACCCAAGTGAGTACAAGTTGCTAAGTTGCACCCATTCAGCCTTTGGTGGCGAGCATATCGCAGACGCGGCGGATGGTATCGCGCTGAGCTTCGCTGAGGGTGAGGAACTCGAAGCCGTAGCGCAGGCCCTGGCGGTAGCGGACGATGGCTCGAACTTTTAGAGGATAGGGGCTCAGGGGCAGAGGGAATTCGAGAGAAACGATTTCACCGCTTTCGAGTTCACCGGTGAGGGTAGCGCCGATGCCATCGGGGCCGAGTTCGGTGGAGCGTCCCCAGCAACTGTGGAACTCGCCGTTCTGAAACATGCGGACTTGCAGGCGGACGTCGATGGCAAAGCGCGGGTAGCGGCGGACGTGGCCGGGGCCGAGTTTTTTGCCTGGAGCTGCCATAAATCAGTTGCTAGTTGCTAGTTGCCAGTGGTCGCTGGCCACTTTAATTCCCGTGCAACAGATAACCGGGTTCGAGCGGGAGTTTGCCGCCGATCTTGATGACTGCAACACTGCTGTTGATGGAGTACACGTCCACGACGCCAACGGCTCCGGGAGTGGAGGCGACCTTGTTGACGAGTTCTTCGTCGGAGGTAGCGACCAGGATTGCGGGGTGGCTGGCGCGTGCGTGATTGGAAGTTACGATGAGGCTGTTCAGCTCGCTCTCGGACATGCCGTAGACCTTCTCGAGAACCATTTTCATTTCCGGCGAAGACGGAGAGCGCATGACGAACGTGACGAGCTTGCCGTCAGGCCAGCGATTGGTCTGGGCTTTGCAAACCTTGACCAGATCGCCAACGGTGATCGCACCCACCGCATTGGATTTATTGGAGACCACGGCGAGATCGCGTGCGGCAGCCAGCGAAGCGGCGACGATCACGAAAATGAAAACACGTAGAAGGCGTTGGCAGAGCACTCTGGTTCTCCCGCGATGCGCACGAGACTTTAGAAAGATTGTGCTTGATGAGAGGTTACTTATTAAAGGTAACTAAGGTCACGAAGCGGGGATGGTGGATGGACGATGGGGAGGGTAATTAAGGTGGGCGCGGCTGGGAGGCCGCGCCCGGGGGTTGTGCCAGCGGTTTCTTAGTTCTGCTTCTTCCGGGCGATGTGGGAATTGATCAAAGGACGCACGACGAACATGCGCGAGCGGGCCAATGCCGGAGAAGACGCCGTGGGACTCTGCTCTACGATCACTCCAGTAGAAACTTGGTCGCCGTCCATTTCGATGAAAGGGAAAGTGGTGCCGTCCACGGTATAGAACGAGAGAGTGAATCCGCCGAGCAACGTGCTGTTGTTCGTCGTGCCGGCTGTTGCTGAGATGCCATAACGGCCGGTGCTGCCTATGGTGCCGTAGGTGCCGGCGGTGAGGGCCAGACTTTGATTCGGGATTCCACTGGGGGCAGAGTTTTCGTCGATGACGCCGCTGCTCAGGGTTCCACCGCTGGCAGCGGTGAATTCCGCAATGTCATCCACCTCGACGGGTGAGCCGGTTGAGTCATTAACCCCGGAAAGGTTCATCCCGTAGCCCTGGCCCGAGGCGAAGGTTGCGCCGGCAGTTTGCTGGTAAGCGGCGCCGGTCGTTATTGCCGCATTGTCGATTTCTAACAGAAGCAAGCCGCCGCTGGAAGGGTAGGCAACGTAGGATGTGCCTCCGACCCAGGTGGCGAAGTTGCCGAGAGCGAAGCGGCCTGCGCCTGCGGCGGTATAGGTGGCGGTAAAGGTACCGGGACTCGTTTGGTTGGAGAGGTTTGTTCCGCCACCGTTAAAGTCCTCTGTAGAAGCGCTGGTGATCTTGCCTGCGCCATCCGTGACCAGGAAACCTCCGGCGACGAACGGGGCACCCGATGTTGCGCTTAAGTCGCCCGTCAAAGTAAAGGCAAAGGTACCTTGGGGAATGGTGGTGCTGGTCTGCGAGAAGGCGTCGCCGGACAGAGTGGCGGTCTGGTCTATCTCAATAAACTTCAAGTGATTGGCGTCGATTGCGTACACATCGAATGTGCCGGTGAACGGGCCAGCGGTCAGGGTCGTGGCGGGAGTGGCGGAAGGTCCAAGAATGAGGGAGCCTGAAAAAGTATTGTCTGGATAGGGCAAAAGTCCGCCTTCGTTGAGGTCGTCGAGTCCGGCAATACTTGTGCCGGTGACTGCGAAGTTGCCGGCCATCGCCCACGGGGCGCCACTGGTGTACGCGGCTCCAGCGAGGCTGAAGGCGTAGGGACCCGTGGGGGTGACGCCCGCAGTCTGAGCATCAAGAGTTCCGCTGCCGCTTCCGAATGCGTCGAACTCCGTGACGAGACCTTGAGAGCTTGAGGAGAGGACGAAATCAAGGGTGAAACTTCCCCCGGTGATGCTGGGAGTGCTGAATGTGGCAGTGCCGCGTCCGTCGATTCCAACGTGGTAGGAACCATTGTTGATTGTTGCGGCAGGGATGGGGCCGGAGGTGAATACGGCGGTGTCGGTATCGTTAATATCGAGACTTCCTCCGGTGATTCCCCCGCTGCCGTTGGCGGTAAGGGTGCCAACCATGGCATAGGGGAAACCGCCTTCGTCAACGCCTGAAATGGAGAAAACATAGGTCCCGTTCAGGTTGCTGTCGCTGAAGCTCCCGGAAGGCGGCGGGACTGGGTTTGCCGTACCGTTGCTGCTACCGCAGGCGGCGAGGAAAAGAAGTGTGGAGAGCGCGAGGAACAGGACGGTTGCGTTGCGTACTGACATAACTTCCCCCTGGAGAAGACTGGCTTGGACCGGTCACCTGTGACTCGAGGTTAGCACAGGCGAATCCAATTGCATTGAACCCGAACCATGAAAATAAGTAGCGCGCGTGGAAAAAAAATTCTGCGACAAGTGCAATAAATACATAACTTTACATTCTTTGAGTAAGAGCCGGGAGTGGAGGTGGCGGGTAGTCAAAGGAGTGAATTCTTCGGTAGCGTAATTTTGCGGAAGGTGCAGAGAATTCCGGTAGCATGGTGAGGGGCTCAAACAAGGCTTGCCTGAAATATTAGGGATCCCCTTACGGCTTCGCTCAGGGCGGGCTTTCGACTACGGTTGACTTCGCTGCCGCGAAGCTCAACCTGCGCTCAGGGTAACACGGGAAGTTCGGGGCTGGCGGCGTGGACGTTGGCAGTGGTGCAGGCAAAAATTGCATGGTTCCTTCGCTTCGCTCAGGATGACAGGGCATTCTTGTAACGATGAGGTGTGGGTTGAGGCTTCTGGGACATAGAACCGTGGCTGCGGCATGCGCGCTGGCGATGGCGCTGGGCGTGGCGGCTGGGGCACAGGATAATGCCGGGGCGAGACAAAATGCCGACAACGGGCTGGTCATTGAGCCGGCGGAGTTGCCGTTGACCTATACGCGTGGAACGTATCAGGTGCAATTGCATGCCCGCGGCAACTACGTGCCGGTGCTGCACTGGCACGCGGAGCAGGGTGCGTTGCCGCCGGGGATCAGGCTGGAAGACAACGGACTGCTGCACGGATCGGCGCAGCGGGCGGGGGAATTTCACTTTATGGTGGTGGTACGGGATGGCGGACAACCGCAACAGGCGGTGCAGCGGGGGTTCGTGATCAAGGTGGTGGAGGGGATCATGGTGGCGTGGAAGGATCTACCTCGCGTGAACGTGAACCGAATCGAGGGCAGCGTGGAGGTTTCGAACGCGACGGCGGATGACGTGGATCTGACGTTCGACGTGAAGGCGGTCGCAGAGAACGGGCGGGCTACGGAGATTGGGTATCAGCATTTTCCCCTGAAGCGGGGAACGATGGGAATGGCGCTGCCCTTTGGCGAGACGCTGCCGCACGGAGGGTATGTGATCTACGTAAACGTGGTGGGCGAAGTGGCGAAGAGGAATACCATTTATCGCCAGCGATTGCAGACACCGGGGCCGCTGCAGGTGGTGGTGGGACCTTAGGAAAGAGTTTCTAGTTTCCGGTTTCCGCCTTCCGGTTTCCGGCGCGACCATGCGATGCTGGTACGATGGTCATATTGACTTGAATTTGTGGTTTCTGAAAAACTTAGGTGCTGCCTTTGTAGTCCGATTATTCGTGTATGGAACTGCTGCTTAATCTGGCGTGGTTGTTGCTGCTGTTGCCGGCATGCTGGCTGTGGCGGCGAGGCGCGAGCGCGCGAGCGGCGCACAAAGTCACGGCGCTGCAGTGTTTGCTGGCGCTGGGATGCACCGTGGTGCTGCTGTTCCCGGTGATCTCGGCTACGGACGATCTGCACGCGATGCGCGCCGAGATGGAAGAATCGGCGAGCAAACGCGCCGTACGGCAGACCGGAAGCGAAAAGCATTCGGCCTGGGTTAACCGGCTGCAGGGGCCTCCGGCGTTGGCCGTGAGTTCAGTCATCGAACCTGCACCCGAAGCCGGGCTGCTGGAAGTTTGTGTTTCATGTTTGGCGCCACTGGCGATGCCTTGCGTTTTGCGCGCAGGGCGCGCACCTCCTTGTTCCTTCCTTGGGTAGTTCGCCGAATCATCCTGGTGGAAATCATCGCTCGTCGAATCGCTGATCGGAAACAGCAATAAATCCGCAGCGAGAGGCCTTTCATCTTTAGAAAATCCTTACGACGTAGACCGGATACTCCTTAGGCGAGTATTTCGAAGCGGCCCGATGATTCTCCATTGATCCCAACCCTAGCGGCTGAAGGTGTTTTGTGGCGGAGAGCTGGATGAAGGTATTGATGCGAAGAACGCTGTTGGGAGGTTGCGGGCTACTGTTCGCGGTGGGCACCGCGAACGTGGCAGCGCAAGTGGCGCCGCAGGCTCCGCAGGCCTGGACGTGGGAGCAAGTGAAGGATCGGCTGGAGTTGAATAATCCCACGCTACTGGCGGGGAAGTTGAATATCAGCGAATTTCAGGCGGATGAGATTACGGCACATCTGCGGCCGAATCCGAATCTGACGCTGCTGGCGGATCAGATCGATCCATTTCCGGGCGGGCCTTCGCACGGGCCATTTTCCTACTGGCTGCCTTCGGCGACCGTGAGCTATTTGCACGAGCGGGCGCACAAGCGCGAGTTGCGGACGGAGAGCGCGAAGAAAGGCACGGCCATCTCGATTTCGCAGCAGGACGATCTGGAACGCGGACTGTTGTTCAGCCTGCGCAGCGCCTTTGTGCAGACGCTGCAGGCCAAGGCGGTGCTGCAGGTTTCGAAAGAAAATCTGGAGTACTACGACCACGTGTTGAGGATCAGCAGCGACCGATTTCAGGCGGGAGACATCGCGCAGATTGATCTGGACCGGCTGGAGTTGCAGAGAGTGCAGTACGAGTCGGACGTGCAGACGGCGATCGTCAATTTGCGCACCGCGAAGATTCAGATGCTGATGCTGCTGAACGACCGCACTCCGGTGGAGCAGTTCGACCTGGTAGGCGTGTTTGATTTCAACGATCAGATTGATGCGCTGGATACTTACCGGCAGATCGCGCTGGATAACCGTCCGGACTTGAAGGCGGCGATACAGTCGGTGGACAAGGCGCAGACAGACTACAAGCTGGCGGTGTCGAACGGATCGACGGATCCGACGTTCAGCTTCGACGTCGGGCGGAATCCTCCAATTGATGCTTATTTTGGCGTGGACGTGAGTTTTCCCCTGCGAATTTTTGATCGCAACCAGGGAAACAAGCTGCATACCAAGCTGGACATTACGCGTAACGAAAAGCTGCGCGATGCGGCCGAGGCACAGGTGTTCAACGATGTGGATTCGGCGTATGCCACGGTGGCCAGCAACCTGATACTGCTGCGGCCTTACAAGCAGAAATATCTGGCCCAGGCGGTGCGGGTGCGGGACACGATTTTATTTTCTTATCAGCATGGCGGAGCTTCGCTTCTGGACTTTCTGAATGCCGAGAGTGATTACCGGAGCGTGCAGTTGAACTACGTGAATCTGGTGGGATCGTACTTGACCGCCGCGGCGCAAGTGAACCAGGCCGTGGGCAAAGAGGTTCTGCAATGAAAAACCGATACTTCAAATATGCGGGACTGGGACTGTGTCTCGCGGTCGCCTCTGGGCTCGCGGGGTGCAACGAAGGCAAGGCGGATCCAAAAGCCGAGGCACCGCCTCCAGCAAGCGTTCAGGCCGATCTGGACGCGAACAATTTCAAGGTCGACCATCCGGAGCTATTTCCGCTGGCGACGGCGGTCGAGTACAAGGCGGCGCCAGCTCTGAACGTGACCGGCGTGGTGCAGCCCGATATTGCACGCGCTGTGCCGGTGATTTCGCTGGCTTCCGGACGAGTTGTGGAAGTGAAAGCGCGGCTAGGCGATGTTGTGAAAAAGGGACAGTTGTTGCTGAAGGTACAGAGCAACGATGTATCCGGCGCTTACCAGACGTATCGCAAGGCTGTGAACGACGAACTGCTGACACGGTTGCAACTGGAGCGACAAAAGACTCTCTACGAGAAAGGTGCGGTTGCCAAAAGTGCGGTGGAACAAGCCGAAGACGTGGCCAAGGATGCGCAAGCCGACCTGGACGCCACCGCCGAACAGTTGCGGCTTCTCGGCATCGACAAGGATCATCCTTCCGGCATTGTCGACATCTTCGCTCCCATCTCGGGCATCATTACGGACCAGCAGGTTACGAATGCGGCGGGCGTGCAGGGGTTAGGCTCGCCGAATCCTTTCACCATCTCGGACCTTTCTTATGTGTGGATCATCTGCGATGTTTACGAGAATGATCTGGACGCGGTGCACGTGGACGAATACGCCGATATCCACTTGAATGCGTATCCGAATCAAGTGTTCAAGGGACGGATCGATAACATCCTGCCGGTGCTCGATCCCAATATCCGAACGGCGAAGGTGCGGATTGAAGTGGCAAACCCCGGAATGATGCGCGTAGGAATGTTTGTTACGGCAACTTTTTATGGCAAACACGCTGAGACGTATGCGGCTATTCCAACAACCGCGATTCTGCACCTGCACGACCGGGAGTGGGTATATGCGCCGCTGGGCGGGGGACACTTCAAACGCCGGGAAGTGGTCACGGGAAAGATGCTTCCCAACAACATGCAAGAAGTGGTTTCCGGCATGAAACCCGGGGATCAGGTGGTTTCGAATGCGCTGCAACTGCAAAACACGGTGGAGCAATAGATGATTCGGAGAGTCGTTGATTTTGCTCTGAACAACCGGCTGCTGGTGCTGGCATTTGCGCTGATCCTCTTTGCTGGTGGCATTGTCGCGTTCCGTGATCTTCCGATTGAGGCCTACCCCGATGTAGCCGACAACTATGTGGAGGTGATTACGCAGTGGCCGGGAATTTCGGCGGAGCAGATCGAGCAGCAAGTCACGATTCCGCTGGAAATCGTGATGAACGGCATTCCGCACGTGGTGCACCTACGGTCGTTCTCGCTATTCGGACTCTCTGACCTGAAGCTCATCTTTGACGACGAATCGGACAACGACTGGAACCGGGAGCGGGTACTGGAGCGACTGAGCCAGGTCACGCTGCCGCCGAATGTGGTGCCGCAGATGGGCACGGACTGGAGCCCGGTCGGGCAGATCTATTTCTTCACGCTGCGCAGCACGAATCCGGCATACGACCCGATGGAGCTGAAGTCTCTGGAAGACTGGGTCATCGAGAAAAATTTCAAGGCTGTGCCGGACGTGGTCGATGTTTCCAGCTTTGGAGGACCGACGCGGGAATATCAGGTGCGCGTGGATCCAAACAAACTGATCGCCTACGGTCTGAGCCTGGCGCAAATCGAGCAGCAACTCACCAACAACAATAGCAACGCGGGCGGCAGCTTCATACAAGAAGGTCTGCAACAGATCAACGTGCGCGAGGTTGGACTCGTCGACCGGTCACAAGACATTGCCGAGACGGTCATCCTGACCAAGAATGGCACGCCGCTTCGGATCAAGGATATTGCGGTGGTGTCGCAAGGTCCAAAGATTCGGCTGGGGCAGTTTGCCAAGGCGATTCACCGGGAAGACAGAAAGATCATTGATAACGACGATGTGGTGTCAGGCATCGTGTTGTTGCGGAAAGGCGCGGCGGCGGATACGGCGCTGCAAGGGATTCACAAGAAAGTGGAGGAGCTGAACGGTCACATTTTACCGCCGGGTGTGAAGATCGTTCCCTTTATCGATCGCAGCGACCTGGTTCACTTCACCAGCCACACAGTGCTGCATAACCTGACGGAGGGAATGATCCTGGTATCGATCATTCTGTTCTTATTTCTGGGCAATATTCGGGGCGCGCTGATTGTGGCGGCGACGATTCCGTTTTCGCTCTTGTTTGCGTCGATCTGTTTGGACCTGCGGCATATTCCGGCCAACTTGTTGTCTTTGGGAGCGCTGGATTTTGGCATGGTGGTGGATGGCGCGGTGGTGATGGTGGAAAACATCGTGCGTCATTTGGGACACAAGAACGGGAATGATAAGACTCCGAGCGAAAAGATCAGCGAGGCGTCGCACGAAGTGCAGCGGCCGGTCTTTTACGCGATTGCCATCATTATTACGGCTTATTTGCCGATCTTCACGCTGCAGCGCGTAGAGGGCAGGCTGTTTCATCCCATGGCCTGGACGGTGGCGTTTGCGCTGCTTGGGGCATTGCTGTTCTCAATTCTAATTGCGCCGGTGCTGGCGAGTTTTGCCTTCGCGAAGGGAGCGAGCGAGTGGCGCAACCCGATCATGCATTTTCTGATTGAGCGCTACCGGGTTGCGGTGCGGTGGGCCATTCGCCACCGTGCGATCACAATTGGCGGGGTCCTTTTTATGGTGGTCGTAGGGAATTATCTCGCCTTCGGAGGCGCCATCGGTTCGGAATTTCTGCCGCATCTGGACGAAGGGGCGCTTTGGGTGCGCGGTACGCTGGCGCCCAGCACGGGGCCGGACGAGGGCATACGGGTGGCGAATCAGGCGCGGATCATCCTGTGTTCTTTTCCAGAAGTTCCGCAGTGCACCAGTCAAACCGGACGGCCGGATGACGGGACGGATACCACCGGTTTTTTTAATACCGAATTCTTCGTCGATCTCAAGCCGAAAGAAGATTGGCGTCCGGTGTTTCACCAGAATAAAGACGAACTGATTGCGGCCATGCAACGCGAATTGGACAAAATCCCGGGGGCCGTGTGGGGATTCTCGCAGCCCATTGAAGACAACATGGAAGAGGCGGTGAGCGGGGTGAAGGGCGCACTGGCCACGAAGGTTTTCGGTGACGACCTGAAGGTGCTCGAGCAAAAGAGCGACGAGATCGTCAATGTGCTGTCCAAGATTAATGGCATTGCGGATCTGGGAGTGTTTCGTGTGCTGGGCCAGCCGAATCTTAATGTGTCGGTGGACCGAGCGGCGGCGGCGCGTTATCAGATCAACGTGGCCGATGTGCAGGACGCGATCCAGACGGCGGTGGGCGGGAATGCGCTCACCCAGGTGCTGAAGAATGAGGCGCGATATGACCTCACCTTGCGGTATCTGCCGCAATATCGAGATACGCAGGAGGCAATCGAGAACATTCGACTGCTATCGCCGAGCGGAGAGCGCGTCTCGCTGGCGCAACTGTGCAAGATTACCGAAGCCGACGGCGGTTCTGAAATCTATCGCGAGGGCAATCAGCGCTATATCGCGATCAAGTACAGCGTCCGGGGACGCGATCTTGGGAGCACGGTGGAAGAAGCGATCAAGAAGGTGAATGAACAGGTTAAATTGCCGATCGGCTACAGCCTGCGATGGGAGGGGGAATACGCGAGCCAGAAGAGAGCCAACGCGCGGCTGCTGATCGTGCTGCCGATCACGATTTTTATTATCTTCATTCTTCTTTACACAATGTTCAAATCGTTCAAATGGGCGCTGCTGATTATGGTGAACGTAGCCATCGCACCGATTGGAGGCTTGCTGGCTCTTTGGTTCACCGGCACGAATTTCAGTGTTTCTTCCGGCGTGGGCTTTCTGGCACTGTTTGGCGTGTCGGTGCAAACCGGAGTGATCATGCTGGAGTACATTAACCAGCTGCGGGCGCGGCGATTCACGGTGGAGGATGCGGCGGTGGAAGGAGCGGTGCTGAGACTGCGTCCGATTATGATGACGATGCTGGTGGCGACTCTGGGGCTACTGCCGGCGGCTCTGTCGCACGCGATCGGATCGGATTCTCAGCGGCCGTTTGCGATTGTGATTGTAGGAGGACTGATCGCGGCGCTGGTCATGAGCGTCTTCTTGCTGCCGACGATTTATGTGTGGGTAGCCGGAGAACGGGATGTGCTGCCGCCGGCGGAAGAAACGTTCGAACTGGGCGAGCACGTGGATTAGGGAGGTTCTCAGTTTCTGGTTTCCCGCAAGACGATCTGGTTCGTTCGAGATGTGTGAGTCCAAACCCTGACCTTCAGGGCGCGATCGGTATATTCTGGACGAGTAGTGTTTGCTTCAGGGCCCGACCGATGCCAGACAAACTCGACCCCAGTCTAGAAGAGACCTTGGCGCGCCAAGCACTGGAGATCGAACGACTAAAGAATGCTTTCGGCCTGCTTGGGGTCAGTCCCTGTTCGTGGTGTAAGAAGTTTCTTCGCCGAACAGAACCTGGTGCGCTTTTTGATGGCGGCGAGCTGGTTTGCTACGGCTGCATTCATGAATGGTGGCCGCAGCGTTGCGCGCAACTGGGCACAAAAGAGCGCGAGAACCTCGAAGGCAAGCTGGTCTTCTGGCTGCGCGACTACCATCACGCCGAAACATTTAAGGATCCGGCCAAGCTGCCGGAGAGTTCGCAGCAGGAATTGCATATTGTGGCCAACTGCCTGGAATGCCGCGGGACGGGGAAATCGTTGGGGCAGGAAAACTGCCGCTTCTGTGAAGGACGCGGGACGGTGTGGGTGATCGTTGCGAGGAAGAAGGGCTAGGTTTCCGACCGAAGCAGTAAACCGCAAGACCCAGGGGCTAAAGGCGACATCTTTATTGGCTCCTAATGGCACGGCTGAAGCCGTGCCCTACCTACTGAGTCAAGACGATTTCCAAAAAAATTAAGAGTTCCGAGGTGGTGTTGAGTCCATTCGTCTCGGCCAGTAGCTCGCGTTAGACCCTCGCTTGACCTGCCGTGCTGCTTCCCTTGCGGGCGCGCTGCGGGCGATCTTCGCTCGGGCTCCGGGCTCACCGCCAACCGGATAAACCTAACTCAACGCCTCGGAACTCTATCCTGCCTTCGACTGGGTTTCTCGTTCTCCTCGACCAGCGCTTTGCTATAGACCCTCACTTGCCTTCCCTCCGCATTTTGCAATGAGGAGAGTGACTAAGCTTGAGCCCCGGACGCTGCACCAACCGGAAAAACTTAAGAAACTGTCAAAGAACGATCTGGTTGTACTCCTTTTAAATTTTGAGTCAACGAAAAGAACGCGGCTTTATCTGTTTTATTTTCAGTCGAGTGCAGCTCGTCCACAGGCAGGTGACAGGATTTTGTGCAGCTGGGAAGGCGGATTTGCGCGGAGGCGGACGGTAGGCAGTTTTTGGCCATGCGGGACAGGGCGCGTGGCAGAGGTTGCAGAATTTTGCGACCGCACCGGGGCTGTGAATATTCGGTGCAAGCCGCACCAGACAGGGGATTCCGCGGATTCCGGCAGGAGGATGGGAGGGCTCAGGTTGCAAAATTGCCAGCGTTTAATGGCTTGACAATGCAGGTAAGTCTGCTAAAGTGCGAGAAAAGCTGCATATATCGTACAACTCGCAGGTGCCCAAGGTTATGAAGAATGTTTATGAAGTTCTGAGGCAGAAGGAAATGGAGTTGACCCGGCTGGAGAAAGAAGTGGAAGCGTTGCGACTGGTGGCTCCGTTGCTGTCCGAGGAAAAGGAAGTTGACTCTGACATGGGGAAACCGGCTCTGGCCACTGCGGTGAACGGGCCGCAGCAGCCGATCCGCATCCCGTCGGCCCCGGTGGTAGCGGCGGCGCAACCGGTGCGCGCGGCTGGATGGGACGATACCGCGAAGCGCTGGCCGTAGATTTCAGCGGAAATTTATTGGTCCTCTCGCCGGCGTGGGTTCAGCACGGTGGAGTGGTTTTTTTCTCAGCCTTAGGATGTTGTCTCGGGCTGTTTTGTTTGGGGCCTCAGGGGCTAAAGCCCATACGGGTTGCAAGAACCTCGCGCGGCCCGTTCGACTTCGCTCAGGGCAGGCTGCTAAAGCGCCGCTCTTCCACGGCACCGCATGCCGCAGTAACCCCGAAATCAAATGTGAGAACGGGCACGCGTGTCGCGCGATCGACCTATGATGCCACGATCTGACGCAGCGCGACCAGCAGGCGATCTACTTCCTCTGCGGTGTTGTAATGGACGAGGCCGATGCGGAGGAAGCCGCCGGATTTTTCCACGTCGAGTTGCTCGGTTAAGTTCAGAGCGTAATAGTTTCCATCCCAGGAAAAGAAGCCGCGGTCACCGAGTTGGGTGGCGAGCGCCAGGGGAGTCTGGTTGTCGTTCTGATTGACGACTCGGACCGCGAGCGTGGGGCATCGCCAGTCGAAGCATGCGGGATCGGTGATGCCGTAGATCTTCAGTTGCGGTATTTCGGAAATACCTGCCAGCAAGCGTTCCATCAGTCCGTGCTCGTAGCGGTGAATGGCTTCGAAGGCGGCGACGATGGCGGCGCGGCGGTTGGCTGCTTCAGGATAATGGCGGCGGCCTAGGTCGGCGAGATATTCCACGCAGGCGGTGATACCGGCGATGCATTCGTGGTTGAGCGTGCCCCACTCCCAGCGGTTGGGGACGGCGTCGGTGAGGGGGCGGACTTTATAGGGGCGCAGGCGCTGCAGGTGTTCGCGCTTGCCGAAGACAACGCCCATGTGCGGGCCGAAGAATTTGTAAGTGGAGCAGACGAGGAAATCGCAATCGAGCCCGGCGACATCGATGAGGCCGTGCGGGCCGTAGTGTACGGCGTCGACGTAGGCGAGGGCGCCGGCGGCGTGGGCGAGACGAACGATTTCTTTTACGGGATTGATGGTGCCGACAGCGTTTGACGCGTAGCCGACCGCGACGAGCTTGGTTTTTTTGTTGATCTGCGAGGCGAGATCGGCAAGGTCGAGGGTGCAATCTTCCTCGTGAATCTCGGCCCAGCGGATGGTTACTCCTTTTTCTTCGAGGGCGAGCCAGGGGGAGACGTTGGCGTCGTGATCGAGGCGCGTGACCAGGATTTCGTCGCCAGGGCCGAGATCTCGTCCGATGGCGCGGGACATGGCGAAGGTGAGCGTGGTCATGTTGGGACCGAAGATGATTTCGTCGGCGGCGCAGTGGAGGAAGTCGGCCATGGAGGCGCGGGCATCAGCGAGCATGGCGTCGGTGTGGCGGCTGGTGGCGTAGGCGCCGCAGGTGTTGGCGTTATCGCGGCGCAGGTAGTTGGAGATGGCGTCGATGACGCGCTGCGGAACTTGTGTTCCGCCGGGGCCGTCGAGAAAGACGGCGGGGTGTCCGTTGACGGTTTGGGAGAGTGAGGGGAATTGGGAACGGACCCAAGTGATGTCGAGGGCGGCGGGGGCGAGGGTTTCGCTGGTCAGCATGGTTTCTGAGTAGCAATTATTCCTGCTTACTTTCTACCACGGCAAGCAATCGTTGTTGCGGATGAAATGAACGCATGGCATGATGCCTGGTGGCTGGTTGGGTAAAAGGGATTCTCCTCATTCTCGGAGTGCTTCTCTGCGCCATACTGCTCTACTTTGCATATATTTACCGGGATTTCAAACTGCAAAGTGCAGCTGCGAATCGCGCGCGCGCAAAGTTGGAGGTTACATATCAAGCCCAGCTTGCGCAGTATCAGCACGATCTTCCAATAGGAGTGCCACGCTCCGAGGTTACGAAGTATCTGGAATCGCGGAAAATTGTATACCGCGAGCGCCGGCGTGAGCTTGCGGTGAATCTCGGTGAGCAGCCGGATGTCTTTCCTTGTGATCGCTGGGCGGTGTATGTATGTATCTCTGAATTCAGCCAGGATCAGCCGGGGAGCGGTCCATCGCCTCAGGACCTACTGACTGCGACTTCCATGAAAAGAATCGGCCATTGTCTGTAGCAGATCCACACGAGATCCTTGGCTCCGCCTGAAAACCGGCTGCTCTTAGGATGATGCCGATAGAACGTGACGCAAGAAATTCAGGATGCACCACCGCTCACTGCCCGAACAAGATCGGCTAACATGCCGTAGGCGGTGGCGTAGAGGCCGGGATTTTCTTCGGTGAGGGCTAGGCCGGGGAAGATGTCGGTTTCGAAATAGATGTAGGAGGATGTGCCGGCGATTTGGGACATGGGATTGGTAAGCGGGACTTGTTCGGGGCGGACGCCGGCGGTGATTCCCTTCTCCGTCTTGTTGGCGCGGCAGATTAGTTTGTAGGGACGGCCTCCTTTTTTTGCGGCCTGCACGGCTTCTGCGCTCAGGGCGCGAATTCCTTCGCGGTCGATTGCTTCCAGCTTTATCGGAACATCCAGCAGGACCGTGATCAGGGCGGCGGTTTTTACGGCGGCGTCAACGGCGTCGATGTCATGGGTGGCGTCGGTTTCGGCGATGCCGAGGGATTGGGCTTTCTTTAAAGATTCGTCGAAGGTTAGGCCGTTTTCCATTTCAGTGAGGATTACGTTGGTCGTGGAATTGAGGATGCCGTGAAATCCTTGCAAGTGGATGACGGGGAGCTGGTCGAAAAACGAGAAGATGGGGACGCCGTCCATGACGGCGGATTCGAAGAGGAAACGCTTGCCGCGGGCAGCGGCGAGATCGCGGAGTTCGCGGTAGGCGTGGACGATGGGTCCTTTGTTGGCGGTAATGGCGTGGGCTCCGTGTTGGAGCGCGGCGCGGATGTGATCGATGGCGGGCTGGCCGGTTTCGACGTCGAGAGAGGTGGCTTCGAAGAGGACGTCGGCGCAGGCGGATTGCAGCCAGGCTTCGACATTTGTCGGGTTCTCATCTGATGGACGGCTTCTAGCGGTCGAGGGCGCCTGCTCCACGCGGGTCAGATCAAGGCCTTTGGGATCGGCGATCCAGCCTAGACGACGCGAGGCGACCCCGGTGATGCGGAAGATGATTCCGTGGCGGGCGCGGAGTTCGTCGGCGCGGTCGTGCAAGAGTTGGGCGAGTGTGCGGTTGACGTTGCCGAAGCCTAGGAAGCAGAGGTTGTAGGTGCGAATGTGGGTGTCCTTGCGCAGGGGCTAAGGCCCTGATCCATTTATAACGTTAATTAACGCGGCGCTGAAGCGCCGCTCTTCCACGGTATTCCACGCTTCCGTGGTGCCGCTCTTCCACGGCGCTGCAGATGCCTGTTTGTAGCTCCCGTACGGCAGCGCCTGAAGGCGCGTGGAATAACAATGCTCGAATGGCACGCCTGAAGGCGTGCCCTGATACGAATGACTTGGCGGCGCAGCTGAAGCCGCTGCTTAAGATAATCCGCTGATCGCAGCGCTAAAGCGCTGCGCCACCCAAAATCACCGCTGTTCAAAAACAGCGTTGTCCGGAATCGAGCTTGCGATAACGATCTAACCCATGACCTGGGTGTGCTCGGGTTTGATCTTGTAGAGCACGCGGACTTCGCCGGGCTGGCCGTAGGGGTATTTGTCGACGCCGAGATATTTCTTGGCCATCTTGTCGATGTGGGCGCTGGCATCGTCTTCGGTGATCTCGACGACGCGGCCGCGGATTTCGATATAGCGATAAGGATTTTCGGGATCGATGACGGCGAGGGAGACGCGGGGATCGCGGCGAACGTTTTTGTCTTTTTGGCGGCCTTTGGCGGAGTTGAAGATGACGTGTTCGCCGTCGAAGTCACACCAGACGGGCGTCACCTGGGGACGGCCGTCGGGCATGAGCGTGGCGAGGCTGGCGAAGGCGCGTTTCTGAAAAAGATCGCGATATTTTTCGGGGATTGCGTCGGGCATAAAAAGCTCCTTGCGGTGGTGCGATGAATTGTCAGGACATTATAGATCGAAGCGGTGGATCTGGATTTGCGGGACGGCGGGGGTCCCCAGTATTCTGGCTGACCATGATTTGGAACCGAAAACGAGCGGTCAGGGATTAGTGATTAATATATTCAGGATTCAGCAACGGCCATCAGGAGAGGAGGACTTGCATGATTTTTTCATACCGACGTATCGCGGTGGATCGAATGGGTAGAAGTGGGGCCCCGCAGGGGCTAAAGCCTGGGCTTATTTTGGATGCTTTACGCGGCGCTGCACGGGTCCACGGTCGACCACTCTTTCATGGCGCTTCCAGCGTCCACGGTCGTGCGCGTTTGCACAGTCCTTCACGCGTATGCGCTGGCGCGCGCGGGGCCGCACCGGGCGCGAGTTTTGCCAAGGCGCGGAGAGGCCGTGCGCTTCCCGTTGTGCTGCTGGCGCTGATGCTTGGGCTTTCATTGATGGCGGGCGCGCAGACGGGGAAATATCCGCAGACCATTGTTTTTATGACGGACTTCGGGGTGGTGGATGATTCGGTGGCGATCTGCCGGGGGGTGATGTATTCGATCATGCCGGAGGTGAGGATCGTTGATCTCACGCATCAGGTGACGCCGTTTTCGATTCTTGATGGGGCACGGTTTTTGTATGGCGCTACGCCTTACTATCCGGCGGGCACGGTGTTTGTGGTGGTGATCGATCCGACGGTGGGCAGCACACGCAAGGCGATCGTGGCCAAGTCGAAGCGGGGGCAGTATTTTGTGCTGCCGGATAACGGGTTGCTGACGCTGGTGGAGCAGCGGGACGGGATCGAGGGCGTACACGAGATTACAAATACGGATTGGATGATTGGCACCAAGATGTCGTCGACGTTTCATGGGCGCGACATTTTTTCTCCGTTGGGTGCGCATGTGGCGCGCGGAGAGGACTGGACAAAGGTGGGTCCGGAGATGGCGGTGGCGTCGCTGGTGCGGCTGGATTTGAAGGCGACGCGGCTTGACGATCGCGGAGTTTCAGGGGAAGTGATTGCGACGGACGGGCCGTTTGGGAATCTGGTGACGAACGTGGATGCGGAGGATTTTCTGAAACTTGGCTACCAGCGGGGGCAGGAGGTTCCAGTGAAGGTCGGCGAGAAGGAGATGAAGATCAAGTTCGTGCGGACTTTCAGCGATGTGCCAGTGGGACAGTCTCTTTTATATATCGACTCGCGGGGGCATTTCGCGCTGGCGGTGAATCAGGGGAGTTTTGCGGGAGTGTATGGAGTGACGCCGCCGGCGGAGTTGTTTATACCGCGGGCGGGAAAATGAGACTTGCGCGAGAGTTGTGCCGATTATAGGGATTCCTCGCGCCAAAAGTCGGCGCTCGGAATGACAATATATTTAGGAACGGTACACGATGCAATGCGTTGTTCCCGAGGGAATCTTCACTTCGAGACATCCTGCTCCAGACGCGGGAGGACGGCACGGAGGAGGGCTTCGAAGCTGGTCTTGACGCGCTCGCCGGTTTCCATGACTTCCTGGTGAGAGAGCGGCTGGTCAAGGATTCCGGCGGCCATGTTAGTGACGCAGGAGATGGCGAGAACTTTGATTCCCATGTGACGGGCGGCGATCACTTCGAAGGCGGTTGACATGCCGACGAGGTCGGCGCCGATGATGCGGAGATAGTTAATCTCGGCGGGAGTTTCGTAACTGGGGCCGAGCAGGGCGGCGTAGACACCTTCGTGGAGCGTCATTCCCAGCTTGCCGGCTTCTTCTTTTGCTAACGTCCGATAGTCTTTGGCGTAGGCATGGGTCATGTCGGGGAAGCGGACGCCGAAGCGGTCGTCGTTGGGGCCGACCAACGGATTCGTTCCTTGCAGGTTGATGTGGTCGCGGATCAGGACCAGCGCGCCTTGCTGGTAATTCAGATTGATTCCGCCTGCGGCATTCGTGAGGATGACGGCGCGAATTCCAAGGCGTCCGAAGACGCGCATGGGGAAGGCGACTTGCTGCGGCGAATAGCCTTCGTAAAGGTGTACGCGGCCTTGCATCGCGGCCACGGGAACAGAGCCTGACTTGCCGATCACCAATTGTCCGGCGTGACCGATCGCGGTGGAGCGGGGGAAGGCGGGGATCTCGGCGTAGGGGATGCGCGCGGCGTCGGTGAGAGAATCGGCGAAGCCGCCTAGGCCGGAGCCGAGAACGAGGCCGATTTGGGGACGTAGCGCGGTGCGCTGCAGGATGGATTGGGCGGCGGTTTCGGCGAGCGGGAATTGATCTTCCATAAAGTTAGGCAGCGCGGGGGCTAAAGCCCATTTATTTCGGAGCATTTATCGCAGCGCTAAAAGCGCTGCGCCACCCAAAATCAACGCTCGAGCAGGGTCATCAATCAATCAACCATCCCGCGGCCTAGTGTTTTTTCTCGAACTTGGCGAATTCGGATTCCAGCTTCCACTGTTCGCGGGCACGTTCGTTCTTGCTGAGGAAGTCTTCGCAGACCGCGGAGGGCTTGTCTGAACCTTGCGCATTTCCGGCGCAGGCTGGGACCAGGCGAAATACCAATTTTGTATCGGTCCAGAGGCTTTGGCCGGGGAGGAAGCTGTGCTCCAGGCTTTGGCGGGCCATGCGCTTCAGATCGGCGTAGGACAAGCGATAGGTTTCGACGGCGCGCAGGTATTCGCGAGTCATGTCGGAGCGGGAGACGCCTTCGTCGTCGGTCGCGAGCGCTACGGGAACGCCGTACTTCATGTAAATCGGAAGCGGATGATCGTCACCGCTGACGCCCAGGATCATATCGTTTGAGGTCAGGGCGATTTCGACGAGCACGTTGCGCTCGGCCATTTCGTGGAGCAGAGCGATGGGATCTTTTTCGTTCATCACGGAAGCGCCATGGCCGATGCGCTCGGCGTGACCGCGCTCGACCGAGGCGCGAATGTGGAACGTGAGATCCTCGGGCGGAACGAGGCCCATGGCGAGTTCGCCGGCATGCAAAGTGATGTGTACTTTGGGATAGACGCTGTGTAGATAGTCGATCATGGCCATGTGCTGGTTGAAGTCGTGAATGGGGACGTACCAGTCTTCGGGCATGACGAGATTCAGGCCGACGAATCGGGGATCGGAGGAGGCCAGTTCGAAGCCGAGCAGAATCTGGGCGAAGACGATTTCGGGGCGTAACCCGCGCAGGACTTGATAAAGATAGCGGACGGTCACGTTGCATCCGGGAGCTGCATCTGGGGTGCCGCACTTGAGAATTTCTCTAGCACGGGCATCGTCGGCGGCGACGCGCTTGCCGGTGTCGGCAGCCACGTCTTTCATTCCTGCGACGAGCAGAGCATCGCGCATTTTGGCGTAGTCCGGATTCCAGTCGACTTTTCCTGCGAGTAGCGCTGCGCCACCGGCGTCGGCGGTGTGCATGAATTCTACGTACTGCAGATGGTCCATGCCGGCGCGATTGGTGGCGGCGGCGATTCCTTCTGCCGCGTGGGTTTGCCAGGCCAGGCCGAATTTGTCGAAGGTGGCGAAGAAATGATCGTGACCGGATTCGTCGCCCGGCTTCCAGTTACGCATCGACCAGGCGTCGATCATCTGGCCATAGAGCACGTGATCGATATAGGCGCAGCGGGCCGCGGGTTTAGAGGTGTAGGTTTCGCACGTATCGCAGGGAGGAGCGAGCAGGCGGGAAGATGTGCGGTCCACGCAGAGGTTGCTGGAGGCGGCGAAAGCTATGAAGTCTTCGGCGTAGATTGCGCCGTCGAGATGATTGTGCAGATCTCCACCTTTGGGCAGGTCGCGCAGGAAGGCCAGAAGCAGTCCGGGCTGTTTGCGAACGGAGTCCAGGTAACGGGCGGTGCGCTGCTCGGCGCTTTGGGCAGAGGCGAATGTGGTCAGAAGAAATAGCAGGAAAAAGATTCGCCCCGCAGCACTCTTGTTCGGGGATATCGGCACTGGACCTCCCGGATGTGAGTTCTACGTCAGGAAGGGAATTGTAATTGGTTGCGGACGTCGGATTCGCACAAAAAGGTTGCGGCGATCGCAGGGGCTAAAAGCCCCGGTTCAGTTTAGGAGCTTGACGCGGTGCTGAAGCGCCGCTCTTCCACGGTCGCGCAGGCAGCCTGAAAGTGAATCAGCGGAGCCAGGCGATGGCGGCTAGGACGATGGCGACAACCACGAGCACGCCAAGGACGTATTGATTGGCTGCGAACCACGATTCGGATTGCGACGACGAAAGAAATAGTGTGGAGTCTTCGGTGCTGGCCGCCTCTGATGGCGGATCCGAAGCCGCCGGTGCGGATGCTTCCTCCACAGTGATCTCGACTGGCGAAGGCATGGATTCCTGGGGCGTTTCGCGGACGGCCAACTCGGCGGCAGGAGCTGATTCGTTGATTTCTGGCGAGACACTGTCTGGCGAAACCTGGATCGGAAGTTGATCGGCGGGGGAATCCTCAACGAAAGTTCCCTGCACTTCCGGAACTGTGGCGGCCGCTTTCAACTCCGGTGGCGGAACTGAATGGTTCTGCGCACTTACTTCGGGCTGCGGGATCCGCTGTCCGCGCCACTGCTTGTCTTCGCAATCCACACAGAAGGTGCGGCCCTGCGACACGGGAAAGCCGCAGGCCTGGCACTTCTGCAAATTTCTCAATACCGGAGGAACCGCCAGGGTTGCAGGATTCTCCTTCGCCTGTCCGGCGGTCTGAGCCCGGATGGCGGCCGACCAGAGCAGGGGCTTCTTGGGAGTGGATGCGGCTTCTGGTTCTTTCGGACGCGGAGCCTCAGGGACTGGCGCTAGGGGCGCGGGAACTGGACTCTGCTTAGCCGTGTTCGACTCTGGCTCATTCGAAACGGGCTTATTCGATTCTGGCTGCGAGGCTTTGGGTGCGACCTCATCCGTTCGTGGCTGACTGCGCGGAATTTCCGGCGGCGCCGACACAGGTTTTGCCACCGTGGCGTGCTTCACAGCGGTTTCCACCATCTCGCTGAGTCGCAGGAGGGCGGAAAGATCGCGCTCATCAAAGGCGCGGGGCTTGCCGGAAAGAAGTTCGAAGACTCCAAGCACCTGGTCGTCGCTGACGACCGGCATTACCACGACAGAAGCGATTCCGAGCTCGCGGCAGATATCGCGGTTGACGCGGGGATCGCGTTCGGCGTCGTCGCAACGCAGAAGCTGACGGGTGCGCACGCTTTCGCCGGACAGGCCGTATTCCATGGAAAGTAACGCGCCCAGTTCCGGGGCATTGCAGCCGGCGCTGGCGCGGCATTGCATGTCGTTGCGTTCGCCGCGGCGCAGGGCGATGGCGGCGCCACTGGCACCAGTAATGTATTGGGCGCGCTCGGCGAGCAACTGCAGGGCGGCGTCGAGATCGGCGTGAGCCATTTCGGCGAGGGAGCGGCCGGCATCCTCCGCCGGGAAGCGCAAACCGGGTTCCGAAGGGTTTGGCAGAAGCGAGTTGGCAGCGGCGATCCCGGCTGAAACGCTCGAGAGCGCGGGTCCGCTGGCACTGGTGCCCGGCATGTCTCCCTCCATCGCAGGCGATGAAGAACTCCGGTCGAGTATTGAGTAATGATCCATGGCGCGCGTTGCAATCACTGCGGAGTCGAGGAAGCCGAGGCGCAATCGGCCCGCCAAGACTCACTTTCTTTTTCAGGATGCGTTAATTGGAGTCTCGCTCGGGGAGGGCATGGTGTCAAGAATCGCGGTAACACGAAAGTACCCAGAGGCTTGGGATTCACGCTAAGGAGTCGATGGCCTACTCAGGCCGCTGACGCACGGCTTTGTTCGCCAGGCGATTCGCCTCAGCGTTGTCTTCGCGGGGGACGTGAGAGATGGAAAACCGAAGAGCACGGGCCAGCTTGCGGCAAGTCCAGTGCAGTGAGTAGAGGCGGGAGCTGCGGCAAATGTATTCGCCGCGCATCTGGCGGACTACAACTTCGGAATCGGAATAGACGTGTAGAGCATTGGCTTTCAAGGCGAGAGCGCACTGCAGGGCTTCCATCAGCGCGACGTATTCGGCGACGTTGTTATCCTGGTGACCAATCCACTTGGCGATGCGGATAGGGCCGCTGGCGCAGCCGTCAATGATTACCCCAATGCCCGATGGGCCCGGGTTTCCCTGGGAACCACCGTCCACATAAGCTACGAGTTCTGACATCACTCCGGGCCCACTATCAGCAAGATGCGCCGAGAATGTTGCGGCGTCAAGATGATTATTCGGTTCCCCCTCAGATTTTTCTGGTGCAGGGTGCACTGTGCAAGGTTCTGTGCAAATCCGATCTGAATTGTAACTGTAAACTTCTAAAAGACCAGTCTGCAACGAGTTGCGTTGTTCGTTTTTCACAGCGTTGCATGCGAGCATTGCACCAATTGTTTGCGTTGACATTTCTGAACGCTCTGTTAAGGTTGGTTGCGTCGACGGTCGAAAGGGTTAGCGAAATAAACCTTGCTGACCCGAACTAGACTGAGTGATCAGCCCGGCGAGGCAACTCGCGGGGCAGCCAGACCTGAAAAAACCGACGGCTCTGCGAGGGGCAGTTGGGGTTGGGGACTGCGAAAGCAGTGATCGCATCAAGGGGCTGTGACGGTACATGCGTCCACGCGGTTGACTCCCTCGCAGGAGTTGGCAGCTAGAGCATAACCAATGTCACGGCCCTTTCAATTTTTTCC
>Ga0182015_10000734_pt1 | contig 45760 bp, 47 predicted proteins | sample 712P3MmetaG_FD_120478 | JGI IMG/M metagenome (GOLD analysis project Ga0182015, IMG submission 120478) | Permafrost microbial communities from Stordalen Mire, Sweden - 712P3M metaG | ecosystem: Environmental > Terrestrial > Soil > Wetlands > Permafrost | place: Sweden: Stordalen | collected...
GTAGCTCAGCGGCATGCCGTTCGCACTTTGGCTGGGGCTGTCGGCCGTGCCGCTGCCTGCTCCACCGAGATGAAACACAATCGGAAGGTTGGGTCCCTGAAGTGTTCCCTGCCAATCTCCCTGAGCCACCTGAGCGTGTGCAGCGCCCAACAGCAAGAGCACAGAAAGCATCATTGATCGGCGGATCAGCATAGTGACATACCTCTCTAGATCTCAATTCTCATTCGTGGTACTTATCTCCCGACACAGATCGATCCGAAAGACTATCCCATTACTTGCCGACAAGCCAGGATTCTTTGGTTTCTTTACGAAATCCGAACAGGTAGGCATGAACGGATTTCAACGAGGCAGATGGTCGGCGTGTGGCAAAACTCGAACCCAGACCTCTGTCGTGTCAGTTTGAGGTCAATGATCAAGGACCCTTCCCCATCTTAACCTTTCCGCAGTAGATAAGGTAAACCGACCAAATTGCTTTTTAGGCCACATTGATGGCAAGTTTATTCGAAGCTTAATGTTTGGTCAGCGCGAGAGATGGGCTTCGCCCGTATTGATAAAAGGTGCCGCTCATATGCGATCCGTCCACGGTCGCGCTGTAGGTCGCGCTAACCGAGGGAATCGTGATCGTGATCGCATTCCCGTTGACCGTATAATTTAGCGTCATGCCAAATGAGCCTTGGCTCGGACTATCGGCGGTTCCACTGCCGAGTGCCCTTAGATGAAACACGACCGGGAGATTAACTTCTTGAATTGTTCCTTGCCAGTCTCCATGCAACTGATCCAACCTGTTTCCTTGCTCTTTCAAGGTTTCTTGCCGCTCTCCATGCAACTCCTCCTTCCTTTTTCCTTGCTGTTTGGCGGGAGCGTTGCCTTGTTTTTTCGCATCCTCCAAGGTTTGCGCCGGTTGCTCGCCCGTACTCTGTGTTCCGCTCCCTTGGGTGTCGTGTTGAACATGGCTCACCGAGCCCGCGATAAGAAGCACTGCCCCAAGCACCCCAGACATAATGCGTCCCATCTTGTCGGGCTCAATTTTTCCAGTGATCCTTCCAACGGCGGCAATGCCCAAGAAGATCACTCCTGCCACGATAAGTATGTTGGCGACCGGAGCATCTATGAGGTGATTTAAGAAATCCACAGCATCCTCCCTATTCGATCCCCCATCTTTCCTAGATCCACAATCTGAGTGTTTCGCGCTTTTCCAAGAGGTCAGCCAGAGCAACTCCCCGGCCCGGGGATACCTGAGCCTGTGTTAAACGCCTGTAGCCCGCTGCAGTTCGTCCTTGTTAAAAACGACGGAATCAGCGGTAGGATTGTAACGCGATTCTGCCTCTATCGTGCCAAATTCCCTTTAGGTGCCTCTGGTTTCGGGTGGACTGATTATGTCAGGGACGAACTCGAGTACGCTGACGGCGACGAAGCAGCCAACGTAGCAACATGCCGAACGCCACGAGGACAACAATCAAGGCAAAACCCAGGGCCAGGAGGATTCGGGTCTGGCTGTAGAGGACGAAGACACCGTTCTTGCTGTAGAAGCCGTTGAAGCTGCTGACGATCGCGGGCAAGGCGAGGAGGTCTTGCTTGGTTAGCTGGAGGGCGTGCTCGTGGGGATGGTAGTGAGAGGCGAGAGGGAGCGTCTCGCCATTGGCATCGAGTTCGATATGACCCCCGAGGACGTAAGTGACGGGACGATTACGGATGAAATCGGCAACGCGGTTGGCGCTGGCTAGATCGGCTTTGGCGTCATCGATGATCAGGTGTCCAGGCAGGAAAAAATCGCCGGAAAAGAATAGTCCGGTATGGCGATCGTAATACGAGACATGGGATGGGTAATGTCCTGGGGTCGGGATTACGTCAATGGTGCGATCGCCGAGATCCACCCGGGCGACGCCGTTCGGCCAATCGGAGAAGCCAAAGTATTGGCGGACGTGAGCGAGGTCGGTGGGGACAATCTCGACATTCGATAAAGGCTGGAATTGCGAGTCGCCGAGGCGATGATCGAGGTGGCCGTGGGTATGGACAATGAGGAGCGGCAGCTTCCCCTGGCCTACTACCGGGAGCAGGGGCATTACCGTTTGGGCTAATGGCATTTGCCTGGGGTCGGCGACATCGCCGGTATCGATCAAGAGCGCTTTGGTGGAGCCTACCAACAGATACATGAAGGGAGCTTCGGCGGTGGCGCAGGGGTTTTCGCGCAGGATGAAGGTTTGAGCGTTGTAGGAATGCACTTGAATCGGGGGTTGTGGGTTTGTGGCGCAATCGGGTGCGCCTGGGTTCCAGTGAGCGTCCATGGAGCCGGGGACGAGTTGAGCGCGGGCGGGCGAGGAGGTGAGTAGCAGGCCGATCGCCAGTAGGGCGCAGAGGATTGGTCGCATGGTGATGGGCGCAGATCGCAGGGCGCGGGAAAGATCGCGAAGGACAGAAGGTGCGACTACCGGGGCTGAAGCCCGTATTGATTCTGGATGCTTTACGCGGCGCTGAAGCACCGCTCTTCTACATGGCTGCCGATATTTTCGAATTTTTCCAGTGGTGCGGCGATTTTTCGTGAACATGGGGTATCGACTAAGCCTCCTTAGCGTCATCCGCATTCAGCAGAATGGAATCCAGAGTGGGGAGCCAGAGATTTACGGCGCGATCGAGGCGCTTGCGGTCGCCGGTGGTGCAGAAATCGAGCATAAAGCCTCGGAGTCCGGCCAGAATGATGGTGGCGAGGGCGCGCGCATGCTTGCGCTTGTGGCCTTCATGATGGAGCGGAGCGGCAACGAATTCCAGCCAGTCGTCGATGGTGGAGCGCAGAAAATCTGCGTACAGTTTTGGGTGACGCAAGGCAAGTCCGTAGGCTTCGAAGAAAAGACGGAAGAGTGGTTCGGACTTGGGGGTGCTCATGTGCCGCCAAACGGCGCGGCAGGCTTGCTCGAGGGTGGGAGCCTGCGTCTGGCTGTAGAGTTTGCGCTGGCGCTGCCGGATCTCCGCCAGAATCTTGATTACCATTTTTTCTTTCGAGCCGAAGTAATAGAGCAGAACACGAGGACTGGAGCCGACAGCTTTCGCCAAGGGCCTGAGGGAGAGATCCGCGATGCCATGGCGAATGAGATATTGGACGATGGCGTCGAGCAGTTCCTCGGGGCGCTTTTCGTTCACGGTGCGGCTCATGGACTGAGGCTATCATAAATGAAACGATCGTTTCATTTATAATTAGCCGCGGGCATAGGGGCCCGGGGGAAGCCGGGCTAAAGCCCGCAACTTCGTGGGTCTGAGCGGCACCACAGAAAGTCGCGCTCTTCCTCATTCGTTTATGTAACAGGCTTAGCGCGCGGCGAGCCAGACTTGATAGGCGACTACGGCCATCATGAATAAAAGGTAGAGGCGAAGGGCCCAGAGGACGAGGAGTTCAGGGCCTTTGAGGTGACGGCGGAGGATGGGCTGCTTTTTGGCGCGGGCGAGCTGATCGTGTTCGAGGGAGGATAGGACCCAGGTTTGATCGGAGGCTTCGATTTGCGCGTCGTCTTTTTTCATCATAGATATGGTTCCAATCTTTAGCTCCAGGGGCTAAAGCCCCATTGATTTGGAGGTGTTACGCGGCGCTGAAGCGCCGCTCTTCCACGTTACCGCATTGATTCGAGCACGCATCCGGGCTTTGCCCGTTGCCGAGATGTTCCGTAGCTGGGTAGCGTGCGCTTCCCTTAATGCTATTCATAAAAACCATCTCTACTTGCCTCCGAGAGCGGCGAAGATGTTGGGGGCGATTATGCTGATGCCGAAAAGGATGCCGGCGGCGGTCAGGATGAATACGACGGCCGTGGACAGAATGTTGGCCCACAGTGGGCTGACCAGGTCGCCCATGATTTCTTTGTCATTTACTAACATGAACAGAAACACCAAAGCTGGGGGCATGGCCAGAACTGCGACTACGTTTACCACCAGTACCACGTAGACCAGGGGCAGGCCGGGGATGAGGACGATGGCGGCCGCGGCGACGGCGCACAGAGTCAACACGGCGTAAAACGATTTGCCTTCCGCCATGGGAAGGTTCAGGCTGTGCGGTTTGTGGGTGACCTCGCCGAAGGCATAGGCCGAGGACGTTGAGATGGTGATGGCGGCTACGATGCCGGCCTCGACCATGCCGAGAGCAAAGAGAGATGCGCCGAAGCGGCCGATCAGGGGTTGGAGGGCTTGGGCAAATTCGGCGGCCTGGAAATTATCGGCGGTCATGCGATGGGCGAATAGCGGTGCGGTGGCGAGGATGGTGGCGATGGCGGCGGCGGTGGCGAGAGCGGCTCCGAGAAAGGTGTCGATGCGGCCGAAGCGAATATCATTGGTGGTCATGCCCTTGTCGACGGTGGCGCTTTGCTGGAAGAAAAGCATCCAGGGGGTGACGGTGGCGCCGATATTAGAGAGGATAAATACGATGGTCTGGTTGTTGAAGCCGGGGAGCGGGTTCCAGGTGATGAAGGCGTGGCCGACCGAGTGCCAACTGGGATGAGTCATGAGCGCGACGGGGATGAAAATTAAGTTGAAGACGGCGGCGGCCAGCGTGATGCGTTCCCAAGTCCAATAGCGGTGACTCATGAGAGCGGCGTAGAGGATGATGAGCGCGATTAGGATTGAGGCCCAGGGAGGCACTCCGAAAAAGCCCAGGCCGGCGCGGACGGCGATGAACTCGGTGATGAGAGTTAGGAAGTTTCCGATGGTGAGGTCGATCATGGAAAACCATCCCCAGAAAGGGCCGAAGCGGTCGAAGATGAGTTCGGCGTGTCCGCGATGAGTGGCGGCACCGAGGCGGACGGTCATCTCCTGGACGACGATTGCCATGCAAAACGTGAGGACAACAAAGGGAAGGAAGAAACCGATGCCGAACTTGGCGCCGGTGGCGGCGTAGGAGAGCATGCTGGGGCCGTCGTTCTCTCCCAGCATGACCAAAACGCCGGGACCGGCCAGCAACCAGAGGAGACGCGCACGGGAGGAAAAGCCACGCCGGGCACGGGCTGTGGATACGCGGACGCGATCGTGGGCACGGTCAACGTCTTCGTGAGTGATGACTACGGCTTCTTCGGTCTGGGTGGCGAGGGGCTTCATTGGTGAGGTGCGTAATGCTTTGTGGACCGAGCTAATCTTCGGCGATGGGGTCCGAAAGGGGACGACCTCAGCGGAGATTAGCGTAAGTATACACGATTCAATAAACTATGGTTAAGTAGATAAAACAAAATGGAGCGATGATGGAAACTACTTGCGAGGCGGGTAGTGGCACAGGCAGGCTAGGGATCCTTCGACTTCGCGGATGGTTCGCTTTGCGATCCATCCACTGCGCTCAGGATGACAGAGTCGGTTAGCGAGCGGAGCGCTGGTCGGTGGGGGAAACCCAGACGCGCTCGGCTGCGGCGCGGCCCAGGGAAACGTTGCCGGTGGCGGTGGATAAGGCCAGGGTTTGATCGTAGTTGCGTTCGAGGAGGCGCAATTTTGATCCGGGGCGAATGCCGCGGGCCTCGAGGAACTCGAGCAGGCGGCGGTCGCGCTCATAGATTCCGCTGACGGCGTAGGCGGCTCCGGGTGCGGCATCGGCGAGCAACAGCAGGCCGCGATGGCGGCGGCTGGCGGGGCTTTCCATCTCGCTAAGGTTGCCGTGAGGGCAAGCGCCTCCTTTGCCCAACTTGGCGAGGAGTTTGGCTTCGAAGTCGGGCGAGACCGCGTGCTCGAGGCGCTCCGCTTCGTCGTGCACCTTCCACCACTCCATGCCGAAGAGTTCCGCCAGCATGCGTTCGATGAGGTGGTGACGGAGCGTGAGTTTGCGGGCGATCTTGCGGCCGGCGGCGGTGAGGCGCAGGTGGCCATCGGCCTGGACGCGGACCAGGCCATCTTTTTTCAGACGGCGTACAGCCATGGTGACGGCGGGAGCGGAGACCTTCAGCCAGTCGGCGAGGCGGGCGGATATGACGGATTCGCCTTCGCTCTCGGCTTCGAGGATGGCTTTGAGATAGTCTTCTTTGGAGACAGTGATCATCTGGGTAGATTATACGACGGCGTTAAGTACGGTTAACTCTTGATTTACCACGGAGACACAGAGGCACGGAGAAAATCAAGTTCTTAGGTCTCGGGTTCCGCAGAAACTCGCAATCGGAAGTGACGCTGGGCTTCCCACGGCAAGACCTTATTATTTCTTCTTTGTATTCTCTGTGTCTCCGTGCCTCCGTGGTGAAAAAATGAGGCGCGTTTGACAGCTTTGTTGCTCTACCCCTAACCTTGACTCTCTCCAGCTATGAAAGTTCTGGTTTTAGGAAGCGGTGGGCGCGAGCATGCACTGGTGTGGAAGCTGCGGCAGTCCTCGCGTGTTTCTAGGCTTTATTGCGCGCCGGGAAACGGCGGGATTGCGGACGATGCGGAATGCTTGGCAGTGGACCTCAAGAGCCTGGATTCGATGGTTGCTTTGGGCGAGCAGGTGCGGCCGGATCTTACGGTGGTAGGGCCTGAGTTGCCGCTGACATTAGGCGTGGTGGATGAGTTCACGCGTCGCGGGTGGGCTGCGTTTGGGCCGACAAAGGCCGCGGCGCAACTGGAAGCGAGCAAGAGCTACGCGAAGGAATTTCTGCAGCGGCATCGCATTCCCACTGCTGCGTATGCGATTTGCGATTCAGTGGAGGAGGTGCGTGAGGCTCTGACGCATTTCCATGCGCCGGTGGTGGTGAAGGCGGACGGATTGGCGGCGGGCAAGGGCGTCGTGATCGCAGCGACCAAAGAAGAAGCTGCCAGCGCGGCAGCCGAAATGTTCAGCGGCAGGATGGTGGGAGACGCGGGCACGCGCGTGGTGCTGGAAGAATGTTTGAAGGGCGACGAACTTTCCTTTTTGGTATTGAGCGATGGGGAACGGGTTGCACCGCTGGTGGCCGCGCAGGATCACAAGCGAGTGGGTAACGGCGACACTGGGCCGAATACGGGGGGGATGGGCGCATATTCGACCGCCGACATTGTCGACGACAAAATGCGCGACTGGCTGGTGCATCACATTGCAAAGCCCGTGGTTGCGGGGATGAAGGCGGAGGGCGCGGAATACAAGGGTGTGCTGTATTGCGGATTGATGATGACGGCGCGCGGTCCGATGGTACTGGAGTTTAATTGCCGATTTGGCGATCCGGAAACGCAGCCGATTCTGATGCGGCTGGAGAGCGATCTGGTGGACGCGCTGGAAGCGTCGGTTGTGGGACGGGTGAGCGACGGCGATTTCAAGTGGTCGCGAGATGCGTCGGTGTGCGTGGTGATGGCTTCGGGAGGGTATCCGGGCACGTTTGAGGTGGGGAAGAAGATTGCGGGGCTCGATGAGGCTGGGTCAGTTGATGGAGTTGAGGTGTTCCACGCAGGCACTACGAAGCGAGATGGATCGTTTTATACGGCCGGTGGGCGGGTGCTGGGAGTGTCGGCGCGGGCTGCAGACTTGGAGAAGGCGGTGCAGCGAGCATACGAGGCGTGCGAGAAGATTCGTTTTGATGGAGCGCATTATCGGAGGGATATTGCAGGGAGGGCGCTGAAGAAGTAGTCCTGCCCATCTGTGCTACGAGTGTGTGCTGAACAAAGGCAGAGGTCTTTCAACTGCGGTTGTGCTTCGTTTCACGAAGCACAAACTCCGCTCAGAATGACAAGTGACATAGTTTCTAAGGGGGATCATGAGTAAGGTGCTGGTTTCAATTGTGATGGGGAGCGATTCCGATCTTGAGATTATGCGCGAGGCGGGCAAGGTTTTGGAAGAGTTTGGAATCGCTTATGAGATCGACGTTACCTCGGCGCACCGTTCGCCGGATCGTACGGCGGACTTTGCGCGAAAGGCTGCAGGGCGGGGCATCTGCGTAATCATCGCTGGAGCTGGAGGTGCGGCGCACCTGGCCGGCGTGATTGCGGCTCACACGACATTGCCTGTGATCGGAGTGCCGATTCCTTCGACGGCGCTGCAGGGGATGGATTCTCTGTTGGCGACCGTGCAGATGCCGGCGGGGATTCCGGTGGCGACCGTTGCGATTGGAAAACCGGGGGCGACAAATGCGGGGATTCTTGCGGCACAGATGATCGCTCTGGCCGATGCTTCGATTGCGAAGAAGCTTGAGGGGCACAAGGAGAAGTTGGCGCGGGGGGTGGAGGAGAAGTCGAGGAAGCTGAGAAGTTCGATGGGTGAGTGAGAGTTAAGGACAACAATTAGAAACATGCGACTGCACGTGCGACGGCGACATGAATGGCACAAGCGAACTGCGTGGGTCCTTCGCTCGGCTCAGGATGACAGGCATTTGAGGATTTGCGGAGTTGGCCGGCGGTCCTTACAGCTTCAAACGTTTCAGGTAGTCACGGAATGGTTTGCCTAAGTCTTCGCGTTTTAGGGCGAACTCGACAGTGGCTTTCAGGAATCCCAGTTTGTCGCCGGTGTCGTGGCGGCGACCTTCGTAGACGTAGGCGTACATCTTTTCTTTCTGCAGCAAGAGGCGCATGCCGTCGGTGAGCTGCAGTTCTCCGCCGGCGCCAACGGGCGTATTTGCCAGGCAATCGAAGATCGCGGGCGTGAGAATGTAGCGGCCGATGATGGCGAGGTTTGAGGGGGCGTCTTCGGGCTTGGGTTTTTCCACCATGTTCTTGATTTCGTACAAACGTTCGCCGAAACGGCTGTCGACGGGCTTCACGTCGAGAACGCCGTAGGAAGAAATCATTTCGCCTTCAATAACCTGAGTTGCTAATACCGAGCACTGGGTCTGATCGAAAACCTCGACCATCTGCTTGAGGCAGGGAACCTTGGCGTCGATGACATCATCGGCGAGGAGCACGGCGAAGGGTTCGTTGCCGACGAGTTCGCGGGCCATCAGCACGGCATGGCCGAGGCCGAGGGCTTCCTTCTGGCGGACGTAGGCAATGTGCATCATGTCGGAGATGGAGCGCACGATCTTGAGCAGGTCAAGTTTCTTGCGATCTTCGAGCATTCTTTCAAGTTCGTAGCTGACGTCGAAGTGGTCTTCAATGGCCTGCTTGCCGCGGCCGGTGATGATGAGGATCTGGTCACAACCCGAGGCCATGGCTTCTTCCACGCCGTACTGAATGATGGGCTTATCCACCAGCGGGAGCATTTCTTTGGGCTGCGCCTTGGTTGCGGGGAGGAAGCGGGTGCCGAGGCCGGCGGCGGGGAATACGGCTTTGCGGACTTTCATGGGCATGGGGCGGTCGTTCCTAAGCGGTCGTTGGCCGGTAGTCGTTAGTCGTTGACTGGGCGACTTCGGTTGCCGGACAATTGTACCTGCTGGAGTTTGGGGATGGCGACTCGGCGGCTAAAGCCGCTATCGAATTTGTGGCGGGCTCACGGCGCGGCTGGAAGCCGCGCTCTTTTCAAAGCTGAGCCTGTCCTGCAGTCCGAGGCTCTGGTGCGGGTTCTGCGGTTGCCAGTTGTTCTAATACATTGCGAAGAGCGCGCAGTACTTCTTCTGCGGCTGTGGTCTTCAAAACAAATTTCAACATTCCGTCTGGGGTGAACTGGGCGCCGCGCTGGGCGGAGACGAAGCGGGCTAGCTGCTCGGGGTCGACGGCGGCGTTCTGCTGAAACTTCAGAGTTGCGAAATCTCGCTTGCGCTCGATTGCGTTCACTCCTACTTTCATGCACAACAATTTTAGCGAGGCGTAGTCGAGCAGGTTGCGGACTGCTGGCGGCGGGGGACCGTAGCGGTCTTGCAGTTCGGCGGCTACGTCGATTAGCTGCGATTCAGTTTCTACTCTTGCCACGCGCTTGTACATTTGCAGGCGCTGATTTTCTTCGGGGACGTAATCCGCGGGAATGCGAATGTTGAGGCCGAGATTGAGTTGGGTTTCGACTTCGTCGGGGGCGGCTTCGCCTTTCATTTCGCGGACGGCACGCTCGAGCATCTGGGTGTAGAGTTCGAAGCCAATGGCTTCGATATGGCCGCTCTGCTCGCCGCCGAGCATGTTGCCGGCACCGCGGAGTTCGAGATCGAGGGCGGCTATTTTAAATCCGGCACCGAGGTCGGAGAATTCTTTTAGCGCGGCGAGACGGCGGCGGGCGATGGGGGTGAGTTCGATTTCCAGCGGGAGCAGGAGATAGGCGTAGGCGCGGCGGTTGGAGCGGCCGACGCGTCCGCGTAGCTGGTAAAGCTCGGAGAGGCCGAGGCGGTCGGCGCGGTTGATCAGGATCGTGTTGCAGAGCGGGATGTCGAGACCGTTTTCAATGATCGTGGTGGAGACCAGAATGTCGGCTTCGTGATGCATGAATTTCAGCATTACTTTTTCGAGTTCGCCTTCCGACATCTGGCCGTGGCCGACGATGATACGAGCTGGCGGAACAAGCGCCTGGAGCTTGGCGGCGATTTCCCAGATGGTGTCGACGCGGTTGTGGACGAAATAGACCTGGCCGCCGCGCTCGAGTTCCTGCTCGATGGCGGATTGGATTAATTTTTCGTCCCAACTGGCGACTACGGTTTGGATCGCCATGCGGTCTTTGGGCGGAGTTTCGATTACGCTCATGTCGCGCAGGCCGACCAGCGACATGTGCAGGGTGCGCGGGATGGGTGTGGCGGACATGGTGAGAACGTCCACTTGCTTGCGCATTTGCTTGATGCGTTCTTTGTGGCGGACGCCGAAACGCTGCTCTTCGTCGACAATGAGCAGGCCGAGATCAGAGAACTTGATGTCTTTGGAAAGGATGCGGTGAGTGCCGATGAGGACATCGATCTTGCCGGCTTCCGTTTTTTGCAGGATTTCTTTCTGCTGCTTCGCATTGCGGAAGCGGCTGATCATTTCGATGGTGACGGGGAAGGGGGCGAAACGCTGCTTGAAAGTTTCGAAGTGCTGGAAGGCGAGGACGGTGGTGGGGGCGAGCACGGCTACTTGTTTGTTGTCGCTGATGGCTTTGAAGGCGGCGCGCATAGCGACTTCGGTTTTGCCGTAGCCGACATCGCCGCAGAGCAGGCGGTCCATGGGCTGGGAGGATTCCATGTCACGAATGACATCTGTGATGGCGTGGCCTTGGTCTTCGGTTTCGTTGAATTCGAAAGCATCCTCAAACTCGCGGAACCATTCGTTGCCGGGCGGAAAGGCGTGCCCGACGGCGGTTTTGCGCTCGGCGTAGAGCTTGAGCAGTTCATCCGCCATGTCTTTCATGGCTTTCTTCACGCGAGCTTTGGTCTTGGACCAGGACTGAGTGCCGAGATGACTTAGGGCGGGCTTGACGCCTTCCGAGGAGCGGTATTTCTGCACCAGATCGAGACGGGTGAGCGGGACATAGAGGCGAGCGGCTTCGGCGAATTCGAGCAGCATGAATTCGGCGGGGCCATCGCCGTGGTTGATTTCTTTTAAGCCCTGGTACTGGCCGATGCCGTGCTCGACATGGACAACGTAGTCGCCGACCTGGAGGTCGCGGAAGTCGGAGAGGAAAGCGGAGACTTTGGATTTTGAGCGCTGCGGGCGCGAGGCGACGGATTCGGATTCGTCGAAGAGGTCACGCGAGCCGAAGACGGCAAGATTGGCTTCGGGGAGCAGAACGCCTTCTGGGATATAGGCGGTGGCGAGCGTGGTGGTGAGGACTTCGCCGGCGAAGTAACTGGTTTCGTCGGCGTAGCTTTCGCCGCCGCGGGTGCGGCTTCCAAGACGGAAAGAGACGTTGTACTCGGTGAAGACATCGGCGAGGCGCTCGACTTCGCCGGTGTTGGGGACGGCGAAGAGGACGCGCTTTCCATCGGCGTTGAGCTTCTGGACTTCGGAGAGCATTGCGGGAACTGCGCCGTGGAAGCGCGGCGAGGGCTGAGCGAGAAATTCAACGGAGGGGTCTTCATCCGCGCTTCGCGTGAGTCCAAGATGCTCGATATTCGCGCCGGGAAGAGTTGCGGTCTTCTTCCACCAATCATCTGGCGGTGTGTAGAGATCTTCGGGGCGGACTAGAGTGCCGACGCCGCTGCGCTCGTGGGCTTCGGCGACGCGGGTCCAGAAGCGATCGAATTCCTGCTTGAGTTGATCGGTCTCGTCGAGCAGGACTGCGGCGCGTGGAATCAGATCGAAGATGGTGCTGTCGGCGCCCGCGACGGGAGAATAAAACTCCCAGCCGGGGAAGACGTTTACGCCACCGGAGCGGACGGCAGCTTCGACAATTTCTTCATTACCGGTAATACGTTTGCCGCTGAGGCGGGTGTGAATTGCGCCGAGCAGATGTTCGCTGACCGGGGTTTCGGTGAGGGGAAGCAGCAGGGCTTCGTCCACCGGCGTGGAGGAGCGTTGCGAGGCTGGGTCGAACTTGCGAATGGAGTCGGCTTCGTCGCCGAAAAATTCGATGCGGAGGGGGCGATCGGCTTCGGGGGAGTAGACGTCGAGAATGCCTCCCCGCGAAGCATATTGGCCGGGCATTTCGACGACATCGGTGGAAGTGTAGCCGACGGTGTTGAGATGAGCGAGGAGAGACTCGATATCGAAGGATTCGCCGCGACGGACGGTGCGGGCGAGGTCGGAGTAATAGTCGGTGGAGCGGAGGCGGATGGCAGTGGCTGCGACCGGCGAGATGACGATGGATGCGGCTCCGGCCGCGATCTTCCATAGGGCTGTGGCGCGTTCTTCCTGGAGTTCGGGGTGCGGCGAGAGGCTCTGGAAGGGGAGCACATCGCGCGCCGGAAGGGAGATGACGGAGTCGGGATCGCAGGCGGCCGTGAGTTCACAGAAGCCGCGAAGGACAGGGAGAAAATCCTCAGCGGCGCGGTTATCGTTGACGACGAAGATAAGCGGGCGGGCGGCGGTGCGCTGAAACAACACAAGCAGGAGGGCTTTCGCGGTGGGGGTGAGGCCGGAGACACGAATGCGCCCCGTGCCCTCCTTGAGGTGGGAGGCTACACGCACGAAGGCGGGAAGCTTTTCTACGTCCGTGAAGAGTTCGCGGACGAAGGGAAGAAGCATGCCCCCTAATTCTAGCAGGAGCCTAGGGGAGTTGGAGGGATAGGGCCGTAGGGCTGGCGAGCTTCGCACTGCCGTAACAGCCGCGGCGGCTGTCTCCACATGAACCGTGCTACTGACGCAGCAGCGGGCGCGTCAGGCACGTTGGGCCGCCGCTGCCATTGATGCAGAGTTCGCTGCCGGGGAAGGTGCGGAGGTCGAATCCGGCGTGGCGGAGACGGGCATTGGTGTTGTGATTTTCTTCGATGGCGAGCAGGCGGTTCTCGCCAAGTGCGAGCACGTTGCAGGCGAGTGTGTCGCGCTCGCTCGGGTCGATTTCGACAAATTGGAATCCGCGGGACTTGAGCAGTTCGACCGTCTCAACCGCGAGCCAGGGCAGATCGACCAAGGCGGTGCGTTCGTCCAGCAGGCTGATCAGCGACATCAGATGCAGACAGGCCGATGGGCCGAGGTCGTAGGGCAGAGGCGCGGAAATAACTTCGGCGCCTTTGGAGGTGAGCTGGGCGCGGAGTTGGTGAATGCCGGCTGCGTTGGTGCGATAGCCGTGACCGACCAGCAGAGTTTTCGAATCGAGCCATACAATGTCTCCCGCTTCGGTGGTGCCGGGAGGTGTGATTTGGCCGAGGGACGGGATATCGAGGGTCTGGCAGAATGAGGCGTGGTGCTGGCCTTCGGGCACGCGGTTTGGTTTGCCGGGACGCATTACGATTAGGCCGTAGTCGGTGAGAAGAGACGGGTCGTGGGTGTAGACGGCATCAAGGGAGAGAGTGGCCGCGGGAGGCATCTCGAGGACCTCGGCTCCGGACGTTTTTAATTCACGGCAGAGTGCTTCATGTTGGGATTGCGCCGTGGCGAAGTTGGGTGCGTGGTGAAAACCAAGCTTACGCCAGTGCGCGGCGCGCTCCGGCAGGTTCCAGCCGGCGGTGCGAGGAGAACACACCATGACGCGCTGCAGCGCGCCGGACATTGAGTTGCCGTTGAAACGCGTCTTCGTTGCTGTTATCGCTTCCACATCTTTCCTCCACTACGTTTTCTGAAGCGGCTGAGGCTGTTAGGAATCTATAGGGGCATTATGGCAAAAGCAATGTGGGAAGGCGTGGTGCTGGCCGAGAGCAATGGGACAATTGAGGTAGAGGGGAATCAGTATTTTCCGCCGGATGCGATCCGTAAGGAATATTTCAAGCCGAGCGACGCGCATTCGGTGTGTCCATGGAAAGGGACGGCGAGTTATTACGATGTCGAGGTCAACGGCAAACGCAACGCTGGCGCGGCATGGTTCTATCCAGAACCGAAGGCGGCGGCGAAGCAGATTAAGGGTTATGTCGCGTTTTGGAAGGGAGTGCAGGTGGAGGAGTAGACCGCTTGTGGCTGTTTGCCTAAGTCGGCAGAGGAGTCGAGATCTACGTCAGCGGCTAGAGCCGCAGGATTCTGCTGGGCTTATGGCACGACTGAAGCCGTGACCTTCCCGATCCGTACGATTTTCGAGTTTTTGCACCGCATGCTAGAACTCGACGTGGGCGCGGAATGAGGGGACGAGGACGGGACCACGGTCACGGTTGTAGCCGGGATCGACGATGTGCTGCAGGCCGGGTGCGAGATAGATGCCGCGCCACACATGAATCGTGTAGTAGGACTCCACGATATTTTCCCGGCCATAGTTGAGCGCGCCATCGCCGAGCAGGAAGCCGAGGCCGCCATCCGCGAGGTAGGCCTGGTGATCTTTTTTGATTGCGTTCGAGACAAAAGCAATGCCGGCGCGGTCCTGCTTGCGATGCCACCATGCGCCATTCGCTCCCAGGCCTTCGGCGAAGGTTTGATCGACTTCGGTGTAGGCGAAGGATTCGGTCTTACCGTTATCCCAGCCGAAGCGGGCGAATGCCGTCAAGTGGGGCAGGAGATTCTGCTCGAGGTTGATCCCGAAACCGTATTTGCGAGTGATGTGCCAGGGATGGTTGGTGATTTCCGGGATCAGCTCCGGCTGCGGGGCCGTGTGATCTTCAAACTGCTCGACCGCATCTCGATAAATGCCCATGTTGGCATAGTTGGTGTAGGCCAAAAGGCGGACAACGCCTGCTTTTTTCGGGATCAGGCCGTGACGTAGTTCGTATTCAAAATTTTCTGCGTGGACTTGCCATGGTCGATACACCAGATCAATTCCGTTCGCGACCTTGGGCATGAGGGCCTCGGCGAAGCGGAATCCCCAGTTGCGGTCTTCGAAGTCGGCGGTAGCGCCGACGGTATAGCCGCGGGTGTCGGCGGCATAGTCGTAGGCGCCGTTGTTGTCGGTGGTCCAGTTGATGAACTGAAGGTGGGTGTCAGAACCCACGGAGTTTACATCGAAGAAATCCGGCATGCTGAATTTGCCGAAGCGGAGTTCTAAGCGGCGACGGGGCAGTTCGTTGAATAACGAGAAATAGCTGCGCTGGTTTTCGACTCTATCCTTGCTTAGCGCAAACACTTTGTGAATCATGCCTCGCGCCAGATAAGGCTCTTTACTGAGAAGAGGATTCCTCACGATATCGAGATCCGTATTACCCGCAAGCCCCAAGCCCGTGCTGAGGGCCGAACCGCCAGCCTCTTCAATGTCGACGAGAAGCTCGGTGGAGTTGTTGAGGCGCACGCCAGTGTAGAGGGTCATCACGCGGGATGTGGCTTTCTCGTAGTTGGGGCTGAGGCTATTCTTGCCGCTGTAGTCGGCATGGAACGGAGGGTGAGTTTGGAAAATGAAATTTGCCTGGCCGGAGAGCCAGAAGCGGGAGTCCTCGAAATGGGGGAACATGGCTTCGGTGCCCTCGTCTGGGGCGGGATCGGTCGCGTTGGGAGTGTTCGTCTGCGGCGTGGCATCGGACTTTGTGGCGGAGGGTGCGTCCGGCTGCTGGGCTAGGGCCGGGCACGTGCAGGCGGCCACAACCGTCAATAGCAAGGCAAAGCTGACTCCAGTTGCTCGAAAAATCACAGGTGCGGCTGGTTTGGGGTTTGTGCCCAAAGCTGCCTTGAGGGGTGCGACGCGCCGCACTGTAGCGAAAATGGATTTCAATTTCATAAATCACACGTTCAGGGTGTGGAGGATTCAGCCCAGTACTTAACTATCACCACCGATTGTGACGCTAATCGCACTGGTTTGCGGTCGCGAAGCTAAACACTTAATACAAGTGTATCACAAACAGTTAACCGTAGTTAACTACGCGCGTCTTATCTGGCGTCGATTGTACTGCCCGTTTTGCATTGGCCCGCCCTCGCCGATTCCGTGAGGCTACGCAGGGTCGGTTAAAGGAATGTTACAGAGTGCGGACGAAGGATCTGTCAGCAGTTGCCGGGAAAGCGGGAGGTTCCTGCTTTGCCCGGTTTCTGCATGGCTCATCTAAGCGGGCGCGAGCGTCCTGCGTCCCTTCTTCCGCTCCATTGTTTTTGTAGCATACCCCGGTATAGTATAGTCAAGTAAAAAGTTCGGAAAAGGATATCAGCATGGCTCATACATTGAGGGAAAAAGAGAAGCTCACTCTACGGGTACGGCGTATTCGTGGGCAGATTGATGCCATCGAGCGAGCGCTGGGCGAGGAGAAAGACTGCGGAGACGTGTTGCAGCTTATTACCGCGGCACGGGGCGCGATGAACGGGTTGATGGCTGAACTGCTGGAGGATCACGTCAGATTCCACGTGCTTGATCCCGGGCGCAAGCCGACCTCCGCGCAGGCGATCGCAGCGGATGAACTGATGGAGATTGTGCGCTCGTACCTAAAATGAGGCGCGCCGGAGGTGGGTTGGGTTGGGGACTACCGCGTTATACAGGTAAGAAATAAAAAAGGACAGTCCGGAGCCCCCGAAACTGTCCTTGGAACCCTCCCGGTTAGAAGGGCAACTTGATGACCCTACGTTACCGTGGCGATGTTGCAAAGTGATGGCAGAACGATGAATATCTGGTTAATTTGATTAGCATCGCGCTGCTATAGTAGTCGGTTGCGCGCAGTGATCTGTTGACGTCTATCTCCTGCGGGAGCACCCAATGCCATCGACAACGTCCCGAAAGGCAGAGCAGTCGCGCCGTTTGCAGCAACGCGCGGAAAGCATGATTCCTGGCGGAGTCAATTCGCCGGTGCGCGGGTTCGGTGCGGTGGGTGGCGACCCGCCGTTTATTGTGCGTGGGAAGGGCTCGCACATGTGGGACGCGGATGAAAACGAGTTCATTGATTATGTCGGGTCCTGGGGACCGCTGATTCTGGGCCACGCCGCGCCAGATGTTCTCGATGCCATTGTGGGGGCCGCGTGCAACGGCACGAGCTTTGGGGCTTCCACGCCCGCCGAGGCCGATCTGGCGGAGTTGGTGCTGGCGGCGCTGCCGCCGATGCAGAAAATTCGCTTTGTGAGTTCGGGAACGGAAGCCACGATGTCTGCCATCCGATTGGCGCGGGCTTATACCAAGCGGAAGTACATTGTGAAATTCGAAGGGTGCTACCACGGGCATTCCGATTCTCTGCTGGTGAAGGCAGGCTCAGGGGTGGCGACGCTGGGCATCCCAGGATCCGCAGGCGTTCCCGAGGAGTTTACGCAATTTACTCTGGCTCTCCCTTTCAATGACATCAAGGCGGTGGAGCATGCGTTCCAGAAATTCAAGCATCAGATTGCCTGCGTGATCGTGGAGCCGGTGGTGGGAAATATGGGGTGCGTTCCGGCCGCGGACGACTATCTGGTGGCGTTGCGCCTGATTACCGAGCGCGAGAGGTCGGTGCTGATTTTTGATGAAGTGATGACCGGATTTCGCGTGGCTTTCGGTGGAGCGCAGGAACTTTACAATATTCATCCTGACCTGACGACTTTGGGCAAGATCATCGGCGGCGGCTTGCCGGTGGGCGCTTACGGCGGTTCGAGCGAGATTATGGATTTAGTTGCGCCGCTGGGGCCGATGTATCAGGCGGGCACGCTCTCCGGCAATCCGCTGGCGATGGCGGCGGGATGCGCGATGCTGAAGCGTCTACGCGATCACAAGCAGGAGATTTATGCTCGGCTTGAGAAGTTGAGCGGGGAATTAGTGGAGGGTGTGGCCGCGGCGGCTAAAGATGCGGGCGTGACGCTGTGCTACAACCGGGTCGGGTCGATGTTCACGTGGTTTTTCACGGCGGGGTCGGTGACGGATTGGGAATCGGCGTCGAAATCGAACACCCAGGCATTTGGCAAGTTCTTTCGCGCCATGCTCGACAGTGGAGTGTATCTGCCGCCGTCGCAGTACGAGGCGGCGTTCCTGGGTGCGACGCATACGGAGGAAGATGTCCAACAGACGATTGCGGCGGCGAAGCAGGCGTTTGCGGCGATGCGAGAATGACAATTTCACACCCTTCGACTTCGCTCAGGGCAGGCTCCGGCACAGAGGCACAGAGTAAATCCAAGAAATAAACTCCTTGAAACAAACTTCTTTAGCTGATGGCTGATGGCTGCCGACTGATTGCCGATTTTGCCATCATCTGCGGGACCGTCACAAATTCATAGTGTTCGGCTTTATAGCGAGTAATCAACCGATCCGTGGCGATCACCGTTTGGGAACGATCGGCGCCCATTTGCTTGTGACTGCCATCATGCAGGAGGATCACGTCGCCGCCGCGAATATGGGTTGAGACCTTGCGCTCGATGACGGTGGCGGGCGGAGCGTTCCAGTCGTAGCCGGTTATGTTCCACATAGCTGGCTGCAGGCCGAGTTCGCGCGCCATACGGAGCACGGCAGGACGGCGACCTCCGAAAGGAGGACGGAAGAGATTGGAGTGTTGGCCGATGGCGTTTTGTAAGGCGGAGCGGCATTGGGAGAGCTCGCGGCGAATTTCGGCTTCGCTTTTGAAGGTCAGGAGCGGATGCGTGAAGGTGTGGTTGCCGACGATGTGGCCGACTTGGACAATTTCGCGAACGATTTCGGGATGTTGCTGCACGTAGCGCCCGATTAGAAAAAAAGTTGCGTGAACGCCATGTCGGGCGAGGACTTCCAGCAAACGCAGTGTGTGCGGGTCATTGGGGCCGTCGTCGTAGGTGAGGGCGATCTGGCGGGAGCTGCGTGGCAGTCCTGTGAAAGTTTGCCCATACCATTGGGCTGTGGGCGCCATGGATTGATAGCCTGCTGAGAGAACGGCTGCGGCGGAGACGGCGCCGGTCAGAGCGAGAGCTAGCATGGAAGGATTGTAGAGGATTTTCAATTACCGATTTCCAAATGCCAATTAAAATCTTGGCTGAAGTAAATTAGCAATGGAGTCGGCAATTGGAAGTTTGCTGTTAACTCTTCCCGCAATTGCCACTCGGCGTTATCCGAGCTATCCTGCAAATTCCGGAATATTGCGAGCCCATGGCTAATCTCTTCGAGCTGCCCCGCTACATTGCTGTAGAAGGTCCCATACGAGTGGGCAAAAGCACGCTGGCCCGCATTCTGGCGGAGCGCCTGAACGCGCAGCGTGTTATGGAGCCTGAGTCCAATCCGTTTCTCGGGGCTTTTTACGAGGGCGAGCGGGGCGCGGCATTTCAGGCGCAGTTCGCGTTTCTGGTGCAGCGGTTCGAGCAATTGCAGGCGCTCGACTTGGGTCCGCGCTCGCAGAGGACGGTGGTCGCGGACTACATCATTGAGAAAGACAAACTCTTTGCCTGCCTGAACCTCACCGACCAGGAGCTCGATACCTACAACCGCTACTACAACCACTTCCGCGAGAAGTTGCCTACGCCGGACCTGGTCATCTACCTGCAAGCTACGCCTGAGGTGCTGAAGAAGCGGCTGAGGAAAAAGAATGCGCCGGGCGAGCGCGCCGTCAGCGACGAGTATCTAGAAGAAGTGGTGAAGGCTTACGAGCACTTCTTTTTTCACTACACGTCGTCGGATCTGTTGATTGTGAATACGTCCGACATTGATTTTGTGGATCGCAATGAAGATTTGCAGGAGTTGCTGCGCAAAGTGACAGAGCCGATCAAGGGAACGCAATATTTCTTGCCGCTGGGCGGGCAGGAAGCGGTGGGTGCTTGAAAACCGTTGTTGGTCGTTGGGTCGTCCGTTGGTTTTGATGTGAGGTTTTATGGAGGAGCTTCGGCTCGGCGACCAGCTTATTCGATACGACCGCGAAGCGACAGAAGCGGCATACTCCGCGGTTCCATCTGGCGACGCGGAACGCTGTACTTGCGTCTACTGCCGTAACTTCGCCGCTCAGCGGGCCAATATTTATCCAGAGGCCTTTCGGGTACTCCTCGACCGGCTCGGAATTGATCCTAGCAAAGAGGGGGAAGTTTACGATGCAGCCGGGGCGGATGAGCGCAGAATCCGACCAACGGGAGGTTGGTTCTATTTTGTGGGCGAGTTGATTGAAAAAGGGGAGAGACTAATTCAAGCAGGCGATTTTCAGTACTGGTTCCAACCGTCCTTCCCTCGCCCTCCTGCATCCTTTGGCAAATACGTGGCCGCAATCGAGTTCTCCGCACAGGTTCCTTGGGTTTTGGGTGAGAGCCCAGGCTGACGCTCAATTCCGTTGCATAAGCCGGGCAGATATCTCCGCAAGCTATTGGATTTACGATGTTTATGCGATTGATCGTGACTCCCCACAAACGACTGGTCATCGCTGATAATTACGACTAGAATTGTCGCAGCATCCTGAAGATGCTGAACAGGCTCTATCCGGTCGAGCCGGAGGGGCACTGGAGGACATTGTGAGTCTGACCCCGATTGGCGGGCGTCCCGGTTTTTCTAGTCTGGACGAACTCTGCCGCAAAGTTACCACCGCTTCTCTGCGGGAACAAAAACTCCGGCACGAACCCATTACTTGCCTCACCGCTTACGATTACGCTACGGCGCGTCTCGTGGACGAGGCTGGCATCGAGATGATCCTGGTAGGCGATTCGCTTGCCCAGGCGATTCTCGGCTATGAGAACACGCTCTCGGTCACTATGGACGAGATGCTGCACCACATGAAGGCTGTGCGCCGCGGCGTGAAACATGCGCTGTTGGTGGCTGACATGCCTTACGGGTCTTATCAGGTTGACCCCAACGACGGGCTTCGCAACGCCACCCGCTTTGTGAAAGAAGGCGGGGCGGAAGTGGTGAAGATCGAGGGCGGCGAAAAGCGGGTTGACCTGATTCGCCGCATCATTGATGCCGAGATTCCCGTGGCCGGCCACATTGGGCTGACGCCGCAGTCGGTCAACGTGATGGGCGGTTATAAGGTGCAAGGGAAAGATCTTAGTGGCATTGAGCAGCTTATGCGCGATGCCGTGGCGCTGGACCGTGCGGGAGTGGCCTGCATTGTGCTGGAAGGGATTCCGCGTGAGGTCGCGGCGATGATTACGGCGGAGGTGGGGGCACCGACTGTTGGCATTGGCGCCGGCCCGGAGTGCGATGGCCAGGTGCTGGTGTTCCACGACATTCTCGGCCTGACGTTTGGGCCGCCGGCAAAGTTTGTGCGCCGCTACGGCGACGCGGCGGCATTGATCACCAATGCAGTGCAGGCGTTTCGCGCGGATGTGAAGTCGATGCAGTATCCGTCGGATGACGAGTCTTACCATCTCCCGCGAGAGACGAAGGCTGGATTGGAAACCGTGCTGGCACGGAAGCGGACGATGCGGCGGTAAGAGCTTAATTCACCACGGAGACACGGAGTCACGGAGAAAGCAAGTTCCGGTCTCGGTTTATGTCCGCGCGTCCAACCACGGATAAAAGGGTCGTGAGTTCTCCGTGTCTCTGTGCCTCCGTGGTGATGACCAGTCTTCGACTATGGTGCTAGGCTATGTTGTTTAGGAGGCGGTTATGACGAACCTCTTGCCTGCGTTTTTCCTGCCGTTCTTCGGGTTTGGATTTGTGATGTATTTTCTGCCGTCGATCATTGCTCTCGCCCGCAGTAAGCGAGATATAGCCGCGATTGTGCTGCTGAATTTTTTTCTGGGCTGGACAATGATCGGGTGGGTGGTCGCATTGGTATGGGCGGTGAAGACCGACGTCCCGATGGTGGTGCGGTGAGTTTTTTAGCCGGCGGCTACAGTTGGCCGCGAGCGGGCCTCGTATTGGTTTTGACGATGAGCTTCGCTCTGATGGTTTGTTCGCAGCAGAATGCGGCGGCGCCACCGGACGCGACCACTCTTTTGCAAGCCATCGCCGTTGCTGACCCAGCGAAATACCCAACCTTGCAAGAGGCGAAGCACTGGGGCAATCCCTATCTCGTCATTCGTCCCGATTCCGTCGGACTGCTCAGCAGCGTTGCCGCCAATGAAGAGCAGATTCTGAAACCGGAGGAAGTGTTGAATGCGTTGGCGCGGTTGCCGGCATCCGCGTGGCCTTACGGGCGTGCAGTTGCGATTCTTGTGGACGAGAAGGCCGCTGCTTCCGAACCGGACAAGATCGCGGTTCGACGGAACCGCGGCATTGTCGCGGGTGATCTCGAGAGCGCACACGTTACGATCCAGTGGATCCCCCCACATCTTGATACGGGCAGTCAGAGAAAGAACATCCCAACGCAATGAAGATCTGCTACACCGCCGAAGACATGAGAGAAGCTTGCCGCGGGGCGCGGAGTGGCGGCAAGCGATTGGGGTTCGTGCCCACCATGGGAGCGCTGCATGAAGGGCACTTGTCTCTGGTGCGTGCGGCCAGGGCTGGCTGCGATGTTGTGGCGGCGTCGATCTTTGTAAATCCCACGCAGTTTGGGCTTAACGAAGACCTGGCGAAATATCCGCGGGCGTTCGAACGCGACCGGGAACTTTTGGAAAAAGAAGGCGCGCAATTGCTTTTTGCGCCATCGGTTGAGGAAATGTATCCGGCAAGCGCCGTGACCTGGGTTACCGTGGAAGGGCTCAGTGACAGGTTGGACGGGCGTTCACGGCCCGGGCATTTTCGCGGGGTCACCACGGTGGTGTCCAAGCTGCTTCACGTGGTTGAGCCGGATGCGGCCTTTTTTGGGGAGAAAGACGCGGCGCAGGTAGCGATTATTCGCCGCATGGTGTGCGATCTGAAGTTTCCCGTGGAGATTGTAGCGTGTCCGATTGTGCGAGAGGCCGACGGGCTGGCAATGAGTTCGCGCAATGCCTATCTTGATCCGCTGCAGAGAAAACAGGCACTTGTGTTGCATCGTGCGTTGATGCGGGTGAAGGAATGCTGGAAACGCGGGGAACGCGATGCGGCAAGACTAGCGACCACGGGTCGAGAAGAAATTGCGAGGGAGAGATCAGTACGACTGGACTACCTCGAAATTGTAGATCCCGACGGCCTGGGTGCAGTCGAAGACGTTACCGGGGGCGCGCTGGTAGCAGTGGCGGCATTCGTGGGTACGACGCGGCTTATCGATAACATCCTGCTCTAAGTTTATCGGCTGGGAAGCGAACGGTCCGTCGCGGAAATGGCCGCAGAGGCTGCCTGGGGTGGGAGGCGCTGCCGTACCATGCTTTCGATCTTTGACCAGAGATTCGGGTCACACTCGCTCTGCATGTGGCCGGGGGTGAAGAAGCGGTCCGCCCAGGAGGCTTGCGGGCAGTCAACCGGATCCTTCTTGTAATCCATGCGGTAATTTCCCAGGATCTCGGTTTTTGCGGGATCAGCGGCAGTGATCTGCGCCCTGCCGTGGACGATGCCTTGCGTCTGATAAAAGTTCACGGCTTCGGCAACGTTGTCCGGAATAACGGAATCGTTCTGCCACGCTTTCGCGACACTATCCACCTGCACCGTGAGCAGAACCGGTACGCCTTCCCGCCGTAGGTCGCGGGCAAGCAAGACCACCGCAGCCGCGCCCCAACTGTGGCCGAAGAGGATGATGCGGGCTCGAGACTTTTCCTCCGGGGAAAGAACGCCGTCGTGATTCGTGTCCAGCAGTCGGACGACGCTATCGTAGGCTTGCTTTCTTCTCCGGTTTTCAAAAACCTGAACATAGGTGTCTTTAGGAACTGCTCGTTGGATTTGCTCCGCGAGTTGTACCGGGCCGTGGTGCGGGTTGTCGTGGCTGACGAAACCGCCCACGAAGCCGATCACGATATTGGGAGGAGTGGCAGCGGCCTTAGGCCGGAGCGGTGTGGCATCGACGGGTTGGGAGAATCCCGACAGACTCGTACCCAGAATCATCAGCGTGACGACGGAAGCGCGAAACGGAGTAAGACAACGCATGCGGGCCCCTAACCTAAGTCAGATGATTCGTTCCGTCAGGGGGATGCAGGGAAACGGACGATTCATTGGCCGACCACTTCGAATATCATCGGCAGTGAGTCAAACGCCTTGAGCAGAGCGGCTTTTCGTCGCATTTGACCCGAGGGATAGTTTACACCCGTTTGTCAAGAAGCGGAGGGTTTGACTACTTCAACGATGCGCAATGGCGGGAAGGTGTGCAGCAGATCGGGTCCGCCACGCGAGGCCGTGGCTCCGGCGGACTGGAATGCCGCCAGGTAGTTCGCGGTGTTCTTAAAATCGGAAATGATGGCCCTGCCGCCGGGCTTGAGCACGCGGACAATCTCGCGGCAGGCCAGGTCCCGTCCTTTGCGGTTGGGGATATTGTGAAGGCATAGGTTGGAGAGGACCACATCGAAGCTCGCGTCGGGAAAATGCATTGCAGTGGCGTCGTCGCTTGTTACTTCGACCCGGCCGGAGACTCTTTCGAGCTCCACGTTGCGCAGGGTTTTTTCCTGCGAGTTGCCGGAGAGATCGTCCTTGCTCCAGATGTCGATGCCCACTGCCTTGCCGGTGGTCAGCTTCCTGGCGGCGCCGATCATGAGCAGACCACGGCCGGTGCCGACGTCGAGAACAGTTTCGTTGCCGGTCCAGTTCACTCGCGCGAGCATGCGGTCGCGATGGCGAAATTTCCCTATCTTGGCGTAAAGAATCATGGCCACGCCTTGGAGCAAGCAGGCTGCACCGGTCCAAATGGCAATGGGCCGGAGCACAAACGTTACGGAACCGAGTGAGACAACAGGCAGGAAGCGCGCAAGAGCGAAGAGTGCGAGCCCGATGAGGAAGAGGTTTCCAATAACACCGGGAGCGTCAATGCCGTAATCGGGTTTGGCAGCGTTCATGGGCAATGAGGCGAATTGTAGCTGAAATCCAGCAGGTGAGGGTTAACGCAAAACCCTTGCGCCGGAAACGAATGCGTTTCCGGCGAGGATATAGCGCAGTGGCTGGTCGGTTGCTTTGCTGATGCCAATACGTGGAGTAATTTGTATGGCGCTTGTGCGAAAGTCGTCTTCTCCGATCCATAAACCGGAACGGGGCGAGGTGAGATCACATCCGTTATCGCGGGCGCGTGTGATGCCGAAGGCTTCGGCCAGACGCCCCGGACCGCTGGTGAGCCTGGGGAGATCGCGAGGGGCTCGCAGGGTGATTTCTCGAGCCAGTGCCATTTCGGCGATGCCCAGAAGGGGTTCGAGCGCGCGGAACAGCACCGAGCCTGCCTTGCCTTCGCGCTCGCACGAAACATTTAGGCAATAGTGGTTGCCGTAGATGAAATAAACATAGGCGTGGCCGGGCGGTCCGAACAGGACTGAAGTGCGGGCAGTGTTACCGGCAGCGGCGTGGGCCGCGGGATCGTTTTCTCCGAGGTACGCCTCAACCTCGACGATGCGTGCCGCGAGGAACTGATTTTGAACGTTCCGTATCAACACCTTGCCGAGGAGTTCGCGAGCTACGCGGCTTGGGTTGCGCGAGAAGAATGGACGCGCGAGCGGGCGGATGCGAAGTGGAAGAAGGGTAGACAAAGATTTGGGCACTCTTAACCGCGAGATTTTGTTGTGCTTGCGGCCGATTGGTAGCGTCGGCATCTTTCCGGGTCCGCGCGGCAGGTGAGGACGCCCGCCGGACAGCCACCTGGGACTGGGGCTACTCCTGCGGCAACTATGCTGCGCCTTTCGCGGATTCTTTCAGATAAGCCAGCACCTCTCCCGCATGGCCTTCGGGCTTCACTTTGGGAAAAATGTGCTGGATTTTGCCGTCAGGGCCGATGATGAATGTGGTGCGGACGATGCCCATGACTTTTTTGCCGTACATGTTCTTTTCCTGGAGTACGCCAAACGCATCGGCTACTTTCTTGTCGGCATCGGCCAGAAGGGAGAAAGGCAGCTTGAATTTATCCTGAAACTTCTTCTGCGCCTTGGGCGTGTCGGGCGAGATGCCAAGTAACACGGCGCCGGTTTTCTGCATCTGCTTGTAGGTATCGCGAAACTCGCAGGCCTCGACCGTGCAACCTGGAGTGTCCGCGCGAGGATAGAAATACAGCACTACCACTTTGCCCCGGAGACTTTTCAGCGAGATTTCCTTTCCGTTCTCGTCCTGCAAAGTAAACTCGGGAGCATTATCATTGATGTTGATACCCATGAAAGCCTCATTTCCAGAGAAGTCAGGATCGAAGATGGCGTCCACGATCTCAGCGTTGGCAACGCGGAGTTCGGAACGACTTATGCCCAGAAAGTTCTTATACCGCAGATTAGGGTCAGCCGTCATTGTGATTCTGGCGCTTTTTGCGTTCGCCGTTCCGCGAAGTGTGGCACAGGGGGGAAGACCGGAGCTTAAGCGCCCGGGGGACATTCCACAGGAGAAGCCTCCCGAAGTAAAAAAGAAAAAGGTCAAAGGGCCGCGGGCTGTTGGAGTTTTGCAGCTCAACGGCGGCAAGGGAACATTGGTTCCCATCGCAATTCTGATCGACGGCCGGTTCTACGATGCCAGCGCCTACAAAGCAGATCCGGTGCCGATGGCGCTGGAATCGGGCACTGTCTATGAGGCGGAGCGTGCCGGCGATTCGCAAGGATTGTTCACTGTCATCGGAGCGCTGCACAGCCAGAGCGCAGGCAGCCTGCATCCGTGGGTGGGCACGGGCTCCTACTTGCCGAATGGGACGGAGGCTACAAAGACCACGCGCAAGGCGGAAGACGTGCCCGTGGGGCTGGACAACAGCGACAGCGATGCTCCGCCGCGGCTGACCAGACACGATGCGTCGAAGCCCGCGGCTTCCACTCCAAGTTCCGCATCTACGCCTCCGGCGGAGCCGGGAGCGCCAGAGAAGCCGGGCGCGAAAGAGTCCTCAATCCCTGCGTCCGCGCAACCAGCGAGTGGTTCGTCTACTGGGCAATCTACGGGGCAGGACTCGCAAAAGCCGTCGGCTCCGGCAGCTTCGACCGGGCCTGCGGATCAAGGTGTGAAGGGGCAAGGGACCGCACCGCCGGGACAGACAGCTCCGGCTCAAACGGCACGTGCTCAGGCAACGGGTCAAGAATCGGAAAACTACTATCGTCCCACGCTGCGCCGGGGCAAGCCCACGCAGTCCGCGCCGCAAGAGGATGAAACTGCGCTGAAGGCGGGCAAACCTGGGTCCCCGGCCGACGCAACCGCCGCAGGGGCAACCCCTGCCAGCACGGGGCCGGTTCAACTGGTACCGGCAGTTTCCGATGAGAGCGGGCCTGGTCCGCAATCGTACAAGTTTTTCTGGAAGACGGGGGAAGAGGAGGAGCGGCGCAACCAGATGCTGGCCCTGGCGGCAGATGAAGTTCGGGCATATGCCATCGCACTGGTCAAGAACCATATTGCGGCCAAGCCGGCCGCCGCAAAGGTTGCTACGGCCCACAAGTCGCCAGCGAAACCGGTACAGCCGGTGTTTGAGAATATTCAATTTCGTGGGTTTGATGTGTGGCTGAACAACCAGCCGGTGATGATCTTGAGCGCGGAAGCGCACCTTCCCTCCGTGCCGGGCGCGTTCGTGACACCGGAGTCCTACAGCATTGCGCTCGTGGCTCGAACCGACATCTACGGCAACCTGCGCAAACTGTATTCGGGCGTGACCGACAAATTTCACCTTGACGTAACCCCCGAGATGGAATTGATTGACGCAGTGGATGTGGACGGGGACGGTCGAGGGGAATTGCTGTTTCGCGAGACCACGGATGCAGGCAGCGGGTACGTGATTTATCGCGCGACCGCAGACAAGCTCTGGAAGATGTTCGACAGCCTGAATGCGGAGTAGGAGGGGCATTCAGTTCCCAGTTCTCAGTAATGCCGGAGCAAATGACTGAGAACTGAGAACCGCTTTTAGGTTTCGATTCCCACGTGGCAGACACGGCCGACAATATAGTCGGAGGCAGACTTGCCCTCTTCCATGGTTACGACTTCGATGGGATAAGCCTGGTTGTGCGGCCGCAGAATCAGATGACTACCAGCCGTTTCCACGTATTTCACCGTACAATTTTCGTCTTTGAGCACCGCATACATGTTGAACTCGCCCTTACGGTAGGGCTTGAGTGAGTTGTAGTGGCGGTCGATCAGGAGAGTGGCGCCGGGCAGAAGGCGGGGATACATGCTCATGCCTTCGCGAGCGTCCACTTTGATCATCACAAAGCGTTCCCACTGCTGGCGATCGCCTTCGGTTTCCGCTTTCAGCTTCTTCAGAAAGTTTTTCTTGAATTTCAGGATTTCCTTGACATTCATGCTGGTGATGAGAGGTTGGGTGGCGGCGACGGTACCGTCGGTCAGGAGGACATTCTGGAACTCGTCGTCGCTGGGAGGCAGAATCGAGGCGCGCTTATTGACTTCGGACGGATCGAGCAGATCGAGCACCGAAAGATGCTGGACCGCCAGAACCCTGTCCATGCCCTCAAGGCTGAGGCCGCGCTTGCGATTCAAGAAGTTGGAGATATGAGCCTGCTTGAATCCCGTCTGTTGCGCCAGGCGGAGGCCGGTCAGGTCACCTTCATCGATGCGCTCCCAAAGAGTTTCGCGCAGATTATCTTGCAATACTCGGAATTTCATAGCTTGGAGTATAGCACGGTGGCTATAGCAATATGCTATTGAAATAAAGATTTCCACAGCTCGATTGGTATAACGACCTTGACTCTGAAAATTGACAGCTATACGATCGCCGTACTTTATAACTAAACTTTTATGGGGGATCGGTTCGACATGATCAGAGTGGAGAACTGCAACGAAGAAAAGGATTTTGTTGAATTTCGCCGAAAAGTGCGGGCGGCCGAGGTGCTTTCGTCGGCCATGGAGCACCTGCTGAAGTCGGTCAGCTTTAGCGGGCGCATCAGCGTGGTGGTGCAAAACGGCCGGGTCCTGAAGTCGGGCTATGAGGAGGGATTTTTCCGCCAACGGGAGTCCGGATCAATGCTGACCAGTGGCGCGGCGCTTGAACCATGAATATTGGACAGCTATTCGCGTTAAGGTCTTGACGAACAACTAAATAGCGCAAGCAGGCCATCGCAAGAGAAACGAGCCCTGCGTTCGGTTTCCGCTCTGAAAGCGGAAACCGAACGCAGGGCTTTTTGTTTCGGCTGCGGGCGCTGGTTCCAGCAAAAAAGTATTTCAACCACCCAGCTTCGCAATGCGGAGCCAGGAGCCTCAGGAGAAGCGATGAAAACGACGGCAAGAAAGAGCAGCCCGGCGAACGAACTAAGTCTTGAACTGAAGTATTGCGAACGCTGCGGCGGTTTGTGGCTGCGTCCGGTAGGCGGCGGGCAAATCTATTGCGCGGCTTGCGGACTTGAAATGGCTGAACTTCCTCCGGCCTCGACAGAGCCGAAAAATGCAAGGGTGCCGGGAGGACTGCGATGGGGCGAGGAGGACGGCGACTTTGAGGACTGGGACGAGGTCGAGGGAGTGGACTTGGACGCGGCGGGAGGTGTGGCATGAGCGGCTTTGTGGAGTGGATGGCGGGACAGGAGGATGGGCGAGATCCGGCGGAGAGCGGGCTGAGTGTGCGTCAGCCGGTCAGGCCGCAACCGGATAAGCAGTCCGTTGGTACGTCGTCTCCGGGTGGTCTTTCGGGACAAGCGCTGCCAGCGCACAACTTTCCGGCGCGGCGGGCGGCTCTTGATGAAGGGCAGATGCAGGGCGATGCTCTGGATCGCAATCCGGATTTGTGGTTCTATCGGAGTCGCACAGTGGCCTTGCTGCGGCGCTATATGCGCTTCTCGTTGGAGACGGGACGGTTGCCGTCCGTGGTGGGACGGGAATTCTTCCGGGCGAAGGTAACGTCATACACTGCGACCACATTCGAGGATCGGGTGATCTTTGTCCGTGACGTGGAGATGAGCTTGAATCGACTGGAGTATTGGGATCAGCAGTTAATCGCGCGTGTCATTCTGCAAGAGCACAATCAGGGTCAAGCTGCATATATGCTGCACTGCAGCCGGAGCACCGTTCAGCGCAGATTATCCGAAGTGTTGGACCTGCTAAGCGAGGACTTTCTTCGAGTGGGATTGCTGGTCGCGCTTCCTTCAAAGGATGAGGCGTCGCAATGACCGGCATGCTGTCAATAGCAAATTTCTCTCGGAATGCTCGCAAGTTGCTGACGACGCGGCAAATATAATTTTGCAAAACATGACGCAATCACCCATTGCGGAATGCTATTCTGAATATATAGAGTAAAGAAAAAAGAAAACACCCTGCGGGCGCGCTAAAAAGCGCGCCTTTCGTATTTTTGGGTGACAAGTTTTGCTGCATCGCAGCTTCGCGCACTGGCGGCGTGGTATCTGCGGGCCAAGTCGCTGTGTTTAGGAGACTCCCTCGGGCGGCTAGGCCGGGATTCGGGATGACGCCGACAGTTTTGTGGAGGGCGAGCCGTGGGTGTGAAAAAGGCAAAGGGAAAAGACAAGGGGACGGCGAAGAAATCTGCGAAGAAGAGTACGGGGAAGAAGAAAGCGAAGGACGTTGTACAAGTACGGGAGAATATCAACGACCTGGTGAAGGAATCGGCGGAGGATATCGCGACCGAGGTGATTAAGGTCGCGAAGACGGGCCAACTGGCGTCGGCGAAGTATTTGTTCGAAGTGGTGGGGTTGTATCCGGCGACGGAACAGACAGCAGCGATGCCGGTAGAAGATTCGCTGGCATACACGTTGCTGAAACGGATGGGGTTGCCGCTGGAGCCGGTGGTCACCGTAGAAGATCTGCCGGCCGCAGTGACAAACAATGCGAAGGGCATGAGCAATAAGAGCTTCATGCCGAGCTGTACGGGGGAAGATGTGGGGGGACGGCGCGAAGAAGAACAGGAGTTGGTCCAAGTGGAAGGCGAGGAGTAGAGGGCAAGGACGTTGGGCCTGAGAGGATACCGTAGAATGAAGCGCGGGAGTTGCGGCACAGGAGAGACGGGCCGACTGGCAGTTTCGCCGCGGGTGGGATCGGGCGGCACAAAGCTGTCCCATGAAAGTGGGGCGAAGGCCGCATCGACGGTCAAATCTCTTGGGAGTATTCGGGCGGACAGAAATATCCGCTTCAGACGGCGCAGGGCAGGAATGGATATCACATGGATCACCGAACGGATCGCGGTCGGTGGCGGAATCTGGACGGCGGATAACATGGCGGCGGTATCGCGCGCTGGGATCACGCACGTCGTCGACATGCAGATTGAGTTCGACGACACGCCGCTGGCGAAGTCGCACGGAATCGCAGTCTGCTGGAATCCGATTGACGATGACTTCGAACCGAAGCCCGCGGAAGTGTTTGAGCGGGGGGTGAAATTTGCGCTGGCGGCGCTGGAAGAAAATGGAGCGAAGCTGTTTATCCACTGCGCGGCGGGAGTACACCGGGCGCCGATGATGGCGCTGGCGCTGTTGGGGGTGATGGGGTGGACGATGGAGGATGCCATGGACTTGATCGAGATGCGGCGGCCAGCGGCTGATTTCGCCGATGTTTATGTGCGGAGTGTGGAGAAGTTTTTGAACGGACGAAGCTGAGTTGAAGAGGCTTTCAAAGATTCCCTGAGGAAATCCCAGCCGGCAAGAACCAGAATGCGGGCAATGGAATGCGTTTCCGGCAGACAGTGCGCAGGCGGCAGGGATCCGCTCCGACTTCGCCCAGGGCAGGCTTTCGACTGCGGTTGTGCTTCGCATTCGCGAAGTACAACCTTCGCTCAGGATGGCACAACATTAGACTAAACGAGCTTGAGGAGGAAGTATGTTTCAGGCATGCCGCCCGGCGGGGAGGCTTTTTTATTTGGTGCTGGCGGTCGTGGTAGCGGCGACTGGCGTCCGGCTTGCTGCGCGGGATACTTCCGGGGAGAACCCGGAAAAGACGCCAAGTGCGACGGCGGCGAAACCGGGTGCGGCAGAACCCGCACCGCGGGGGGTTCCTCCGGCTCCGCAGAGCGGGCCAGGGCTGACGAGTGTGGTGGACACGGTTTACATGGCGGATGGCACGCCGGCACAGGGCATTCTGGTGATCACGTGGCCGGCGTTTGTGGCGGCAGACGGGACGGCGATGGCACCCGGCGCGTTGAATGTGACGCTGGGAACGAACGGCGCATTGAATGCGGCGCTGGCACCGAACGTGGGAGCAACTCCTGCGGGCGTGTATTACACCGTCGTGTATCAACTCCAACCGAGCGAGGTGCGAACGGAGTATTGGGTAGTGCCTACAACTTCACCGGCAACGCTGGCTCAGGTGCGGACAACGCCGGGATCAGGAACGGCAGCACAGCCGGTCTCCATGCAGTACGTAAACTCAGCGCTGGTGGGAAAAGCGAACGACAACGCGGTGGTGCATTTGGCCAGGGCGGAAACGGTGACGGGAACCAAGAGTTTCTCCGTACCACCGAATGTGCCGACGCCGGTGGGCACTGGGGATGTGGCGAATAAGGCGTACGTGGATAGTTCAGTAGCAACCGTAGGATCGGGGAACTATGTGCCCTCGGCGGGTGGGGCGATGACGGGACCACTGACGTTGAGCGGGAATCCGGCGACGCTGGTGGCGCCGGCGACGGTATTGTACGACGATGTGATCGAGAGTGCGCCGGGGTTTTGTACTTATGCGCTGGTGGATTCGGTGAACATGCAGTGCAGCATCGCATACACCTATGTGGCGCACATTTCTCTGCCAGAGGTGAGAACGGCTCTGCCCAGCGCGAGTTATGTGACGCAACTGGTGGGTGCGCTGTCGGATGGAGCGGCATGCGAGGTCACGAGCAACCCATCCCTGGATTTCTATCCGCAGTATGTACCGGTTCTGAACCAGCTGATTGTAGCGAGCTACCGGGGATCTGGACGAGCGGTTGCGCATGTACAAAATCCGACGAGCGTGGGCGTACTGCAGAATGGCACGGACGATGGGACGAGAGGGACCGCGCGCGTGGCGAAGACGCCCGTGGCGCGCACAGACGCAGATTGCGAGAACGCGGCCTTGGCGATTCTCGATGACGCAACGGGAAGCGCGTGGTCGGGAACCTATGAGACGTGGAGTGATTTTTTGCCGGGTGCAGCAGCGGACATCTTTCCGGGAGATGCGATTACAGTAAATGTTCCATCGCGGGGAGCGTCGTTCACCGCGATAGTTCGAGAAGTAGAAATCCAAATTGCCGATCCGGCCGGCGATCGGGGTTTCTATACGATCGAGTTCGCGAACGATTTAGCAGCACCGTTGGCGATTGAGTATACCGCCAGCGCAACCACCATTGCGCTGCAGGACATGCCACCGCTGCTGGAGACGACACAAGTGGGCGCGTGTTACCAGGTGGACCTGACGGAGACGCAGATCACGGCAGTGACGTCGACAACGGTGACGGTAGATGCGGGACTGGCGCCGGCGAGCGGGTACGGAATAGAGGTTCGGGAAAACGATTATGGCTGGGGGCAGGCGAACGACAGGAATCTGCTGGGACGGTTCAACACTCAGACGTTTAGCCTAGCAAGGCTGGCGGAGACGCAGGATTATTTTTTACGGCTGTATGACAGTTCTTCGCCGCCGAAATATTCACGATACTCGGCAGCGTTGCACGTTGATTATCCGCTGTGAAGATCTTCTAGCGATGAAGGGATCGGGCATGGGAGTTAGTGATAGAGAATTGGCGCTAAGGGCAATCGACATCGAGTTCCAGCGAGAGGTGCTCAACAAGTTGGTAAGGCTGGAAACGAAGATGGACGCTCTGGTGGGAAACGGACAACCGGGACGAGTGAAGCTGGTGGAGGACAAAGTGGCGGTGCTGGAACGAAATGATCTCCGCAACAGCGTCCACAATCGGCTAGTGAATGGGGCGATCAGCGCCGGAATCAGCGTGGCAATCGCGCTGCACAAATACTGGCTGAAATAACGACAAACTACAAAATCTATACGCTCAAACGCACGGCGCATGGGCGCTGGAGGGGCGGAAGTGCGGGTTTTACTGTGAGGCAGTGCATTTCGAGACTAAAGGAGCGCTATGAGTACGACACCAAGCACGACGATCATCACCAATCTGAAGAGCGTAAGCTCGTCCACTGCGAACACGCTGAAGAGTGCCAATGCAGGAGGAATCGACATGCCAGGGATGCTTGCGCTGGCGTTGAGCAAGGCCACTGAACTGAAGGTCTGCCTGACTCTGGTCACTAGATCCACGGACAGCGCTGACCCTAACCTGACGACACTGAACGATATTTTGGCCAGCCTCACCTGAGGAATACGGCAGCCGCGTTGCAAGCGTTAAGCTGGCTACCGAAGCCATGATGTTCGCCCGAGGACATTTCAAGGAGGAAGGTTATGGACTTTTTGTCTCAATTGCTGCGAGGGATTGCGTTTGTTCCCGCGCTGGTGAATGGGATCGAGGGGCTTTTTGGCAACAAGCCGGGAGCCGAGAAAAAAGATGCGGCGATGTCGTTTCTGCAGAATGCGCTGGCTATGACGGATGCCATAGCCGCACGGGAAATTATCAATCCGGGCAAGTTCAAGGATGGCATCTCAAAAATAATTGACGGCACGGTGGAATGCCTGAATGCCTCTACGTGGTGCAAACAACCGCCAGTCACAAACACCCAGCCTTCTGCTTGATGAAGGCTAGCCGATCTCCTCGCTCCAACCCTCCAAAGACTTTTTCACCAGAGCCATAAACTGGTCGGCTACGGCGCCGTCGATGAGGCGGTGGTCGTAGCCGAGCGTGAGGTGAACGACCGAGCGGATGGCGATGGAATCATTGCCTTCTTTGTCGGTGACCACCAAGGGCTGCTTGGTGATGCCGCCAACGCCCATGATCGCCGAGTTCGGCTGATTGATGATGGGCAGTCCGAAGACAGCGCCGAACTGGCCAGGGTTGGTGACGGTGAAGGTAGAACCTTCCACGTCGTCAGGCCTGAGCTTCTTGTTGCGGGCGCGCTCGCCGAGGTCAGTGATACCGCGTTGCAGGCCGAGGAAGTTGAGGTCGCCGGCATTCTTCAGGACGGGCACGATGAGTCCCCAATCGAGAGCTACGGCGATCCCAACATTGATGTGACGGTGATAGCGGGTGTTATCGCCTTCCATCGAAGCGTTGATGATTGGGAACTGTTGCACCGCGATGATGGCCGCGCGCACGAAGAACGGCATGAAGGTAAGGCGGACGCCGTGGCGCTGCTCGAACGCGTTCTTGTGTTTGGTGCGCAGAGTAACGATGCGAGTGAAATCCACCTCGTACATGCAGTGAACGTGAGCGTTGGTACGGCGCGACTCGATCATGCGCTGTGCGATGATCTTGCGCATGTTGGTCAAGGGGACGAGGTCACCGGGATAGGCAGCGGGAGTGGGCGGCCGTGAACTAGCGGACGCGGCTGCTGGCTGAGACGCGGGAGCCGACGGAGCGGATGGGGTTGGAGACTGGCGCTCGATGAAGGCTGTGATGTCTTGCTTGGTGATGCGGCCGCCGAGCCCGGTGCCGGGAATCTGCGAGAGACTGACACCGTGCTCCCGAGCAATCTTGCGGACGAGCGGCGAAGAGCGGGCTTCTTCGTCTTCCGCCGACTCCTGCGCCGGCGGGGCGCTGGCAGCGGGCGAGGATGTTGCCGCTGCGGCGGGCTTCTTCTCTTCCTTAGGTTCTTGCTTCTTTTCTGGAGATGGGGTTTTTTCCGGGGCCGACGCTACAACCGCCGGCTTCGCGGGCACGGCAGTTTCACCGTCGGCGGCAATTGTGCCGACGACCGTATTCACGCCCACCGTTGTACCTTCGGTAACTTTGATTTCCTGCAGAACTCCGGAGGCAGGCGCGGGGATTTCGGCGTCGACCTTGTCGGTGGAGATTTCAAACAGGGGCTCGTCGCGCTGGACTTTGTCGCCAGGCTTCTTCAGCCATTTGGTAATAGTGCCCTCGACGATGGATTCGCCCATCTGGGGCATGATGACGTCAGTTGGCATGATTTCCTTCCACGCGGCCTATGGTCCGAAACAAAGGGCCGGACGCAAACGAACATTATAGCGTTTGTGGGAGTTGGGATGGAAAGGAGCCCCACTATGAGATCGAATAGAAACTTTAATGCATTCGTTGCGACGGGTCACCTTCCGACAAAATGCCGAGCAACGAAGAATGTGAGCATATGCGAATAGCATGGCGATTCTGCACATTACTTTTGGGGACAGTTGCCCTTTTCTATCCATTCAACGCCCTTGGTTGTGAGGCGCGCTACAGCGATTGGCCCTCCCACGATAGAGAAGGGGGTTCCCTTGCTGTCGGTGCGCATAGCGGGATAATTGTCGATTGTGAGGCTGACAAAATACTTGGTTGCAAAAACAACGGGATCAGCGCTGAATCGGCTACCCATGTCAAAATCTCTTTGCCACTCTTTGGACCTAGGCGTCTGGTGAGCGTAGGCTTCTCTGGCGATTTCGCCCTTTCCCATGTAGTAGGGGGAACTCTGGCTTGTTGTTTTGTAATCAACGAAGGCTTTCACCGCTATAGCTCCATTTGTAGCGACTTCGTACACGAGCCTCTCTACGACAATCAAGAAGGTTCCATCTTTTTCAAAATCGGCAAAGGCCCCCAGCGCTATCGTCCCGTCATTTTCGGTATTGGCAAAGGCGAGGCTCCTATCAGCCGCAATGTCTTGTTCCAACTGTCTTTTCATCGCTATTCCCCAAGCACTGGCAAGCTGATCGGCAATATGCTGAGATGCACCTTTTTTGACAATCCCAACAAAAGCATTCCGGGCGAATGTATTAGCGTCCCACGAGTAAACGTGAGTGATTTTGTTCCGCTGTCCACCGTGTCGCGTTCGGCGATTCCTACTCCGATAAGGATTGTAAAATCCGAGCACTTGGCGGCAAGGTACTCTTCGCCGCCCGATCAGGAGCGGCAGGACAATGGCACCGATCAACCTTTTCATCTAATTACCCTTTCTAGCGATACTTCGACGGGCTCTGTGGTTTCAGAACGCACGATGGAAACGAACGGAGATAGGCTATTTCTGAGCCGAGACGGGGCCGTCTGGTACGAGCTAATTCGTTCAGGCAAGTGATTCTATGCCGCTTGCGGCAATTGGGCAATCGACCAAATATGATCCGCCAGCCCAGCCTCCATCGCAGGCGCACAGCGTATCGCCGAGTTCATTCGACAGAAGCTATACCACGCGACCCACAGAGCAACGCGCGCCTTGTGATTGCCAGCTTGCGGCTCTGCGCGTTCCTTCCGCGGGCGTAGCGGTGAAGATGAGTCCGAACACTCAAGTTGAGTCTTTCAACGTGCGGCGGCTGACAAACCGCGGCTCGGGGCGTCCGCATCGGACCCTTGGGATCGTTCCTGTAAATCGGTCAGTGATACCGTACCAGCCAGGGCCGGTGATGTCAGGCTACTGTAGAGCTTGAACGCATCACAAGGCCGACCTAACCCACCACGAATTGGATCAGCACCTCGGCATGTGGAGCGAATGTACCACTCTGGTTCGGCCCGTGATCCGCATATCCCGTACCAAAAAGCGCCAGTCCTAATTGTGTTGAGTTTTCTATTTCCCGTCCTCGCCCGTAGGTGCGGCCACGCCGAAGCTGGTCTTCCAATAATCCTGAACGGCGGGGGGGAGTTTTTCCATGTGCGACAGGAGGCTGGCGATCTTCCACATGTCCTGTTCGTTTAGAGTTTTTTCCCATGAAGGCATGCCGGTGTAACGGACGCCGGTGCGGATGGTGTAGAAGACATGCCATTCGGGGTCGTCGGGCGGATCGGAGACGAGATTGGGAGCTGGTGGGTAGAACGAGTTCGCGAGCGAGGCCGGCTTGCGGTCGAGTCCGCCGTGGCAGACGGCGCAGTTCATGGTGTAAAGCTTCATGCCATCCTCAAAGTTCTGATCGCTGGGGGGCAGGGGATTGCTGACGTGGGGAGCGTGGCGTTCCATGGAAGCGTCGATGGCTCCCATTGCGATGCGGTGCTCGAGGTGAGGTGGGGCTACGTTCGCGTTCGTGGGGAAGAATCCCAGCATGGCGAAGCCGAGGCCACCGAGAACGATCACGAGAACAGCTCCAATAAAGCCGAGAATGAATTTACCCATGGATCCCTCCGGAATTGACTATTGTGGCAGAAGCAGTGGGTTGGGCGCTAGTTTTGGGCTGTCTCCACACGTTTCTTCTCAATCCTCCGGAATCAATACGCTTTCAGCCTGCGGGATTCGCGGACCACGTCGCTCACCTTGGGCAGGTAGTGCTCTTCCTGCGGAGGAGAGAACGGAATGGCAGAGTCGAGGCTGGCGATGCGGACGATGGGTCCGTCGAGATCGTCGAAGGCTTCTTCGTTAATGATGGCGGCGATTTCGCCGGCCAGGCCGCCGGTGCGGGAGTGCTCGTGCAGAATGATGACTTTGTTCGTCTTCTTGACCGTTTGTGCGATAGCTTCGCGGTCGAGCGGTGAGACCGTGCGCAGGTCAAGTATTTCGAGATCGATTCCCTCTTTGCTTAGAACTTCGGCGGCCTCAAGCGCTGTGTGAACCATTGCGGCGTAAGTGATGATGCTCAGGTCACGGCCTTCGCGGACGATGTTCGCTTTCCCGATGGGAACGACGTAATCTTCTGTGGGAACTTCACCCTTGATGCGGCGATAGAGATATTTGTGTTCGAAGAAGATGCAGGGATTGTTGTCGCGAATGGCGGCTTTGATGAGTCCCTTGGCATCGTAGGGCGTGGCCGGGCAGATGACTTTAAGGCCGGGATTGTGAACGAACCACATCTCGGGATTCTGCGAGTGGAAGGGGCCGCCGTGGACGTAGCCGCCGCTGGGGCCGCGCAGTACGAGCGGAGCGGGTACGCCCCAGAGGTAATGCGTTTTCGCAACCATGTTGCTGATCTGGTTGAAGGCGCAGCCGATGAAGTCCATGAACTGGAATTCGGCGACGGGCCGCATGCCAGTGAGGGACGCTCCGAAAGCTGCACCGACGATGGCGGACTCAGCGATGGGCATGTCGATGACGCGCTCGGGGCCGAAGCGGTCGATGAAACCATCGGTGACTTTGAAGGCGCCGCCGTAGATGCCGATATCTTCGCCGAGGCAGAAGACAGTTGGATCGCGGTCCATTTCTTCCCAGATTCCCTGGCGGATGGCTTCGAGGTAGGTGAGTTGCATAGAGTCTTCCTTAAGTTCATTGCACCGCGAGCGAATGGCAAACAGAGCTTTTTCAAACGATGGCCACTTTGACATCTAGCTCGTCAACGCAGGTCTGCACAGCCGAGTAATTGGAAGCCGTGTGCCATTCACCTCCCGACTTCTTGACGGAAACATTCGAGAGTTCGTCTATGCGGAGACATCGCCAATTGGAAACCGATCCATCGGGTTTTAAGCCGCTACTGCTTCCTCCGGCGAACTGATAGAGCAGAACTTGCGGTTGTCCATTCTTGGTGCCGATTACATGCGGGCACATCTCTCGGATGTAACCACGATAGCTGCCGACCACAATATCTTTGTCGATGATCGCCTGACGCAGCATCCCATAGATCTCTTCGTTGGTCTGATATCCCCGGCCATCACGGGCTCGATTCAATTCGCTACTTCTCCCCTTACCGTAAGTGCACGGCGGCTTCCGTTTGCTTGAAGCCGCCCGCTCCCTTTTTCACTTTCGGCATGCCGTATTTCGGCTTGATTTCGTGGCAGCCGTCTTCACAGAAGACGCCGCCTTCGGCAGATTCTGGTGTCGGCATCGGAGAGTTCACCGCGATCTCACGTTCTTCTTCGATCACCCGCTCGACTTCTGAAATCAATTCGACATTTTCTTTCGCCGTTAGCCACTTTTTTTCTTTCACCAGATAATTCTCGAAGCGCGCGATCGGGTCGCGTTTTTTCCAGAACTCAAACATCGGCTTCGGCACATATGCAGCGGCGTCGTGAATGGCGTGGCCTTTCATGCGCATCATTTTGGCTTCGATGAGGGTGGGACCTTCGCCGCGATGGGCACGTTCGACGGCGTCGCGAGCAGCGTCGTAGACCTGGCAGGCGTCGGTGCCGTCGACGATCACGCCGGGGATGCCATATCCGATGGCGCGCTCGGCAAGATCTTTGCAGCGATACTGCATTTCCGAGGGCGTAGAGTAGGCCCACAGATTGCTTTCGACGAAGAGCACGAGCCCGAGATTTTGCACGGCAGCGAAGTTGATGCCTTCATAGGTGACGCCGGTGGACTGGCCTCCGTCGCCGATGTAAGTCATGACGGCGACGTTACGGCCTTGCAGGCGCGCGCCGAGCGCCACGCCGGAGAGCACGGGGATGAGATCGCCGAGCATGGAGATAGGCGAGACCATGTTGCGCTTTTCGATATCGCCGAAGTGCGAAGTGCCGTCGCGGCCGCGCGTGGGCGAATCGGCTTTCGCCATGTATTGCATCATGGTGTCACTGGCGGCGAAGCCGCGCACCAGCAGCGCTCCCTGGTTGCGGATCATGGGCGCGAACCAGTCGTCTTTATCGAGCGCGTAGGCGGAGGCGCAGGAGCAAGCTTCCTGGCCGAGTCCGAAATAAACTCCGCCAACCACCTTGCCCTGCTTGTAGAGATTTTCGAGCGCGATCTCCATCTTGCGGTTCAGCAGCATGTAGCGGTAGATCTCGATGCACTGTTTCTTGCTGAGATATTTCGAGTCGCGAATCGGCGGGACGGGCGCGTTGAGGTTGCCGGTGACTTCGTAGCGGACGTGCTCGGTGCCGTCTTTGTCTTTTTCGATTGTTTGGCGGACGGAGAGGTCTGGGTGTTCGAGGCGGGTGTCGGGGATGGAGTAGGTGCGAAGGTTGGTTGCGGGTGATTTGGACCGAGTGGCACCGTTGTGCCTGCGATTTCCGTTCCCGTTCTGCTTGACCGCGGATTTTGTTTTCTTGATTGCCATGATGGATCGCACTGCGACTCTTAATGCTATCGCGAGCAAGGCCCCTTGTGCTAGCTCTAGGCCAAACGGATATCGTCGTTGCCGCGCAATTGGCGCAGTTCCGCAGGCGGTTGAAGAGGCACGCCCACGGCACGGCCGAGCAGCGCATCGAGAGTATCTACCCAAAGCATCTGACTGGAAAACACTGTGCCGAAGTTGCGGGAGATGGATTCGGCGACTGTGTTCAGGTCGAGCGGCTTGCCGAGTTCTTCCTGCATTGAAGTTACCGGCTTAGACGTGATGCCGCAGGGGATGATCAGGTCGAAGTAGCTGAGATCGGTGTTTACGTTGAGGGCGAAGCCGTGAGAGGTGACGAAGCGCGAGATGTGGATGCCGATGGCGGCGAGTTTGGCCTCGGATGTGGCGTTCGTAGCGGGGTCGGCAAACAGCAGGTTCCTCGACTCCGGAGAACGATTCTGCGAATCGTTCTCTTCCGCTCGGAATGACAAGGAATTTAAGTCCGTCCATACACCAGTTAAGCCCGGCACTCGTTTCGACGGGATGGCGAAGTCGGCGCAGGTGCGGATCAGGACTTCTTCGAGGCGTCGGACGAAGTCGACCGCGCCCAGGTGTTTGCCTTGGATCAGGGATTTGCCCGGGCGGACGAGGGCGTCCGCCGCTCCACGAGCAAAGCCGTGGAGATCGAAGATGGGATAGCCGACGATCTGTCCGGGGCCGTGGAAGGTGACATCGCCACCGCGGTCGCATTCGAAAAGCTCAACGCCGCGCTGGACGATGAGTTCGGGCGATGCGATTACGTTCGCGGCTTTCGCGTTGCGGCCCAGGGTGATCACCGGCGAATGTTCGAGCAGCAGCAGCACATCGCCGATCTTTTCTTCTTTGCGCAGAGCGACCAGTTGCTCTTGCAGGCGCAGGCCGGTGGCGTAGTCTACGGTTCCGAGTTGGACGATGGAGATCACTTTCTAGTTGGCCGATCGCCCCGCAATCTAGTGGACCCTGCTCAGTAAGACAATGAAAGTACATGCGCCCGCAACCGTCGCGACCCACCACAGTTTGGATCCTCGTTTGGCCGCCATAGACGGGAGCGCGATCATCCCTAAAAGAATCAACCAAGAGAAGAGGCCAATTTTATCTAGCACTGGAAGCAGCGGCTTCATCGATTTTGGGAATAGTAGCCAACTCAATGTGAAAAGTAGGCACGACGTGCCAATGATCCCCAAAATGTTCGCTTTTCGCTGCGACGTCATCTGGCTAATCCTTCGAGCCCACAGATCGTATACTGACGGCTACCGGCCTCATGCGTTGATCGCCATTCCGTACACGCTATTTGCCGCGTCCAGCATGGCTTCCGCCAGCGTCGGGTGCGCGTGGATGGTCCACATCAAATCTTCGACGGTGGCTTCGAGTTCCATGGCGGCGACAGCTTCCGCGATCAATTCAGTCGCTTGCGGACCAATGATGTGCACGCCGAGAATTTCGCCGTAGTCGGCGTCGGAGACAATTTTGATGAAACCTTCGTGCTGGCCAACGATCGACGCGCGCGAGTTCGCGGTGAAGGGGAACTTGCCGATCTTCACGTTATATCCGGCTTCGCGCGCTTTGGTTTCGGTCAGGCCAACGCTCCCGATTTCAGGATGGCAGTAGGTCGCTCCGGGGATGTGCTCGGGATTGATCGGCTTGCCCGGTTTGCCGGCAATCTTGGCCACAGCCACGAGCGCTTCCATAGCGCCAACATGCGCCAGTTGCGGCGTGCCGAGGACGATGTCCCCTACCGCGTAAACTCCAGGCTCGGTAGTTTGCATCCAGGAATCGGTTTTGATGAATTCGCGATCAGGTTTGATCTTCGTACGTTCGAGACCGATGTTCGCCGTGCGCGGCTTGCGGCCCACGGCGATCAGGATTTTCTCGGCGTCGATCTTCTCTTGCTTGCCTTCGACGGTGATAGTGACAGCTATTCCGACCTTCGTCTTTTCAACCTTGTCGACCTTGGCGCTGGTGTGGAAGTTGATACCGCGTTTGCGGAAGACGCGTGCTAGCTCCTTCGAGACTTCTTCATCTTCCACAGGAACAAGTCGCGGCAGCATTTCGACAATCGTCACTTCGCAATCAAAAGAGCGGTAGATCGACGCAAACTCCACCCCCACCGCCCCCGCGCCCACAATAACCAGCGACTTCGGCATTTCTTTCAGGCTGAGAATCTCAATGTTGGTGAGCACGCGATCATCGGCCTCGAGGCCGGGCAACAAGCGAGCCTCCGAGCCGGTCGCCAGAATGACATTCTTCGCCTTGAGGTGGCTTGCCCTGTTGTCGTTTGCAACCTCGACGGTTAATAAGCCATTCTGCGCCGGGCCCGTTAGCTTGCCGTATCCCTTTACCGTCTCAACTTTGTTCTTCTTCATCAGGAATTCGAGGCCTTTGGCGTGTTTAGCCACGATCTTCGATTTGCGATCCTGCACCGCAGCCCAGTTCAGTTTGCGTGAGTCCACACCCTCGATGCCAAATTCCTTGGCCTCTTTGAGGTGGTCCCAGAGTTCAGCGTTGAACAGCAGGGCCTTGGTCGGAATGCAGCCCACATGCAGGCAGGTACCGCCAAGGAATCGATCTTTTTCGATGAGTGCAGTTTTCAATCCATACTGGCCCGCACGAATGGCGGCAGTGTAGCCGGCTGGTCCGCTGCCGATGATAACGACGTCGTAAATAGGTTCAGGCAATCAAGCGCTCCTTACCACTAAAGAACAGATGTCTGAGAGTAAACAAATGATTCTAGACCAGCACAGTAGCCGCACCAAACAGTAGCCTGGCGGTCTCTCCCAAAAGGAAAGGGCCGCCTTACGGCGGCCCGATCTGCAAATCTAAGGAATTCAATTCCCTTCATTGCTGGCGCGCTTCCACGAGATCAGTTCTCCGATGGTCGAACTGGTGCTGGAGACCGGTTGCTTGTAAGCCTCCACCTCGGAGCGCGAGGCTTCTTCGCCGACCGCGCGGATGCTGAGACCAACCTTCTTTTCTTCCGCACTCATCTTGATGATCTTGAAGTCGTGCTCCACGCCAGGTTCAAGATGCAGGGGCTGTCCGTTTCCATCGACCGCTTCCGACTTGTGGCACAGACCTTCCACGCCTTCCGCGATTTCCACAAAGGCGCCAAATGCAGCCACTCGCAGGACTTTGCCGTGAATCACATCGCCCGTGTGGTGCGTCTCGAAGAAGGTCTCCCACACATCGGGCTGAAGCTGCTTCACGCCCAGCGATAGTCGCCGCTTGTCGGGTTCAATGGCCAACACAATAGCCTTCACCCGATCACCCTTCTTCAGCACCTCCGAAGGATGCTTCACCCGCTTGGTCCAGCTCAGGTTGCTCACGTGTACCAAGCCGTCGATGCCGTCCTCGATCTCGATAAACGCTCCGAAATCGGTCAGGTTGCGCACCCGGCCTTCCACCGTCATGCCCACAGGATACTTATCATGCAGCGCATCCCAGGGATTCGTCGCCAGTTGCCGCATGCCGAGAGAGATGCGCCGCTCCGTGGGATTCACGCTGAGCACTACGCACTCCACCTGATCATCCACGTTCACCAGCTTGGAAGGATGCTTCATCCGCTTCGACCACGTCATCTCGCTTACGTGGACCAACCCCTCAATGCCTTGTTCCAGTTCTACGAAAGCGCCGTAGTCGGTCACGCTGATCACCCGCCCCGATACATGCGCGCCCACCGGATAGCGGTGCTCCGCATCCAGCCACGGATCGGGCGTCAACTGCTTGAATCCCAGCGAGACCCGCTGTTTGTCTTTATCGTACTTCAGCACCTTCACCTGAATCTGGTCGCCCACATTCACCAGATCGCGCGGATGCGTAAGCCTGCCCCATGACATATCGGTGATGTGCAACAGCCCATCCAGCCCACCCAGATCCACGAAAGCCCCGTACTCGGTCAGGTTCTTCACGACTCCGGTCAGCACCGAGCCTTCTTCCAGATGTTCGAGGGTCTTGCTGCGTTTCTCGGTCTGCTCCCCTTCCAGGAGTTCCTTGCGCGATACCACGATGTTGCCGCGCTTCTTGTTGAGCTTGATCACTGTAACTTCAAGGCTCTGCCCCTTCATGCCCTCAAGATTCCGGATGGGCCGCAGATCCACCTGCGATCCGGGCAGAAAAGCTCTCACTCCCAGGATATCGACCGTCAACCCTCCCTTGGTGCGCTCAATCACAACCGCCTTGACCGGCCTCTTCTCGTTGTGAGCTTTTTCCACTTCATCCCAGGCATGAATACGCGCCGCCTTCTGGTGCGAAAGGTTGACGTAACCTTCCTCGGTGTGCCCTTTCTCGCGCATCACCTCAATCTCGTCCCCGGGCTTCACCTTCGGCTTGCCCTCAAGGTCTAGCACCTCCGAGAGCGGCAGCATGCCTTCCGACTTGGCGCCCACGTCCACAACTACGTGTGTTGCAGTCAGCTTCAGCACCGTGCCTTTAATCACACGGTCTTCTCCCACGGCTTCTTCGGTCTCCGTGGTGAAGTTCTCCAGTGCCGAAGCGAAGTCTTCATTCGCGGGTTTATCTTCGGATGCAGGCGTCGCGTGCGGCGCTTCTTCCGTCGAAGCTGTGGTGGCGGCCGGATCTGGGGCCCGATCTTGCTCAGTAAAACTCTGTTCGGTCGAGGTGAGTTCGATTGCCGTCGGTTCTGCTTCGGTTACGACGGCGGTGGAGGAATCGGAATTGTGAGCGGTGGTATCGTCGAACAAGGTCATGCCTCTCTGCTAAAACCTCGCACAGGGTGCGGGGAGGATGCGGGGCCTGCTGGCGGACTGCTGGAGTGAGTCGTTTGGTTGTGGTGGGCTCACCCTGGCGAGTGAGCTTGGACAATCCCAGCTGCCGGACGTTTTACAGAAACCCGCGTCCAAAGGGAACTCTTCGACTATAGCA